>Ga0315904_10012346_pt1 | contig 10803 bp, 9 predicted proteins | sample LakEriMetagenome_6_FD_203529 | JGI IMG/M metagenome (GOLD analysis project Ga0315904, IMG submission 203529) | Freshwater fungal communities from buoy surface, Lake Erie, Ohio, United States - Buoy 12 MA120 | ecosystem: Environmental > Aquatic > Freshwater > Lake | place: USA: Lake Erie, Ohio... | reverse complement strand
CTCATCGCCTACTACGGCCGGCACGGCGGCGAGGACTCCGGCTACATGCGCCCGTCGCTCGACGGCGCGATCCAGGGCGTGATCAACCATGCCTTCAAGCGTCGCGACGACTGCCTGATCGAGGACCCGGCGCTGCGCCGGGCGGTGCGCCAGCGGATCGTGAGCCGACTGCTGCCCGAGATCCACAAGGCCTTCCGGTTCGAGGCAACCCGCATCGAGCGCTATCTGGTGGCCTGCTACGACGGGGCCCGCCGCGGGTTCTTCCGCGCGCACCGCGACAACGACGGCACCGGTCATCGCCAGTTCGCGGTCACGATCAACCTGAACGCCGAGGACTATGACGGCGGTGACCTGCGCTTTCCCGAGTTCGGCCGCCAGACCTATCGGGCGCCCACCGGCGGGGCCTGCGTGTTCTCGTGCGCGCTGCTGCACGAGGCGATGCCCGTGACCCGCGGCACACGCTACGCCGTTCTGCCCTTCCTGTACGACGAAGCCTCGGCTGCGTTACGCGAGGCGCAAAACGCGCAGTACGCCGACCCGGCGCTGCACTATCGTCGCGCCACCGCGGCTGCTGCCGCCGGCGAGGCCGCGGGGCGAACCGCCGCGGGCGGCCTATCCTCGCGCGCCTGAGCCGGCGCAAGGCGGGCAGCGACGCGACGCGAGATGCTGGGCGCTCGATCGTCGCCGAGGAATCCCCGATGAAGCCCACCCCGTCACGCCCGCGCCTGTCTGCCTCGCCCGCGCGCGCCGCTCTGGGTCTGCTGGCCTTGGTCGCCGCCCAGGGCGCAAGCGCCCAGGACTGGCTGCCGCGCGACGGTCAGGTGCGCGCCACCTTGGGCCTGAGCGCCAGCCTGGCCGACGGCAATACTCGCGCGCGCCACATCGTGCTGGTCGGCGAGGCGGTGCGGGCCACCGAGCTGGACCGCACCACGCTCAGCGCGATGTCGCAGTACGCGAGCAACGACGGCACCACCACCGCCGACCGGATCCGGCTGGGCGCGCGTCAGGATCGCGAGATCGGGCGGCAGATGTTCGGCTTCGGATCGCTGGATCTCGAGCGCAACCGCTTCGTCGACCTGTCGCTGCGCACGCAGCTCGGTGGTGGCATCGGGCGCCACCTCGTGCGGGCCGCCGATGTCGGCTGGGACGTCTTCGGCGGACTGGCCTACACCGACGAGCGCTACCGGGTCACGATGGTCGTCGACGGCGGGCCGCGCGATGCCTACGGCTACGTGGGGCTGTTGCTGGGCCAGGCGTCGGTGCATCGGCTTGGCGAGGGCACGATCGCCCGGCAACGACTCACGCTGGTGCCCAATCTGCGCAATGGCGGTGAGTTCCGGGCCAACTGGGATCTGGGGCTGGCCGTGGCGCTGAACGCCTCGCTGAGCCTGAACGTCGGCCTCGCCTATGCCTACAACAGCGACCCGGGGCTCGGGCGCAAGACCACCGACACGCTGCTCACCACCGGGGTCTCGGTAAGGCTGGAGTGATCGCGCGGGCCGGCTCGCCGGCGCGGCGAAATGGAACCGGCCCGGGAAGCGAAATGGAAGCCGGCCCGGTGGCCGCGCAGCAGACTCCCGTATCGTGGCGGGCCGGCGGCCGGCTCCAGGGCGGCCACCGGCCGCCACCGATGCCCGATCCCGTCATCTCCACCGCGCCCGTTTCCGCCGTCGCGCTGCGCCGCTTTGCGCTGGCGCTGGCCATCAGCCTGGTCGCGGGCGCCTTCTGCGCCTGGGTGCGCACGCCGCTGCCGTGGCTGATCGGGCCGCTGTTCGCCTGCGCGATCGCGTCGGCCAATGGCCTGCCGGTGGGCGGGCTGCTGGCGGCGCGCAGCGCCGGCCACTGGGTGATCGGCACCGCGCTCGGGCTGTTCTTCACGCCCGACGTCCTGGTGCGGCTGGTGCACAACCTGGGGCTGCTCGTGCTGGCCCAGGCCTGGGCGATCGGCGTGGGCCTGGCGCTGGCCTGGGCGCTGCGCCGCCACGCCGGCCTCGACCCGGCTACCGCCTTCTTTGCCGGCGCGATCGGCGGCGCCTCCGAGATGGCCATCCAGGGCGAGCGCAACGGTGCCCGGGTCGATCTCATTGCGGCCGTTCACAGCATGCGCATCCTGCTGGTGGTCACCGTGATGCCCTTCGCCTTCCAGTGGCTGGGGGTGCACGGCAGCGATCCGTCGCAGCGGCTGGCCCTCGAGGTGCAGTGGTGGCCAGGCATGCCGCTGCTGGTTGCGGCCACGCTGGCCGGCGTGCTGCTGGTGCGCAGGCTGGGCGCGCCCACGCCCTGGCTGATCGGCGCGCTGCTGGCGGCGGTCGGCCTCAGCGGCAGCGGTCTGGTGCTGTCGGCGCTGCCGGCCTGGCTCATCAGCCTGGGCCAGGTGCTGATCGGCATCTCGCTGGGCACCCGCTTCGCGCCCGGGTTCTTCGAGCGCGCGCCGCGCGCGCTCGCGGTGGTCGGCGTGGCCACGCTGCTCGCGATCGGCGCGTCGGCCGCCTTCGCCTGGCTGCTCGCGGCCGGCTCGGGCGTGCCCTGGGCAACGCTCGCGCTGGCGACCTCGCCCGGCGGCATTGCCGAGATGGCCCTCACCGCCAAGCTGCTCGAACTCGGCGTGCCCATGGTCACGCTGTTCCATCTCGTGCGGGTGCTCGCCCTGGTGCTGTTCGGCGGCATGCTCTACCGGGCGCTGGCCCGGCGTCTGGGCTGGCCGCTGGGCCGGCCGGCCTGACGCGGCAAGGCCCCGCTGGCGGTGCGGATCGCGGCTGGCCGCTACACTGGGCCGTTCAGCGCTGCGGAGACCGTCCCATGCCCCTAGCCGCCACCGAGGCCGCCGCCGGCCTGCTGAGGCTGCGCGCCACCGAGGGCTTTCGCGCCCCGGCCACCCGCGTGGCCGACCTGCCGTGCCCGCCGGCCGTGCCCTTGCTGGGCAACGCGCTCCAGCTGCCCGCCGGCACGGTGCATGCCTGCCTCGAGCAGTGGGCCCGCGAGTACGGGCCCATGTACCGTTTCCGCGCCGGCTCGCAGTCCATCGTCGTGCTCACCGACCCGGTGCTGATCGGCGAGATCCTGCGCCATCGCCCCGAGGGGTTCATGCGCGGCGCGCGCCTGACGGCCGTCATCGACGAGATCGGTCTTGCCGGGTTGTTCACCGCCGAGGGCGATCGCTGGCGCCGGCACCGCAAGCTCGTGATGCGCGCCCTCACGCCCGAGGCGGTGCGCCACTTCTTTCCGATCATCCGCACGGTCACGCAGCGGCTGCTCGAGCGCTGGCGCGCGCTGGCGGCCACCGGCGCGCCGGTCGAGGTCTCGCGCGACCTGAAGCGCTATGCGATCGATGTCACCACCTGGCTGTCGATGGGCGTCGATGTCGACACCCTGAACCACGACGACAATCCCCTGCAGGGCGACGTCGAGCTTCTCTTCGAGACCCTGGGGCGGCGCTTCCTCAAGCCCTTCCCCTACTGGCGCTGGATCCGGCTGCCCGCCGACCGGCGCGCTGACGAGGCGGTAGCCCGCCTCAACGCCACCATCGACGACCTCATTGCACGGGCTCGCGCCCGGATGGCCGCCGACCCGGCGCTGGCCGCCCGCCCGAGCAACATCCTCGAGGCGCTGATCGCCGCGCGCGACGAGCCCGGCTCGGAGTTCGACGACGACGACGTGCGCGGCAATGTCGGCACCATGCTGTTCGCCGGCGAAGACACAGCCGCCAATGCGATGGCCTGGCTGCTGATGCTGCTGGCCGGCGCGCCGCACGAAGCGGCGCAGGCGGCGCGCGAGGTCGACGCGGTGCTCGCCGGCGACGATCAGATCGGCGCCTTCGCCGATCTGGCGGGTCTGGAGTACGTCGAGGCCTGCGCCGTCGAGTCGATGCGGCTGCGCCCCATCGCCCCGCAGAATGGCGCCACCGCCCGGCAGCCGGCCGACCTCGCCGGGCTGCGGATCGACCCCGGCCAGACCCTGATCATGCTCACCCGCCCCACGGGACTCGACGTCGCGCGTTTCCCCGATCCCCTGGTCTTCCGGCCCGAGCGCTGGCTGGGCGAGGCGGCCGAGAGCGCCGATGACACCCGGCGCACGCTGTTTCCGTTCGGCGGCGGGCCGCGCTACTGCCCCGGGCGCTATCTGGCGATGGTCGAGATCAAGATGGTGATCGCGATGGTGCTGGGCAACTTCCGGATAGCGCCCGATCCGGCGGCTCGGGTCGAGGAGCACTTCACCTTCACGATGGGCCCGTCGAGCCTGCCGCTGCGCTTCACGGCGCGCTGAGGGGCGTCGGGGGGGCGCGGGTGCTGGCCGGTGCCGGCGGGCGCGTCCGGGGGGTGTCGGCGCGCGCGATGGCGGTCGCCCGCCCCGGGGGGCGGTCTCGCACCGCGCCCGTTCAGGGCTCGATCCAGGCCGCCTCGCAGACCGGCCGGCTGTCCTGGAGGTTGCGCCCCGTGCCGCGCCCTTCGCCATCGCCGTCGGCGTTGCCATCGCCGTTGCCATCGCGATAGCCGGCGCCGTCCGCCCACCGGAAACGCGCGCGCCGATGACCCGCCGGATCGAGCAGCAGCCAGTCGAGGGTCGTGATTCGCAGGCGCAGCAGCGCAAAGCGTGCAAAGCCGTCGTAGAGCGACCGGCTCTGGGGGCGCAGGGCAGCCCAGGCCTGCATGGCCGTCTCGTCGCCCGCGTGGATGCCGATGGGGCCGCTGGCGCGCAGCTGCGTGCGCCCGGGGCCGTCGTGGAAGACCAGGCAGGCCCGCGGGTTGGCGCGCAGCTGCGCGAGCTTGCCGGCGCGGGCATCGCTGTGCACCGCCAGTTCGCGCGCGCCTGTATCGACCGCGCGCAGCACCACCGTGCGCGCATCGGCCGAGCCATCGAGCGCGACGGTGGCCAGCACCGGCCAGTGGCAGCCGTGCGCGGGGTCGGCGCAGCCGGTCTCGAGCAGCGCCCAGGCCTGCTCGAGCACCCAGGCCAGCGCCGCATCGGCAGGGCGTGTCGGGTCGCCCGCGATCGCCACGCGCCGGAGGGGGGCGGGGTCGGCGCTCAAGCCGCCTCGACCGGCACCGCGCGCTCGAGCAGCGCCTGCCACTGCGCGGCAGTCACGGGCCAGTCGCGCTCGCCGGCGCGTGCAAGCTCGCGCAGCACCGGACCCACCTGCCAGCCCGGCGGCTGGCCCAGGCCGGCGGGCAGCTCGCGCCACAGCCGCCGCAGCACGTTCTCGGGCACGGCAAAGCGCTGGGCCAGCGCCTCGATCACCGCGCGGTCCTGGCCGGCGTCGATCGCCCGGCGCAGCACGCCCGCCCAGTGCAGGCTGTGCGAGCTTGCCGCCCGGGCAGCGAGGCTGCGCAGATCGAAGCCGGCCGAGCCGCCGCTGCGGCCGTCGGCCTCGAGCGGCACCAGCGTCTGGGCGAAAAACCCGGCGAGGCCCGGCAGCCGCGACAGCACATGGGCGCGGGCGGCGGCGTGGCGAGGGTCGAGCATCAGCCAGTTGTAGCAGCCCAGGTGCGCGCCGGCGGGGGTGCCCGCGACCCGGCCGAGCACGATGGGATCGAGGGCCGATTCGATCAGCGAGGCCAGCCGCCGCTCGACCGCCTGCTCGCGCAGATCGGTGGCGCGCAGCGCGCGACCGTAGAACCCGACGTCGATCACGCCCTGGCGCAGCGCCGCCCGCAGCGCGGCGAGGAAGTCGGGGTGGCGGGCCTGCCGGTCGAAGAGGCCGCGCGGGGCCTCGGGTTCGAGCCGGTGCTCGGTGTCGAGGTGGCGCCGCCAGTCTTGCCGCCGGCGCTCGAGCACCGTGAGCATCTCGCCGGCAAGCGCGGCGAACAGGGTGTCGAGCACGCGGGTGGCGCCCTCGGCGGGCTGCCCGACATCAGCGTTCAGCGCGTCGACCAGCAGACGCAGCGTGCGGTCGGTGAGCAGCGAGCGGAAGTCGTGCACCAGGCCGTCGCGGTCGATGCCGACGAAGCGCGCGCTCAGACCCCAGGCGCGGGCGAGCTGCGCGAAGATGGGGTTGGTCATGAGCGACAGCCGCGAGGCGATGGGCAGCAGCAGCACGAACAGCCGCCAGTCGGACGACGGATGCCGCCAGACGAGCGCGCGCGGGCTGCGCAGATAAACGTCAGCCAGATGGGCGAGTTCGGGGCCGGTGGATCCGGCATCGATGAGTTCGGCGTCGACCGGGTAGGCGTCGACGCGGATGGCGGCGAATTCGGTCATCGGATCGCGGCGCAGGCAGCCGCGGCCGGTGGATCAGTCGGCGCGCTTGGCGACGTAGAGCAGCCCGCCGCCGAAGGCGATGAGGGCCGCGGCCATGAGGGTGCGGGCCACCGAGCCGCGCCAGAGCGCTTCGAGCGCGACCAGCCAGCCGGCCGCAAGCAGGAAGCGGGCGGTGCCGGCGGTGCGCTGCGCGGGACTGAGGTCGGGCATGCGAAGACTCTACATCAGAACAGCGGGCGCTGGGACTTCCCATGCGCCAGGCGGTGGCTTTCGAGGATGCTCACGATGCGCTCGCCCGGTTGCACGAGCACCGACTCGCCCGCGCACAACCGGCCCGCGCGCACCACCGAGCAGTAGGCGCCGGTGTAGCCGCTCTGGATCATCATCTTGGCGGCCCACGAGAAGCCCATGCGCAGGTTGAACTTGTGGCAGGGCGAGCGTGGCGATTCAATGCGCAGCACCACCTCGCCCACCGTCAGGCGGTCGCCGACGTGCAGGTCGGATTCGAGCAGCCCCTCGAGCAGCAGGTTCTCGCCCACCAGCCCGGGTCCGGTGTCGCCCGCCACGCGCGCCTGCTCGCGCACCGTGCGCCAGAAGGCCAGGTGCTCGGACGGATAGACGTAGACCGCCTTGTCGCGGCCGCCGTGCACGCTGAGATCGACGATCTCGTCGCCCGCCACGCCCAGCTCGCCGACCGCGACGGCCACCGGCAGCTCGAGCGTGCTGACCGGTTTCTTGGCGATGCCGCTGACGATGCGCTGCGCGCGGCCGCCCTCGTCGCGCGCGAGCAGATCGACCGCCTTGCCCGCCGACACCGCGACGAGGCGCCCCGCGCCGCTCATGGCGGGTTGCCGGCCGACAGGACGGCCGGATCGAGGTTGGCGCCGCACACCAGCACCCCGACGCGCTCGTCGGGCTGCGGCCGCCAGGCGCCGCTCAGCAGGGCGGCGAAGGCCGCGGCGCCACCCGGCTCGGCCGGGATGCGGGCCTGCGCCCACAGCGTGGCCTGAGCCTGGCGGATGGCGTCATCGGTGACCAGGACCGACTCGGCCACGTGCTGCTGCGCGATCGGGAACATGAGCGCCCCCGCGCGGCGCGCGCCCAGCGAATCGGCAGCCAGCCCGCCCACGGCGACGTCGATCGGCCGGCCGGCAGCCAGCGCCCGGTGCAGGGTAGGGCAGCCTTCCGACTCGACGGCGATCACGCGGACCCGGCCGCCGTACCACGCCGCCATGCCGCCGATCAGGCCGCCGCCGCCCACCGCGACCAGCACGGTGTCGAGATCGGGCGCCTGCCACTGCCATTCGCGCGCCAGGGTGCCCTGGCCGGCCAGCGTGGCCGGGTGGTCGTAGGCGTGCGATTCGAGCGCGCCGGTGGCCGCGCGGAAAGCATCGCAGGCTGCCAGCGCCTCGGCGTAGTCGCGCCCGCCGCGGTGCACGCTGGCGCCGAGCGCGGCGAGCCGGTCGCGCTTGGCCTGGGGCGTGGGCTCGGGCACGAAGACATGGGCGGGCACGCCCAGCTCGCGCGCGGCCAGCGCCACCGCGATGCCGTGGTTGCCGCCCGAAGCCGCGGCCACGCCAGCGGCCGGCACGTCGGTGCCAAGCAGGCGGTTGAAGGCGCCGCGGGCCTTGAAGGTGCCGCTGGTCTGGAGGTATTCGAGCTTGAGGTTGAGGGTGCGGCCAGCCCAGGGCAGCTGCAGGCAGGGCGTGACCCGCACATGCCCGGCGATGCGCCGGGCCGCCGCGGCAATCTCGGCCGCCCAGGGGTGGTTGCTCACTCGGCGCCGTCGGCCACCGCTCCCAGAGCTGGCGCGACGATCCGGAAGTGCCGGCCCTGGCGGTCGAGGTCTTCCATCAGGCCCTCGCGCCGGAAGGAGGCCACGGTCCGGCTGGCGGTTTCGGTGGTGATGCCCAGCAGCGCGCCGACGTCCTCGCGCGAGGGCAGCAGCACCTGGTGGTGGCCGCCATCGCCGGCCAGGCGCAGCAGCAGACGGGCCAGACGCTGGCGGGCGCTGCCGGTGGCGAGATCGGCGATGAAGTCGTCGGCCGTCTTGAGGGCCTCGTGCCACTTGCGCACCAGTTGCTGGTGCAGGCGTGGCGACTCGGACTCGAGGCGCTGGATCACGGAGATCGGGATCCGGCAAGAGTGCACGTCGGTGATCGCGATGGCGGTCGATTCGTAGCTGGCGCCGGCGGTGGATTCGAGGCCGGCGATGTCGCCGGGGCCGAGCAGCCGCACGATGCGCTGCGCCCCGTCGGACTGGTAGCGCACCAGCTTGACCAGCCCCTTGCGGATGGTGAACACGTACTCGCCGGCATCGCCCTCGGCAAACAGCGTGCCGTGGGCCTCGTGGGAGAGGTCGTGGATGGGCTGGTCGATCAGCTTGAAGTCGGCCGGACTGAGGTTGGCGAACAGGGACTGGTCGCGAACACCACAGTTGGCGCAGTCGGTTTCGCCCATCGGATGAATCTTGACGTGCATGCCTGGCAACCGATCCTGCTCATTGATGAAGCCAGATTATCCCCTTTCCCGACCGGGGTGGGCGCGGTTTGGGCGCGGTTTGTTCCACCGGTCGATCCCCTCGGCCGGCTGACAGCCGCTGACCCGCCGCCACGCTTGGTCTTTGCACGGGTGTAAAATGGCCGGTTTCACTGCCCGGATCGGTGTTTTCTCCGGGCGGCCGAAGCGACACGGCAACGCCCGGAGTTCCGATGAACCAGCCCCTCGCCGCCCAGGCAGTTTCGTCCGCCCAGAGCCTGCGCACGCTCGTTGGCGCCCCCGACCACGTCCGCCATCCGGGCCTGATCGAGTGGGTCGCCCGCATCGCCGCCCTCACGCGCCCCGACCGCATCCACTGGGCCGACGGATCGCAGGAGGAAAACGACAGCCTGTGCGAGGCCATGGTGGCCGCCGGGACGCTGCGGCGGCTCAATCCGGCTCTGCGGCCCAACTCCTACCTGGCGTGGTCCGACCCCACCGACGTCGCCCGGGTGGAAGACCGCACCTACATCTGCAGCGAGCGCGCCGAGGAAGCCGGCCCCACCAACAACTGGATCGACCCGGCGCAGATGCGCGCCACGCTCGGCGGGCTCTTCGAGGGCTGCATGCGCGGCCGCACCCTGTACGTGGTGCCGTTCTCGATGGGGCCGCTGGGCAGCCCCATCGCCCACATCGGCGTCGAGCTCTCCGACAGCCCCTACGTCGTGGTCAACATGCGCATCATGACCCGCATGGGTCGGGCGGTCTACGACGTCCTCGGCGAGGACGGCCACTTCGTGCCCTGCGTGCACAGCGTGGGCAAGCCGCTCGCCGCTGGCGAGGCCGACGTCGCCTGGCCGTGCAACCCCACCAAGTACATCGTGCACTTCCCCGAGTCGCGCGAGATCTGGTCGTACGGCTCGGGTTACGGTGGCAATGCCCTGCTGGGCAAGAAGTGCTTTGCGCTGCGCATCGCCTCCAACATGGGCCGCCAGGAGGCGCTGGCCGGCGGCATCGGCTGGCTGGCCGAGCACATGCTCATCCTCGCGGTCACCTCGCCCCAGGGCAAGACCTCGCACGTGGCGGCGGCCTTCCCGTCGGCCTGCGGCAAGACCAACTTCGCGATGCTCATCCCGCCCAAGGGCTTCGACGGCTGGACGGTGCGCACCATCGGCGACGACATCGCCTGGATCAAACCCCAGCCCGACGGCAGCCTGCGGGCGATCAACCCCGAGGCCGGCTTCTTCGGCGTGGCGCCCGGCACCAGCGCCCGCACCAACCCCAACTGCCTGGCCGCGCTGTCGCGCAACACCATCTTCACCAACGTCGCCCTCACCGACGATGGCGACGTCTGGTGGGAGGGCCTGTCCGACGCGCCGGCGCATCTGCTCGACTGGCAGGGCCGCGACTGGACGCCCGAGGTTGCCCGCGCCAACCCGGTCAACGGCAAGCCCCGGCCGGCCGCGCATCCCAACGCCCGCTTCACGGTTCCGGCCGACCAGTGCCCGTCGATGGACCCGCACTGGGACGATCCGGCCGGCGTGCCCATCGACGCCTTCATCTTCGGCGGACGCCGCTCCACCACCGTGCCGCTCGTCACCGAGGCGCGCAACTGGGAGGAGGGCGTCTACATGGCCGCCACCATGGGCTCCGAGACCACCGCTGCCCAGGCCGGCGCCACCGGCATCGTGCGCCGCGATCCCTTCGCGATGCTGCCCTTCTGCGGCTACAACATGGCCGAGTACTTCGGGCACTGGCTCGACATCGGCCATCGCCTGCAGGCCGCCGGTGCGCGCCTGCCGCGCATCTTCTGCGTCAACTGGTTCCGCACCGACGAGAACGGCAAGTTCGTCTGGCCGGGGTTCGGCGACAACATGCGGGTGCTCGTCTGGATCCTGCAGCGGCTCGAGGGCCGTGCGCAGGGCACCGAACACGCGCTGGGCATCACCCCGCGCTACGACGACATCGTCTGGGATGGCACCACGTTCCCGCGCGCCGCGTTCGATCGCATCACCGCGCTCGATGCCGCCGACTGGCAGCGCGAACTCTCGCTGCACGACGAGCTCTTCACGCAGCTCGCCCAGGGGCTGCCCGCGGCGCTGCCCCGCGTGCGCAGCCGGCTGCGCGAGC
>Ga0315904_10012345_pt1 | contig 10804 bp, 24 predicted proteins | sample LakEriMetagenome_6_FD_203529 | JGI IMG/M metagenome (GOLD analysis project Ga0315904, IMG submission 203529) | Freshwater fungal communities from buoy surface, Lake Erie, Ohio, United States - Buoy 12 MA120 | ecosystem: Environmental > Aquatic > Freshwater > Lake | place: USA: Lake Erie, Ohio... | reverse complement strand
CAACTTTATACACGTTAACAACCGACGCGTCAAAAATTGCTATCAAATGGAACGGCACAACGGCTGACGTTTTTGTTAATGGAGTTAAGGTTGTGGCTGCTACTTCATTTACTTCCACAAGTATGCAGAACTTAATTGGCGAAGGGCAAAACCGAGCCATACAATTCAACTCAATGGCGCTCTTTCCTACTGCTAAAACGGACACTCAATGCATCGCCTTAACAACGTAACAATGAACATATCAAAACTCACTTATCCAAACAAGGAAGCTGCAATAGCTGACCTTGAAAGCAAAGGAATACTAACCGCTGAAGGCTACGGCATCGGAGTCCAAGCCGTTGTTGAAATCGGAGTCATTGCAATTGACGAAAACACGAACGCTGACGGCTACCACTACGACGTTATGAGCGTCGAGACCTACGACTTTGGCAGTAACCTTGTGACACCAAGAAACCCTAAACATACATTTGCAGGTTATGAAATCTAAATCCTTATTATTCGTGTTTTCGCTCTTTGCCGTACTCGCACCTGTAAAGCCTATGGTTCTAATGGCAGTTGCTACTATCATTTTAGATATGGGATTCGGAGTATGGCGCAGCGTAAAGAAAAACGGATGGGCATCAATACGCTCCCGCAGGCTATCTAACACGATTTCTAAAAGCCTTTTGTATAGCGGAGCGATAGTATTTATCTTTCTGCTTGAAAAGTTTATCCTTGCTGATTTATTAGCCTACTTCATTTCGGTAGACCTTCTGCTCACAAAAGCATTTACTGCCTTCTGCGTTTTCACGGAAATCAAGAGCATTAACGAAAGTTACTTCTCCGTTACTGGTATCAATGTTTGGGATAAGTTTATCGCCTTTGTTAAACGTAGCAAAGAGCAAGTCGAAGAATTAAAATAATTGAACCTCGAAGCCTCTCAACGATGCGCACTATCGAGAGTACGATGGACAGGGCAGCTGACTGATTCCATTAAGCTGTGTAAGGCTAAGTGTATTATCGCTTACACACAACACCAAGCTAAAGTCGGGTGTGTTACACTATCGGTGCAAGTTATTGGTTGAGTAAACCGATTGAACCGTACCCCACTCAGTTTTGACTGAGAATCCCCCGCTGATACGTTGGCGGGGTTATTTACTTAATTGAGGAGAAAAACGCTTAATTTATGCTAACAACTGCACAGGCCTTACAAAAATACGGACAACCTAACGAGCAAGGTACGTATCTAAAAACCATCAATCTACCCTACCCGATGCGCATTGCTTGGGATACTAAAACCAAAGTCACAAAGATGCGCTGCCACAAGGACGTAGCAGATGCCTTTTTAAGCGTGTTTAACGAACTTTTATCCGTGTATGGCTACGAACGTATTGTTGAGCTTGGGATAGACCTTTACGGAGGATGTTTTAACTTCCGCAAAATGCGAGGCGGCAGCTCTTGGAGTAAGCACGCTTGGGGTATTGCTATTGATTTAGACCCTGCACGCAACACCTTGAAAGAAACCAGCAAGACTGCACGCTTCGCAAGACCTGAATACAAGCAGATGATTGACATCTTCTACAAACACGGATTCATTTCACTCGGTAGAGAGAAGAACTACGATTTTATGCACTTCGAAATATCAGCCTAAAACCTTAAAATATGAAAAAACTTTCAAGCTATACCCTGATTTTGTCGCTAATATTGGCGATTTTTGCGACAGGCTGCTCGGCTAACTATCACATCCGCAGAGCAATGAAGAAAGGATTTAGCGTGGGGGAGTCCGCTGATACAATCCGCATTTCTACGATAGACTCAATTCCGTACGTTCTAAGAGACTCAATTTATTGGGAGAAGGTAATTGTTCAGAAAGATACAATAATCCAACACAAGGTCTTAAAAGTGCCTTTAACGAGGCAACAAACCCGCATCGAATACAAACTAAAGCGAGATACCTTGCGAATGATTGAAAAAGTTGAGGTAGTCAAATGGAAAACGGAGAAGAATAAGAATACAAAACCTAATATTTTACTCTTAGTTTTAGGCTTTGCGGTAGGAATGGTAACAAATTGGCTGCTGAAAAACTTTAAAAATCCTTTATGAAGAAACAATACCGCTATCGCTTATCTCCTGAAGAGGCTGATGTAGTCAATCAGTTTAGAGCGATAAAAAAAGAGTCCAATCAGTTAGGCTTAAATGATGAAGACGTAAAACACGGATGGCTCAAGTCTAAAAACGCATCATTGTTCTTTAAGAATCCGAACTTTAAGGAATCAGAGGAGCAGAATTACGAGCAGATTCGTGCCAGTATATTAGATGAGCTGAATGACTATTGTCCGTCTTATCCTACAATAACACGGAATCCATCAACTGACGGACACTTATTAGTCATAGACCCTGCTGACATCCACATAGGTAAGCTCTGCGACGCTTTTGAAGTAGGTGAGACATATAACAACCAAATAGCAGTACAAAGAGTCTTAGAAGGTGTGCAAGGCATTTTAGATAAAGCAAGCGGATTTCAGATTGATAGGATTCTTTTTATAGGCGGCAACGACATTCTGCACATTGATACTCCAAAACGGACTACAACTTCAGGAACACCACAAGACACGGACGGAATGTGGTACACTAATTTTCTAATTGCAAAAAAACTCTATGTCGAAATTCTTGAACAACTTATCAGCGTGGCTGACGTACATTTTACTTTCAATCCCTCTAATCACGATTATACACACGGCTTCTTTCTTGCTGACGTTATTCAGACTTGGTTTAAAGACTGCTCGAACATTTCTTTTGACTGCTCTATTGCACATAGAAAAGGCTTCCAATACGGAAAGAACCTTATCGGCACGACTCACGGAGATGGAGCGAAACACGGAGACCTCCCTTTATTGATGGCTACCGAGTTTCCTATTGAGTGGAGTCAAACCAAACACAGGTACGTTTACACGCATCACGTTCACCACAAAACGTCAAAGGACTATATCGGTGTCACGGTAGAATCATTACGCTCACCTTCCGGCACGGATTCCTGGCATCACCGTAACGGCTACACAGGTGTTCCAAAAGCAGTCGAAGGCTTTATACACCACAAAGAATTTGGACAAGTCGCACGGCTTACACACATTTTTTAGTATATTTGCTGACCTAACCACTACTCCATAGCGTAAGAGCCTCCTTAATCGGGGGCTTTTTTTGTATCATATCGGGTATAAAAAGCACGGATGTGTTTACTTGAGTACCCTTTCAGGTATAATTGTGAAAAAAACTTTGCGTCTGAAAGCCTTGTAAAATCAAGGAATCTAAAAAAATGTTAAAAAAATATGTTAAAAAGTTTGGTAGGTTACGAATAGTATCTATATTTGCATATAATTAATTCACAAACGCTATGACAAAAGAAGAAATTTTAGACCTAATCCGCAGCCAAGAGGCTGAGCTATACGCAGAGCTGCTTGATATGCGACAAGCATTCGGAGCAAATGACCGTGGAACGCTACACACCCAAGCGCAATGGGGTGCATTAGTTAATTTACTTGATACAATCGAAGAAAATGAAAACAATTAAAAACTTAGACCAAGACCAACGTGATACGTTAGGCGGTGGCATTATAATGATTTTAGGACTCGTCTTTTTGTACTGGCTTGCTTCAACAAATAGCTATCCTGTATTAGATGCCAAAACACGGAATCACCAAACGTACAAAAAGCAAAGCTACGAGCTTCCTGCATCTTTTAATAAATACTCAAACCACGTTTACAATGACAAATACGGAAAATAAATATTGGTTTTCAGAGCAAAGCAATGACGCTTACTCAAGAATCTTAACGGCAGATGTTTACTCTCGTTACGACGATGAACACGTTGCTACAATAGACATAATGTATCACTTTAATCCCATTGACGAAAATGAATCTTGGACAATCGAATCAGCAGAATGGAGCAAAGAGCTTACCATCGCAGAGGCAGAAAATGTATTCGCAGAACTTACTCACGGAGCATCAGACCACTTCCACGAGTTCGCATACCAGTGCTATCACTTCGACCCATTCGACGAAGATAGTTGGTTTATTTAACCGCCAACAAATGGAGCATTTTTGGACTAATTTTAATTACGATTTATACAACCGCATTTGCGAAATAAAATATTCAGAGTTATGAGATACAAACTAACATACCAAGTCGGACTCGCAGTAGTCCAAGAGTGGATTTTAACTTCACAATCTTTAGCCTATTGGAAGAAGATGGATTTACTTGAATCAGGTAGATACAACGACGGCAAATTTATTGTCACACCCTTAGAATTTGGAAAATGAACAGGCTACAATTAATCGAACAACTGATAAAAGAACACGGACTTGCAAACAAGGGTAGAAGCCGTGGCATAGTTTACAAACGTTACTACCTGTACAATGAACTTAGAGCCTTGCACTTTACTTTAGAAGACATCGGAGCGATGTTTGGAGGCAAGCATTACGCTACCGTATTACACGGACTACGTCAACACGAAGACCTCAAGCGATACGCTGACTACACTATCTGTACAAATAATCTCAAAGAGTTCTTAGACGGCAAGCAGGAGAGTTATTACACGATTGAAGTACCGGACTTAAAAAAAGACGTAACCAACGCAAGAACATTTGCTCAATTTAAACGAATTCAAAGACACGTCAAGCTCGGTAAATACGATGAAGCACCAAAGCCCAGTAAAGAAAATTGGGAAAAAGTAGGAGAGTACATAAAAAATAAATTACCTGATGCAACTTTTGTAAGTGAATAAACGTTATATTTGTAGACGAGTTGGCTGGACACCATAAACTCAAAAGAAATTATTTACCCTTTAGTCGATTTGCACGTCCAGCCGCAATGAAACTAGAGGGTTTTTTTATTTACATAACTCAAAAAAAATGAAAAGAGTAGTAATTTACAATTTAAAAGAATGTTTTGAAAGCGGATTAACATTCAAAGATTTAGCTGAATTTGAACAAAGAGTACAAGACGATGCACATTTTATGGGTGAAATTGTAATCCGTTGTGGTGTGTTTACATTTTCACAAGCTAAAATTGATAAGAGCGGAAGATTTACATTGTACTACGATTTTAAAACGGTCTTTTAATTATGAGTGGCTGGATAAAACTTCATAGGCAGATTGTTGATTGGGAGTGGTATACTGACCACAATACTTTTCGTGTTTTTATACATCTGCTTTTAACGGCAAATCACAAAGATAAAAAGTATAGAGGGATTGAACTGAAAGCAGGAAGCATTGTAACAAGCAGAGACATATTGGCAATTGCTACAGGATTAAGTGTACGTCAAATAAGGACTGCATTATACAAGCTAAAAACGACCAACGAATTGACCATCAAAACAAGCTCTCAAGGCACTATAATTGAGATAGTTAACTACTCTAAATACCAAGTAGAGACCAACGAATTGACCAACGAGCGACCAACGAGCGACCAGCAAACGACCACTAACAAGAATGATAATAAAGAAAGAAATACTAAATATAGTTTTTTAGCTTCGCTTCTTGACAATGGTTTTGATGAAAAGTTATCTCGTGAATGGATGGAAGTTCGTAAGCAAAAGAAAGCCGTAAACACTCAGACTGCATTTGATGATTTTATGACTCAGGTAAAAAAACACGGAGGTGACCGAAACAAAATCTTGCGTAAATGCGTAGAGCGTTCGTGGAAAGGATTTAATCACACTTGGTTGGAGAAAGAAAACGACACATTGTTGAACGCATTAAACGGAATCAAATGATACTAAAACAAGGAGACTCACTTCAGTACCTACTTGATGTAAGAGATGGTAAGATAAAGCAAGGTCTTGGACTTGACTGCTTCTTAGATGAGCATTTAAGATTCAAGCCAAAGCAACTAAACATTATACTTGGACACGACAACGTTGGAAAGACGTATTGGATAAACTGGTACTTCCTTACACTGGCACTTAAACACAATCTCACGTTCTGCATTTGGTCAGGTGAAAACCAAAAAGGTCAAATTCTTAGAGATATGATTCAGATGTACCGTGGTCAGCACTTCAGTAAATTGAGTCACTCACAAATCAGCGGAGACCTTGCGTACTTGGAGCAGTTCTTTACGTTCATAGACAACTCAAAACTCTACAAACCCGATGAGATACTTGAGTTATTTAAGAAGAGCGGTGCTAATGTAGGTCTTATAGACCCATTTACAGGTTTAGACCGTGAGATGTCGTTTGCAGGTAACTACGAGTTTATGAATAAGGCACGTCAGTTTGTGAATCAAAACGGAATGACAATCTACATAAACACGCATCCTAATTCCGAATCAGGAAGAGGAGGTAACTTGTATGCAGAAGGAGAGTTAAAAGGGCATTTAAAAGCACCTTTAAAAGACCATATTGAAGGCGGTAAGAGCTTTACTAACCGATGCGATGATATGTTAGTCATTCACCGATTGATTAAACATCCCGAACATAAGTACAAAACTTGGATTCAAGTAGAAAAGGTCAAGGATATGGAGACTGGTGGTAAACATACGGAGATGGATTTTCCTGTGATATGTGATTTCAATTCAGGTATCGGATTCCAAATAAATGGAGTAGACCCTTTAGCGCCATTTAGACCAAACGAAAAGCAGATGGTCATACCAAAAGACGGACAAATAGAAAGTACATCGGATAAACTCCGTAGATTAGCAAACCAAAACCCTTTTTAAAATGGACTTATCACTTAAAATACTATGGGCAAAGACAACCGTTTGGACTGTCAAAGAACGAATCAAAAACGTAAGAGAGAAACTTGAAAAAGACAAGCCTGAAGCCAAAGACTACATCAACGGAGGCAAGGAAAGCGAGGAGTATTTGCTTGAGACTATTCAGGTGATTAACCTACTTGAAGACGAAATAACATCTCTAAACCGAGAGCTTAACCAACTGGCAAGAAGGAACGCTCAACTGCGAGTAGCCTACCAAGAATTACAAGAAGAAATCAAATACAAAGATGTTGAACTATGAAAGAAATAGGAGGTATAGAAAGCATAACAATAGGAGACCAAACTTTTAACGTTGCAGACTTTAAAGATTTAAAACCTATGACATTTAAAGTTACTTTGTGCAAGGAATATTGGGAACAATACGCTCAAAAACAAAAAGAAAAATTATTTAAAAATACAAAAGTTAAATTTATAAAAGTAAAAAAATGAAAATCGAAAAAAAATTAGTAGCATTAACTATTTGCCTTCCTGTGTTGGCAGACTTCATTGAGGATTTAAACGACCAGTACGTGTTTAAACAAGGACTCAAACGCAAAGCAAATATGCTTGCAGAGGAAATTCAGAAGGTGGATAGAGACATCCTACGAATAGACGGAGAGAACGCAGGTAAGATATTTGACGAGCAGATTCAGTTGCAGATTTTGTTTCGCCAATGGATTGAAGAAGTAATTGAATTAGACTAAAAAAACACGCTATGAAGATTTTAAATCTATATGCTTGTTTAGGTGGTAACCGATACAAGTGGGATGATGTCGCTAAAGAAGCAGGCATAGAAATAGAAGTTACTGCCGTAGAGCTTGACCAGGAAGCTGCAAGACTTTATCAAGAAAGATTTCCAAACGATATTGTTATAGTCGCAGATGCACACCAATACTTGTTAGACCACTTTAAAGAGTTTGATATTATTTGGAGTTCTCCTCCTTGTCCAAGCCATAGCCGAGCCAGGTATTGGAATAGTTCAAACTACGATACTTCAGTAGATGCAATTTATCCGGATTTAAAACTATATGAAGAAATCCTATTCTTGCAGCACTATTTTAAGACAGGCAAGTTTGTGGTTGAAAATGTTATCCCATATTACGAGCCGTTAATTCCTGCTCAAAAAAGAGGACGTCATTTGTATTGGACTAATTTTGTTTTACCTAATGATTTACAAGATAGAAGATTTGCAATAAGCGCAGCTAAAAACGAATTAAAAGGATTGTGTGAGTTTCACGATTACGATTTTAAACAGTATAAAGGCGAACAAAGCGTTGTTAAAATGGCTCGTAACCTGGTAGACTATGAAGCAGGCAAAACCATACTTGAAACCGCATTGAATATAGTTAAGAAATCAAATACAAATCAAACTTCAATTTTTGATTATGAATTGTAAATACGGATTTTTTACTTGTGCTAATTGTATAGATTATATGTGCGATGGTTGTGAAGATGGTGATAATTATGAACTAAAAGACGAACAAGATGAGATGCAAGAATTGCAAGGAGAAGTTTGAGCCTATCCGGTTCAATCATAAATACTGCCTTAAAGACGAATGTGTCCGTGCTTTTGTAGCTGAAGCCAAAGAGAAGCAATGGAAGCAGACTAAAATACGAATGAAAGCCGATTTAGAGACCGTACAAGACATTGTAAAGGCAGCTCAAATGGTATTCAACAAATACATCAGAGAGCGAGACAAAGACGAACTATGCATCTCCTGTAAGCAGAAGCCAAAGAAAGAAAACGCAGGGCATTTTTTCAACGCTAACAATCATTGGAACGTAAGATTTGACGAGGATAACGTACACTTACAATGCGAGAGGTGCAATAGTTTCCTATCAGGCAACCTAATTGAGTATAGAGCCAACCTAATAAACAAAATAGGGCAGGAAAGATTCGATAAACTTGAGGCAATAGCAAGGGTAACACGGAAGTTTACAAAAGAAGAACTGAAAGAAATAATCAAAACCTACAAAAACAAGATTAAAAATGGAATACAATAGTGACTTCCGTTACGACCTTAAAATAGGTCAGGAGTATGAAACCTTGTTAAGCGAGGTAATAGCGTCTACAATCGAAGTTAAACGTGATTTTAAGTGCTATGATACTGGAAATCTATTTGTCGAATACGAGAGCAGAGGTAAGAAAAGCGGAATCAGTACAACACAAGCTAAATGGTGGGTGTATTGGTTTAGTAAAACACGGAGTATTTTGATAGAAACGAGCGAATTGAAGCAGATGTGCAGAAAATATGTAGGTACTTCACGAGATATTTTAGGCGGAGATTCTAATACGAGTAAGGGAATCCTGCTGCCGATGGAAGATTTGATAAAAAATATTTAACTTTTTTTTACTTGGGTGTTGTTTATATCAGAATATAATCTATCTTTGTTTAAATTAATATTATACGCTATGAAGAATTTATTTAAATCGTTGGCATCGTTCCAACAAGAAGTGCCAGTAATCCACAAGGCAACACAAGGCTACGGCTACTCTTACGCTGACTTGCCTAAAATCTTTGAAGTAATCAATCCGCTGCTGAAAAAACACGGACTTGGATTCACTCAAACACTACACACCAAAGACGATGTCAACTACATTGCTACGATGGTATTTCACATCGAAACAGGCGAACACATCGAAAGTCTTGTTGCTATCCCTTACGTTCAGTTGAAAGGTATGAATGATTTTCAGTCCTTCGGCAGCGGTGTGACCTACTACCGCAGGTATGCCATCTCGGCTGCGCTTGCTTTAGTGACGGATAAAGATACCGATGGTGCAGGTGAACAAGTTAAAACCGAGAAGAAACTACCTGCCATAGACCAAAAGCGATTCAGCGCAGCAGTACAAGCCATTGCCAAAGGTGAATACACTCGTGAGAAGCTCGAAGCATCGTTTGCATTAACTGAAGGTCAAACGGATATGCTTAACGCACTATGAAGGCTCTCAAAATTAGGTGTTCTGCCATCGGGAAACTGATGGCTACACCTCGCTCTAAAAGCGAACTACTAAGCCAAACTGCTAAAACTTATATTCACGAGTTAGTTCTTGAGCATAAATACGGCATCAAGAAGGAGTTTTCAAGCCGTTACACGGACAAAGGCAACGCAGTTGAAGATGAGTCTATCTCGTTAGTAAATGATGTATTAGAACTCAATTTTATCTACAAGAATGAGGAGTATTTTGAGAACGATTTTATCACTGGCACACCTGACGTAAACACGGAAGATGTATTGCTTGACGTTAAAAGCTCTTGGGATGCTACAACTTTTCCTTTCTTTGAGACTGAAATTCCTAACAAAGACTATTTTTTTCAACTTCAAGGATATTTATGGTTGACAAATAAGACGGAATCAATGCTTTGTTACTGCCTTGTTGATACTCCTATCGAAATGGTAGAGGACGAAATCAGACGTGCGCATTGGAAGCTACACAAGATTGACGAGGATATTGATTTGCGTGAAGAGGTAGAGAGTAAGCATCAGTTTTCACACATTCCTAAAAACCGAAGAGTCAAAGTATTTTATGTACAAAAAGACGAACAAGTAATTGAGCAGATAAAATCAAAGATTGAAGACTGCCGATTGTATTACAATGCCTTAATGGAAATGCTATGACACCTATAGAAAAACTAATTGAACAATTAGAAGAAAAAATAGAAAGAACAAATAAATTTATTGAGACGCAAGATGAATTGGGTGTAACAATGGCTTTGGGTGTCTTAGCTGGATTTATGGAATCTAAATTATTAGCTGAAAAATTAAACGAAGAACAATGAACCAAGAAGTAAAAGACCAAGTAGTTTTAAGCGTGATGGCTAAGTATGCTGAACGCTCGGCAACAGGACTAAAGAAATACGGAACAACATTAGACCGAGAAGACCTAACGCTTGACCAGTGGATAAACCATTTGCTTGAGGAGTTGATGGATGCCACGCTATACATTGAGAAGCTGAAGGCAGATGTCAAGTTTATTGCGCAAAAAACTGGACAAGGATAAGGGGTAAAAATTGCCACATATCTAAACACGAAATGTAATAAGGGATAGGCGCAACAACTCCTGTTTTCAATAGAACG
>Ga0315904_10012342_pt1 | contig 10805 bp, 7 predicted proteins | sample LakEriMetagenome_6_FD_203529 | JGI IMG/M metagenome (GOLD analysis project Ga0315904, IMG submission 203529) | Freshwater fungal communities from buoy surface, Lake Erie, Ohio, United States - Buoy 12 MA120 | ecosystem: Environmental > Aquatic > Freshwater > Lake | place: USA: Lake Erie, Ohio... | reverse complement strand
TATTGTTTATGCCGGCTTTGTAGATGACATTGATGTTTACTTTAAAGCTTGCGACATTTTTATGAATCCTGTATTGGATGGCGGTGGTATTAAAACCAAATTAGTAGAAGCCCTTGGTTTTGGCAAACAAGCCGTGTCAACCACAAACGGCGCTTTTGGCGTAGATGCTAATATTACGGGTCAACGGCTTAGCATAGTGCCTGATAATGATTGGGATGCGTTTACAAGTGCTATTTTGATGCAATTGAATCAACAAGATTTTGATGATAATAAATTGTTCTATACACATTACGCTTGGGGCAATATTGCACATAAAGCATTTAACTCACTCACGAGGTAAAACATCAGTTTTTATTAAATCTAATAGCTGAAACATTTTTACTTTTACTTCGCGAGGTTTGCAAGCATAATTATTTACGATAAATGCGAATGAAGTTTTTCTTCCATCTTTTAAGGTCATATAGCCAGCATATGAACGTGTGCCACCAATATAGCCACTCTTCATAATGATACCATTCATGTTTGGCAAACTTTCGTAGTATGTTTTATAATATTTTTCGTTGACTTGGCTTCTCAATAATTGTGCGAGAATATAGGTAGTAATTCTGTTGGTTGGTGCCAAACCACATGCATCTTTTAACACCACTTTCTTCATATTGATTCGTTTCAATACTGCATGCCGAACCATAAGTTGCAGTCCATCGTACCAGCTTCCTTGCTTAAATGCTTTCACGGCTAAGGTTTTGCAAAATGCTTCGGCGTATAGGTTCAAACTTTTTTGGTTACACCAATAGACCAACTGCGATAATGGTGGAGAATTCAAGGTTGTAATTAAAATCTCTTTTTCAGTACTATTCACATTCTGTTCTATAAATTGGAACTCTTTTTTCAAGTAATTTATCAATTCAGTTCTAAAATCTTCTGCTGGCGTAAGCCTTGCCAATTGCATATTATAGTTTTTTTCCTTTGGAGAAAGTACACCACGCAATGTGTATTTGCAACTTCCGTTTAAATAAGCAAAGGCTTCTTCAGTTGTGGCATTATCCTTGTGAATCAGCTCAATACAAAAATCTTTTAAATTATCATAGCCGGCAGTATTACTAATAATTTCGAACGAATTTTTTGTGGGTTTTAAGTTTAATTCAAATTTATTTTCTCTCCAATTTAGTCCATAAACACCTGCACCATAATAGTTGCCAACATCTTCAGCCAACCACGAAGTATTAATCGCTGTATCGCTAAATAGGTTGTCAACAATTTTTATATCACCTTGGAATTGCTCAATACCTGCTTGATGCAATCCTTTTGCTATTTGTATTTTTACTTCATCGGCTTTTGTTTCTTTGTAACGGTCGGATCCTAAACTTGGGTCGCCACAAGCATATACTATTAAAGTTCCTTTCGCCTGCTTATCGACAATTTTACCTTGAAAAGTTACTTTGGTTTGATAAGTAAAATTTTCGCCTAGTTGTTTTAAAGCCACCGCGGTTATGAAAGTTTTTAGTGTTGAAGCTGGCGCTAGTGCCATGTCTTTATTCTTATTTATTAGCACTTTGCCACTAGCTTCATCGAGTAAGGTAAAACTAATATTCGCATTTTTATAGGCTTCTTGTTTTTTCATTTCATTAAGACCTTTAGCCATATTGAGTAAGAATGACTGCGAGAAAATCGAATTGGAATACAAGATGATGTAACCGCAAATCAGTATGTTAAGAATAAATTTCATGCCTTGATGTTTGCTATAGCTTCATAAAAAAAGTCTTGCGACAATTCACAAGACTTCATTTATAAAAAAGTATATTGATTTATTTAATTATAGTTTTTAATGTTGCTTCATTAATTACAAGAGGATATTTGGTTTCAAGTTCTTGATTCCATTGTTTCTCCAAGTAATCTTGATACTCAGAAATTACATATCCTTTTGCTTCTTGTAACGTTTTTGTAGTTGGTTGGTCAAATGCTTCTTTCACATCTACTATACCATAGCTGCCATCTTCGTTTTTGTAATAAGATGAATATTTACCTGTAACTAAGTTAAGATTAGCGGGGAATTTTGTTTTTTCGAATTTGCCTGATTCTGTTACTGCTTTATCTTGAACGCCGTCACCATTTACTATTTTTACAATTTCTTCAGGAGACTTACGTGGTAGCGTGCTCAATTCTTTTACTAAATTTTTCATAGCATCTTCGTCAATGGTTCTATACAAATCAGCTGTTACTGCTGGTGCCCACTGATATTTATTCTTGTGATTTTCATAATAGGTTTGCAAACCAGTTGTATCGGTTGAGGCTCTGCTCCAAACTGTTTTATCGGTGAGTTCAAACAACATAATCCCATCTTTATACTCTTCTAGCAAATTTTTGTATTCTTCATTTTCATCTGCTAGTCTATTTTCTTGAACATCATACAATACCTTCTCTGCATAGTTTTTGAATAAAGATCTAAGTGTACTGGCTTTCTGACCGTAGATTCTACCTCTTGTAAATGTTTCGATATAGCTAGCAAAATCAGCTTGCGTAAATGAATTGCCGTCTAATGAAAAAACACTTTTAATCATTTTGCTATATGTATCGGCTTTGTATGTTCCATTATCCATGGTTGAATCTGGAATTGCATCTATCAATTGATTTACTGCGTTCATATCTTCTATGTAATTCAATTTTACTTTTACTTTATCAATATATTGTTGGCGTGCAATTTCAATTCTACCATCTTTTTCTACTTTTTTGGTAAGCTCATTCTTCATGCTATCGTAGGGTCGTAAAGGTATCTTTTTGATTAGCTTTATAATGTGGTAACCGAAATCCGTTGAAATGGGTTCTGCAATATCACCCGGTTTTTTTAAGCCAAAAGATGCATTCTCAAAAGCAGGAACCATTTCGCCAACTTTAAATGTTTGAAGAACACCTTCAGAATTATTAGAGAATTTATCATCTGAATGTTTTTCAACCAAGGTTTCAAATTTTGCACCTTTTTTCAATGCCAAGGCAATCGAGTCGATTTTTTTCTTTGCGGCAGCCTTTGCTTCTTCGCCACCACTTTTCGAAACTTGCACAAGAATTTGAGCTACTTGAATTTCGCCGCGTGCAGGTCTTTCTTCTAATTTTTTTACAATATGGTAGCCATAAATTGTGCGAAATGGCTTGGATACTGTATTTAAAGGCGTATTATAAGCTGCGTTTTCGAATGGATATACGATTTGCATGGCTGTGAAAAAACCTAAATCGCCACCATTTTTACCAGATTGTTTGTCGTCGCTAAATTGCTCAGCAAGCTTTGCGAAATCGGCTTTGTTACTTGTGATTTGTTTATATAGACTATCAATTCTATTAAACGCACCTAGGCTATCATCGGTGGTATTGCTTACGTTTAATAAAATGTGAGCTACACGCACATCTTTCTTTAATCTTTCGTGTGATTCTTTCACCAATCTTTCGGTAACTTCTTTATCTGTTAAATAAGTTTTTGCCAATTGCTTTTTGTAAGAAACAAAATCGCTTTGAATACTTGATAAGGTGTCCATTTTCAAACGATTCGCTTCTGCTACTTTCATTTTAAAGCGACCGTATAAACTTAAATATTCTCGCACCGCTTTGTCACTAAAATCAGGTTTAGTGTTATTGATATTTTTTGTGTACATGCGCAAAAATTCGTTTTTACCAACTGCCGTACCTCCATAGGTAAATAGCGTAGCATCAGCTGGTTTTTTCTGCGCTACCAATTCAAAGGTAAATAATACGAATAAGCAACTTGTGATTGAAAAAATAAGCTTTCTCATGAATGTGTCTTCCAATAATTTTTTAATAATTAACAATAAATAAAACGATATGAAAAAAGAAGTAAGGTTAAGGATTTTTCTTCTTTTTGTCCAACCAATCGAGCAGACCTAAAAGACTTTTATCGTCGAATCGCTTACCTCGGATGATTTTTTTATCGTCGAGCAAATATACAGTAGGCGTGCTGTAAACATCATAAAACGATCGAAAATTTGTGATATGATTTGGGTCAGAAACATGAATCCAACCATCATTCAATTTATTTTCACGAATAAAGACTCTCCATTTTTCATCTTCATTATCCGCATCTACAGCATACATTTTAATGTTTCTCTTTTTTAACTCTGTCTTGTAAAGTGAATCAAACCTAGGAATTTCGGTTTTACAATGTCCACAAGTAGGGGACCAAAAAATGAGTAATGTATAATCAGCTTTTATAGTTGATAATGGAACTATCTTACCTGTGGTGTCTTGCATTCGCAAATCCATCGCTGGTTGTCCTATCATATTAGGAGCAATTTTCTTAGCTCTGTCGATATATTTATCCAAATCTTTTTGTTCCAACCAAGTTGCCTTTCCTTTCATGTAATAATTTTCGACTAAATACACGAAACTTTCATCCATACCCATTATTTTACTGTTTTCCGCCCAACGTGTTATATACCATAAAGTGTATTTAAAGGTTTCGGGCATCCCATCGCATTTTTTTAAGAGCATATCGCATTCGGCCTTGATAGAGTCTGGAATTGGAACTGCTAGTTTTGTTAAGTAATCATCTAGCTTGCGCTCATAAATCGGTGAATAAATTAATCTATCATCACGGAAATCATATTTAGCCCAATAATTACCCTTGTAAAAATTTCTTGGATAGCTTGAGTCTTTCTTCCCATCAGGTAAGGTGGGTAATTCGGTTGGCACTTCTGGTTCCCAAATGGCATTAAATAATTTAGAAAGAAAATGAGTAGGATTTTTTTTCATGAAGCTTTCGCGAAAAGCCATAAGCTCTTTGCCCTTAGCGCGCATTTGATCATATACCAAGTTGCTATCTGCTTTCGTCGTTTTACTAGACAGTTGAGCTTCTATTTTTTGGTAGTTTTTGCCATATTCTGATAAATATCGTTGATACTCATAAAAAGAGACATTCTCGGGAGAACCTTTAAACTTTATGGTTTCTAAAGGCTTGACCTTGCTCAATTCGATTTCTATTTGATCTCCGTTAAGTAAGACAAATTCCGCAATACTCTTTTGGTCATGACTTAGTAACATGTACAAACCTCCTACAATTTTTTTCGGAGATACAAAACTGGCATCTCCTTTTTTACTAACTCTTATCGAATCATCTCTAAATACTGTGGTGCTTTTACCGAAATAATGACAGAGATAAACGAGTGAATCGGTGTGATCTGAAAATTTTATCTTGATATTATATCCATCTTTTGCCTGTAAAGAAAAACCCGCAAAAATTAGGATGCTCCATATTATCAAATGCTTTATCATATCTTTTTAGTCTAATCATTTTTAAAGTGCTGTGAAATTACATATCTAAGACGCAGGAAAAGTAGTCTAAGTTGTTACATTTGCACCACTTTAACAGAAGTTGCTATGTTGTGTTTATTTGAGATAATCAAGGTATAATTCGAATTCATAATAAATTGTTTACATAATAGCTTAAGACATCATTCAGATATAAAAATATGGCAAAACGGAAAAAATTTAGTTTACATAATATATTGGTTGAAAAGTATGCAGCAGAAGGTAAATGCGTTGCGCGACATGAGGATAAGGTAATTTTCATAGAAGGTGCAGTGCCTGGTGATTCAGTAGATATATATGTGAGCAGAAATAAAAAAGATTGGGCTGAGGGTACGGTAACTCAAATCGTAACTCCATCTATGAATAGAGTCACGTCTTTTTGTCAACACTTTGGGACTTGTGGTGGTTGTAAATGGCAGATGTTACCTTATAATTTGCAATTGCAGTATAAAGAGCAGCAAGTAAAAGATCAACTGCAACGTATTGGTAAAGTAGTTGTCGATAATTATTTGCCAATACAAGGTGCCTCGCAAGAGAAATTATACAGAAACAAAATTGAATTTACTTTTTCAACGAAAAAGTATTTAACACGTGAAGATTTGGCAAGTGATATGAGCAACGATAAGAATGTATTGGGCTTTCATGCCCCTCGTTTGTTCGATAAGGTAATTGATATTAATACTTGCTATTTGCAACAAGAGCCTACCAATGCAATTAAAAACTTTGTGAGAGAATATGCCTATAGACATTCGCTGACTTTTCATGATTTTAGAAATCATACTGGCTTTTTGCGGAATCTCATTATTCGTATAAGCAGCCTGGAAGAGGTTATGGTAAATTTGGTATTTGGCGAAAATAATGAAGCAGCTATTGAAAGTATGATGTCAGCAATTCAACAGGAATTTCCAAGCATCACGTCTTTACAATATACTATTAATACAAAAATGAATGATACCATTTATGATTTAGAGGTTAATTGCTACGCAGGTAAAAACACCATTGAAGAAAAGTTAGAAAATTTTCGTTTTAAGATTAGCCCAAAGTCTTTTTTTCAAACCAATACGAAACAAGCCGAAGCTTTATATAGCGTTGTTCGCAATTTTGCGGATTGTAAAGGGGGTGAAATTTTGTATGATTTGTATTGTGGAACAGGTAGCATTGGTATTTTTTTATCTCCGAATGTAAAAAAAATAATCGGGGTAGAGACCATTCCCGACGCGATTGCTGATGCCAAACTCAATGCTGAATTGAATGGTATAGATAATGCTCATTTTTTCGTAGGTGATGTGATTAAAATTTGCAATGAGGATTTTTTTATGATGCATGGTAAACCTGATATAGTAATCATAGATCCGCCTAGAGCGGGTTGTCATCCAGATTTATTAGAAAAGTTATTACAAATAGAAGCAGCTAAGTTAGTATATGTGAGTTGCAACCCAGCTACCCAAGCAAGAGATTTGCAAGTATTGCAAGCTAAATATCATATCACTTTATCACAAGCAGTTGATATGTTCCCGCAAACGCATCACATTGAAAATGTGGTACAACTAAAACTGAAATAGAAATATTATGCATCCATTTATTGAAAAAATACAAGCTCGATTGCAACAACCCTTACCAGGCATAAATACGCAAATGAAAATGGCTCCGCCTGTGAGGCATGTAGCCATGGAAGTTCCAGCCGATGTTCGTTTAGGTGGTGTAATGATACTATTAGTTGAAAGTGAAAAACAATGGAATACGTTTTTAATTAAACGTACAAAGGATGGCAACACGCATAGCGGGCAAATTGCCTTTCCTGGAGGAAAATTTGAAACGAAAGACATTGATATAGTGCAAACCGCCTTGCGTGAATGTGAAGAAGAAATTGGGGTTAATCAACAGCTAGTAAATGTTTTGGGTAGCTTAACCCCTTTATATATTCCGCCATCGAATTTTTTAGTGACAGCTACTATTGGTTATATCGAAAGGGTTCAAACCTTTAAGCCTTCAGAAAGAGAAGTGGAAGAAATAATTAAAGTACCACTCGATTTATTATTTCATGATGAAATAAAAAGCACTCAAATTGTAAACAAATCGGATGAGAAGAATATCGTAATGGAAACTCCTGTTTACCAGTTAAGCGAAGAACTTATAATTTGGGGGGCAACTGCGATGATGATTGCAGAATTTGAAGAGCTTGTCAAGATGAGTTGATTAATCCTTTACTTTTATGACTTCTAACATTTGTTCATGTATCATCCCATTCGTAGCAAGTGTTTGCTTGTCGTAGATGTCTAATTTGTCTCCGTTAAAATTTGAAATTCTTCCACCTGCTTCTTGTACAATTAAGTAGCCTGCAGCCACATCCCATGGATTTAGATTATACTCCCAAAAGCCATCAAATCTACCTGCTGCAACCCAGCATAAATCAATCGCGGCTGAACCAAGCCTTCTTACTGGTAGTCCTTTACGAATAAATCTCTCAAACACACTTATTGGGTCAGCACCGACATCTACCCAACGATAGGGAAAACCTGTTACTAGACAAGCACTTTCTAGATGTTTATTTTCTGAAACACTAAGTTTTCGATTGTTTAAGAATGCTCCCTTGCCATGTTCGGCGAAAAATAATTCATTCATGAACGGGTTCAGAACCGCCCCCATGAGCATTATTCCATCTTTCTCAATGCCAATACTGATGCAACATAAAGGAATGCCATGTGCAAAATTTACGGTTCCGTCTATAGGGTCAATAATCCATTTGTAATTCGATGATGTACTTAATTCACCTACTTCTTCGGATAAAATAAAATGCTCGGGATAAGTTTCTTTAATCACTGCAATAATAGCATCTTCGGCTTTTTGGTCAACTTCTGTGACCAAATCATTCAAGCTTGATTTACTTTTTACTTCGAAACTTCCTTCAAAATAATGCTTTAATACGTGAGCACCTGCATGAATGGCTTGGAGCAAAGTATTTTTTAAAGTTTCGTTCATAGATTTTTGTAAATTATTCAATTACTTTTGAGCACAAACAAAAGTAGCCTTTTTCATTAACGTATGCAACTAAGCATCATTATTGTCAATTATAACGTAAAGTATTTTTTAGCGCATTGCTTGCTTTCCTTGCAGCGTGCAATCATAAATATGCAAACTGAAATAATTGTGGTTGATAACGCATCTTCAGATGGCAGTGTTGAAATGTTGCAACAAAACTTTCCTTGGGTAATTTCTATAGCGAATGACAAAAATGTTGGTTTTGCAAAAGCCAACAACCAAGCCGTTGAGATTGCAAAAGGTAAATACATTTTATATCTTAACCCTGATACGATTGTTCCAGAAGATTGCTTCGAAAAATGCTTTGCTTATATGGAGCAAAATGAAAAAACAGGAGCCTTGGGTTGTAGACTCATTGATGGTAAAGGAAGTTTTTTGCCGGAGTCGAAACGTGGATTTCCTTCTGCATGGGTTGCATTTTGCAAAATTGTTGGGCTGAGTCATTTGTTTAAAAAATCGAGAATCTTTAATCGATATCATGTTGGGTATATTAGTGAAATGTCGGTAAGTGAAGTAGACGTTTTAGTGGGTTGTTTTATGTGGTGCCGCAAATCGGTTATTGACAAGGTAGGAAGTTTCGATGAAACTTACTTTATGTATGGCGAGGATATTGATTTGAGTTATAAGATAAAGCAAGCTGGCTTTGCTAATGTTTATTTCCCTGATACAACCGTGATACATTATAAGGGAGAAAGTACTAAAAAAGGAAGCATGAATTATGTGCGCATGTTCTATCAGGCAATGATAATTTTTGCTAAAAAGCATTTTAAAGGTTCTCAAAAAGGAGCATTCGTTTTATTGATACATGTTGCCATTTATTTACGTGCTTTCATTGCCTTCATTGCTCGAATTATTGGGGTTGTTAGAGTTCCGCTAATTGACTCGTTGATCTTACTTGCATCTTTGTTTATCACGAAGTTGGTTTGGATAAAGAATGTGAAGACAAGTACACATTATTCGAATCAACTATTAATTGGTTTCTTTGTAGCTTATATACTTACTTGGGTGTTGTCGGTTTATTTCAATGGTGGTTACGACAAGCCCTACAAATCAGCTCGAGTCCTAAGAGGCATGTTCATGGGTGGTATAATTACGTTGGCATTTTATGGTTTGTTACCTGAAGAAATAAGATTCTCACGTGGTATTACAGTATTGGGTGCGCTGCTGGGAACTATTCTTCTAATTACTTGGCGCAAAGCATTATTCTATTTAGGTGTGAAAGAAATGGAGGATGAAAGTGAAGTAAACAATAAAGTAATACTTGTGGGAGATGCGCAAGATGAAAATGAGGTTAAGCAACTTTTGTCACAAGCTTATGTGACTAAAAATATCATAGGCTTGGTAAGCCCAAGTATGAACCGCGAGCAATACCAACTAGCAACCTATGATTATTTGCAACCTATTGCCAAAGTATATGAAGCCAATGAAATTATTTTTGTACAACATCAACTAAGCTTTAAGCAAATTATAGATGCCATGCAACTATGCGGAAAGGCTCTTATTTATAAAATACACAGCAAAGGAACAGATAGTATAATTGGTAGCAATTCTAAAGACACAGCAGGGGATTTATATACAACCGAATTAACGTTTCAAATTTCAACACAGCAATCAAAAAGAAATAAGCGATTGGTTGATGTTGTTTGTGCGTTTATATTCCTAGTAGCGAGTCCAATTTTATTTTGGTTCTCAGAGAAAAAAAAATCATACTTTAGCAATCATATTCTTGTATTGGAAGGCGACAAAACTTATGTAGGTTATTCAGATGAACAATTCCCGAAATTAAAACCAAGTTTATTAGATGTATTTCCTATAATTCCCAATTTTAATATCCCATCTGACAATCAAGAGCATTTAAATTGGTTATACGCGAAGAATTATTCGTCTTGGATAGATATAAAAATTATTCGAGCGAAATGGCGAAAAATATAATGTTAGTTATCAGTGACTAAAAGAATAAATTTGCATGTATGACATTTGCCGAATTAAATCTTAATGCCTCATTGCTGAACGCATTACAAGATTTACAAATTACTGAAGCCACTACGATACAGGCAGCAACTTTCGCCAAAGCGATGTCTGGTGCTGATATTTGTGGAATAGCTCAAACAGGCACGGGCAAGACCTTTGCTTATTTACTGCCATTACTGCGATTACATAAATTTTCGAAAGATAAGCACCCACAAATACTCGTCATGGTGCCAACCCGTGAGCTGGCTCTGCAAGTAAAGGAAAGTGCTTTACAACTCAGTAAGTATATGACAATACGGGTGTTGGCGGTATTTGGGGGTGTAAATATATCTTCTCAATTAAACGAAGTAAAAGACGGAGTAGACCTAATTGTAGCTACTCCAGGTAGGTTATTAGATTTAATTTACAGCGGCTCGCTTCGCATGAATTCTATAAAGCGGGTTGTAATAGATGAAATGGATGAAATGCTTAATTTGGGCTTTCGG
>Ga0315904_10012338_pt1 | contig 10807 bp, 11 predicted proteins | sample LakEriMetagenome_6_FD_203529 | JGI IMG/M metagenome (GOLD analysis project Ga0315904, IMG submission 203529) | Freshwater fungal communities from buoy surface, Lake Erie, Ohio, United States - Buoy 12 MA120 | ecosystem: Environmental > Aquatic > Freshwater > Lake | place: USA: Lake Erie, Ohio... | reverse complement strand
GCGGGAGCTGTTTCACGAGGTCGGCGCGCACCGTGTCGCCCTGTCCGGCGAGCAGCGCAAGCAGCTGGGCAAAGCTCGTCTTGTCGGCGCGCGGTGTATCGGAATCGGACTCGGCACGTGAGCCCGTCGCCACGCCGTCCGGCGAGGAGGCCCGCTCGGCGCGCGCCGTCGAGGTGCGCGCGGGCGCCGGACGCGGGGCTGCGCTCCGCACGTCGTTCGTACGCGGCTCGGCGGGCCGCGCGGCAGGTCGGTTCAGCGCCGGAAACACGTTCATCGCGCTCACGGCTTCACCGTACCCTTGCTGATCGAGGCCGCGCGCGTAGCCGGGAGTGCGGACAGGATGGCCGCCGCCTGCCGATCGCTCATGACCGCGAGAATCGCGCGAATGTCACTGTCGGGCATCTGGTCGAGCACCTTGGCCGCATCCTTCGCCGCCATCGCGCCGAAGATCTTGGCGAGCCGCGCCTCGGGGAGCGCCGTCTGCAGCGCCTGGTCGCGTGCTTCCTTGACCACCGCCGCGGCCGCGCTCGCGCCGCTTGCGGCGGGCTTGCCGGAGGCTGCGTCAGCGGTCGGCTTGGCAGGGGCCGGCGCTGCAGCGGCCGGCGCTGCAGCTGCCGGCGCCGCGACGGGCTTCGCGGCGGCCACCTTGGCGGGCGGCGCATCGTGGGACGTCGAGGACGGGCCGTGGGACGCCGCCGCCTTCCGCGAGGCATCGACGGCGCGCAGGCTGTCGGCGGGCGTCATGGGCACCTGATCGGCGAGCGACGCACTGTCCGCCGCACCGTGTGCGGTGCTGTCCGCGCTCGCCTCGTGGCTCGTGCTGTCGTTCGCCGTGGAATCGGCCTTCGCCTTCGCCTTGGCGGCGAGGATGGCCGAATCCGCGGTGAACTTGGCGGATGCCTTCATGTACGCGTAGCCCGATCCGCCGCCGAGTCCTGCCAGCAGTCCGATGGCCATCGGGATGATCATCGCCTTCATCAAATCATTCCGCTCTTGGAGGGTTCACCCGGCATTCTCTGCCGAGTTGTTGTTCTTTTCTTCCTGCTTCCGCGCGAACTGGGTGAGGGCAACTTCGTCCATCTGGACCCGGTCCCGTGCCGCTTCTTCCACACGCCACGCGTCAGAGTGGCGCTCCTTCAGTCGATCGAGGACACGACGGTCGCGCGCGGCCTCTTCGAGGATCACTTTGGCCTTGTGCACCTCGGCATCGGCTTCCTTGCAGATGTCCGTGGCGACGACCAGACGCTCATCGAGAGAAGCGAGAACCGTGCCAAGCTGGTGCAGGTGGCCGACACGGGTCTCGCGCTGTGCCGCGTCGTGCAGCTGGGCGCTCGAATCGGCGCGCAGGGCGGCCAGCGTGTCCTTGGCCTGGGTCGCCTGATCGGCGACGTCTCGGGCGGCCGCGAGCTCGCGCGCCTTGGCCTGCTCGTGCTGCTCGCGGAGCTCGAGGATGCGCTGCAGCCGGAACTTGAAGCTCATGGGGCGTCTCCTAGCGGCGGCGGACCGAAGCCTCGATCGCCTCGGCGATCTGGCCCAACTGCGTGTACGTGTCGCCGTAGTGCGTGATCTCGTCCGGCCGCTGCTGGAGGAATTCAAGCACCTTGTGGCGATACGCGATGGCCGCATCCACGTAGGGGTCGCTCCCCTTCTGGTAGGCGCCCACCATGATCAGGTCTTCCTTTTCCCGGTACGCGGCTTCGAGCCGGAGCATGGCGCTCCCCGACCGGCGCTGGACTTCGTTGGTGATGTGGTCCTTCACGCGGCTCTTGGAGTCGAGCACGTCGATGGCGGGGAAGTGGTTCTGCGCGGCGAGCCGGCGGGTGAGTACGATGTGTCCGTCGAGGATCGATCGCGTCGCGTCAGCCACCGGCTCGTTGAAGTCGTCGCCGTCGACGAGCACGGTATAGATGCCGGTGATGCCGCCGCGGTCGCCGTTGCCGGCGCGCTCGAGGAGGCGCGGCAGGTTGGCGAACACCGACGGCGGATACCCCTTCGTGGTGGGCGGTTCGCCCGTGGCGAGCCCGATCTCGCGCCACGCCATGGCGACGCGCGTGACGGAGTCCACCATGAGCAGGACCTGCTTGCCCTGATCGCGGAAATACTCGGCGATCGCCGTGGCCACGAGGGCGCCGCGGGCGCGCACGAGTGCGGCCTGGTCGCCGGTGGCCACGATGACGACCGAGCGGGCGAGCCCTTCCTCGCCGAGGGAGTTCTCGAGGAACTCACGCACTTCGCGGCCGCGCTCGCCGAGGAGGGCGATCACGTTCACATCGGCCTGCGCATGGCGCGCGATCATGCCGAGCATCGTGCTCTTGCCCACGCCGGAGCCGGCGAAGATCCCGACGCGCTGGCCGCGGCCGATGGTGAGCAGGCCGTCGATGGCGCGTACTCCGGTCTCCAGCGGGCGGTCGATCGTCTCGCGCTGGAGCGGGTTCGGCGGTTCGGCGGACAGCGGTACGCGCTCCACCGTGTCGAGCTTGCCCTTGCCGTCGATGGGATGGCCGAGGCCGTTGAGGACGCGTCCGAGGAGCCCGGGGCCCACGTCCACGCCGAAGGTGCGCCCCAGCGGCTGCACGCTCGCACCAGCGTGGAGGCCATCGAGCTCCCCGAGCGGCATGAGCAGCACGCTGCGCTCGTTGAAGCCCACCACTTCGGCGAGTACCGACCGGTCGCGCGAGTGGCTGGTGATGCGGCAGAGCGAGCCAAGCCCCACGTCGATGCCGGTGGCTTCGACCACGAGCCCCACCACGCGCGTCACCCGCCCGTACTCGCCGAAGCGATCGGAGCGGGCGGCGCGATCGAGCAGGATATCGAGCGTGGGGGTGTCGGGGGCGTACATCTCGACACCGAGGGCGGGGGTCACGTAGGCGGGAACCATTTCGGTCGTCCTCAGGCCTGGATCTGGGCGATCGTACGGTAGGTGCGCTCGAGCGCCGTATCCACACGACCGTCGATGATGCGTTCACGTCCCTCGGTGAGGCAGCCGCCGCGCTGGATCGTGGGGTCACCGATCCAGCGCAGGGTGCGCGCGCCGCCGTTGTCGGCGTCGATGACCGCCCGACAGGTGGCGAGATCCTCGGGCGACACGCGCACGGTGATCTCCTCGTCGACGGGGTACTGGGCGAGGGCGCGGCTCACGAGCGTGGCAACGAACGTGGGGTCGGCGTCGATCTCGCGCTGCACGATGTGCCGAGCCACGCTCACGGACAGCGCAGCCAGATTCTCCTCGAGGTTGCCGAGCCAGCGCGCCTCGTGGATCTGCACCGACTGCGCCGCGTGCGCCAGCGTGGACAGCGCAGCGTGCAGCGACTGCTCCAGCCCCGCCCGGGCGGCGCGCTCGCCATCGGCCCGGCCGCGCGCATACGCGTCGGCCTCGATGCGCGCGCGCTCGGCGGTGAGCCGCATCTCGAACTCGGCCTCGAGCGCCGCCGGATCGAACGCCGGCTGCCCCGGCTCTCGCGGTGCAGCCGCGGACTCGGGCGACGACGCGAAGAACACGTCGTGCGCCACGAATTCGTCGAGCGACCACGGAGTGGCGTTCATGCGCTGCGGATCAGATGACGACATCGTCGGTACCCGCGCTCAACACGATTTCGCCGGTCTCCTCGAGCGCGCGCACCTTGCCGACGATGTCGGTCTGCGCCGCCTCGACGTCGCGCATCTTGACCGGGCCGAGGAACTCGATCTCTTCCTTGAGGCCGGCCACGGCGCGCTGCGACATGGTGCCCATGATCTTGCTCTTGAGTTCCGGGCTCGCGGCCTTGAGAGCGAGGGCGAGCTGCTTGACATCCACTTCGCGCAGCAGACGCTGCAGCGACTTGTCGTCGAGCGTGACCAGGTCCTCGAAGACGAACATGAGGTTCTTGATCTGGTCGCTGAGGTGCGGATCCTTCTCGGAGACCAGGTCGAGCACTTCCTTTTCGAGCGAGCTGCTGACGAGGTTGAGCACCGCGGCCACGGCCGCCGGTCCGCCCACGCTCGACATGCCCTGCGAGAATGCGAGGTCCGTCTCGTTGCCGATGGCGCGCTCGACGAGCGAGATCATCTCGGGGGAGACCTTCTCCATCTTGGCGATGCGGAACATCACCTCGCCGCCGATCGCCGGGTCGAGCTCGCGAATGACCGCGGCCACGTGCGCCGGATCGAGGTGCGCGAGAATGAGGGCGATGGTCTGCGGATGTTCACCGCGCAGCGTGCTGCTGAGCTGCTGCGGATCGGCGCGGCGCAGGCGGCCAAAGCGATCGCTGTCGGCGAGCTGCCCCTGGATGCGCTTGAGGATCTGCTGCGCCTTCGAGGGTCCGAACGCCTTTTCGAGCACGTCCTTGGCGAACTCGACGCCGCCGGTGCTCATCGAGTCCACGCCAAGCGTGGTCTCGAGCCACTCGGTCAGCACGGCGTCGATCGTGCTGGGCGGCACGCGATCGAGCTGCGCCATCTCGAGGGCCACGATTTCGGCCTCCTCGGGGTGCAGGGCGGACGTGATCTTCGCGGCCGCTTCGGCGCCGATTGCCATGCAGACAATGGCCACCTTCTGACGCCCGGACAGACGGTCCGGGGCCCAACGGTCGGCGGAGTTCTTGGAGAGCGCGATCATGGTGGTCAACGGGGCTTACTGGCGGAGCCACTGGCGGGTGACACGGAGCGCGGCATCGGGGCGCTGCTCCACGGTGGCGATGGCCTGCTCACGTTCGGGCGTGGTGGGCATCGGGGGGAGCTTGATCTGGGGGCGACGCTCCTCGATCTGCTCGTCCTCATCCGTCTCGTCGTTGCCGCTCATGCCCTGCATCGCCATCTGCATCTGGCTGCTCGCGGGGAGCTCGGCGTAGCCCGGTCCACGCGGCAGCGCCTCGGGCTGCGCAGGGGCGGCGATTTCCTTCACCTTCTTGGGGCGCAGGAGGAACACGGCGGCGAGGCCGAGGATCAGCAGCACCACGAGGGCGGCGATCGCCACGACCGGCTTGGGGTTCGCCTGGATCTTGCCGATGAGGTCCTGCGGGGCGACGACGCTGTCGGTCTTCGCGGCCACCGGCACCGGCATGTCGAACGGCGCGCTCACGACGGAGATCATGTCGCCGCGCGTGCTGTCCACGCCCAGCGCGTTGCGCACGAGCGCTTCGATGCGGGTCAGCTCCTCGGGGGTGCGCGCGGTGATGATCGGCTCGGCCGCCACCGTCGCCGCGGCAGGCGCGGTCGCATTCGCGCTGTCGGCCGCGGGTGCCGCCACCGGTGCCGGCAGGGTGACCTTGTCGGCGACGAGCACCGCCACGGTCAACTTCTTCACATTGCCGATCGCTCCGCTGAAGCTCTCGACACTCTTGGTGTTTTCGTACGACGTCGCCGAGGTGCTGTAGCCGGCACCCTGCTGCGGCGTGCTCGGCGTGACCTCGGCCTTCTGCTCGGTGGCGAGCGCCTGCTTTTCGGGATCGACCGCCTGCACGGTGCGCTCGACCTTGTCGAAGTTGATCGACGCGGCCACCTGCACACGCGCGTTGCCGGAGCCCACGAGCGAGGAGAGCAGCTTGTTCGCCTTCTCCTCCATGTACGTCTCGACTTCCTTCTGCACGGCGAGCTGCCGGCTCGAGAGCCCGGCCAGCGAACCTTCGTCCTGCATCGTGAGCGCCTGGCCGCGCGCATCGACGATCGTCACGTGCTCGGGCTCGAGCCCGCCCACGCTGCTGGCGACGAGCTGGGCAATGCCCTGCACCGTGGCGGGAGTGGGGCGGTCGCCGCCCATCATGGTGAGCGTGACGCTCGCCTTGCTCGGACGCTCGTCGTTCGCGAACACCTTGTCGTCTTCGAGGGCGAGGTGGACCATCACCGCCTCGACGTCTTTCATCTTGCCGATCGTCCGCTCGAGTTCGCCTTCGAGGGCGCGGCGGTAGTTCACCTTCTGCGTGAAGTCCGTCATGCCCCACGTGGGCTTGTCGAACAGCTCGAGCCCCGGGCGACCGGCGTTCGGCATCTCACCCGCAGCGAGGTCGACGCGGGCGCGCGCCATGTCCGCGCTCGACACCATGATGGTGGTCCCGGTGCGGTCGAGTTCGTACGCGATGCCCGATTCGGTGAGCTTGTCCGTCATGGCCTTGACCTGCTCCACCGGCACGTCGGCGTACAGCGGAACCATCGTGGGGGCGGTCGCCCAGCGGGACACACCGAAGACGAGGGCGGTCACGAGCACGCCCACCGCGATGATCGCGGCCTGACGTCCGCCGCCGAGGCGGCCCATGAGGGAGTCGAGGAGGGAATTCATCGTGGCGTCGTGTTCAGGACTGCATGGAGATCACGCTGCGATAGGCCTCGACGACCTTGTTTCGCAGCTCGATGACGAGGTCGAGCGCAACGCCCGCCTCCTCGCTCGCGGCCATCACCTGGTGCAACTCCACGTTCTCGCCGGCGGCGAAGCGCTTCGTGAGATCGCTCGAGCGGTCACGGGCATCGGACACCTCGTTGAGTGCGCGCGTGAGCGTGTCACCGAAGCTGTTGTTGCTTTCGCCCGTGATCTGGACGGCCGTGGAGAGCGGCTTGTCCTGGCCGAGGGTGAGGTTGCGCGTGTAGAGATCGAGGCGGGTCTGCATGGGCGGATCCGGAGGAAGCGAAGCGAGGGCGTTGGGAGTGCGGCTCAGGCGCGCACGTCGAGGCGGACACCGCGCGCCGCCGGGGGCGTCGGCGCGGTCGTCGCTTCCTTGAAGCGGCTGTACGTGAGGGGGCCGAGGTTCGCGCTCTTCGCGAAGAAGTTCCGCTCCTCGGCCGTGAGCACGCTCCAGAATGCCGGGTCGGTGCCCGGCGGTGCGTCGGCCGGCACGGCCGACTGCGCGGCGCCCTGGCCGGCGATCGGCGTCTGCGGCTTGAGCGCATTGGCGTTCGCCGCGGTGCGGGCCTGCTGCAACCCTTGCTGCGACGCGACGCCGGCGTTGCCGACGTTCTGCGTGCCGCTCTGCGTGCCGCTCTGCGTGCGGGCCCCCTCAGTGCGCGTGGCGCCGAGGTTGGGAAGCAGGGGATTGGAGTTGATGCCGTTGATGCTCATGGGTCAGTCGAACTGCGAGAGAGGGAAGCGGCGGGCCGGGGCTCGATGCGGTGTCGGAGAGGAGGAGGAGGAAGTGACCTCGCACCGAACCCCGGACCCGTCGCAACAGGGGATGTCAGATGTCGAGGGCGGCGCGGAGCATGGATTTCGCGGTGGTGAACACCGCGGCGTTGGCTTCGTAGATGCGCTTGGCATCCATGAGCTTCACGAGCTCCTGCGTGGTGTCGATGTCGGGGTAGCGCACGTAGCCGGCGTCGTTCGCATCGGGGTGGCCGGGCTCGTAGACGAGCCGACCCTGCCCCTGATCTTCCGCGATGCCGACCACGCGCACGCCGAACTCACCGCCGAGCGGGACGTTGGCTCCGCCGGTGGTAGGGAGCACCGGGACCTCGATCGGCTTGCGGGCGTCTTCGGTGACCGGCACGTCGAAGGCGGACGAGCCGAACACGCCGCTGGCGACGTTCGAACCCATGGCCTGCGCGGCCGGGTTGCCAGGGTTGTAGAGCGCGGTCTGTGCCGTCGCCGCTTCGAGCACCACGTCGCGGCGCTTGTACGGCTGGCCGTCGGGGCCCCGCGTGACATCGGCGTTGGCGATGTTCTGTGCGATGACTTCCATGCGCGGCAATGCCGCTGGCCGCGATGCCCATCGACTTGAACATGGGGCGCACCACCTGCTGGCCCGGGATGGGGAGCAGGGCCGGGCGGCTGATCGGGTTGATCGGCATCAGCCGTTACCTCCCTTGATGGCCGTACGAAGCGACTGGTAGGTCTTTTCGAGGAGGCGCGAGGTCGCCAGAAAGCGAAGCTGTTCGTCGGCAAGCGCCACCATCTCGTCTTCCACGTTGACCGGGTTCATCTGGGCGTTCGGCGTGCCGGCCTTGGCCTCGAGGGCGAACCCGTCCCCGTTCTGCAGGGTGGCCTTGGAGACGCGATCGGCGATGCCACGCGACCGCTCGACGCTGCGGTCGAGGGCCGTCTTGAGCTGCGGCGCTGAGGTGACGCGATCGATGAGTCCGAAGAGCATCTGAGGTACCGGAGTGAAAGGGCGAGCGAATCCGGTACGGACCAAAGCAATGGGCGGGCCAGCGCGGTGGCGTGGCGGCAGCGTTTTCGTAAAGCATTGCCAGTCAACTGCTTAGAAAGCAGGAGGCAGGGTGCGGGCAGAGGGGGCAGGAACTGCCGGGCGCGCGAAAACCCGGCAAAACGGAAAGTTCTGCCGGTCGTCTGGTGACCCAAGTTGCCGTGTGGAAATCTGGCGCTTGCCCGGCGTCACGTGCGGGGAGCGCCTGCCGCGGTCGGCCGCTACTGGCGTACCGCCTGATGGGAGCGCGGGCCGCGCAACCCTTCGTCGCTGCGAAAATTCATTGTCGGCACCTGAGGCGCCGAACTTGAGCCATCCCGCTCACAAATCCCGGCGTTCGCCGGACCAGCTCCGCGGTGCTTTTCCGGACGCCGCCTACTCCTCGTCTCCGTCCTTCCCCGGCCCGTTCAGCTTGTTGCGCAGGGTGCGCACGCTGATGCCGAGGAGTTCGGCGGCCTTGGTGCGGTTGTTGTCGGCGGCCTGGAGGGCGTGCTGGATGAGGACCCGCTCGGCGTCGGCCACGTTGAGCGAGTTGAGGGCGATGCCGCCCGGGGTGCCGGCCTGACCGGTGCCCGCGCCCGGGGCGCCGGGGGCGGCCGCAGCGCCGGAAACGGCGAGCACCGGTGCGGGGCCGGCGCCCGGCACGGCGAAGGCGCGCGGGCGCATGTTGGGGGCGCCCAGCGAGTGCGCCAAGCCGAAGCGGGTGCCTTCGAGGCAGTGTGGCTGGATGATCGGATCGGGGGTGAGGATCACCGCCCGTTCGATCACGTGCTGCAATTCGCGGACGTTCCCCGGCCACGGGTACTGCTGGAGCGACTCGAGCGCATCCGGCGACAGCCCGTCGATCTTCTTCCCCAGCTCGGCCGCCACGCGCATGGCGAAGCGGAGCGCCAGCACCGGAATGTCCTCGGGACGGTCGCGGAGGGGCGGAATGAGGACCGGGATGGTGCTCAACCTATAGTAGAGGTCCTGCCGGAAGGTCCCGTGATCCGCCTCCATGGCCAGGTCGCGGTTGGTGGTGGCCACGATCCGGACATCCACCTTGATGGGGGACGTTCCACCCACGCGCTCGAACTCCTGCTCCTGGAGCACGCGGAGCAGCTTCGCCTGCAGGTCGAGCCGCATCTCGGATACTTCGTCGAGGAGCAGCGTGCCGCGGTTCGCCCGTTCGAAGGCGCCCTCGACCCGCTTGATGGCGCCGGTGAAGGCGCCCTTTTCATGGCCGAAGAGGGCCGATTCGATGAGCCCCTCGGGGAGCGCGGCGCAGTTGAGCTTGATGAACGGCTTGTCGCGGCGATCCGACTGGTCGTGGATGGCGCGGGCGAAGAGCTCCTTGCCGGTGCCCGACTCACCCTGCAGCAGCACGGTGGCGCGGGTGGGCGCCGCCATGCTCACCGTCTGCAGGATGCGGCGGATGGTGGGGGAGTCGCCGATGATCTGCCGTTCGTTGCGGAACTGCATGACCTCCTTGCGGAGGGCCTCGTTCTCGCGGCGCAGACGCACGAATTCCAGCGCCTGATCGACCGCCAGCTCGAGCTGCTGCGGGCGGACCGGCTTGGTGATGTAGTCGATCGCGCCGGCCTTGATGCTCGCCACGGCATGCTCGATGCTCGCGTGCCCGGTGAGCATGATGAGCGGGATGTCGTAGCCTTCCCGCGTCAGGAGCTGGATGAACTCCAGCCCCGTGAGCCCCGGCATCCGGTAGTCGGAGATGATCAGGTCGATGCCGCCCCGTTCCAGCACCTGCAACGCTTCCGGGACGCTGCGCGCGCCGACGGGCGCATGGCCGGCCTGCGCGAGGGTGTCCTCGAGAATCAGGCCGACTGCAGGTTCGTCGTCGACGTACAGGATGGTGGCCATGGGCAGGATAGGAGGCGAGCGGCCGGGCGGCGCGTTCTCTCGGCGGCATCGCCGGTGAGAAAAGTGCCGCCCGAGTGACCCGAACCCGGCGCGCGTGTCCGGCGAGGCGGAAACGCGCACCCGGCAAAATTAGCCGCATTCGTAAGAAAATGCTAGAGATTGCTTAGCGCAAATGCTTGTGGCTGAGTCAGGTAGGTCGTTTCGCCGAAGCGTCGGGTTTCGTGGCGTGGCCCTTGCATGCCGAGGTGGGGGGTTAAGCCGATCGGGCGGACTCCGATACTCACTGCAGGCCCTCACCCTGTCGCGCCGTTCGACGGGGCTTCGATCATGACGTCCACTTCACGTGCCCATGCGCGTTACCAACTCGCTCATCATCTCCCGGAGTCAGCTCCGCCTGCAGCAGGGGCTGCAGGGGGTCGAACGCCTGCGCGACGACATCGCGACCGGCGTGCGGATCCGGAAGATGTCGGACGACGCGACCAGCGGCGGTGAGATCGTCCGCATCGGCAGCTCGATGCGCGCGCTCACGCAGTACCGGCGGAATGCGAACGCCGGGATCGCCCGGGCGGCCGCCGAGGAGACCGTGCTGGACCGGCTCGGGAGCACGCTGACGCGTGGCCTCGAGCTCGCGGTTGGCCAGTCGTCGGCCACGGCGAACGCCGAGACGCGTCAGATCGTCAAGACCGAGGTCGACCAGCTCCTCCGCTTCGCGGCTGATCTCGGCAATAGCCGCTTCGGCGACGAGTACCTCTTTGGTGGTAATCGCGCCGCCGAAGCGCCATTCGCCGTGCCGGTGCCGTCCACCGGCTCCTTCTCGGCGCTCACGGTCACCAGCGGCACGC
>Ga0315904_10012336_pt1 | contig 10807 bp, 9 predicted proteins | sample LakEriMetagenome_6_FD_203529 | JGI IMG/M metagenome (GOLD analysis project Ga0315904, IMG submission 203529) | Freshwater fungal communities from buoy surface, Lake Erie, Ohio, United States - Buoy 12 MA120 | ecosystem: Environmental > Aquatic > Freshwater > Lake | place: USA: Lake Erie, Ohio... | reverse complement strand
ACTACCGGTAGCGCCAGGCGCGCCCCGCCCTTCTGGTCATGCAAAGCCATGGTGGTCATTCTCCCTCAACAACACGCGCGGAAAGGCCGCTCGATAAAACTTACCCGAAGGCTAACAGGCTTGCGCGGGCATGGGTAGCGCTATGCTGGCGCCGTTTCCCAGCATCCCAAACCGGGCTAGAGAATGCGCGATGACGCCCGAAGCCCATCCTCGATGCTCAAGCGGCTGATCCGCCATCCTGCCGCACAGGCGCTGCTGGCGTGGCTCGTTGGGCTTTATCTGCGGCTGATCTGGGCCACCACGCGCTGGCGGCTTGAGGGCGCCGAACACGCCAAGGTGAACCATGGGCAGCCGTTGATCCTCGCCTTTTGGCATGAATGCCTGCCGCTGGCTGCGCAGGGCTGGCGGCTGATGGGTGAGCATATCCCGGCTGTTTCGGGGCTGCGGGCGCAGGCGCTGATTTCGCGCCACCGGGATGGCCGGCTGATTGCTCGGGCCGTGGCGCCTTTTGATGTGGAGGTGGTGCATGCCTCATCTTCGAAGGGCGGGGCGGCGGGGCTGCGGCAGCTTTTGCGCGTGCTGGAAGGCGGTGGTGTCGCGGTGATCACACCCGATGGCCCGCGTGGCCCGGCGAGGGAAGCCGCGCCTGGTATTGCGCAGCTTGCCGCCTTGGCGGGGCTGCCGGTGCTGGCCTGCGGGGCGGCATCTTCGCGTATGCGCCGCGCCCGATCCTGGGACCGGATGCGCTTTCCGCTGCCTTTCGCCCGCGCCGTGGTGGTGATTGAAGCGCCCATTACCGTGCCGCGTGATGACCCGGCCAGCGCCTTGCCGGCGATTGCGGCAGCGCTCAACCGCGCGACGGAACGTGCCGATCAGGCGGTGAAGCGATGACACCGCCGGGCCTTTCAGCGCGCATATTGGGCGGCGCCTGGGCGCTGATCGCGAGCCTGCTCGCGCCGCTTTTGCCGTTTTACCTCCGCCGCCGTATCGCCAAGGGCAAGGAAATCGCCGAGCGTCTGCCCGAACGCCAGGGCCATGGCGCGGCGCGCCCACCGGGCCGGCTGGTCTGGTGCCACGCCGCCAGCAATGGGGAGACATTGTCCCTGCTGCCCTTGCTCGAAGCCTTGGCGAAGCAGGACCCGGCGCCGTCCTTCCTGGTTACCACCGGTACGGTCACTTCCGCGCGCTTGCTGGAACAAAGGCTTTCACCGGAACTGGCGCCGCGCACGCAGCATCGCTTCCTGCCCTTGGATGTGCCGCGCTGGGTGGCGCGGTTTCTGGCCGGCTGGCGGCCTGATCTGGCCGTGATCGTGGAATCCGAACTCTGGCCCAATATGCTGGCGGCGGCCGAGGCAGAGCGCGTCCCGATGGCGCTGATCAATGCGCGCATGTCTGCGCGCTCGGCCAAAGCCTGGGGCTGGGCGCCGGGTTTTGCGCGGGGCTTGCTCGGGCGTTTCGGGTTGATCCTGGCGCAGACGGAAGCCGATGCCGCCCGCTTTTCGGCGCTGGCCGGGCGGGAGGTGCCCTGCTGGGGGAACCTGAAATACGCCGCGCCGCCCTTGCCGTCTGATGCTGCCGAATTGGCACGGCTGAATGCAGCCTGGGCAGGGCGGCCGGTCTGGCTCGCGGCCAGCACCCATCCGGGGGAGGATGAAATCATCCTAAGCGCGCATCGGCTGCTCGCTCCGGCGCATCCCGGTCTGCTCACGGTCATCGTGCCGCGCCATCCGCCGCGCGGGCCGGATATTGCGGGTTTGGCCGGGGATTTGCCGGTGGCGCGGCGCGGCGCAGGGCAGGAAGCCGGGGCAGGGGTGGCAGTTTATGTTGCCGATACGCTCGGCGAATTGGGGCTATTCTATCGTCTGGCGCGGGTTGCGCTGATTGGCGGGTCCTTGGTGCCGCATGGCGGGCAGAACCCGCTCGAAGCCGCGCGGCTGGGCTGCCCCATCATCACCGGCCCGCATCACTTCAATTTCAGCGAAATCATCGCGCGGCTGAGCGCTGCCCATGGTTTGATTGAAACACCCGATGGGCCGGGGGCGGCAGAGGCGCTCGCCGCCCATGTCGCGCGCTTCTTGGCCGATCCTGCCACCGGGCAGGCCATGGCGAGGGCGGCGGCGGCGCTCGCCCAGGGGCAGGCGGACCTGCCGGGGCGCATCGCAACAAGCCTGTTGCCCTTGATCCGCCCGGCGCGGTAGCATCCCCCGTCCGGGAAGGACCGAACCCAAGAGGATTTGCTCAGGCCCCTACCGCAAAGACGGCGAAGCCGCGCGGATCAGGAAGCCACAGGAGAAGTGAACCCAGCCGCGCGCGCCGCTTGAGCGATGCCGGCATTGCGGAAGGTTTGAACGGTTTCAACGGATGCGAGCGCCTGAATTCTGGACCGGTAAGCCTGGTGTGGCGGCAGCCCTGCTTTCGCCCATTGCGGCGCTTTACGCAGCGACCACCGCGCGGCGCATGACGCGCCATGGGCAGAAGCTTGCCCTGCCCGTGATCTGCTGCGGCAATGCGACGGCAGGTGGCGCCGGCAAAACCACCGTGGCACTTGATCTGGGCGAAAGGCTTCGCGCGCGCGGCCTGGCGCCGCATTTTCTGCTGCGAGGCTATGGCGGCAAGCTGAAAGGCCCGGCCCGCGTTGACCCCGCCGCCCATGACAGCCGCGCCGTGGGGGATGAGGCGCTGCTGTTGGCCGCCATTGCACCGACCTGGGTTTCGGCGGATCGCGCGGCGGGTGGCGCGGCGGCGGAAGGGGCGGGCGCGCAAGCGATCATCATGGATGATGGGCTGCAGAACCCGACACTCGAAAAATCGCTCTCGCTGCTGATCATTGATGGGTCATACGGGTTCGGTAATGGCCGGGTGATCCCCTCCGGGCCGCTGCGCGAACCGGTCGCCGCTGCCGCTGCGCGCTGCCAGGCCGCCGTGCTGATCGGGGATGATGAGACCGGCGCACTGGCGCATTTGCCGCCCGGATTGCCGGTGCTGCGCGCCCGGCTGGTGCCGGGCCCGGAAGCGGCGGCTCTGGCCGGCAAGCCGGTTGTCGCGTTTTGCGGCATCGCCAATCCGCGCAAATTCTTCACAACCTTGCAGGAAGCCGGCGCCGTACTGGCCGCGCGCCATCCCTTCGCGGATCACTACCCCTTCGACGACCAGGAAATCCGCGACATCCTGACCGAGGCGGAAAAGCTCCGTGCAACCCCGGTGACCACGCGCAAGGATATTGTGCGCATACCCCCAGCGCTGCGGGCGGGCATTCAGGTGGTGAGCATCGCGCTGGCCTGGGACGACCCGGCGGAGATCGAGGCATTGCTGGATAGGGCTATACCAGAAAAAACTTGACAAACCGTCCGGACGGTATAGTTAAGGGGGATGGATGGAACCACCCCCGACGCGCCAACGCGCATCCTGGATGCGGCTGAAAACCTGATCATCGCCCGCGGCGTCGGCGCGATGACGCTCGAAGCTGTCGCGCGCGAAGCCGGCGTGTCCAAGGGCGGTTTGCTCTATCACTTCGCCTCCAAGGAGGCGCTGTTGGAAGCGCTGCTCGGCCGGCTTGCTGGCTTCATCGCCCAGGAATTCGCGGCCTGCGTCGCCACCCAGCCGGAAGGGCCGGGGCGGGTGGCGCGGTCCATGCTGGAATGGGGTTTTGGCGAGGGCGAGATGGCCTGCAATGAACGCCATCAACGCGCTGGCGCCGTGTTTCTGGCGGCCTTTCATCATGACCCAGCGCTTTTGGCGCCGATGCGCGCCGTGATTGCGGAAATGCGCGCGGCTGTCGCCGCTGATGGCCTGCCGCCCGGCCATGGCGCGGCCATCATGGCGGCGGGCGATGGGCTGTTCATGGCGCGGCTATTCAGCCTCTACACGCCTAGTTCTGAAGAATTGGCGGAAATGCGCGCAGCACTTTCTGGGCTTTTGGGGGTGCGGCCATGACACGGCGCAGCAAGATCATCGCAGGGCTTTTGTTGCTGGCGATTGGTGGCGCCGGTTTTTGGCAATTGCGCGCAAGCCCGCCGCCGCCCGCACCTGCGGCACCCACGGCCACCGGCCCGATTGGTGTTGGCGCCTTGGGGCGCGTTGAACCTGCGTCGCGCATTCGCCGCCTCAATCAACCAGGCGGCATGGCAGTGACGCGGCTTGATCGCCTGCTGGTTGCTGAAGGCGCTGAGGTGGCGGTCGGCCAATTGCTCGCGGAATTTGCTGATGCCGCCATGAAGGATGCCGCCGCCGCCCAAGCCGAAGCCGCCTTGGCCGAGGCCGAGGCGCAGCTCGCGCGGCTGCGCGCCGCTGGGCGGCCCTCAGAGATCGAAGCACAGCGCGCGCGCATTGAAGCCATCACCGCCCAGGAAGAAATTGCGCTGCGTGATGCCGAGCGCGCCGAGCGTCTGGTGCCGACCGGCGCGGGCGCCATCGCCACCGCGGATCGCAGCCGCGCCATTGCAACGCGCCTGGCCGCCGAAAAGCGCGAAGCCATGGCGGCCTTGGATACGCTGCTATCCTCGCGGCCCGAGGATATTGCGCTGGCTGAAGCGCGCGTCGCCGGTGCGCGGGCGGCAGCGGCCAAGGCGCGGGTGGATGCGGAATTGGCCCGGGTGCGTGCGCCGATTGCGGGCACGGTGCTCCGGGTATTCGTGCGCCCCGGTGATCAGGTGGGCGCGGATGGCGTCTTGGAAATCGCTGATTTGTCCAGGCTTGAAATCGTGGCCGATGTCTATGAAACCGATTTGCCGCGCGTGCGCATGGGCGCCCCGGCCGAGATCGTGGTGCCCGGCGAAGCGCAGCGTTTCGCCGCGCGGGTGAGCGAAATCGGCTGGACCGTGCGGCGCCAAACCCAGGCCAGCAATGACCCCGTGGCGGCGGTGGATGCGCGCACCGTCGAAGTGCGCCTGAGCTTGGATGAAGCCGGCGCGGCGGCGTTGCGTCGGCGGTCCAATATGCAGGTGCAGGTGGCAATCCGGCCATGAATGCACTGACGGAGAATCACCCCGCGCCGCCAGTGGCTTCCGCGCCGGCACCGCGCAGCAAGGGGCGCGTTTCGCTGCTTGAATGGTTCTGGCTGCCCGCGCGGCTGGCGACGCGCCAACTTTTCTTTGAACGCGCGCGGCTCTTTTCCGCCATTGCGGGCGTGATGTTCGCGGCCGTGCTGGTCTTCATGCAGCTTGGCTTTCGCGCTGCCTTATTTGACAGCGCGACCCGGCTTTACGCCGCCATGGAAGCGGAATTATTCCTGATGAATCCGCTGACCATGGCAAGTTTTCGGCCAGAGACCATGCCGCGCATCCGTGCCCATCAGGCGCTTGCTCTCCCGGAAGTGGCGCAGGCTGTGCCCGTATATCTGACGCAAGCGGCCTGGCGCAGCCCGGAAACCGGCGCCAAGCGCGCCATTCAATTGATTGGCTTTGATGTTGAAGCGGGTGCGATGCGCTTTCCGGGCCTGGACAAGATATCGGACGCACTGCGGCAGGTGGATGCGGTTGGTTTCGATATGCGTTCCCGCCCGGAATTTGGTGATATTGCCAAGAAACTCGCTGAAGGTGGTCCGTTTGAGGTGCAGATCGGCAATCGCATGATGCGCCTGGTGGGCCTTGTGGAAATTGGCCCTTCCTTCGGCGCCGATGGCAATCTGGTGATGAGTGAGGTGAATTTCCGCCGCGTGGTGCGCGGGCGCGATCCCGCCAATGTGGATCTGATTGCCATTCGCCTGGTGCCCGGTGCGGATATTCAGGCCGCCAAGGAAAGGCTGAAGGCGTTACTGCCCGGTGATGTCATGGTACTGACGCAAAGCGAATTGGTGGCACACGAACGCCATTACTGGGAAACCGCGACGGCGATTGGATTCATCTTCGGATTTGGCAGCATCATGGGCCTGATTGTCGGCATGGTGATTGTCTATCAGATCCTGTTCAGCGATATCGCCAATCACTTGCGCGAATATGCGACGCTGAAGGCGATTGGCTATTCCAATTTCTATCTGGCGCGGGTGGTCATGGCATCCGCCCTTATCCTGGCAGCGCTTGGGTTTTTGCCGGGATTTTTCGCATCGCTTTGGATGTATGAATTCGTCGGCGCCGCCACCTTCCTGCCGCTTGGCATGACCTGGGATCGCACCATCACCGTATTCCTGATGATCTTTGGCATGTGTGCGCTGGCGGGCCTGCTTGCGATGCGCAAGCTCCGCGATGCCAATCCAGCCGATATGTTTTCCTGATGCAGGCAGAACCCATTAGGATTGAGGCGCTGAACTACGCCTATGGCGAGGGTGAATTGCGCCGCCCCGTGCTGCGCGATGTTGCCTTGCAGGTAGCAGTGGGGGAGGTGCTGTTGCTGACTGGCCCATCCGGTTCCGGCAAGACCACCTTGCTGACCCTGATCGGCGCTTTGCGTGCGCTACAGGAAGGTTCCTGCACCGTGCTGGGGCAGGAATTATTGGGCGCTTCGGAACGTGCGCGGGTTTCGCTCCGCCAACGTATCGGCTTCATTTTCCAGAACCATAATCTGCTCGGCGCGCTGACCGCGCGGCAGAATGTGGCGATGGCCTTGGAAGTGGCGCCGCGTTTTTCGGAAACCGAGCGCCTGCGCCGCGCTGGTGCGATGCTGGCCTCGGTCGGTTTGGCCGAACATGCGGACCGGCTGCCATCCAAGCTTTCTGGCGGGCAGCGCCAGCGCGTGGCGATTGCCCGCGCCTTGGTGGGTGACCCCGGCCTTGTTTTGGCCGATGAGCCCACCGCTGCCTTGGATAAGGTTTCGGGGGCGGAAGTGGCGCGGCTGCTACGGGATTTGGCGAAATCGCGCGGCGTGCCCATTTTGATGGTGACGCATGATCCGCGCATTCTGGATATCGCGGACCGTGTTGTGGCGATGGAAGATGGACGCATTGTGGAACCTACATTGGCGTAATTTAATGAATGCAAAGTTGCGTTGACATCGCTTTATCCCATCGGTGACATGGGCCTCTTCAACAGGAAAAGAAGAGGCTCCCCATGCGTAAATTCGGCTTGAAAGCCGCCCTCGCTGCGCTTTTCGCAACCTTCGCTGCGCCAAGCTTCGCGCAACCTTCCGCGAGCCCCACGCTGGACGCGATCAAGGCGCGCGGCAATTTGAATTGTGGCATTGGCACCGGCGTTGCCGGGTTTGCTCTGCCCGATAGCCGGGGCATTTGGCAGGGGCTGGATGCTGATCTTTGCCGTGGCCTGGCGGTCGCTATTTTCAATGATCCGTCAAAGGTGCGTTTCGTGCCGCTGTCATCCTCCACCCGCTTCACCGCGCTTGGATCGGGGGAAGTGGATGTGTTGTTCCGCACCTCCACCCAGACCATGCTGCGTGACACCACGCTCGGCCTGCGTCATGCCACGACCTATTTTTATGATGGTCACGGCTTCATGGTAAAGGCAGATGCTGGTGTGCAGAAAGTGGCCGAAATGCGCGGCGCCACGATTTGCCTGATCCAGGGCACGACGAATGAACAGGTGACGGCGGATTACTTCCGCAGCATCAATACGCCCTTCCAGGCAGTGGTGTTTGAACGCACCGACCAGGCGGTGGCCGCACTCCAGGCCGGCCGCTGCGATAGTTTCGGCACGGATGCCTCCCAGCTTGCTGGCGTGCGGTCTTCGATGCCGCGCCCCGCCGATTGGACCATCCTGCCCGAGCGTTTTTCGAAGGAACCTTATGGCGCCTATATCCGCCGCGGTGATGATCAATGGTTCGATGTCGTGCGCTGGTACACCTATGCCATCATTGAAGCGGAAGAACAGGGCGTGACGCAGGCCAATGCCGAACAGCAGCGCCGCACCAGCACCAACCCCAATACGCGCCGCTTGCTGGGTGTGACGCCGGAGCTTGGCCAATCGCTGAAGCTTGATCCCGCCTGGGCCTATAATGTCGTGCGCGCCATCGGCAATTATGGGGAGCTTTATGAACGCACCATGGGCGACAAGAGCCAGGTGCAGTTGCCGCGCGGCCCGAACCATCTTTGGACCACGCCGGGCGGCCTGATGTACGCGCTGCCGATGCGCTGAACTACAGCGGTTTGATTATGTGGGGGGGCCTTGTGGCCCCCCTTTTCCTTTCAATCATCCGAACGGCTGGGCGTGCCGGCCAGCACACCGCCATCAATCACAATCGTCTGCCCGGTCATGAAGGACCCGGCGGCGGAGCCCAGAAACACCGCCGCACCCGCGATTTCATCGGGCTCCCCAATGCGCTTGAGCGGCGTGTCCTTGGTGCGCTTGGCGTAGATGCCGGGGTCTTCCCATAGCGCGCGGGCGAAATCTGTCCGCACCAGGCCGGGCGCGATGGCATTGGCGCGTACGTTCTTGGGGCCCCATTCCACCGCCAGATTGCGCACCAATTGCATATCGGCCGCCTTGGAAATGGCATAGGCGCCCAGCACCGGGGAACCGCGGAAGCCGCCAATGGAGGAGATGATGATGATCGAACCGCCACCGCGTTCCGCCATGCCCGGCGCGGTCATATGCGAAAGCCACAGGTTGGATTTGATATTGGATGCCATGATCTTATCAAAAATCTCATCCGGCATGGTCATGGCAGGGCCGAAATGCGGGTTGATCGCCGCATTGCAGACCATGATATCCACCTGGCCCCAGGTAGCGATGGTTTGGTCTATCAGCGCCTGACATTCATTCTTGCGCCCGATATTGCAGGCAATGGCCATGGCTTCCCCGCCCTTGGCCTTGATGGCGTCCACAACCTCCTGGCAGGCATCGAGCTTGCGGGAGGATACGACGACCTTGGCGCCTTGTTCGGCCATTCTTTCGCAAATTGCCCGGCCAATGCCGCGGCTGCCGCCGGTTACCACGGCCACCTTGCCGGTCAGATCGAATAGGGACATGGCGCTTCCTCCTGTTAGCCCGTTCCTATCCAGCGCAGCATGGCGCGCGCTTTCCCGCAACCGGGTGCTTGCCCTTAGGCGCAGAGTGCCGGAGAGTATCCGCCAAAGGGGTCGCCAGACCCCGCCTGGATGAGGGAGAGACGCTTTGGCTGAGACTCAATTCGTGCAGCATGTGGCGATGGGGGAGGTGCATGTGCTGCGCCTGGCCAACCCGCCGGTGAATACGCTGCGCACCGAAATCCGTGCCGGGCTTTATGATGGCATGAAAGCCGCGCGCGCTGGCGGCGCCAAGGCCGTGGTGATTATCGGCACCGGGCGCATGTTCTGCGCGGGCGCGGAGATGACCGAATTCGGCAAGCCGCGCGTTCCGCCCTCCCTCACCGAAGTGTTTGAGCAGTTTGAAAGCTTCCCCGGCCTTACGGTGGCGGCCATTCATGGCTCGGCGCTTGGGGGTGGTTTGGAAGTGGCGCTCGCCTGTCATGCGCGCGTGGCGGTGGCGGATGCGAATCTGGGCCTGCCGGAAGTGAAGCGCGGCTTTGTGCCGGGGGCGGGCGGCACGCAGCGCCTGCCGCGGCTGATCGGGCCGGAAGCGGCGCTGAAAATCATCGTCTCCGGCGACCCGATCAAGGCAACCGAGGCGCATAAGCTCGGCTTCGTGGACGCCATCATTGAAGGCGATCTGGAAGCCGGTGCGGTTGCCTTTGCGCGCGCCAATCTCGGCAAGAGTTTCACTTTGGCGCGCAACCGCACGGACAAGATCGCGGGCCAGGATATGGCGGCCTTTGATGCCGCCGCTGCGGCTTTGCTCAAGCGCGCGCGGGGCCAGGAAAGCCCGAAGGGCTGCGTGGAAGCGGTGCGTGCTTCCTTCACGCTGCCGTTTGAAGAAGGCTTGCAGAAGGAACGCGATCTATTCGCGACGCTGGTGGCGGGCGAACAATCCAAGGCGCTGCGGCATATCTTCTTCGGTGAACGCGAAGCGCAGCGCGTGCCGGGCCTGCCGGCGGATACGCAGGTGCTGCCGGTTGGCAAGCTTGTCGTGATTGGTGGCGGCACCATGGGCGGCGGCATTGCCATGAGTGCGGCGAATTTCGGCGTGCCCGTAACCATTGTGGAAATGACGGAAGAAGCGCTGGCAAAAGGCTTGCAGCGTTGTGAGGCGAATTGGCAGCGCACGGTCGCTTCTGGCCGCTTGTCTCAGGCCGAATATGAAAAGCGCCGCGCGCTGCTGAGCGGTTCGACCGATTTCGAAAAAGCCGTGGGCGAAGCCGATCTGGTGATCGAAGCCGTGTTTGAAAACATGGAGGTGAAAAAGCAGGTCTTCGCGCGGTTGGATAAGGCGGCGCGTCCTGGGATTGTGCTGGCTTCCAATACCTCGACGCTCGATATTGACCAGATCGCGAGCGCGACCTCGCGGCCCGAATGGGTGATGGGCATGCATTTCTTCAGCCCCGCCAATGTGATGCGCCTGCTTGAGAATGTGCGCGGGTCGAAGACCAATCCGGTCGCCATCGCAACGGCGACCGAGTTTGGCAAGAAGATCGGCAAGCTGCCGGTGCTGGTTGGCAATTGCGATGGCTTTGTCGGCAATCGCATGACCGGCAAGCGTACGCCGCAGGTGGAAAAGCTGCTGCTGGAAGGCTGCCTGCCGCAGGATATTGACCGCGTGATGGAAGGCTATGGCATGGCCATGGGGCCACTCGCGACCGGTGACCTGGCGGGGCTCGATATTGGTGCTGCGGTGCGCAAGGCGCGCGGCACGGTGGCGCCGATTGCGGATGCCGTGGTGGCGGCGGGGCGTTTTGGTCAGAAAACCAGCAAGGGCTGGTATATGTATGATGAAAAGCGCAACCGCCTGCCGGACCCGGAAGTGGAGCGCATTATTCTGGATGTGGCAGAGAAAATGCAGGTGCGTCGCCGCAAGATTGAAGCGGATGAAATCCTGGAACGCCTGCTGCT
>Ga0315904_10012334_pt1 | contig 10807 bp, 13 predicted proteins | sample LakEriMetagenome_6_FD_203529 | JGI IMG/M metagenome (GOLD analysis project Ga0315904, IMG submission 203529) | Freshwater fungal communities from buoy surface, Lake Erie, Ohio, United States - Buoy 12 MA120 | ecosystem: Environmental > Aquatic > Freshwater > Lake | place: USA: Lake Erie, Ohio... | reverse complement strand
CTTTATTATATGCCCCTGCCGTTAAACCAGTTTGATCGGTTGACTTATAGGCAGAAACTTTCGGCATGGTTGACATTACAACCTGACCGCTGAATGTCTTAGTTCCAGCGATGGTCTGGTTACCTGTTAAAGCGACATAGAGCGTGTCAAGGTAGGTTTTAAGATAGGCTTTAAGATTCGTGCCTGTCACCCGTTTGGCAGCGTTGGAATCCGCACTATCTACGAGATTAAATGAATCAGCATCAATCGGGGTTGTCTTGCTCGATGCTGCTGCGAACTTGCTTTGAATCCATGTCCAGATTGCGGACAGGGTTGAATGCTTCGGCACGTCTGATGCGGCTGAGTCGAGAATTGCTACTTTGTCAGCGTCAACTGGTGTGGCTTTTGCGGTTGAGAAACCAAGATTGGTCACGGCTTGCAACTTGTTCGGTGCGGTCAGCGTTTGCGCTGCGTCATATCGAACGTATCTTGCCTCAGCGACCGATTCGAGAATGTAGACAGGGCCAGCAGTCTGGGAGGCTGGAGAATTGCTGATGATGTCCTCGCGCAGGATCGCTGGGGATTGGAGCGTCGTCCATGTGTCACCTGTGACCGTATCAACAACTTGAACTTCGATGGTGACGTCGGCGCGGGTTGCTCCTGAGAGAATCTCAACGACGCCTGTGGTATTGAGTGAGATCGAACCTTTTTTCCCTGTTGGAACGATCAGAGAATCAGCCGCCACAGTTAGCTGCGAGACGTTGGCATAAGTCGAAAGGAAGGTGATGGTGAAGGTCGGGAATGAACCTGTGACACTGATGCCGGTTGTGTCCACATCGGTCAGCGCGATCAAGGCAGCTTGGATTTCCTCCGCTGTTGAATCCCAAGCGAGGTCGGTGGTTTCTTCTCCATCATAAGCTAGAGTATAGATGCCATCGTAAGGAATCGGATCGAAGGTCAATTTCTGAATTTCAGAAACGCCAGCCGATCCAGCCCGAACGGTGGTGACGGTGGCGGCAGCGACGGGAAGATCGTCGGTGAGTTCGACATAAGCCGCTGGTTGGGTCTCCATGCGGATCACGACGACTTCCTGCACGGATGCTGATCCTGTTTGAGCAACGGCGATGAACGAGGTTGATGTCGGGTAAAGTGCCGTGGTGTTTGTAGTGATTGCAGTCCGAACTCCAACCGACGTAAAGACGATTCGATAGGATCCACCTGCTGCGGATGTCACGGAGACGCCACCTGCTGAGATGATACTGGCGAGCAGGTTGAGAGCGGCCGCGACTGTGGCAGCAGAAGCATCGAAAGCCAGAGCGGTCGTGGTGTTCGCGCCATAGGTCAGCGTGAATGTGCCAGCGGTCGGGTAACTGCCAGGAGTGCCGATTGCAACGTGAACTTCTTGGTTGGTCAGATCTATATCTGCCCAAGGTCTTTCAGCAGATCCGCTCGGCTGTACAAGCCGGCAAGTGATCGGGGTGAGGTCGCCGAATACGAAGCTCGGTGTGCTTCCGTTTTGGGTTGTGGAGTTGAAACCCGATAGGAGCTGTCCCGTCTGGGTGTTAATGATGAGATCTAAGGAACGCGCTGCCATATAAAGACGGGCGTTTCAACCTCAAGAGAATGTGATCGTAATTGATGATGACCCAGAATAACCACCACCTTGAGCGGCGTTGCCAGCCGCGACTTGATCTGACAAATCATCTGCAAACACATCGGATTCTGATGCCCATGCGTCAACATATGGATCTCGATAAAAGGATCCATTGAGTTCAAGTGGCAACCCTGCGTTGTTTGTGTTGATTTGAACTTGGATCAGCGCATCTCCACTAGCTGTATCATCATATCCACCACTATCTGGCGATCCTCCGCCTGATATGGTCAAAGAAAATGAAGCGTCAAATTCTGAATCAACATCAGAAATCAAATTCCAAGGATCTGTTAATGTGTTGCGCGTGTAATACTTAGTATTCAAATTGTAACAATCTGTCAGCATTGGAATTTCGGAATCTAAACCATAAAGAAACAACCAAGGCATCAAGGTTGTGGAGCTAAGTAGGAAATTGCCAGAGTCATAAACTGGAAAATAGTTGCCCCATAAATATCGATAATATTCGCGCATCCCTGAAGTATCTAAATGGTGCGTATATACAAAAGCACTAAGCCCCGGCGAAGTGAATGACCTACCATCCTCAACAAATGTCGCTGATCCGCTTATTGAGACGCTCGAAAGTCGGTGTGGATGATTACCTTGAATCGACAACGATTGAATCTTTTTAGTTTTGATAAATGAAAGGTATTCTTGCGCGGTCATACAAAATATGTGATCCATTTATTGACAATGCCACCAGCAACCAATCCAAGAATTGGTCCATAATTATATTGCTCAATGGATGTTGGGTCCGGAACCCCACCGTCAACATTGATGAACGCAATTCCAGTGTAAAATATGGTTGCTGTATCATCTGGTATAGATTGACCCCAAAGCACCTCTTGAGTGGTGATTGCTCCAGTTGTTTCGTTAATGGTCAATTTTCCGTAAAGATACCAATCTCCATCAATGGGTTCCACCTCTACGACTTCATCAATAGATGAACCCACAAAAGATCCCGGAAACGCGACAATCTCTAATCCTCTGACAAAGACTTGGAATTGAAATTTTTGAACTCGGCGAATTTTTGGGGCTTTTGGATTGATCAATGTCCCGCTGTGGGTGTGCGTGATCTGCATGTTCGGACCGCGAACCATCTGGCGATGGAGTTGGTCGAGCAAGCGAGGATCTCCAGGGACGCCAGCTTGTGGGAATGCGTTGCCTTTGCGGTGCGGGTTCATGGTTTAAGGATAGAGAATGTTTGAGAATCCGTTCGGGCCGCTGCCCATGATCTGCTCGGTAACTTGGTAAAAGTTCCCGATTTGTCGGTATGGATAATCGAGAATCAAGAACTCCTTGCAATCGGATGGTTTCCTAAACCCCGGAATTGTGGTGATGCGCTTCATCCTCTTGTTGAGCAATGGCACATTCTTCGTCCAATAAGTCCTAGAAAGTAAAGTGGCGGGAGTGAGGTAATATATCACACCATAAAGGTCTTTAATTGCTGGATCATAGAAACCAATGAATTCCCCAGTGTCCTCGTCAAAGGTCGCACCATTGAGTGGAGCGTTGACCGTCCCTGCAAACGATTCAAATTGCGGATGAGATGTGATCGGTTCTTGGTTTGTGTTCGGGGTGTAACTGATGATTGCCTCGGTTGTGTTTGCAACGAGTCCGAAATAAGAACCCGTCATCTGGATGCGATCCAGAGTCAGATAGGTGATCTCGCGGTTGTAGAGTTCGCAGCGATAATCAGTCGGGTGTGCGCTGCCCATTTGTGGGAGGTTGCTAACCCCACTGCTGTCACAAATGAAAACAACTTGACCCTCGATCGTGCCATCGTTTTTTTCAGTGAGTGAGAAACCCGGTTGGATAGCGTAACTACTCCCGAGACTGCCTTTGATTTTAATTGCCATGATTTAGATTGGGTCAGGGATTTTTATGCCGCCACCTTCAGACTTGGCGGTGTTGCGAGCGATCACTTCAAGGAGGGAGATTTGACGGTCGATTTTCTGCGTTCCTGCTGCGAGGATGTTTGCGCTGCCGCCACCACCGATAGATGCGAGTGAGCTTGTGGAAAGTGTTGGGAGGACGTTTTCTTTTTTGTCCGCCAAGATGGCAGCAATCTCTGATCCTTTGTCACGGGCCTCCATTCGAAGGTTGATCTTGTCCTCTTCGGTTTTTGCTTTCTGGGCTTTTTTCAAAAGGTCTGACTGCTCTTTTGCGAGCATCGCAACCTTTTCCTCATCTGTCTTGAGTCCTTCAAACTTAACGTCACGGATCTGCTTTTCCTCATCCTTGCGTAGTTCAGCAAGTTCCTCCGCTTTCTTTGCTTCCTCCGCTTTGGCTTTGTCTGCAAGTTCTTTTGCTTTTTGATTTGCAGTCTGTTGAATTTTTCCTTGATCCTCGCGAAGTTTTTTTAGCTCCTTCTCAGTTTCAAGCATTTCCTTTTGAGCCTCTAAGGATTGGTTGCCCACTGTCTTGTAAGCCTTTTTGCGCATCTCTTCGCTTTTTGTTTCCAAAGCGAGGATTTGCTCGGCGAGTTTGAGTTCATTGAAAGCAGCGTCCTCTTTGAGTTTTGCGATTTCCTCTGCAAGTTTCTTTCTGTCTTCTTCTGTTTTTTCTGCAATTTTGGAACGCTCTTCCTCTTGCTGCGCCATCTCTGCAAGCATTTCAACATCGGCAGATGATCCCTTTTTCCCAGTCTTGCCGCCAGCCAGCGCGTAGTCCAAATCTGACACAAAGCCATGAGCGTTCTCAACAATCTGATCGAATGAGGTTTGGAAGTTCTTTTTTAGATTGTTGACTCCTTGTGCGGCTCCTTGAAAATCGCCAGTAAAAAGCTTTTTCATAATTGAAGCGCTTTCCATTGAGCTATCGGCTAATAGGGAAAATGCCTCCATCCATCCGCGAATGACGAAATTGAGCAATCCGCCAATTCCTTTTCCTAGCATATCAAAGAACTGGAAAACATATCCACCAAGCACCATTGATTTTTGCTTCAAATCATCCATGCCATCACCGAATTGCTCGATGGTGGCAACTGTTGATTCTGAAAGAACGCTGGTGTTCTTCATCTGCTCTTGAAGCTCTTCAAATCCCTGAGATAAAAGAGGAATCATTTCAGCGCCAGATTTACCAAGCACCTGCATCATCTGCGCGAGGTTCTGTCCGCTGCCTTTGCCGTTATCCATCGCTTTTGCGAGGGTGAGAAGTTTGTCTTCAATCGGCATGTTCACGAAGCCAGAAACATCGATGCCGAGGGCCGCGAATGCTTCAGCCATAGATCCGCCCTGTGTTGCTGCTGTGTTGGCGTTCTTTGTGACGATTGTCATCGCCTTGGCGACTCCTTCCAGATCAGATCCGGCTTGTTGCGCTGCTGCCCCGACTCTCTGCATGGATTCAGCGGATTCACCAAAGCGAGTCGCGAGATCTGAAATACGGCTGAAATACTCAACAACAGTTTTAAGTCCTGCGACAATACTTCCAACGCCAATCGCACCGGCAAGCATTCCTTTCACGCTGCCAGCAAAAGCCTTTGTCTGTGTGCGCATGTCATCCAGCCCTTTGCGGAATGGTGTCGTGTCTGCTCCAAATACCCATTTCATCATATCGAGTTTGCCTTTCCTTTGATGTTCGTTTTCCAGTGATCGAATGAGCCTTGGACAAATTCTTCTGGAAGATCTGCTTTGAAAATTTCCATTGCCTCTTCGTCGGTGAGTTCTGAGAGATCGATTTCGGAATCGTCGAGATCCGCGTCGTCCAAGAATCGGAGTTGGATGCCCTCAAGCTGGGCGAATTGGACATCCATCCAGAGAGCTTTGCCGAGCGAACTATTCCACGCGTCATGCTCATTGACGCCGCCACGATACATGAGAGAGCAAGCGAGACCAAGGCAGCGCGGACCGCTTTCGATTCCTTTAGTGACGCCCCCAGTGTTTCCTCCTCGATAGAATCGGGGGGGACTGCATTGCATCGACATCCAAGCATAAAACTTTGATGCCTCTTCTCTAAATCGCTTCTTGTTGCGAGTTAGCTTCAGGCGCCAGAATACGTCTTTGATCGTCGGCTTGATTTGTTGCTCACCATATTTCAAGCCGCAAACCCGAACCGCCAGAAGCAGATCGGGAATACTGATGTTTGGTCCGCCAAGTGCGACAGGTGAATTGATCGACGATAAGACTAGATGATGCCAGAGAGTGAAGGTTTGCAGATTGCGGCCGCAAACCTTTACTTCTGGAGCAAGATACGAGTGATAGAATCGATCATCCACTTGGTTAAGCGTAGCTTACGTATTCGGATTTTTTGATTGCGTAGGTCAGAGTGACAAAACCTTGGTTCTGCTCTTCGCGACCTTCTGAAATAATTTCGAATGCGACGCTGTTGTAGGTGTAGTTAGCACCTGGAACGAGAGCAGTGAATCCAGAGCGGGGACGGATGGTCAATGTGCCTTCTTGATGAAGGTCATCATATCTGCGCTCGATCTCGTTGCCGATTTCGTTTGCAGTTTCTGCGACGTTCTTATTCGAAGAATTGAGCGACCAAGAGATGACGGTTGCGTTGGTGACGATAGCGACGCCGCCGACGATTCCGTATAAGTGAGCTGTGCCTTTAGTGGTGAGTGCCATGATTTTTTATTGTTTAGATTTGGAGACTTTTGCGGGTTGATAACCATCGATCACGACACAACCGTCCTTCGGTTCGGCTGATACAGGCACATCTTTGAAAACGAGTTTTCCATCGTCGTCGTGAAGATCTGCTTTACCGTCTTTAGGCTCCACGTTGCGAAAGTGATGCTTGTGACCTGCTGGGTGAAAATAGACTGCGTCCATACAAGACGCTGGATTTCAACTAGGCGGATCGTGAATCCAACGGCTGGCAAACAACGCCAACAACGACATCCTCAACCCAGTCGGCTCGGTCGAACTCTGTTGGCTCAGTCCCGGCTATGATGTCGTAGAAATAAAGGTCGGTGATCGTGCGGTTGTCTTGTCCTTGTGCTGGCGGATTCAGTGCTGCCAATATCGTTGGGACAGATCCTAGCGTGTTCTCGATGGTTTTTCTCCAGCCATCAAGTAAAGTTCTGGCACTAGCGACTTCCGAATCAACACGGATCTGGAAGCGGGTTGTCACGATGCGGATGCCGGTGAACGTCGGCATGTCTGGATGTGGAACACAGTCCTCAGAATAAACGATAATGTGCGGGATGTTCACGACCGATGCCTTGTCGTGTCCGGGATAGATCGTGATGCCAGATGTGATGATCGTCTGGAGATAAGCGGTCAGGGCTTTTTCAACTTTGCGGTGTAGGGATAAATTACTCATCGTCTCATTAGTTTTTTGATTTTGTTGGTCTGGATTCGATCCAGTAGAATGGTCACGTTTTTCTGGCGATTACTGACGGCGATTGACTCATCACCTTTTTTCAGCGCGCCTGCGCCAAGATAGTTGACAAGGTTGGTCATCGTGACGGTCAGGGTTCTGCCATCACCTGTCACTGTTCCTGTGCCTGGCGCTTTCTGACGAGTTGCCCAGCCGGGTATGCCACGAACTCCGCCGAGTTGCCGAGCTGCGGTGGCGAATCCTCCTTTTGCAAATCCTGACTTGCGAACGGTCTTGTTTGCGTAAGCTTCAACGCGGGAATATCCAGCGACAAGAAGTCGACGGCTGGCGTTCTTCTGTTCAGATTGCTCCTTGTGAAGTTTGCCGCCGTCGAATGAGCCAACGCTGATGTTCATGTTGGGCAGGTATTTATCAAGCATGAGTTTGGCTTGTCCATATTGGCGATTATTCATGTATTTCACGAACCGAGGAACGATTTTGGAATCGACGTTTTTGAGTAAATTGACGACTGTTCCAACGTGTGGATAGACCTCCGCGATCCTCGATCTGATCTTCTTCATGTGGTTTGCATTATCCCCCGACCCTTTGCCTTTTGGGTAAGTAACATAAGCCAGATCAGCAGCAAGCAAGCGCATCTGTGACGGTAAGACTTCCTTCAACGTCTTGCCCGTGCTTTCTGCAAGACGATTCAACGTGAGGTTGAGTTCCGCCATCGCATAGGAATTGACCTCGATGTTCAGCTTCATCGTCCTCTTGCTTCTGGTTCTTCCACTTCGATGGTCAGTGATCCGGGGCCGTTATCGACGCGAGTGATCTGCCATGTCAGAGATCGGCAGGTCACGGTTGCACGGCGAGCTGGGGTCGATGGGAAAGCATTCCCGGGGAAAGTGATGCGGAGACCTCGGCGGACTTCATCGCCACCCTCGCCCAACATTAGCTCGGTTCCGATGTCCTCAATGACTCCTTTGTGGGTGTGGTTCCCGATTTGCACGTTCTCGCCTCCAAGTGTGTCCATCGATGAATGAAAAGCTGTTCTGACGAATGCGACGATGCTCATACAATTTGGATGGTTTCAACACATAGAAAAAGCCAGCCACCCTTTCGAGTAGCTGGCTCCACTATGAACTACGAACCAGAGAAATTTATTTCTTCTTTCTTTTGGGCTTTATCGGTTCTTGCTCAAAGTCTTTAACGGGTTCCTTTTTCTTAGGATAGATCACCTCTTCGATCACGATTGGTAAGCGGTAGATGTAAGATTTTTCCCCAGACTTGTTGGCAAGTTCGGCAGCGATTTGGCGGGCCGCGGAGGTTGTCTCCGCAGCTTTCATTTCGCCGCCGCTTTTAACCATAAAGCTCATTCAGATCAAGGAGTGAGTTTGATGATTTTGAGTGCGTTTGGATCGCCTTTTGCAGCACCGAACATGACATCGTAAGATGCCCAGACGGCGCGAGTTGCGCGAGAAACCCACATGTTCATTTGGACCGTGAGACCAAGATCAGGGATCTCGATGTTCTCAACTGCCATCATGTCGCTTCCAGCGATGTCGTTAGCAGGGAGACCCGATGCAACTGCAATCGCTTGAGGAGAGCAAGCAAAGCCTTTGACGGTTGCTTCTGCGCCATCCCAACGGTTGTTGTAGGAGAAGAAGTCGAAACCATACATGCCTACGTTCTTGCCGCCAGCTGCAAGTTGGAATGCGTCCAAGTTAGCTGGGAGGAATTGAGCGTAGATGCTGCCATCAACGATCAGGTTGCGGGAGTCGCCGTCTTTAATGGCTGCCCACAATGTTTTCAGGCTGGCTGCGGTAACGTCGCCAGCGGTGTCAACGTCGATGGTTGCTGCGCCGAAGTTAGCTGCGGTGACAGGTGCCAAAGCCACATCGATGATTTTGTTGGCAAGCTGATGAAGGTTGATCTTGGCGATTTTCTCAAGGCGATGACCACCGTTGATCTGATCGTTGGTTAGGTGGAAGCTGTTGGAATACTGAGAAACCGAAACGGCCACGTTGTCGAGCGTGCTGTCGCCGCTTTCAAAGTTGCTTGCGTTGGTTTGAGTGGTTCCACCGGCTGTTGCGATCGGCACTTGAACAGTGGCGCGAGGCTTGAGCGGATCGGCGGAGAAGTCTTGCGAAAACGCGTTAAGCGGAGCAAGGCGGGATTGAAGGACAGTGATCGCTACGTCGCGAAGGCTGTCCGTCACTAATGCTGAGTCAAAGGTGTTAGCCATGATATTTTTTAATTAGAGTTTAGGAGATTAGAGGTTTTTCCAGTTTTTCAATCGCGCCTCTTGGCGCTTTTTCGCATCTGGAATTGCGTTGATCTGTTCGCGGGTCGAGAGAGTGGATCCAACTTCGCTGGATGCTTCTGGAATGGATCCAGTAAATCCAAGTGATGCGATCTGGAGTTGGGCTTTGCTCGCGACTTCTTCATCGAATGAAGCAAGTTTTTCGTTGGCAGTTTCGATGATTGCTTCTTGGTCTTTAATTACCAATTCAGCAGCAGCGATTGCTTCGGCTTTTTCGGCAAGTTCAGCGGAGATGGCTGAAACCTTTTCGGAAAGCTCGGCGGAAAGAGCGACGATCTTCTCGTCACGCTCTGCGATTGCTTCGGATGCGGTTACTTGTTCAGCCTTGAGAGCTTCGACCTCGGCAGCGTGTGCAGAGATTTCGGCTTCCAATTCTGCGGTCCGTGCTTCCAGTCCAGAGATTTTCTCGACTGCGGCTTTGTTGGTGAGGAAGATCATGTCAGTTTCTGAGTTTGAATTTTGCGTGTCTGTATTGAGAGTGATTTCAACCAAGGCGTTTGCTTTACTGACAACTTCATCGGCGAATCCGTTCTCAACTGTGGTTTTGGCGTCCATCCAAGTTTCCTTTTTCATCATGGCGCGGATCTCATCGACTTCCTTCCCGGTGCGGGTTGAATAGATGTTGGCGATGTCTGCGCTGATCGAGTCGAGAAGGTCGGCTTGTTTTCTCATCTCGTCGGCATTTCCAGAGAATCCGCTGGATGCGTCATGGATCATCATGCGGCCATGCGGGACGATTGAGACTTTGTCGCATGCCATGCAGATGACCGACGCCATCGATGCCGCCATGCCGGTGATGGTTGCGTTGACCACAACGCCGCGATCCTTGAGGCTTTGAATCTCATGATATACTGTGTAGCCATCGAACACGCTGCCACCCGGTGAATTGATTTCGATCTCAAGAACATCCACAGCGTTTTCTGCTGCGTTCATGATCTCGCCAAAGTCCGCGCCAGATGCTGATGCAGTTGCGCCGAATAGCTTGCCGATCTCATCGATCATACGACCGATTGATTCGCGGGTGACAACTTCATTGAGCTTCACTTTGCCGCTCTTGTTTTCGATTAAAATGGTTTTCATTCTTCTTCTTTTTGGGGTGTGTTTTCCTGATCGATGGTCTCATCTTCACTCGATGGCGCCGCAATCGGGATTTCATTCGGTGTCAGCATTTCAAATTTGCGACGATCGATGACAAATCCTTCCAGTTGCTCGCGTTCACGGATCTTCTTCTCATAACGGAACACGGCTTCGATGCGGTCATCTTCCATGACCTCTTCGTTGCCACCTTCTTCGGTGATGATCTGACCTCGATTCTTGAACCCGATCTTGAAATCTTCGCGGCGTTGTGCCGCGTCTCTGCCAGCATCGATGCTGAACTTGCGTGGCATGATGAAATCCCATTTCCACCAATCGCTTTGATTCTTGGGTTGTGGAAGGATTCCTTCTTTGATCGCTTTTGCAACTGCCCAGCGAACCTGACGCATGGCGCCAACCTTCAAGGTGTCTTGGCGATCCTCGACGCTCATCCGTGCTTGATCTTGGATCGAGCGGACAAGTGCAGCGTTGATCTCGTTCGCTTTCCATGCCAG
>Ga0315904_10012330_pt1 | contig 10811 bp, 8 predicted proteins | sample LakEriMetagenome_6_FD_203529 | JGI IMG/M metagenome (GOLD analysis project Ga0315904, IMG submission 203529) | Freshwater fungal communities from buoy surface, Lake Erie, Ohio, United States - Buoy 12 MA120 | ecosystem: Environmental > Aquatic > Freshwater > Lake | place: USA: Lake Erie, Ohio... | reverse complement strand
CTGCGAGCCCGCGATCAAATCCGTCGCTCCACCCGTGATGGCCAGATCACCCGCGCCGGTCTTTGTGATCGTCCGCGCCACACCACCGCCAAGGATCGAACCCGTGGTGAGCTTGCCATTGGCGGAGCCCACATCCACCACGTTGAAGGTCGGGTTGCCCGTGAGCGTCGCATTGCCCACCGTGACGCCCGCCGTGCCGCTCGTGGCCAGCGATCCGGGCGTGACCGTGAGGATTTGCCCCGCCATTCCCAATGTGCCGAAGGTATGCGTCACGCCCGCGCCCGCCGAGGTGCGATCCGATACCAGCGAGGAGTCCGCACTGACGCTGAGATTCACCGGCCCGGTGAACGTTGTCGCCGTGTTGCTCCGGCCCGACAACGCGCCGCCGTTCAGCGTCGTGGTGCCCGTGTTCGTGCCGAGCGCACCAGCCACGGCGAGTTGCAGCGTGCCAGCGTCGAGCTCCCATGTTCCGGCGTAATTGCTCGCCAAATTCAGCCGCACCGCGCCCGTGCCATTCACTGTGATGACCGTATCCGAAGCACCGCCCGTGAGATCATTCGCCGCGTTGCCGATTGCCAGCACATCCGTGGAGGTCAGCGTGTTCAGCGTCACCGTCGTGGAGGCCGCATTGGAGATCGTGTGAATGCCATTGCTCACGGAGGTCGATGCCACGCCCTGCAAAACCGCGCCGCTGTTCAGCGTGATGGGGCGATCCAGCGAGATCGCGCCGATTTGCAGCGTGCCGCCGGAGTTCACCGTCGTCACACTGCCCGCAGCGCCCAGCGCACCCGTCGCATTCGCACGCAGGATGCCCGCGTTCACGTTGCTGCCACCCGCGAAGGTATTCGAGCCGCCGAGGATCAGCGTGCCATCGCCCAGCTTCGTCCAGGTGCCGGGAGCCGTCGTGTTTGTGCTGATCGTCGCGCTCAGGCCCGCGCCCACGGAGATGGAACTCGCGCTCGCCAGCGTGAGGCTCGTGCCGCCACTGAGCGTGTAGTTATCGAGAAAAGAGAGCGACTTCGCATTCTCCGTGCCCGCCAGCGTAATCGTCGCGCCGAGTCCTAGCGGAAGAATCACATCCTCAGCCGAAGTCGGCTCCAGGTTCGTGTCCCAATTCGTCGCCGTGGACCACGCGTTCGTGCCTGCGCCAAAGTCCCAGATGGTAGCGGCCGGAAGATGGGGCGCCAGAGACAGCAGCGTGGCGATTAGCAGAGACTTTGTTTTCATAAACCAAAGAGGGTGCGCCTATTCTTCACTTATTGGGCAGTGTCGGTTACACTTTTTGTCGAAACCCATCTCAGGATGGTATCAAAGCACGAATGGAAAGGGAAGCCTCAAAACAGGCCGCCTCAGTCCGCGAAACGAAACTCCGCGCTGCACAGCAGCGACTGGCAAAAGGCCGTCAGACGCTTCGATGCGTCTCCGGGGGCTGTTTGGAGGAATTTTTCCGCCAGGGCCAATTCCTGCGCATCGGGCTCGCGGTGGAAGCACAGCTCAAAAGCCCGCGAAACGCGATTCGGAGCCGATTCGACCCGTTTCGCAAGCGCAGCGGCTATTTCCTGCACAAACGGGCCATTCAGCAAATACAGCGCTTGGAGCGGGACGTTCGTCACATCACGATTTCCGGTCACAAGGCTCGGATTGGCCACATCGAACTGCTCCAGCACATCCGGAAGATGATCGCGAATGACGGGAAGATAAATCGAGCGGCGATGCGAGCCATCGAGGTCCTTTGGCAGCTTGTCGTTGAAGCCGATGAGCGACACAGATTGCCCATCCAGCTCCGCCACGAGTGATCCAGCGCGACGCGAAGTATCCAACAAACCCGCCACAGCGAGCATCGAGTCACGAATGACCTCCGCATCGAGCCGGCGAGGATTGGCGTGCGCAAACAATCGGTTGTCAGGATCGGAATCACTTCGTCCCCTGCTGCTTTGCCGATACGTCTCCGACATCACGATCTCCTTGATGAGCTTCTTCACCGACCAGCCACCGTCCATGAAACGCACCGCGAGGTAATCCAGCAGCTCGGGATGACTCGGAGCCTCGCCGGTGACGCCGAAGTCATCCATCGTGCGCACCAGGCCCGCGCCGAAGAGATGACGCCACACGCGATTCACCATCACGCGAGCCGTGAGCGGGTTTTGGCGGCTGGTGAGCCATTTCGCGAGTTCAAGGCGGCCACTTTGATTTTTGGGAAGGCTCAAATCACTGCCAAAGAGCTTCGGAAAGCGACGCGGGATCACATCACGCGGCTGGGCGAGTTCGCCACGCTCAAACAGCGGTGAATCGATGATCTTCGCGTCCTTAACGCCCATGCACAGCGCCCTGGCGCGGCCTTTTTCATCCACGGCATCGAGAGCGCCTTCCACGCCGCCGCGAGTCCAAAGGATGCGCAGCGCGTTGGTGAGGAGTTTGTGGAATTCGCCGCTGATGTCGCGGTTCTCGGTCTTCGCCTTCGCGATGTATTCGTTCTGCTCTTTTTCATCGGCGTTGAGCTTCGCGAGATCGGCCTGGAGTTGCTTCACGCGGGCTTCCGGGATGGATTTGCCGACAATGCTTTGCCCTGGAAGCTCCGGCAGGCGGATGAGGCGTCCGTGATTGCTGTTTTCGCTGTCGATCCAGTTTCCGTAGAAGGTCTGCGTGCTCTTGAAAATGCCCACGAGGCCGTAGTAGTCCTCCATCGTGAATGGATCCGTCTTGTGATCGTGACAGCGGGCGCACGCGATGCTGCTGGCCATCACCGCACGCGTTACAGCGTCGAGCTGCTCATCCGCCACATCCGCGGCGAACTGCGCCGGATTCATCTCATTGAGCCCCTTCGCGCCGAGGGCGAGAAAACCCGTCGCGATGAGCAGCCGCGCACGCTCGGCGCCGTCTTTGGCCGGCAAAAGATCTCCTGCGATCTGCTCGGTGATGAAGCGGTCATACGGCACGTCCGCATTCACCGCGTCGATGACGTAATCACGAAAGCGCCAGGCATGCGGAAAGGTCAGATTGGACTCACGGCCATTCGATTCGGCGTAGCGGGCCACATCCAGCCAGTGACGGCCCCAGCGTTCACCAAAGCGCGGACTTTGTAACAGCTCATCGACCAGTTTTTCGTAGTCCGACGATTCCGACGGCGGAAGGCCCACCAAATCAAACGAAAGCCTTCTTCTCAGCACGCGCTCATCCGCTGGCCCTGCAGGCTTCAAACCGGCTGCGGCCAGTTTTTCACGAATGAAGCCATCGATGCCTTGCGCGGCGTTTTTTGGCATCACGGGCACTTGGTGGCTCCAATGCGGTTCTTCGGCGTGAAGCGCCAGAACCGGCAAAAGGAGCGCGAGGGCCGTTTTCATGAGGTCGGAGCCCCATCAACGCCTGCCGATGATGGAACCTCTCATGCCGCCGACTTGGATGCTTCCGCTGACGCGACCGGTGCGCACGGTGGCGCTGACGCCAAATCCGGGCCGCGCGTAGCCGAGGGAGGGCGCAAAGCCGGGATAAAACACATGGCCTCCGCTGGGCGGCACATACACGCCGCCGACTCCGGGGACGAGCGGCGCGATGCCGAGATTGTCCCAGCCATAGAGCGACGAGCCGTGGTTGAAGGGTTTGCAATCATGCACGGCACCGAGCGGCGGCGGGACGATGAGCGAGTTCGGCGAGACGGTCATGGCGTAGAGCTTCTGCCACTCCGGGCCGCCCTGCGGCTGCATCTGCGCGAGATACTGCAGTTGCTGCATGTTTTCTTTGAACTGCTCCTGCAACGCCTCGAACTCGGCCTTCTCCGCCTCCTCAGCGGCACGCACGGCGGCTTCCTGGCGGGCTTTTTCCGCGGCTTTGCGCGCTTCGGTGATCTGTTTGGAGTAAGCGGCGGCCTTCGACGGGCTGTAGCCGTATTGCTGGCGCACGGAGGCGGGCAGATCGGTGAAAAGGATCTTCGCGGCACCATTGCGATGCGTGAAGGAGATGCCGTCCGGGTGCACCTGCTTCACGGTGCAGCCGTGAAATTTCTGGCCGCGCAGGGTGGTGATGGTTTCGGCACTGGCAGGCAGCGCGCAGGCCAGCAGGATGAGGATGGCGAGGTGTTTCATGGGCTTTCCTCCAATGAGTTAGGTTGCGCGGATCATCCCGGTTTGTGCAGCGCGCGTCCAGCGCGGTATTTGCGCGTAATTATGGCCTAGAATGCGCCAGAGCCTGAAAATCAGCATCGGCTCAGCTTTGCGGAACGCGTAGCGTTTCCTCCACGGCGCGGAGGATGACGTCCACCTCGGCAAGGCGGCCGACTCCTTCGTATCCGCAGGCGAGCAGGCCTTCCGCGGGCTCCACAAAGCGCGCGCCAAAGCCGCGCAGCGTCTCCACATTCCGCAGCGTGGCTGGATGCTGCCACATTTTGCCGTTCATGGCCGGTGCGATCAAAATCGGCGCGCGAGTGGCGAGCGCGATGGCGGTGAGGGCGTCGTTGGCGAAGCCGTGGGCCATGCTGGCGAGCACATTGGCGCTGGCCGGGGCGATGAGCAGCAGTTCCGCCTCGTCGGCGAGCTGGATGTGGCCCGGCTGCCAGCCTTCCTTTTCGGCGAAGAGATCGGTGATGACGGGATTCTTGCTCAGCGTGCTCAAGGTGAGCGGCGTGACGAATTCGAGCGCGGCCTTGGTCAGCACGCACGTCACGCGATGGCCGGCTTTGGTGAGCTGGCTGGCGAGGTCCGCCGCTTTGTAGGCGGCGATGGAACCGGTGATGCCGAGGATGATGCGTGACATGCGCGCTGATCTTAATCACGAAAAGCGCCACGTGAAAGCGCGGATGACGAACAGCTTGCCTTCACGCAGGCGCGGGAGCACTGTCGTGCACCCCCAACCAACCTTAGCCATGCGTTGCCCCAAATGCGGCAGTTCCCAGGACAAAGTCATCGATTCACGCGAGGCGCGTGAAGGCTCCGCCATACGTCGGCGGCGGGAGTGCATGAAGTGCAGCTTTCGTTTCACGACGTATGAAATCGTGGAGCGCGAGGAACTGCGCGTGGTGAAGCGCAACGGCGCGCGGGAGAATTTCAACCGCGACAAGCTGCTCTCCGGCGTGCGCAAGGCCTGCGAAAAGCGCCCGGTGAAGATGGAGGACATCGAGCAGCTCGTGGATGACATCGCGAACGAGCTCTCCGAGGAAGGCTACCGCGAAATCCCGAGCACGGTGATCGGCGCGAAGCTGATGCGCGGCCTCGAGGCGCTGGATCATGTGGCCTACGTGCGCTACGCGAGCGTTTACCGCCAGTTTGAGGACGTGGGCGAGTTCATCGACGAGATTCAGAGCCTCGGACAGCGGCGCATCCGCGAAAAAGGCCAGACAGAGCTCTTTCGGCCGGTGAAGTGAGCCCGCGGATCAGCGCGGCATGTTGGAAAAGAACACGCGCGCGCTTTCCATGATGCCGTAGGCGCTTTCTTGCGGCGTGAGGTCGCTGGTCTGGATGCGCAGATCGGCGAGCGCTTTGTAAATGGGCTTCCGCTCGGCGAGGAGGCGCGTGAGCTTCGCCTGCGGGTCCTCTTCGCCAGCGAGGAGCGGGCGGTCGTTGTTGTGAGAGGTGCGGCGGGCCAGCAGAGACGGGTCCGCGTCCAGCCAAACGATGTAGCCGAGGTGGCGCAGCAGCGGGAGATTTCGCGGCTGGGTGATGATACCGCCGCCGGTGGCGATGCAGGCTCCTCGGCGGCCCAGCAGGCTGCGCAGCGCGGTGCTTTCACGAGCGCGGAAGCCCGACTCGCCCTCCGCGGCAAAGATGGCCGGAATCGGCTTGTTGGCGGCCTCGATGATGAGGTGGTCCGTGTCCACGCACTGAAAGCCGGTCATCTGCGCGACGATGCGCGCGACGGTGCTTTTGCCGCTGCCCATGAGGCCGATGAGGATGATGTTCGGCTGCCGTGGCAGGGACACTTCGCCACTGTCGATGACGGCCTGCAGGATGCTGCTGGCGAGATCTGGATCGTTTTGCAGCGCATCCACATAAGTGCGGTGAAGCGGCTGCCAGCCGGTGGCGCGCAGTTTGGCGTTCGAGACGTGTTTGTGGCTCCAGCCGCGTTTGCGGCCGGGATCGGGATCGCGCTCCGGAGGCAGGCGCAGGCCAAAAAGGCGACACATGTCGAGGTAAGCGCCCTTTTGCGTGACCTTCTGGTCGTCCACGATGTTGTAGATGCCGGGGAGCTTGTTCGTCACCAGATGCGCGAGGGCCGCTGCGGCGTCATCGGCGTGGATTTGGTTCAAAAAGCGGCCTTCGCCGTCATTTCCCTCGATGGCGGCTTTTCCTTCGAGGAGGTTTTTGAGCAAAAAAGAGCGTCCAGGGCCATAAATGCCTGCGAGACGGCCCACGCAGCCTCCAGCGGCCAAAGCGAGGTTTTCGGCTTCGCGCAGCAGGCGGCCGGTTTCGCGATCGGGATCGGCAAAGCTCGTTTCATCGACCGTTTCGCCCGCGATCTGCGGATAAACGCTGGTGCTGCTGGTGTAGAGTGGAAAAGCCGCCGGAAAGGCCGCCAGCAGGTGCCGCATGCCGTTCACATAGACGGTTTGATACATCTCCGCGCCGCCGCGGCTGCTGCTGGCGCAGTGGATGAAGGCCTGCGGCGGTGTGGTGGCGAGTTTTTGCGCGAGCTCCTGCACGGAGGCGGCGCTGCTGATGTCGCAGGACTCCACGCGCCACGGTTTGCTGGCGCGCAGGCGCTCCGCAGAGGCGGCGCTGTGCGTGAGGCCGATAACGCTGTGCCCGGCGGCGTGCAGCAAATCGGCGGCGCGCTCGCCGACGAAGCCGCATCCGGCGATGAGAACGGTCATCGGCGTCATGGCTGGGCGGGCTTGCGGAATTTCTGGTAATGGGTGACGAGGCCGTCCACCACGCCGCGCACGTAGTCCGCCACGGCGCTGCGCTGGAGGCGGCCGGCGATGAGCGTGCGGCCGAGGAAGTGCCCCGCGAGCAGGCGGCGGTAGGTTTCCTCGTGATTCATGACGTAGGGCTCCAGATAGACCACCGGGCAGTCGTAAATGCGGTTGGCGAGCAGGTTGCGCGCATACACGGCCTCATCCTTGCCCGCGCGGCGTGCGTTCGGCGTGGTGTACACGTAGGACGGCAGGCCGGTGGCCACGCGCAGACCGCCAGCGACGGCATCGGCGAGCGGGATTTCCTCCTCGTGAATGCGGGAGAAGAGCCGGCGGAACATCTCAAAGCGCACGTCCGCCTGCTCCAGCTCCAGCGGCGAGTAGCAGCCGTTCACGAGCACGTGGAAGTGGTTCTTCGGCGAGTATTGCGGCGAAGTGGCGGCTCCCCAGTCCTCGGCGTTGTAGTGTAGGCAGATGACGAGGTCGGGTTTGATGGTTTGGTTCACCTTCTGGCCGCGCGCGTGGATCTCGCTGACGCGATAAAAGAGCTTTTCGCTCTGCCATTGAACGGTGAGCAGCTTCGCATCGCCCGTGAGGCCGTTGTAGCTCTCCACCGGCGTGGGAAAGCCGGATTCCTGCAGCAATTTCAACGCGGCCTGCTGCAAATCCGCCGGGCGCTGCTTGGTGACCGGCTCCTGGTTTTCCCGCACGAGCGAGACATACGCGCCGAGCTCTTTCAGCCGCTCCGCGAGGGCGTTCGCGGTGATGAGGGAGAGATATCCCTCCTGGATGCTCTCGTTCGGCTGAAAACTGAGGTAGCGCTCCTCCATCGTGGCGAAACTCCCGCCGATGTGGCCGGGATCGAGCGCGATGTGCAGATCGGCGAGCGGTTTGGCGTCGTCTTTCAGCCGTGGCAGCTCGGCGAGGCGGTGCCAGAAGCGCGTGCTGGCTGCGGGCGGCTCCGCGCGCGGGCTCAGCTCGATGCTCACCTCCGGCGTGACGGGATCGCCGGTCTGGATGCGCAGCGCGCCGCCTTCAATGGTCCACGGCGGTGGAAACGGAGTGCCATCGGTGTAGAGATCGCGCAGTGCGGCCTCCAACTCCACGCGGGTGATCGTTTTGGCAAAAACTTGCAGCGCCTTCCAGTCCGGCGCGGTGCCCAGCGGGCTGAGCCGCGCGAGGCGGGCAGGGGAGGGTGCATTAACGATCACGCCGCCCACGGGAGTCGGCACGACGATGGGTGCAGGCGCAGGCGGCGGGACAGGCGCTGCAGGACTCTGCGCCGCAGCCGAGAGGCTGGGCAGCGCGGCGTGCAGGCTGAAAAACATGATTTTCCGAAGCATGCGGCGGATCGTAGCTTGAACATCCGTGTCATCATCTACTAAGTGCGCACGTGATGAACAAAGTGACGGACGAAACGGCCCCGGAGGCCCCTGCGGCAGCGATCGCCGCGCCTGATGACGGCCTGCTGCGCCTGCTCTTCCTCGGTGACGTGGTGGGCGAGCCGGGGCGCAAGGCCGTGTCCGTGCTGCTGCCGCTGATCAAAGAGGAGCTGCACGTGGACTTCGCCATCGTGAATGGCGAAAACGCCGCCGGTGGTCGCGGCATCACGCCCAAGATCGCCATCAGCCTCATGCGCAGCGGCGCGGCGGTGGTCACCACCGGCGATCATGTGTGGGATCAAAAGGAGATCATGCCCTGGTTCGCCGAGGAACCGCGCTTGCTGCGTCCGCTGAATTACCCTGCGGGCGTGCCGGGCGCGGGCAGCGTCGTTTTGGAGACCAAAAAGGGCAAGGTGGCCGTGGTGAACCTCATGGGCCGCACCTTCATGGGGCCGCAGCTCGACAATCCCTTCACCGCCATCACCGCCTGCGTGGAAAAGCTGCGCGAGGAGACGCCGGTCATCTTTGTCGATTTCCACGCCGAGGCCACGAGCGAAAAAGTGGCCATGGGCTGGCATCTCGACGGCAAAGTGAGCGCTGTCGTCGGCACTCATACGCATGTGCCTACCGCGGACGAGCGCGTGCTGCCCAAGGGCACCGCCTTTCAAAGCGATGCCGGCATGTGTGGCCCGATGGACAGCGTCATCGGCAGCCAGATCGAGCCCGTGCTGCAAAAATTCCACGACCAGATGCCCACTCGCTACGGCGTGGGCCGCGGCGCGGTGCGGCTGAATGGCGCGCTCATCACCCTCGATCCCGCCACCGGCCGCGCGCTGAAAATCGAGCGCGTCGCGCGCACCTGGCACGAGTGATGGGTGGAAAGGTCCGCCCTTGCCTTCTCGCGACGCATCTGGTTGGATGCGCCACGCATGAAACTCCCCCTTCATCTCCTCCTGGCCGCAGCGGCCCTCGTGCTGTGCAGTTGTGAAAACAGCCGCAAGCCAAAGTACACCGTCACCGTGCACCTTCAGGCCACCAGCACGGACAATCCGCGTGAAACCATCAACGCCACCGTCATGGGCCAGTCGCTGGTCTTCAAAAAGATCCCGGAATTCGGCACGCGTGCCATTGCTGCCTTCCAGGACTTCCCGGCGGAAAACGGCGCGGGGAATGGCCTGCTGCTGCGCCTCGACGCGCATGGCCGGAACCAGTTGGAGGCCGCCACGCGGATGAATCAGGGCTCCCTGCTGCTTGCCGTCGTCAATGGCGTGCCGGTGGACATCACCCAGATCGACCGACCGATCGCGGACGGCATGTTCACCATCTGGCAGGGCGTTTCCGATGAGACGATCGCCCTCATGGGCAAAAAGCTGCCTCACGTCTCCTCGAACAGCCAATCCTCTGAGCGGCTCGACATGACGCCCTCCACCACCAAGGAGAAGAAGGAAGCCCGCAAAGCCGAGCTGGAGATGAAAAAGTACAACGAGGACATGGCCCGCCGCGCCGAGCGCGGTGAGGACATCAGCGCCCCGCGCACGAAGGAAATCCCGCTGGAATGACGAATGCGTAAATCCGAATGACGAAACTGCTCACAACGCTCCTCCTTCTTTGCGCCGCCGCGCACGCGCAGCTAGGCCTCGTGCTGCCCACGGACAACAAGGCGCTGCTGGAGCAGCAGCCGGAGGGTTACTTCCAGTTTGTCGATCGCACGTTTGAAGGACAGCAGACCACGCCGTGGGAGGGCGGCCAGTTTGGCTTTGTGCGCGATCCGCGCCGCGTCGGCAATCGCATCCTCTTTGCCCGTTTTCACGAAGGCCTCGATGTGAAGCCCGTGAAGCGCGATGCGAAGGGCGATCCGCTCGACGAGGTGCGTGCCATTGCCGCCGGAAAAGTCGCCTACGTCACCGCCTCTGCCGGGCAGAGCAATTACGGTCGCTATGTCGTCGTGCGGCATGATTTTCCGGGTGCGGGAGCCTTTTACAGCCTCTACGCGCACCTGCGGAGTGCCAGCGTCAGCGCCGGGCAGGCGGTGAAGGCCGGGCAGGCGCTCGGTTTGATGGGCTACACTGGCAGCGGCATCGATCAGCGCCGCGCGCATGTGCATGTGGAGCTCAATTTGATGCTCAGCAGCCAGTTTGACGCCTGGCATGCCGAAAATTTCGCCACGCCGAACCACCACGGCGTTTACAATGGGCTCAACATGATCGGTTTGGACCTCCAAAAGCTGTTTCTGGCCAATTGGCGCGATCCGGGCCTCAAACTGCCCGATTTCATCCGCAGCACCGAAACGGCCTTCCGCGTGCAAATTCCCGGAACGGCCCGGATGGAGCCTTTGGCGGCCTATCCGTGGCTTTGGGCCGGAAATGGCTCCGCGGCGACGCGTCCGCCCTCCTACGAAGTGAGCTTCAGCGCCTGGGGACTGCCTTTGGCCGTCAAACCAGCCGCATCAGCCGTGAGCATGCCGCAGGTTTCCTTCGTCAAGGACACCGGCCTGCCGCACTACCACGAAACGCGTGGCCTCGTCACCGGCAGCGGCGGCTCCGGCAAGCTCACCGCCGAGGGCTTGCGCTACCTGAAGCTGCTCTGCG
>Ga0315904_10012327_pt1 | contig 10813 bp, 10 predicted proteins | sample LakEriMetagenome_6_FD_203529 | JGI IMG/M metagenome (GOLD analysis project Ga0315904, IMG submission 203529) | Freshwater fungal communities from buoy surface, Lake Erie, Ohio, United States - Buoy 12 MA120 | ecosystem: Environmental > Aquatic > Freshwater > Lake | place: USA: Lake Erie, Ohio... | reverse complement strand
CGAGCGGTAGATGTTGCTCAGAATCCACCCGCCAAACGCCCCGGCGAGGCCAATAGCGATGTTGAACAAGATCTGAAAGTCCATGCTTATTCTTGCACAAGCGCGTTGATGGGGCCTTCGTAGTATGGTCCAGCCATACCGCCACGTATAGTCATAAGCGGCATATTGGACCACGGCTGCTGCACGACCGGCGGGCGGTTTTGGTCAATCATGAATTGCGCCAACCGATTGACGTCGCGCGCGCGCATGCGACTACCCACTTCGCGCGCTGCCAACCCCGCGCCTGCCAGCCCAGCGCCATAGGGGCCGGATACGGCCGTAAAGATCGCGGCGGCAGGCGTCATCGGCGTAAACTTGGCGACGACCCGCATGAGGTCTTGCGACTTTGACCCTCGCGCGGCTTTGCGAATTTCTTCTTGCTCAGCTTTGGTAAAAAACCGCATCTGCTTGTCGTTGCGTGCCAGCTTGTTGAGCGCGTTAGACAGCGCCTGCTCACGGCTGACATTGCTGAAATCAGCCTTGTCGATCATATCCGTAAAGATTTCGCTTTTTTTCATCTTGGCGTAGTCCGCGCGGGCTTCTTTCCAAGCCTCAATCGCCTTTGGCGTTCCGCCGATCAGCTTATCTTCCGGTGTGGTCAAGATGTAGTTGTCAAACTCATCCATCAGTGCGGACGCAACGCGGCGCTCGTCAGCACTAGAACTGGCTTTGGCGTTGCCAATCACTTTTCGCAGCGACTGAATCTCTACAACGTCTTTCGGCACGTCTTTGCGCAATTCTTCAATGGCCGATGCGACTTTCGGATGCTGCGTCGGCGTGTAACCTTCTTTCGCGCGCAACAGCGTCGGCAGGTAATCTGCCGCTTCGGTAAACACTTCGCGCGGCAACTTAAAGCCGGACTTGTCGAGAATGTCGTAGTTCTCTTGCGCGCGCGCCGCCAGATCTTCTGCCGTTTTGCCTTGCGCCCGCTGCTTTGGCCGCACGCCAGTAGCTGCACCCGTAGCCATGCCAGCCAACATGCCCGCGCCCGGACTGCCGGTCAGTTCGCTGACACCTTGCGCGGTGGGGGCGCCTGCCCCCGCCGCAAGGTACTGCGTCTTCGGCAGTTCGCTGATAGCTTCGCCAATCGCTTGCGGGCGCCCCGCCATCGTGCGAGCCATCGTCTGACCGGCGCGGATTTGAGACCCGGGGCCGATAAGCCCCTCCGCGCCCGCTGCTACCATCCGCTCCTTGAACGTCTCGGGGCGCGGCCCGGGTAGCATGTTGCGGATCGCTTCCGAAGGCAGGCGCACATTCTGGCCTAACAGCGCGTTGTACGCCGACGTTAGCGCATCCGCGCCCGGTACGGCCAGCGAGCCAATGACGGCGCCGGGCGCAGCCAAACCGAACGGCGCGCCCAGCAGCGCCCCGCCCGCCGCGCCCAGTGCTACCGGCGACGCTGCTTTGCCTGCCACGCCAAGATAGCGCGCGCCGGTTTCGGTAGCGGTTGGGGGCGGGGCGACGCGGGCAAGGATGTCTTTCGGGAGGCCGCCTTCGCGCACTGCCGCGTCAACTAGCTCGGGGCGCTCTCGCTCAAGATAGTCAAGAATATCTGCGTCGCTAAGCCCCGCGCGGCGCGCGGCGTTAACTTGGTCGCGGATGCTGTCAGCCATGTCGCGCCTTTACTTAATTAGCGGGGGAAAAATTGTGCCGGGTCGGGCTTTGTGCCCGGCCTAGGCGCGCCGCGCGGCCCCGCAGGCGCCGCTGGTGCAGCGGGCCGTTTTGGACGTTCCGCCCACGGCTTCATGCTGGGGTAGTCAAAGATAGACTTGTTGCCCGGACCTTCGTCCCAAGCCGCATCCGCGCCGTCGTAAGTCTTATGTTTCCTATGCCAATCGTCGTAGAATTTTTTCTCCGCTGCGGCCATTTCTGCTTGCGCGCGCACCGTTGCGATAATGAACTTGTTAGCTTCCGTAGTGTTTGCAATGTTGGCGTAGGTCTCATTCAAACGCTGGAAGTCTTGGTTTGTTTGCGGGCCTGCTTGCAGCGACTGCAAGCCGAACACTTGTTCGCTAACTTTGGCCTGAAACACTTGCGCATTTGTCGCAAAATCTTCTGCGGCAGAAACCCCAAGCGCACCCAACACCCGCGAAGCCTCGCGTTTAATAGGCGCAGTAAACCCAGTTTCAAAACCGGAGTTTAGGATGCGCTCAAGTACAGCAGAATTTTGCAGGTTGCGCTGCGCAACCTTAGCGCGGTTTCGCACGTCATCGTATTGCTTAACAAGCAGCGCGCCCCGCGCAGTCTGCTCGGCTTTTTCTTGCGGGGGTAATCCGACCTGAACACTAGACGCCGTCGCTTTTTTCAACGCGAGCTTCGACGCGGCGAACCCTTGGTCTGACAACCCGCGCACATAGTCCAAGTATTCGCGTCCGTATTGCCGCTCAAGATTGAGGTAGAACTGACCGGCTTCGTCTTGGAATTTCTTCACCAAGTCAAAGTCACCGCGATCTTTGGCGATCTCAGCCATCAGCTTTAGCTGTGTGCCCATGTCCACAGCTTGCTGCACGCCCGCTACATCTACATTCAGGCCAGACAATGAAAACTCTGGACCTAGTTTAGTGCCTTTTGACGCACCTTGTGATTTGGTTACCTGTATGGCCTTTCCCGCTTCGCGCGCGATGTTTTTGATGGTGTGCTGTTGTGCCACCACTGCGCCGCTTTGGCCGACACGCACAATGTAGTCGTCCAATGCGCCGCTTTGCTCCGCATTGTCAATCTGCGTTAACACTTCTTCCATAGGCGGCGCGCGGCGCGCATACCAATCGTTGTTGTACAAGTTGGCGAAGTACGCCTTGACCGCAGCGCCAGACATCCCGGGGCGAAGTTGCTCCGCCAAGCGTTTGCCCGTCTCGGCGAACAAGGATTCCTCCTTAGTTTGCCGTTCCAGCCGCGCAGCCTGAAGTTTTTGTTCTGCTTCTCGCTGCGCTACGCCCAACTTAGCAAATTCAGGTATTTTCCCGCCCAAGTTAAACCTTGGGGCATTACGAGACAAAAAGTCGTAATCAACCCCGCCTTGCTCGCTGAACGCTCCCGGTTCGCTGAGCAGTTTGTTGAGCGATTCTTCCTGCTCAAACTCGCGCCGCGACTTTTGAAGTTGCAGCGCGTTCATCTCCTGCTGTTGGCGCGCGCCGCGAATCTGCTCAAACTGAGCGAGCGTGTTCAGCAGCGGCTCGGGCTGCTGCGGCTTGAATTGCGAGAGGATAGAGACGTCAATCGGCATGGCAGCACCTTAAGGTCTGTTTGGAGTAAGCTCGACTAAGTTTCGGTTGCCGAACCCGCCAAACAAGTTGCCGAAACTGAACCCACCGCCGCCTTCGTTACCCGCGAGCTGGTTCAGCATGGCGCCCTGCATGTAGGAGCTACCCAGCCCTTGCAGCCCGCTTGCCAGCGCGTTCGCGCGGCCCATGTACTGACTGGCGCGGATGTTGCCCAGCGAAGTCATACCCTCGCCCATCTGCTGACCGTAGCTGCCCGCCGCGCCGGTCAAGACGTTGGCGGCGGTTTGGCCACCGCCCATCAGCGACTGGAGCGGGTTCAGACGCGCCTGCCGCTCAATCTGGAAGCGGTTGAAGGCGTTGCCGTACTCTTGGCTGGCGAGATCCTGGCCGAAGCGAGTGATGCCCCGCAGCGCGTTGCCCGACAGCATCCCGCCGCGAGCGGCAGCGGAGCGCTCCAGCGCCCGCATACCCTCCTGCATGCGGAAGGCGTAGCCGGGGTCTTGCTCAAACGCCTGCATGTCGAACGGCCGCGCCATCGTGCCGTAGTCGCCCGCCGTCGTGTCGGGACCAAGACCCAGCAGCGTCATCAGCCGGTTCTGCGCAGTCAGCCCCGCCTGCCGGAACGGCTCTTGCAACTCGACCTGCCGCTCAAACATTGCGGCTTGCGCGGCCATCGCGTCGCGTTGCGCGGCGGCTTGAGCGTTAGCGGCGTCTTTTGTCGCTTTGGCGCCGAGCAGCCCGCCAACAATTTGGGTGCCGCCCATAATTGCGGCTGCGGCAAGCATACTCATGTCAGCACCTTCAGTTTGTTACCCGGCAAGAACGGGCTTGTCGGGTCTGGCTCAACCAATTCATCTTCCGCTTCCTCAACGCCAGTTGCGTCGGTGCGGTGGATGGTCATGTATAGCACATCTGTGAGAGCAAGCAACGCCCGTTTCGTTCCGGGCGCGCTGCAATGCAGGAACGGCGCGTGGATCTCTTCCGCTACGCCATCGCCCTCAGTCACCGCCAACACGCCCTGCACCAACATGAAGAAGTGCTCGCGCTTGTGAACCTTGCCCACCACCAGACATCCAGCGGGCTGCACCACCTGACGGCAGTACATGCCGCCGTGAAACACATGTTCCGTGAGCGGCTCGATCTGCGGCAGCGTCAGCAGTTCTGCTTGCAGCGCGCGGATCTGTTCGCGCATCAGTACATCCGTTTCACTTTACCGCCCGCCGACCGACCTGTGTTGTAGGAGGTAATCTCCTCCCCCTCAATCGTTTCTTGTTTCATCGGCTTGATGATGGCCTCGTACTCTTTGTCCGTTGCGGCCTGCTTGCGCTTGCGCATGGTCTTGGTCCAGTTCTCGGGCGTCTCGTCGGCGCGGCGGGTGTGATATTTCTCGCCCTTGAATGAGAACACCTCTTCGCCCCGATCCCGTGCGTCCGCGAACGCCTGTTCAAACTCGCTAAGTTTTTTAGCCATGTCTTACTCGTAGAGAATGTTCACGCTGCCAGCGTCGAACGTCTGTGTACCATCAATGTACAAGCGCAGACGGTCGAGCGTCGCCGATAGCGCCTTGTTGCCGCCCGTGACGTGGCTGACAAACGGCGAGGTCACCAGCGTCGAACTGGACACCCATGTGTTTGTGCTGGCGTCGGTCAGCATCAGAAAGATCATGCCGTTCAGCGTACCGGCAGCAGTCACGCCGTTGGTCAGGACAAACCCGCCCTGCCCCGTGCCTCCAATGCCCGCAACGCCTGTGTTGGTCGCCGCGATGCCAAACGAATTGTAGTTCGTCGTTTCGTAGCCGCCAGAATCACCAAGCTGCACAATAGGCGTCGAAGTGCTGCTGGTAGAGAGCCCGTTCAGCCCAATGGTGATCTTTTTCACCCACGCCGGAATGCCGGTAAACGTCAGTTCCGTTTGTCCAGTAGCCGCAACCAGCGTGCCGCTCACTAGCGTTGACGCAAACCCAAGATTGCCGCTGCCGTCAGTCTTGAGGAACTGCTGCACGGTGCCGTCAGCGTCCGGGAGCACAAACGACTGATTGGCGGCGAGCGTCGCAGGCGCCTTCAATTCGACGTAGTTCGTGCCGTTGTCGGTGTCCTCAAACAGCCGCACGACGCCCGCGCTGCTGCTGGTGCCCGTGGCGTTGACGACGGGGGCGTTGACCGTGGCGCTGCCGGTGACGTCCTGCGCCGACACGTCGCTGTCTTTCAGCAGCACGCCGTCGATGGTCACGCCGACCCCAGGCGTCGCCTCGGTGATGACGTCTACCGCCGGGGTCACCAGCGTCGGTGCGTTGGCGAACACCAGCGCCCCGGTGCCGGTCTCGTCCACCATCGCCGCGCGCAGGTTCGCCGACGTCGGCGTGCCCAGCCACGTCTGGATGCCGGTCGCCAGATCCGCGACCGATATGTCAGAACCGATATTGTCTACCGTCCAGACATCAACGTCGGCGGCTGTCTTGAGCGCGAGTTTGTACGTGCCCGCGCCAAACCATACGCTTGCCTCGCCGCGCGAATCCAGAATGACGGGGTTGGTGTTTGTCGTCGAGCCGCTTTCGTCCGTGTAGGTGGCTTGCGGCGTAGTGGTGCCAGCAATGTAGGAATAGAGTCGCCCTCCGACCAATGGATCGCCGTTGGCGTCGAAGAACTGGAGTTTCGGCTGCGGCGCGATGGTTGCCATATCAATCCTTACTGTTGGGCCTGCTGCACAGCCAGCACGATAGCGGGCGCGTCCGGGCCGACCGTCAACCCGGTGACAGTCTCAATGGTTACGTCGGTGTCGTTAGAAGCGTAAGCCATCTCGATGTAATCCCCGGCCTGCAACGAGAATGTCTCCACAAGCGGCAGCGGGATGTGGCCACCATTGATGTTGACCGTCACCAGCCGCGACGTGTTAGGGATTGCGGTTCCGTTTTTCTTGAACCACACCGTCACCGTTTTGGCGTTGCTGCTGCCGCTGGTTAATTGTACCGTAGCCGAGAACTGATAGAGGCCCGAGACGCTCACGACGATGCGCGAGGCGGGCGTGCCGATGCTGATGCCGTTGGCGACTTGGGTATTGTCAAACGTCAACAGGTACTCGGTGTCAGTAGCGACAGGCGCGGCGTCGGTCGTCTTGGTGAATACGCCGTAGTATTGCTGCTGCTGAATCGTCGGGCGCACGAAGATGACGCCGTTCGTCGCCACGGTCAGCACTGCGGCCACGGGGATGACGTTGTTCGGCGCGGTGGGCTTGACGTTGGTCAGACCGCCTGCGACCGTCGTAGACGGGTACAGGATGTCGCCGACGCTAAACAGCGTGGTGTCTACGTCCCGCACCGCGCCCCACACGGTACAGTAGCCCTGCTGCCCGCTGTCAGGTAGCGCGTGCGTCATGACGCCAAGGATGTACAGCGACGGCTGCGAGCCGTTGGCGAGGTACGGCGCGACGGCCAGCGCCCCGCCCGCCCCTACGCCCGCGAAGCCGACAACTGTGCCGTTGGGGATGGCGCTGCCGGTCTGGTTCTCGACGCGAGCGTAGAGTTCCAACCCCATCTGCTGCACGACGCCGTAGTCCATCCCCAGCGACAGCGTGTCGTCTGACGTATCCCAAGCCAGCGTGCCGGTGCCGAACGACACTGGCGGCAAGGGGTTGGTGTTGAAGGAGATTCGACGGACGTTATCAAAGTTGACCTCGCCGCCAATAGCGTCGGTCTCGACCAGCAAGCCATAGAAGAACCGATACCACTCCCGGGACATCAGCCCCGTAGCGACGTCCAGCAGCGGCACCCGCGAGGCGGGGATTTGAGCGGTAACGTCAGCCATTAGTCGGACTGAGCTGCAACTCAGCGCCCATGATGGCGATCTTCACCGGATCGGTGCCGCTGACTTCGTAAACGCGATCACGCAGCTTAAGCGTCATGCCGAGCCGCCGCCACAGCACGCGGCGATAATGCTCGCCGATGCGCCCCATTGAGCGCCAATGTTCGCCGGACCATGTATGCCCGCCGTCGTCGCTCCAGCGCAGCATCACTTGCGGGTCAGTACCTTGATTGACGAACAAGCTGACAATAATGCTGTCGCCATCTTCAGCAATCAGTTCGTCGCCATCTTCAGCCAGCAGGCCAATGATTTCTGTGCCAATGAACCCATCCAGTCCCACGCCTGCTTCGCAGTCGAGTTGCAGGCTGTGGTGCGCGGTGCGATTTAGGTTGTTCTGCCCCGGCGGTAGCGCCCGCCACGACCGCACCCACTTTTGGATCTCGCCTGCGTCAGAGTAGACCGTCATGTCGAAGGCGTAGATCTTGCCGTTCTGATAGTCGCCGACGATGACTTCGCCGTTGTACGCCATCTGGCAGTTGCTGCGATGCCGCCCGAGGCGGCTGGTGATCCAGCTAGCCCGCTCGTGCCATGCGCCGGTCGCCACGTCGTAGACCCACGTCGCGTTCGCCGTGGGGAACGTCAGGACGTAGAAGCTGTGACCGTCCTGCTGGTAGGTGTAGCCGATGGCGTCGTCGATGCGCGAGTACGACTGAATCTGCCACTCGATAGCGTGCGTGCTGATCCGCGTGCCGGTGTAGCCGTTGCTGCGGTAGACGATGCCCTTGCCGCGCGCGTCCGCGCCCAGCCAGAACAGCCCGTTGTCCAGCTTGGCGACGCTGTACGAGGCTGCGCAGCCCAGTTCGTTAAATGCACCTTGAATGCGCTCTAGCGGGAAGTCAGTGCCACCTGCGTTGTACCAGACTTCGACCGACGAAGTGCCGAACAGCCACACTTCGCGGTGGTCAACGATCAACGACACCAGACGATCCGGCGAGCCTTCCGCGCTGGCGAAGTCCAGCGGATCAACGCTGCTACCGTCCAGCAGTTGCGTCACCCAAAACTTCTGCGAGTCGGGCTGCTGGAAAACGAAGTAGCCGTCCAAAAACGACACCGTCTTCGCACCCTCAAAGTCGGGGTCGGTGATCTCCGCGAAGACGCCCGTGGTCGCGTTGTAGATGTAGCTCTTGGGGTCGCAGGCGACGAACAACTGCACCCCGTTGTCTGCCATGCTGACCGGCCCGCTGCCGCTGACCGTACCCAGCAGCGTCACGTTGTAGTACTGGTCAATGCGGTACAACTCCACGCCGCTGACGACGTAGCCGAACCCGCCATACGCCAGCATCCCTCGGATCGGCCCGGTGCCCACGGTCGCCAGCAGGCGCAGCCCAGGCGCCCGCATCAGGAAGGCAGGCTCTTTGCCGCCCTCCGGTACCGCCTCGGGGTAGAGGTTGACCATGCGGCTGTCCGCAGCGTTGACGCTGCGGGCGACGTAGCTGGCGCCGAGGATTGGGGTTTTCATTAAGCGCCGTTGTCGCTGAACGCAGACACAATCCACTTGCCGCGCGATTCGCTGTAAACAAGCGTAACCATATCGTCTGCGTTATCCAACGATACGCTAGCGCCAGGGCAGACGATATTTCCAGCTTCGGTAAGCACTACGGTGCGAGCGCCGTTCGCGGCTTGCAGGCGCAGCACCATACCATTGACGCCGTTGTTGATCGTGTCAAGGTCGTCAGTCGCCGCGTCCCCTTCTGTGTCTACAATGTGAAAATCAGTGGTCGGCGTTACCGCGCCAGAGGCGATAGTCAGCTCAATTCCTTTTGCGGTTCGATCTGCATCTACATAGCTAAACCTGTCGCAACCGGCCGCAAGAGTGACCATTCCGACGGTGTTAGCGGTGGTTTTTGTGTTGTTGCGCGCTTCACCAGTCACTGACGCGCCTGTGATACTAATGGGCTCGGCGGTGTACCGTTCAAAACGGTTATTGACGACAGCCAGCCCGGTTACATTTGCTCCGATAATAGAATTGGCGAGGCCACCTACCGCAGGCGTGTTGAAGTAATTGCCGTCAATGACGACAGAAAAACACGCCGCTGAATTGCCAACGCGGATATCCGCGGTTCCGTTGGCCTCAAAGTAACAACCTTTGAAATTGAGGTTGTAGGCTGCATCTGCGTCTACGCCAATCGTGCTGTTGAGTTCAATGGCGGCGCCTATAAAATTGATTCCTAGGCAAGCGTTGAGATCAAGGCCCGTGTTGTTGCCTTCAATTTGGCCTCCGACAAATGCAGCAGAGTTTAGCGCGGCTGCAACGCCGGTATTTTGGTTGATTTGCATTCCAATGTCCCATCCAGAGATAAGAACATTGGTCATTGTTATGTTCCACGAACCGGAGATGCGCAAACCAGTGCCGTTTTTTCCGTCCGTGCGGATTAGATAGACGTTGTTCAAAAACCACCGCGTCGTTCCGTCAGCTACGGCGCCAGATACGTCAAGCGCCACGCCGGATGCGTCAGAACGATAGATGCGCAAGTTTTGCGCGCCAGCGTAGTTCATGGACGACGCTTGGGCGTTTGAAAACACCACGCCCGCGCCGCTGCCTACGATAGCCGATCCAAAACCTTCACCAGAAAAAATGACCCCTCGATCTACGGTAACGCTGCTTTCAATTTTATACGTGCCGCGAGGAAAATATACCGTACCGCCGCCCGCGTTAAACACCGCAGTAGACGCCGCTTGTATCGCGGCCGCGTCGTTTGCTACGCCGTCCCCAACCGCGCCGTACCGTTTTACGTTGGTGACCCCCGTTCCTACCGTTGTCACGGAAGTTTGCTTCGTGACGCCAGACTGCACCACAGGCACTAGCTCCGCGCCCGTGAGCGGGAGCGTAGCGGCGGGGAGTTCAGAGATTCGGACGTTAGCCATTAGTAATTCCCGGCGTAGACGTTATAGCGACCGCGTCGTGCCACGATGCTGTATGGCATTGACATGACGTCATCGGGGAAGTTGACGCGCTTCAGGTTGCGCTTGCTGGTCATGGCGATCCGCTGCACTGTCGGCGGCGCCTCGACGCCAAACTCAGCCGCGATCTCGCAAGCGAGGTTGTACTTGAAACAGCGCAGGTATCCTGGCGGGAAGGCCAGCGTCGTCGCCGCGACGACAGGCTGCGTCAGCGGTTCGATGGACACGAAATGCCACTCCAACGGCCGAGTTGCCACCGGGTAGATGGTCATCTCGATGTTGGGGTTTGTGAAGTTCGGCCATATGACCTGCGGGTAGGTAGCGGAGACCGTCTTCAGCGCGATGCCGTTGTACTGCTGCTGGTTGATGATCTTGATGCCGTAGCTCAGACCATTTGCAGGATCGCGGAAGTAGGTGGCGTCGTCCAACTGCACCGGACGCCCGCCTACGAAGTCGCCCGTCGGCCCCAGCGTGCGGGTCGCGGTGCCCTGCGGCCACGTAAAGACCTGATCTTGCGTGGCGTAGACCATCAGCCGCTCAAGATTCCAGCTATCAATCATCTGCTGCATCGCCGCGAGCGCGTCTTCCGTCGTCGCGGCTGAGGGCGCCTCGCCCTCCGCAAGCTGGCCAATCAGGCGCAGCGCTGCGTTAATCTGGTCCCCGGCGGTCGTGCTCATGGTTCACCCTCGGTCGGCCACGCCGCGCCACGACTAGCTCATTGGGCGCAAGGTCTTCGCCGGGAGTATACCTCTCCCAGCCGTTTTTCTCATCTGCTTCCGCCTCGGCCTCGGCAAT
>Ga0315904_10012324_pt1 | contig 10816 bp, 9 predicted proteins | sample LakEriMetagenome_6_FD_203529 | JGI IMG/M metagenome (GOLD analysis project Ga0315904, IMG submission 203529) | Freshwater fungal communities from buoy surface, Lake Erie, Ohio, United States - Buoy 12 MA120 | ecosystem: Environmental > Aquatic > Freshwater > Lake | place: USA: Lake Erie, Ohio... | reverse complement strand
GGTGAGATCGTTGAGGAGTACAAGTATGATGAGCAGGGTAGTGAGATATATGCGTTCGATGGAGAGACTGTTCGTGAGGGGTACGCTGAAGCGGGTCCGACAACTTCAAAGAAGAAAAAGAAGAAGAAGGAAGGAAACAATGGAGGTCTGATCAAAATAGAATAACGAAGAGAGGCATACGCCTCTCTTTGATATAAAGGTCGCCTACAAAACATCCCATACATATTCCATAATTACGATCCTAAACCAATTCGGAGTGTAATGGTTGTGGGGGACAGGGTGGTATTTTTCAGCAATTCTTTTATCACTTGAACTGCTCTTGATCGTAAGGTTATTGGAAAAAGGATCGTGGTAGAACTAGAACATCCTGTTCAGGGAATCCTACTGTAAAGGAATGTCCAGAACAGTAACGTTCTTAAAGAATACATAAACGAATTCCTCAGAATAGAGCTGCAACAATACAGAAGGGTGGTCGATTTCCCGAATTAACATTTAGTCCAGTGAGACCTGAACAAATGGATGTTTAAGAATTGATTAGATGAATTATTTTATCAAGAGGCGAATGAGGTCTGTATCGGTAACGATTCCTGCCACTTTCCCATTACTTGTAATAACCACGGAACTGAAATCGCCTGCTGACAAAAGTTCGGCTACTTCTCTGATTGTTGAATCATCGCTGAGAGCCACAGGTTTGGTCGACATGATATCACGAACTTTCATGGTCTGGTATACTTGCTCGTTATCATCGAGAGTAGCATAGGAGATGGCACGCATGAAGTCAATGAGACTCACCATACCTACCAAATTGTCATTTTCAGTTACCGGGATATGGTGGTGGAATGCTCTTTTTTCGTAGATGTGCTTAAGGTCCACCAATAGTTGTTCAGGATTCACACACTCTACACCTCTTGTCATTATCGTTGTAACTTTATCCTGCAAGTCCATAGCTGTGAATTTGAGAGACATTCGGTAACCTGACCTATGTCATTTTTTAGTAGAGGCAAATATATTAATTTTACCCAACTAACTAAGACGCATGAAAGCGAAAACATTTCTGGAACTGGTGACACTGTCAGCCAATCTGTATGCCATATCCAAAGAGACTCACCTGCTTGATAAAGTCAAGGAACTTTCTGAAGAAGGGATCGACAAGATCAATGAATTCATGAAGGAAAAAGTGCTGGATGAAAATGGCAACGAGGTTGAATTTACTGAAAGGCTGTTGATGAAGGCTCGTGAAGCCCGCGAGGAACTTGAAAGGAAGATTGGTGAGGCTGTAGCAGTGATGTACGAGAAAATGAATATCGCTCACACAGACAAGATCAAAGAGCTGGAGGCCAGAATAGATCAGCTTAACAAGGATCTTGCACTTGCAGAGGCACGGTTGAACCATTTGGAAAGCAAGGGATAAGTTAATGGGGCTTTTCAGTAATATCAAGAAGCGTTATCGGTCTTTTGTACGCTATAATCAGATCCTCCGTGTTTTCGTACGCTACGGTTTTGAGGATGTGGTATCGTACATGGTGGAGACCAAGCGTTTCTCATTCATTCGCAAACTCATTCCGCAAACTACACGGAAGCATGCTGTACAATACAGCAAATGGGAAAAGATGCGTCTGGTATGTGAGGAATTGGGACCGACCTTTGTGAAATTCGGTCAGATTCTTTCCAACCGTCCGGATGTATTGCCTGCTGAGCTGATCACACAGCTCGAGAAACTTCAGGATAGAGTTCCTGCCTTACCCGGGTCAACCGCACGAGTGGTGGTCGAAGAGGAGCTCAAGGGTAACGTTGATGAGATCTTTGCGTGGTTCGAGCCTGAAGCGTTTGCATCTGCCTCAATGGCTCAGGTTCACAAGGCCACATTGAAATCAGGTGATAAGGTGGCTGTGAAGGTACAGCGCCCGGGAATCAGAGAGATCATCAAAGAGGATATTCAGGTCATGTATACACTGGCCGAGATCTTTGAAAGGAGAATCCCTTCACTTCGCAGTTTTGATCCTATCGGTCTGGTGAAGAACTTTGAGGAAAGTATCATGAAAGAACTGGATTTCATTCATGAGTCGGTCAGTATTCAGCGTTTTACGATGAATATTCAGGAGGATCATGATCATACGACCCGTGCACCAAGAGTTTTTCAAGAGTACACGACCAGTAGGGTGTTGACCATGGAATTCATGCCGGGGATCAAGATTTCAGATATAGCGCTGTTAGAACTGAACGGATACGACAGAAAAGAGATCGCAACCAAACTGACACTGTCCTACATGAGACAAGTATTCCATCATGGTTATTTCCATGCGGACCCTCATCCGGGGAATATTTTAGTGGTTCCGGGTGGAAATATCTGCTTTCTCGATTTCGGCATGATGGGTACCATCATGGATCGAGATATCGAAATGTTCGGTCACCTCTTTCTTGCCGTAAAAGGGAGAGATGTGAAAAAGATCATCAAGGTATTGATGCAGATGTCAGAAACGACCTCGATTCCTAATATGAGGGCACTCGAATATGACATCAACGAATTTGTTTATGTCTATAGCATCAAGAGTCTGCATAAGAATGAAATGAGTACGGTCTTGCTTCAGTTGAAAGATGTTATCGTCAATCACGGGCTGAACGTACCTCCTCACTTCTTTTTGTTGGCGAGGTCGATGGTCACTATTGAAGGAGTGATCCATAACATCTATCCGAATCTGGATCTGCTTGAATTGGCCAGACCTTATTTATTGGACGCCATTGCGAAAAAGATCAATCCGATAAAGCTCGGACAGCGAATCTTAAATGGTATCTACGAGTTTGCGAATTATATGGAGGATTTCCCGAATGACCTTAAAAATGCCATTCGTAAGATCAATACCGGTAAGATCAGGGCGGAGCTAACCCATAAGGGGATCGATCCTATGGTACATACGGTCAACCGTGTAACCAAGCAGATTATTGCAACCTTGATCATTGCGGCGCTTCTGATTGGCTCAGCTCAGTTCATCATTAATGAGGTTGGACCATTCTGGTGGGGTTATTCGCGCTATGGTGTTATCGGTATCATTCTGGCTACCTATCTTGGCTTTGGACTGATACGCGATGTGTTCAAAGGTGATCATGATGAATGGCAGGGCTGGAAGGAAAGAAAGTAATTTTAACTGATTTTATTCAAATGATAAAGGCTCCCATCAGGAGCCTTTATTGTTTTTCTGATTTGACCTAAGGGTCGTATTAGCCTACGAACGCTTTTCTAAAGTGATCATAAGCCAATGACATTTCCTTTTGGAAATATTCTAAACGATCTTCGAAGCCGGTGGAATCGTTGAATTTCTCTCTGAACTCCTGTATGGCCTTTTCTATCTGCCCCTTCTTTTCTTCATAGACGGTTTTAACCTTTTCCCGTGTTGGCTCAAGTTGTTCCGCAAGGATATCCAGTTTCACCTTGATCATTTCCAGTGTTTCAAGCATCAGAGCATACGCCTTGATGAAGGTTGGATTAGTCTGAATGGCAACTTGTACTTCATGAATTGCAAGCATGATCTTTTTCCTTTGCTCCTGAAAAGCTTCGATCGTATCCGCTTTGCCAAGAGTAAACTGAACCTGAAGATCCTGAACTTTTGCCAGTAATTCCTGATATTTTTCTTTTCCTTGTTCGATCTTCACTTTAGCCTCATTTGTATAATGGGCATAGGACTTCTTCAACTCTTCGTATGTCTCCATGGCTTCCATTTTTCCAAGGCTGGCCTGAACCTGAAACTTTTCCAGTTCATCGGCACCTTTACGCATTGCATCAATTACGTAATCTAATAGATGTGTGTTCTCGGTCGTGTTCATATCAAATGTTTTGTGAACTAAAATTACTGAGGCTCGTGTTCGTGAAAAATGACGAAAGTCATATTTCGGAGAAGTGCACTATTTCTTTTTTCTCCGGAGATCCTGATAATCGATCCAGTAAAGTACCTTGAGTGAGATACTGTTCATTGGTGCATTGTCCAATGTGCTTCTGAAATTACTCATGTAGTCAGTCGCGACTCCTTTATCAGTGACAAAGATCGAATTTTTCCAAACCAGGGTGAGTTCGCTTCCGGGTAAAAAGATCCATCGATACACCATATCAATGGTAAATGCATTGTAATCCACGTCAAAGGCTGATACCCCCTCACCGTCCAATCCTGTGAAATCTGTTTGTTCAAGCCTTCCGTTATCCAATAAGGAATAGAAGTAATTGTATCGAATTCCGGAAGAATAATGGCGCAGTCTGAAGGTGATCCCCATACGGTTCGTCATCGTGTAATTCAGGTTGATCGTATTGGTCGTGTTGATCCTGTCCCTGTTTCCGAATAGAATGTAGTTCACACTTTCAGCCGGTTCTCCAAATGGAACGGCATATCCTTCGCTGTTGTATTGAAAAGACTGATCCCAGTCGTGGATAAGAAAGATAGTGTTTGTTATTCTGAGTCGAGTGCTCCATCTGTAATTCCATTCCCACCAATTATTCCTGCCTACATACACATATTCGATCCCTGCATCAATCGCAAGTCGCTTTTGATAATTGGTAGAAACCCAGCCACCCATATTCATCCATGTTGGACGGATAAAGTAACTTCCTTCAATCCTTGGCTCGAAGTAGTCGTAGCTTTCAGTTATGGAACCATTTAAATTAATACCGGCAGCATCAAAATTTTTGGTAACGAATACAGTTCCGGCATCAACGTAAGTAGCAGTGTATGTATTTGGATTGTACAAACGGTTATAGCTCATTGAAAGATTAGCTATGATCCGGTTCATCAGTTTCCATTGAGGACTGAAATTTCGATAGGAAATTCCTGCTGTAGTGATCCTTTTGTTGTTGACGGCATTGAAGCCAAGGTCGTTTGGATCATACGTGTCCGTTTCCTGAAAGTAAGACAAACTTCCTGCCCAGGTACCTCTTTTTTTACTTGCACTCAATCCCCAGTTGTAACCGTTTCCATCCTGTGAAATTGTCTTAGTTGAAAATGCTGAATTTCCCGACAGGGAATACATATTATCCTCTGTATTGAGGTTGAAGTTCAGACCGGTTACATTGGCGTCGTAGAATTCTCCGGCTCTCCACACATTCGTGTTTGTCAGAGAAATAGAACTGTTATTCTTCAGGTTCTGATCGGCCACGATCACATTGTAATTCGTTACCGGCGAAGCCAAAATATCCCGTTCACTGCCATCCGTCAGGTTAACCGCCGTAGCATACTGTGGAGCCGTTACACCGTTAAACACGCCGATCCCTAGACCGTTGCCCATTCTTCCTGAAAGTTTGGTCGCATTGTATAACTGGGTCGATCCGGGAACATTTTTCAGGTATTCATCTTCATTGAGAAGCGTCTTTAACACAGTGAACGGGGCCTGTATCCCGACACGTCTGCTATAAAAAAGTCCTGATTTATTGAAAAGTTCGGTTCCTTCGGTAAAGAATTGCCTGTTCTCGTTGAACTGAATCTCGAATGGACTTAGGTTTAATACCTGGTTATCAAAAACCACCTGGCCAAAATCAGGGACAAGCGTCATGTCCAGGGTAAATGCTTCGTTGATCCCATATTTAATGTCCATCCCACCGTTGAACGAGCGCGTAAAACCTCCTTCACCGTTCATGTCCTCCGGCAAGTGGTCCAGATAAGCCGATAAATAAGGCATAAGTGCCAGCCTCACAGGGGGCTCGATCCCTTCAAGTCCGTTAAGATCTCCACTTTGTGCAAGGGGATTTTCAAAATCCGGTTTAACGGGGCTCCAGTAGGCTTCTTCCCGGTAACGACTGATCTGACGGGTGAAATTAACTCCCCAGGATTGGACGTCTTTCTTGGGAAATCGAATGGCCGAATAGGGGATACGCATCTCAACTACCCAACCCTGGTCACTGTGGTCCACCTCGCTTGACCAGACCAGATTGAGTTTATCGTCCATATTCTCGCCTATGATCTTACCGTCAAGTTGGACGCCACGGCTTGTGACTCCAAAATAAAATCCATTTTGATCGTCATTGTAGGTATCGAAAAGAACTCCGAAATAATCCAGATTGGCATTCACATCATCACGCAAGGACAGTATTTTAGAAATAGAATCCAGATTGTCCATACAATAAGCGCCAATATAGATCGCTTCCGAATCGTACAATAATCTTACTTTGGTTTCCCTCGATCCGGGTCTTCCAGGGAAAGGCTTTAATTGAATAAAATTTGAAGCTACCTCTGCAGAAGCCCAGACCGTTTCATTGAGCTTTCCGTCTATTTCGATCTTCTGCGAAGTGTTATGCGCACTGAGCGACCTTTGGCCAAAAACCAGGTTGACACAACTCAGGAGTAATAAGAGCAATACAGGTTTTCGTCGAAACATGGAAGACAAAGATAACGGTCTTCTCTTTCCGAAGGTTCGATTTACTGGTTAAAGCTTTACAATTCGTTTGATCCTTTTTTCTGTCATACCGATCTTAATCGGGTAGTAGCCTGTTTCCAAGTGAGAAAGGTCCAAAGTGAATTCAATGGATGAGATCGTTAGTTGTAAAACTACCCGTCCGGTGTTCTCAATAAGTACTAAGTTCACCCCAATAAAGCTCTCTTCACAGTTAAATTGTACTTGGTCGGTAACAGGATTCGGCATGAAACTGAATTTGGAGTCGCTGTTTTCATCAACCCCTGAGTAATTCCTTTTTTAAAGTTTAAATGGTTCGAACTCCAACATCTTCACGGAATTTAGAAAAAGTAAAAGAGGTTACGAGCAACAGTAAAATAATTATTCTTACGGGTGCTATATTACAGATTTCAGAAAGTCGATGTAATTATATACTTCACATGAATCTGAAACGAAATGAGGTTGCAGGTCCGAGAACTGAAAATTGAATTCAGTAAATCGTGGTGATCTTTTCACTCAGTGAAAAAAGCTCTTTCCAGATTTCCCCTGTCATCCGGATGCGCAATACTCAAAAGCATTTTAGCTCTTTCATGGATGGTTTTACCATAGAGATTAACAGCACCATATTCGGTCACCACCCAGTGCACATGGGCGCGAGTTGTAACAACTCCAGCTCCTGTTTTGAGGGTTGGTACTATTTTAGAAAGTCCATGAGGGGTTCGTGAGGTGAGTGCAATGATTGGTTTTCCTCCTTCGGATAAGGATGCTCCCCGAATGAAATCCATTTGTCCACCGACCCCTGAGTAGATCTTTCGACCGATGGAGTCTGCACAAACCTGTCCTGTAAGATCAACCTCGATGGCACTGTTGATGGCAGTAACTTTTGGATTTTTACGAATGACCTCCACACTGTTGACATAGTTGGCACCTAACATCTGAACCATTGGATTATCATCCATGAAATCATAAAGTTTTCTGGTTCCGATCGCAAATGTACCCACTATATCGTTCGCGTGTTTTGCTTTTTTGGAATTGTTGATTACACCTTTTTCGATCAAAGGAAGGATTCCGTCTGAAAACATTTCAGAATGAACTCCAAGGTCCTTGTGGTTGTCCAGATAGGATAGCACGGCATTTGGGATCGAGCCAATACCCATTTGCAAGGTCGCACCGTCCTCCACCAATCCGGCAATATGTTTACCTATCGCCGACTCTTCCGGTGTGATCGTATTGACGTTCACTTCAGGAAGTTCTTCGTCCACTTCAATGGCATAATTTATCTTTGAGATGTGAATGAAACCATCGCCATGGGTTCTTGGCATCCTTCGATTGATCTGTGCCACGACGATCTTCGCATGCTGAATCGCCGCTAGAGAGGTGTCAACCGATACTCCCAGAGAGCAACAACCATGCTTGTCCGGCGGAGAAACTGTGATCAGGGCTACGTCGAGCTGAATAATGTTCTTTTGAAAAAGAAGCGGTGCTTCACTCAGAAAAACCGGAATGTAGCTGCCTCTGTTATGCTGAATATTTTCGCGTATATTTTGTCCGACAAAGAACGGTTTAATTAGAAAGGAAGCCTCGTATTCTTCGGAGGCATAAGGTGCCGCATGTTCAGTGTGAAGCGAGTATATACTCACATTTTTTAGCTCCGTAGCTCTTGCAGTCATTGCATTGATGAGTGTTCTGGGTGTGGCGGCCGCCGTATGGATAAATACGTGATCCCCACTTTTAATACACTCAACAGCTTTTTCGGGGCTTGTGATCATTTGGCTTTTTTTCAAAAATAGTCATTTCACATAGCTCTCTGAATATTTCGGAAGGTCAGATTGATTCGAGGTGTGTTGATACGGGCACTTTTAGCGATCTGATGCTTCCAGAAATGCTGCAGCTCACCTCCCATAACGAGCAGACTGCCATGGTTCAATGCAAACGACTTTCGCTCGCCACTATGGATATGCTTAAGATCAAATCGTCGAGTTACACCAAGTGAGAGTGAGGCTATCACAGGGTTTGTTCCAAGTTCTTTTTCATTGTCAGCGTGCCAGCCGTTACTGTCACTACCGTCACGGTATAGATTGATGAGCACGCTGTTGTACAAATAGCCAGTTTCACACTCCAGTTTCTTACGAAGCGCCATAATCATGTCGGGCATTTCTTGTGTATCCAGCTTTTGTCCGGAATAAGTATAACTCAGTCCATGATCAGCATAGAATACTTCTTTCCGGGGTATTGGGATGATTTTACCGAATAATTTTATCTCTCCTTGTTTCCACGGAGCGTTAAAAAGCAGTTCATTAAAGAGAAAGTCTGCTTCTTGTTCATCAAGAAAGTTCGTGTTCAGCGAAACCCAGCCGTTCTTGAGCTCTTCTGTCATATATAACCAACCATATCATAGGTGAGGTAGCCAAACCATTCTTTCGTCAGTCTTTCCCAGTCTGACATTACACTGACGTTCGGGATGATATACTGATCCCAGTAGTAATTTCTCTTAGGACCGGTATAAAGATCTGTGGAGAATGGATCGCAAGGGAATTCTTCTTTTTCAAAACAGGCAAGGGCTCGTTTCATGTGAGTACCTGAAGTGATAAGGAGTCGTTTCTTCAAGTGAGGGTAGGACCTCTGAAGGAGCTTTTTTGTCTCAGCTGCGTTCTCATGTGTGTTGCGGGATCGCTCTTCAGTAATGATATCCTGTTCAGGGATGCCCCACATTACGAGGGTCTTTTTAAATTGTTCTGCTTCGTGAAGGCCTCTTTCAGAGACATATCCGTTATCTCCGGTGATAAGGATCTTGTGAATCTTTTTCCTGTGGTATAATGTCAATGCCTGCCATATCCTGTCTGCACCGCGGCGAATGGAAAGTTCGTTAAGATCGTTATTGTATTCTGCCATTCCGGTAAGTACGATACCCACATCGTATTTTTCCACCTGTTCCACCTTTTTTCCGGGTACTTCCCACATTCTGCAGAATTCCAGAAATAAAAAGGAATTGGTAAACAGCAAAAGCACAGAGAATGCTGCCCATTTAAATCGCTTTTTCCATGGGTCTTTCTTCCAGAAGAACGCAAGTAGTGCCAGCGTAACGAACCAGGTGAATGGCGAGAACAGGAATAGTAATACCTTCGACAAAATGAAAAACATACCTCAAAGTTATTTTTATTTTTATCCACTTGGGCAGGTCAGTGCTTAGATTAATTTTGTGACAAAATCAAAGAATATATGGAAGTGCTGAGTACGGATTGGTTGAAACAGTTCTTTGGGATCGAGTATACTGATGTAAATCAGTTCCTGGTAAGGATCGGAACGAACCTGCTTATATGCGTTTTTATTCTCGTCGTTGGATTTTGGCTATCCAAGTTGTTGTCTAAAGGAATTCGCGAGGTGTTAAGAAAGAGTAACACAGATGAAGGTCTGGTAACATTCCTGACGAGTTTTCTTTCCATGGTCATGAAGATCTTGGTGGTCATTACGGCGATCACTCAGCTGGGAATTGAAATGACTTCTTTCGTAGCATTGCTTGGAGCTGCCGGTTTGGCGATAGGTATGGCCTTCAGTGGGACACTTTCCAATTTCGCAGGTGGTGTTATGATTTTGGTTTTGAAACCTTTTAAAGTGGGCGATCTCGTTTTTGCGCAGGGAGAAACAGGGGTCGTTAAGGAGATACAGATCTTTAACACGTATTTGTACACAACCGACAATAAAGTGATCATTCTGCCAAATGGAGCAGTAGCCAATGGCAACATAACTAATTTCACTCGTGCAGACAAGCGGAGGGTAGACTGGACTTTTTCCATTGCTTATGGAGATGATGTAGAAATAGCGAAAAGAGAACTTTTACGTTATGTTAAAGAGGATAAGCGTATTTTACTGGATCCGGAACCATTCGTCGGGGTAGGTATGCTCAGTAATAATAGTGTGGATATCAGTCTGAGGGTTTGGGCATTAACTGATGATTACTGGGCTGTATTCTTCGATATGAATGAAAAGGTGTACAGGGAATTCCCACTTGCAGGTTTACATTTTCCTTATTCTCAGTTGGATGTTCACATAAAATCTGAGCTCAATGTGTGAGTTGAATAACCATCCGCTGATCATTGCCTACAAAGAGGCTAATCGTTTTGGTAGGTCTATGGGTATGGAATTTTCGATTCTGGAACCCGGGAAGGTTATCTACGAATTAACGGTTACTCATGAGCATCTCGCGACCCCGTATGCCGGTCACGGTGGTGTTATCGCAGCATTTAGTGATGCTCTACTCGGAGTCGGAGCGCTTTCGGCAGTGTGCAGCGATCATAAAGTTGTAGCGACGCTCGATCTCAAGATCAGCTTTCTGGAACCAATTTTTCCCGGAGATACCTTGAAGGGAATTTCCGTTAGCCTGAAGACCGGAAATCGAATTCTCTTTATGGAAGGGGAGATCCGGAATCAGAATGATGTCTTGATAGCTCGT
>Ga0315904_10012323_pt1 | contig 10818 bp, 7 predicted proteins | sample LakEriMetagenome_6_FD_203529 | JGI IMG/M metagenome (GOLD analysis project Ga0315904, IMG submission 203529) | Freshwater fungal communities from buoy surface, Lake Erie, Ohio, United States - Buoy 12 MA120 | ecosystem: Environmental > Aquatic > Freshwater > Lake | place: USA: Lake Erie, Ohio... | reverse complement strand
GCAACTGGCGCCCCATGGTGGCCGGGCGCGAGTCCTACCAGCGCCTGCGCGAGGTGCTGGGCGCCTTCCCCGACCGGCCGAAGGGCATGTCGCTGCCCACGCCCACCGGCAAGGTGTCGGTGGAGGGTGTGTCGGCCGGCGCCCCGGGTTCGCGCAACCTCATCCTCAAGAACGTCGGCTTCGTCATCGAACCCGGCCAGGTGGTGGCCATGATCGGGCCCAGCGCCTCGGGCAAGTCCACGCTCGCGCGCCTGCTCGTGGGCGTGTGGGCGCCGCTTGCCGGCAGCGTGAGGCTCGATGGCGCCGAGATCTTTCCCTGGAACAAGGACGAGCTCGGCCCCCACATCGGCTACCTGCCCCAGGACATCGAGATCTTCGACGGCACCATCGCCGAGAACATCGCGCGCTTCGGCGAGATCGATGCCGCCCGCGTGGTCGAGGCCGCCACGCGCTGCGGCATGCACGAGCACATCCTGCGCCTGCCGCAGGGCTACGACACGCCGCTGGGCCCGGGCGGCATGGCCCTGTCGGGCGGCCAGCGCCAGCGCGTGGGCCTGGCCCGGGCCATTTATGGCGACCCGGCGCTGGTGGTGCTCGACGAGCCCAACGCCAACCTCGACGACCAGGGCGAGGCCGCCCTCATCGAGACCATCAAGGGCCTGAAGCAGCGCGGCCGCACCGTGGTGCTCATCACCCACCGCATGGGCACGCTCGCCGCGGTCGACAAGGTGCTGGTGATGCAGGACGGCACCGTGCGCGCCTTCGGCCTGCGCGACGAGATCCTCGCGCCGATGTTCGCCGCCGCCCGCGCCCAGCAGCAACAGCAGCAGCAACAGCAGCCCCAACCCCAGCAGCCGCAGCCGCAGCAGCCGCCCAGGCAGCTGCCGCCCCAGACCTGACGAACCGAGGTGATTCGATGATCAAGCTCCCTAGCCTTGTCGGGTTGGCGTGCGCGCCCGCATTCGGGCCGCAGGGCCCGGCCGGCGAGCCTGCGGCCGGCAAGGCACCGGCGGCCGCCGTCGAGACGGCGCGCCGGCCCATGAGCCTGGGCCGCTCGCTGCTCTGGGGCTGGCTGGTGCTGCTGCTGGGTGGTGGCGGCTTCATGGCCTGGGCGGTGTTCGCGCCGCTCGACCAGGGCGTGACCGCCTCGGGGCAGGTGGTTGTTACCGGCAACCGCAAGGTCGTGCAGCATCCCACCGGCGGCATCATTGCCGAGATCCTGGTCAAGGAAGGCGATACCGTGCAGGCCGGCCAGCCGGTGGTGCGCATGGACACCACGATGGCGCGCGCGCAACTCGAAACCGCGCGCGGGCAGTGGATCATCGCCCGCGCCGTGGAGGCCAGGCTGTCGGCCGAGCGCGAAACCGGCGACGCCCTGGTTTTCCCGGCCGACCTCACGGCCATCGCGAGCGAGCCGCAGGCGCGCCAGGCCATCGCATTGCAGACCCGCCTGTTCGAGACGCGGCGTACTTCGCTGCGCACCGAGCTGTCGGCCATCGACGAGTCCATGGCCGGTCTGCAGGCCCAGATCCGTGGCACCGAGGCCTCGCGGGCCGCGCGCGAGGAGCAGCTGCGGCTGCTGCGCGAGGAGCTGCGCAATCAGCGCGACCTCGCCACCGACGGCTATCTGCCGCGCAACCGGGTATCGGAGCAGGAACGCCTGCAGGCGCAGCTCACCGGCCAGATCGCCGAGGACGGCGCCGTCATCGCCCGGGCGCGCAGCGGCATCGGCGAGCTGCGCATGCGGGCGGTCGGCCGCCAGAACGAATACCGCCAGCAGGCCGAGACCCAGCTCACCGAGGTGCAAAAGGAGGTCGGCGCGCTGTCCAACCGCATCCAGGCGCTGCAGTTCGATCTGCGCAACACCGAGCTGCGTGCGCCCGCGTCGGGCACGGTGGTTTCCCTCAACGTGTTCACGCCTGGCGGCGTGATCCAGGCCGGCGCGCCCATGATGGACATCCTGCCCCAGGGTGAGCCGCTGCGGGTCGAGGCCAGCCTGCCGCCGCAGTTCGTCGACAAGGTCAGGCCCGGCCTCGACGTCGAGGTGCTCTTCCCGGCCTTCAACCAGCGGACCACGCCCAACATCAAGGCGAAGGTGAAGTCGATATCGGCCGACGCGCTTACCGACCAGCGATCGGGCATGACCTACTACCGCACCATCGTCGAAGTCACGCCCGAAGGAACGAGGCAGCTGCGCGACCACGAGATCAAGGCCGGCATGCAGGCGGAGGTCTTCATTCGCACCGGCGAGCGCAGCGCCATGAACTACCTGTTCAAGCCGCTCCAGGATCGCATCCGCGCGGCCATGACCGAGGACTGATCTTGAGCCGCCGCATCGCCATGGCGCGTCGTCCGGCGCGTACCGCGCCCTTCGCCTTCCTCGCTCCCGCAGCCATCGTCGTGGCGCTGGCCGCGGTCTTCGCGTCGCCCGGTGCTCGTGCCGTGGGTTTTGCCGAGGCCTGGAAAGCCGCCCAGCAGGCCGACCCGCAGTACCGCTCCGCGCGCGCCGACCTCGAAACCAACCGGTTCGCGATCCCCATCGCCCGCTCGCAACTGCTGCCGCAGGTGGGCGTGTCGATCGCCGACAGCCGCATCAACGGCACCCGCGAGAGCACGCTGGGCGGCAACCTCTCGGTGCCGCTCGACTACACCTCGCGCTCGCGCTCGCTCACCGTGCGCATGCCGGTGCTCAACCGCGAAGCCATGGCCAGGCTGCGCAGCGGCCGGGCGCAGGTCGCCTATGCCGAGGCGGCCTTTCGCGTGCGCGGCAAGGAGCTCGTCGCGCGCATGGGCAAGGCCTATTTCGATCTGCTCTACGCCCTCGACACCCAGGAGCTGGCACAGTCGGCGGTTGAAACCTACACCGAGGCGGTCTCGTACACGCAGCGGCGCTTCCGGTCGGGCGAAGGCACCCGCACCGAGATCGGCGAGGCCGAGGCGCGGCTCGACATCGCAGCCGCGCAGCTCATCGAGGCGCGCGATGCGGTGGAGGTGGCGCGGCGCACGCTGCAGGTCATCTCCGGGCTCGACCCGCAGGCCGTGCGGCCGCCGGGCAGTCCGCTGCAGGTGGCGCCGGTGGCGCCCGTCTCCCTCGATCCGTGGCTGTCGCGCGTCGAGGCCGGCAGCCCCGAGGTCGCGGCGCGCCGGCTGCTCGTGGAGTCGGCCCGCATCGACGTCGAGCGCGCGCGCTCGGGGCACTGGCCGCGCGTCGATGCGGTGGCCTCGGTGTCGCAACTCGAGAACGACACCATCAACACCCTGAACACCCGCATCCGCCAGAACGCGCTCGGCCTGCAGGTGAGCATCCCCATCTACAGCGGCGGCTACGTCGATGCCACCACCGAGCAGGCGCTGTCGGCGGTGCGCAAGGCCGAGGAGGATCTCGACGCCGAGCTCAACGCGCAGCGCATCGAGCTGCGCCGGCAGTTCCTGGCTGCCGGTAGCGCGCTCGCGCGTGTCGAGGCGCTGGCCAAGGCGGTGCGCTCGAGCGAGATCGCCCTCGAGGGCACGCGCTTCGGCCTGCGCGCCGGGCTGCGCACCAACCTCGACGTGCTCGATGCCACGCGCCAGCTCTTCCAGGCCCGGCGCGACCTGCAGCAGGCCCGCTACGGCTGGCTGCAGTCGGTGCTGCAGCTGCGCGCGGTCGCCGGCGATACGCTCGACGACATCGTGGCCGACATCGACCGGATGCTGATGGCGGCGCGGTAGGGCGACGCAAGGGTGCCGGCCCACGAGCCCGTCCCCGCTAAACTGCGCCCCGTGCGTATCGCGCTCGTCAAGACCAGTTCCATGGGCGATGTCATCCACGCCCTGCCGGTCGTCACCGATCTGCTCGCCGCGCGGCCCGACACCGAGGTCGACTGGCTGGTCGAGGAGGGCTTCGCCGACCTGCCGCGCCTGCATCCGGGCGTCTCCCAGGCGATTCCGGTCGCGGTGCGCCGCTGGCGGCGCGCGCCGTTCTCGCGCGCGGTGCGCGACGAGGTCGCCGCCCTGCGCGAGCAGCTGCGCGCGCGCCGCTACGACCTGGTCCTCGACCTGCAGGGCCTGATCAAGAGCGCGTGGCTGGCGCGCCTGGCCGGCGCGCCGGTCGCCGGCTTCGACCGCGCGAGCGTGCGCGAGTCGATCGCCGCGCTCAGCTACCGATACCGCTATCCGGTGCCGCTCCAGCTGCATGCGATCGAGCGGCTGCGCCGGCTCGCCGGGCAGGCGCTCGGCTACCCGGTCGCGGGCCTGCCACGCTTCGGGCTGCGGGTGCCCCCGCGCACCGTGCCCGGCTGCCCGTCGCGCCCCTATGTGGTCCTGCTGCACGCCACGTCGCGCGCCGCCAAGCAGTGGCCCGAGCCCTGCTGGGCGGGCCTGGGCGGCGCGCTGCTCGAGCGGGGGCTGGCGGTGGTGCTGCCCTGGGGCAGCGAGGCCGAGCACGCCCGTGCCCGCGCGCTGGCCGACGCGATGCCGCGCGGCGAGGTGGTCGTCGCGCCGCGGCTGTCGCTGCTCGACTGCGCGGCACTGCTGTCGCGCGCGCGCGCGGTGGTCGGCGTCGACACCGGCCTGACCCATCTGGCCGCTGCGCTGGGCGCCTCGACGGTCGCGCTGTTCGCCGCCACGCCAGCCTGGCGCTTCGGGCCCTACTGGAGCGAGCGCGCCGTGTCGCTGGGCGAGGACTGCCGCTGGCCCGACCCGCCCGAGGTGCTTGCCGCGCTCGCGCGCCTGGCCGCGCATGGCTGAGGCGCGGGCGATGCCCCGAAGGCCCGCGCATGATCGAGGCGTGGGCCTACCCCGCCGGCCCGCGCATGACTGAAGCGCGCCCCCCCGCCGCGCCGCCCTCGCGCCTGAAGGCTCGCCTGGCGCTGGCCGCCTACGGGCTGGCCTGGCTGCTCGCCGTCCCGCTGGTGCTCGGCTACCTGCTCGCGCGCGCGCGCCGTCAGCCGGCCTACCGCGCCCACTGGGCCGAGCGCTGGGCGCTGCGCTGGCCGGCCGCGCCCGCGGGCTGGGCCGGTGCCCGTCCGGTCTGGATCCACGCGGTGTCGGTCGGCGAGACCCGCGCCGCGCAGCCCCTGATCGAGGCGCTGCTCGCCGCCGATCCGACGCTGCGCATCCTGCTGACCCACATGACGCCCACCGGCCTGGCCACCGGTCACGAGCTCTTCGCGGCCCGCTGGCCGGATCGGGTGCACCAGTGCTACCTGCCCTACGACCTGGGCTGGGCGGCGGGGCGCTTCCTGGCGCGCTGGCGACCCCGCCTCGGCATCCTGATGGAGACCGAGCTCTGGCCGGCCCTGTGCGCGCGGGCCACGCGCGCCGGCGTGCCCCTGGTCATCGCCAGCGCCCGCCTGTCCGAGCGCTCGCTGGCGCGGGGGCTGCGCTGGCGCGAACTGACTTCGCCGGCGCTCGCGGGGCTGGCCGCCGTGCTCGCGCAGACGCCTGCCGATGCCGATCGGCTGCGGCGCCTGGGCCGCGCCGCGGTCGAGGTGACCGGCAACCTCAAGTTCGACATCGTGCCCTCGGCCGACGGTGTAGCGCTCGGCCGAGGCTGGCGCGCCGCGCTGGGCGAGCGGCCGATCGTGCTGTGCGCGAGCACGCGCGATGGCGAGGAGGCGCTGCTGCTGGGTGCGTGGCGGGAGGCGATGTCGACATCGCGATCGCCCTCAGCCCCGGACTCCGGGGCCGCCGCGACGGCGCCCCGCCCGCGCCTGCTCATCGTCCCCCGTCATCCGCAGCGCTTCGACGAGGTGGCCCGCACGATCGCGCAGGCCGACTGCATGCTGGCGCGACGCAGCGCCCCCGGCTGGCCGCAGGCGGCCGCGCAGGCCGACGTGCTGCTGGGCGACTCGATGGGCGAGATGGCCGCCTACGTGGCGATGGCCGATGCCGCGATCATCGGCGGCTCGCTGCTGCCCTTCGGCGGGCAGAACCTGATCGAGCCCTGCGCGCTGGGCGTGCCGGTGGTCGTGGGGCCCAGCACCGAGAACTTCGCGCAGGTCGCCGACGAGGCGATCGCCGCTGGCGCTGCGCTGCGCGTGACCGATGCGCGGCAGGCCGTCGCGGCGGCGCTGGCGCTGCTGTCTGACCCGGCGCGGCGGGCCGCGATGGGTCAGGCGGGGACGGCGTTCGCGCAAGCGCACCGCGGCGCCACGCAGCGCACCATGGCGGCATTGCGGCGATGGTTGCGCTCGCAACCATCATCGGAAGGTTGCGATGGGCCGCGCCTTGCCGGCCACGACCGGCTCTGATCGGACGAGATCGCGCGCGAGCGCGCGTCAGCGGAAAGCCCGGCCGCACCGGACGGCCCGGCGTTGCCGGGCCGCGCCGATCGGCTCACCGACCTGTGGGCCGCGGCGCAACCGGCTGGATCTGCGGGGCGCTGCCCGCAGGCACGGGCGCGCGGCGCGCCGCCTCCGGCGGCGGCTCGGTGGGATCGGTGTCGGGAATCTGCGTGAGGGCCGACAGCGCCTCGAGGTCGGCCTCGCCCAGGGCGGCGTTCGTGAGCTTCAGGCGCAGGCCGTTGAGCAGCACGTCGTAGCGGGCGCGGGCGAGGTCGCGCTGGGTGTTGAAGACCTGCTGCTGGGCGTTCAGCACGTCGATGTTGATGCGCACGCCCACCTGGTAACCGAGCAGGTTGCTCTCGAGGGCGAGCTGGCTCGACTTCTCGGCCGCCTGCAGGGCGTTGACCTGCGCCAGGCCGCTGCGCACGCCCAGGAAAGCCTGGCGGGCGCCCTGCTCGACCTGCCGGCGCACGTTCTCGAGGTCGGTCTCGGCCTTGTCGCGCAGCAGCGCGGCCTCGCGCACCCGCGACTCGATGCCGCCGCCGGTGTAGAGCGGGATGGACAGCTGCACGCCCAGCGCGGCCGACTGGCTGCGGATGCCCAGCAGCGCCGCCGTGGCGTTGCTGGCGTAGCCGACCGACGACACCGCGTCGACGGTGGGCCGCGACGCATAGCGCTGTCGATCGATTTCGCGGCGCGCCACCTCGAGCGAGATGCGCGCCTGCTGCACCAGCAGGCTGCTCTGGCGCGCGTTGTCGGTCCAGGGGGCCTCGGCCGCGGGGGCCGGCCCTGATAGCGCCACGTCGCGGCGCAGCACCTTCAGGCCCGTGAAGGGCTTGCCCACGAGCTGGCCCAGCGCCGCGCGCCTGACCGAGAGATCGTTGAGCGCCACCAGCTCCTGCGCCGCGGCCAGGTCGAAACGCGCCTGCGCCTCCTGCTGGTCGGTGATGGTGGCGGTGCCGACCTCGAAGTTGCGCTGCGCCGAGGCGAGCTGCTCGGTGATCGCGCGCTTCTGGGCGCGGATGTTGGCAACGGTGTCCTGGGCGGCGAGCACGTCGAAGTAGGCCTGGCTGACCCGCACGGCGAGGTCCTGGCGGGCCTGCGCGAGCTGCGCCTCGGCGATGGTCACCTGCAGCCTGCTCTGCTCGAGCGCCTCGACGTTCTGCATCCGGTAAAGCGGATACGTGAGGTTCAGCGAGTAGCTCTGGGTGGTGAAGTCGCGGCGCGGCGCCAGATTGGTGTCGACCATCTGCCGGTTGAGGCCCGCGTTGGCGCTCACGGCGGGGCTCAGCGCGGCGCGAGCCTGCGGCACCTTCTCGCGGGTGGCCTCGAGCTGGGCGCGCGCGCTGGCCACCACGGTGTCGTTGGCCAGCGCATCGCGGTAGGCCTGGGCGAGATCGATGACCTGGGCGCCGACCCCGGCGCTGGCCGAGCCAAGCACGAAGGCCGCGGCTATCGCCCGGGCGAGGGGGGCGGAATTGGCGCGGACAGGCAGCGGCTTCATGGGGCCTCGGTCAGTAGGTGGGCACGGAGGGGTCGACGTCGTGCGACCAGGCGTCGATGCCGCCGGTGAGGTTGCAGACGTCGGCGTAGCCCTGGCGTTCGAGGAAGACCGCCACCTGCGCGCTGCGCATGCCGTGGTGGCACAGGCAGACGATGGTGCGATCGGACGGGATGTCGGTAAGCCGGGCGGGAATCTCGCGCATCGGGATGGCCAGGCTGCCGGGCAGGCTGGCGGTGGCCACCTCCCAGGGCTCGCGCACGTCGAGCACGACCGGAGCGTCGGCACGCCCGAGCCAGGCGGCCAGTTCGGAGGCGTTGACGAGGCGCATCAGAAGACGAAGCGCTCTTTGCGCGGAAAGCCCTTCAGGGGCTGCACCACGGTCTCGAACAGCCCCTCCTCGGCGTATGCGTCGTCGGCGGTTCGGGTGTACAGGCGCGCGGTCATGGCGGGCTCCGCGCCAACGATGGCGATCAGCCGCCCGCCGGGCGCGAGCCGGCCCAGCAGGACCTCGGGCACGAAAGCGACCGAGCCCGACAGCACGATGGCGTCGAAGGCGTCGGTGCCCGGTGGCTGCGCGCCGTTGCCGACCTCGACCGCGACGTTGCGCATGCCCGCGCGTCGCAGGTTCTCGCGGCCGAACGCGGCCAAGCCTTCGTGGATCTCGAGGCTGAGCACCCGGCGCGCGCGGCTGGCCAGCAGCGCGGCCATGAAGCCCGAGCCCGTGCCGATCTCGAGCACGTGCTCGTGGCGGCGCGGCGCCAGCGCCTGCAGCAGCCGGGCCTCGAGGCGTGGCGGGAACATGCACTCGCCGGTGGGGCCGCTGTCGAGCACCAGCGGCACCTCCATGTCGGTGAAGGCCATCGAGCGCCAGGCCGGCGGCACGAAGTCTTCGCGCCGCAGGGTGGAGAACAGGTTGAGCACGTCCTGGTCGAGCACCTCCCAGGGTCGGATCTGCTGCTCGATCATGTTGAAGCGGGCGCGTTCGAAATCCATGGAAAGTCCTGCCGGTCAGCCAGCGGGCAATGATACCAACGGCCGATGGCGCGGGGGGCGGCGGCGGCCCGGATGCCGCGCGCAGTGTGTCGCGAGCGGGTCGCTTGCGCGTTGAGCGGGCTCAGCGCCGGCGCCGCAGTCCCGGCGCCGCCACGGTCAGTCCCGGCGCCGGCGTCGCACGCGGGTCGCGAGATCGTCGAGCAGCGTGTAGAGCACCGGCACGACCAGCAGCGTGAGCAGCGTCGAGGCGATGACGCCACCGATCACGGCATGGCCCATGGGAGCCCGCTGCTCGGAGCCTTCCCCGGTGCCCAGGGCCAGCGGCAGCATGCCGAAGACCATGGCGAGCGTGGTCATGAGGATGGGACGCAGGCGGATCTCGGCGGCCTGCAGCAGCGCCTGGGCGCGCTCGACGCCGCGGGCGCGCGCCTGATTGGCGAAGTCGACCAGCAGGATGGCGTTCTTGGTGACCAGGCCCATCAGCATGATGAAGCCGATCATGGAGAAGATGTTCAGGGTGCTGCGCCAGGCCAGCAGGGCGGCCACCACGCCGATCAGGGCCAGCGGCAGCGAGGCCATGATGGCCAGCGGCTGCAGGAAGCTGCCGAACTGCGAGGCGAGGATCATGTAGATGAAGATCACGGCCAGCAGCAGCGCCTGGACCGCGTAGCCGAAGCTCTCGGTCATGTCGCGCGTGGCCCCGCCCGTGACGAAGCGGTAGCCCGGGGGCAGCGTGATCTGCGCCAGCCGCTCGGCCACCTGCTGCCCCACCGTGCCCGGGGCCGCGCCCTGCACGTTGGCGCTGAGCATGATCTCGCGCGTGAGGTCCTTGCGGTTGATCTGGGTGGGCCCCACGCCGGCCTCGAAGCGCGCGACCTGGCGCAGCGCGACCATCTTCGGGCCGCCGTCGGCCTCGAGCTGCGCCGAGGCTACCGTCAGTCGCTGCAGGTCGGCGATCTCGCCGCGCGCCTCGCGCGGCAGGCGCACCCGCACCTCGTAGTTCTCGTCGTCGGGCGCGCGCCAGGTTGCCGCCGCCTCGCCCGCCACCAGCGGACGCAGCGCCGCGCTGATCTGGGCCACGCCCAGCCCCAGGTCGGAGGCCAGCGCCCGGTCGATCTCGACCGACACCGTGGGCTTGCTCGGCTTGGACGACGACTCGAGATCGACGATGCCGGGCACCGCCTGCATCGCGGCCTGCGCCTGCGCGGCCAGCCGCTCGAGTTCGGCCATGTCGGGGCCCTGCACGCTGACCTGAACCGGCTTGCCCGAGCCGACGCTCGACAGCGTGCCCACATCGGTCAGGGTGAGGCCGGGGATGCGCTGCAGCCGTTCGCGCACCGGCTGGCGCATCTGCTGCACCGACATCGGCCGCTGTGCGCGCGGGGTCAGCTTGCCGAACAGCGTGGCGTAGTTGCGGCCCTGGATGGCGCCGGTGTTGATGGTGGCGTAGGTGAAGAGCACGCCGTCGAACTCGCGCAGCGCGGCCTCGGCCTGCAGCACCTTCTCGCGCGTGAGCTCGAGCGACGAGCCCGTCGGCGTGTGGAAGCGCACGTAGATCTCGTTGTTGTCGGCCTGCGGCACGAACTCGCGGCCGATGCCGCTCATCAGCGGAAACGACACCGCGAAGGTGGCCAGCGCCAGCAGGCTGGCCAGCCAGCGGCTGCGCAACCCCCAGCGCAGCAGCCCCACGTAACCGGCCTCGAGCCGGCCCATCAGCGCCTGGAAGCGGCGCAGCAGCCAGGCGATGGGGCCGCGGCCGCGCGCGCCGTGCGCGTCGGGGTCTTTCCAGACCGACGAGAGCATCGGGTCGAGGGTGAACGACACCAGCATCGACAGCAGCACCGCGAAGGCCACCGTGACGCCGAACTGCTTGAAGAAGCGGCCGATGATGCCGCCCATGAAGCCGATCGGCAGGAACACCGCGACGATGGTGAAGGTGGTGGCCGCCACCGCCAGGCCGATCTCCTGCGTGCCCTCGAACGACGCCACGCGGTGATCCTTGCCCATCGCCTGGTGGCGCACGATGTTCTCGCGCACGACGATGGCGTCGTCGATCAG
>Ga0315904_10012319_pt1 | contig 10819 bp, 17 predicted proteins | sample LakEriMetagenome_6_FD_203529 | JGI IMG/M metagenome (GOLD analysis project Ga0315904, IMG submission 203529) | Freshwater fungal communities from buoy surface, Lake Erie, Ohio, United States - Buoy 12 MA120 | ecosystem: Environmental > Aquatic > Freshwater > Lake | place: USA: Lake Erie, Ohio... | reverse complement strand
CATCCGTATGCTTCAAAATCGTGAGGGTTGTAGTGATTCTGAATAATAATAACATGATACATAGTATGAACCTTTTTTATTATTTATCACCACTTCAAGCAGGGATTCCTACTTCCCTAACAATCTTACGGGCAGCATAAGCCACCGTCATACGAGTAATGTCAATCTTACCCTCGTCAATCATCTTTTCACAGATGAGTGCAGCGCCTTCGAAAGCATATTCTTCCCAGGCGTAAAGTTCAACATGACGACAAAATTCGATAACAGTCATAACCGATCTCCTTTTTCTTACTCTATATATTGTTATAGCACTGTGAGCTTTCTATGTCAACTACTAAATTGCCTCTAAATACGATTATGAATTTTGACTCATTCTCTCACGGACAAATCCAAAGCAAAGTATGGCTTTGCAAAGAACTTGAACGATTTGTACACGCTAACCTAAAAGTTGCTGTATTAGGTAGCTGGTACAATCTCGTTGCGTTTATGCTTCTTACACGGAACGCAGACAGATATCAACACATTTTGGGCATAGACATTGACCCAGAGACTAAACCTATCGCTGATAAGATCACAGAAGCTTGGCGAGTCGGTAAGGATTATAAGGTTGAGAACAAAATAGCAGACGCAAACCTGGAAACGTTGGCGGGCTACGACCTTATAATCAACTGTTCACCGGAGCACATGAATGGCAACGATTGGTTTGAGAATCTTGAGTATGGCACTATGGTCTGCATTCAATCAAGTGATATGCAGATAGCAGACGATGATGTTTGGAAGTGTGTCAATCCAAATGAGAGTTTGGAAGATTTGGTACTAAAATACCCGTTATCTAAGTATCTTTACTCCGGGGAGAAGGAGATCAGATATAGCGAAGATAACGGGTATAAGAGATTTATGCTAATCGGTATTAAATGATTAGACGATAATCTTGTTGATTGCAGCAACAACTGCGGCAATCTTACCAACAGCCTGCAATTCAGTAACAGTCATGCCTTCCTTCTTAAGAACATCATAGTGGTTCTTAACGCAGAAGTGACACTTACCAACGATGCTTGCAGCTAGGGCATACATTTCAAACTTCTTCTTTGAAACGCCGCCGTGATTTGCATATGCGTTCATACGCAAGCCAGGTGGAAGGCCCTTCAAATCAGGATCCTCTGTCATTTCAACAAAAGGATAGTAAATGTTGTTCATACCCATAAGCGAAGCAGCAGTCTTGGCTGCTTCACGTTCGTCGGTACCCATCAACGGACCATTCATTGAAATCTCAAATGCAAGGTCGCCGTTACCCGCTGCCAAAGCAGCAGCAAATGCACAGGCATGTGCATCAATTTCATCAAGTCCTGAACGATTCATTACGGAATCAAGGTTAAGCTTGATATCCTTAGAATGATCAGGGATTGATTCCTTTACTTGTTCTACCCAACTCATAGAGTGTCACCGCCGATTGGACGACTGCATGGGCAAAGTTCACCGGTCTGCAATGCGTCAAGAATGCGAAGCGTTTCATCTGGGCTACGACCAACATCAAGGTTGTTGACGGTTACGTGCTGAATGACGTTCTGTGGGTCAACGATGAATGTTGCACGAAGGGCTGCACCAGCTGGATTAAAGAATACACCCAACTGCTCAACAAGGCTGAGATTTACGAACTCATTGCCTTCCCAGTGTCCACGCTGCGTATCAGCGAACTGGATGTGCTTGATATTCTTCAAGTCTGCGTGTGCATTCTGCCAAGCAAGCTTGCAGAACTCGTTATCAGTGCTGCCAGTGAGCAATACTGCATCACGGTCAGCAAAGTCATTAAACAACTTGTCATATGCTACGATTTCTGTAGGGCATACGAAAGTGAAGTCCTTAGGATAGAAGACAATAATCTTCCACTTACCTTCAAAACTATTTTCTGTAATGGTGAAGAAGTCGTCCTTACCAGGATTGACTCCGGTAACTGCAAACTTCTCTAACTTATCACCAACTGTCTTCATTTTAATCTCCTTTGATTATGAGTCATATTTATTTTGCGGGTCGGTAGCACAAAAATTACTACTTAAAGACCGGCCTTCTTTACGATTTCTTTATAACCATTCCAGCTAGGGTGAATACCGTCAGGCTGAACACGATTAGTACCAATGATATGATCACCGTATTCTTTTGCAAGCTTAGTAATAATTGCATTGATATTAGACTTGCAAAACTTTGGGTTGCACGGTGGCATAACCCATATCACTCTGTTTGAACGAACTCGTTCACGCATTTTGCGAAGTTCTTTTTCAGTCTTAACACCCTTATGGTCGTTAGTACCAAGACTAATGACAACTATTTCGGAATTCAATGGAGTGTTGCCCCACTTCTTGTTCCACTGCCATGTGTTATAACCACCCTGCGAATATGATACACATTCCTTAGGTGCAAACATCTTAGTACCAACTGCGATACTATCGCCTAAAATTAAACATTCTAACATATTATATCCTTTATTGATAGGTTGGAAGGGACCAAAGTCCCTTCCTTTTGATTAAAGAGCAAGGTGACTGTAATCGTACAGTGCCTTTTCCTTGACGCGGGTCAGAATGAGACGAGCGCCCTTGCTTTCAAAGACAAACTTGCCTTCCTGACTGTTCAGATTGATAAGATGCTCAGGGGCAAAGCGAAGATCAACCCAATTAGCATCATCATCATTCGGATCAGGATCATATTCAACACTCACGCCCTTCGTAGCAAGCGGATTACCCTTCCAAATCTTAGGATCAACTCCAGAGATTTCCTTTCCGCCATCAATCAACTTGATTTCGTACTTGGCACCATCATCATACTCAGGCTTAGCGTTGAGCATTTCAAGTGCTTCGGTCGGAGTCTCGTCGTAACGATTCATTTCTTCAACAAGTGCCTTAAGCATGTCAAAGTTGAACTCGCCGAAGAGGCTGGTCAACGAACAAATCTGTTCAATATACTGCTTGTTGTTGAGGTTATCTTCACAGTACTCACGAATGAAGTTAACGTCAAGACCCTTGAAGTCAAGCAGGTAGAAAATACGACCAGGACGATTACGCATGTGCGAGTCAACACGCCACTTGTCATTCACCGTAAGAATGTACAGCTTCTTAGAACCGAACACACCATCAAGCAATGTTAGAATTTCTTCCTGCTTCTCGCGGTCATAAACTTTCTCAAATTCGTCAAAGAGAACAACACATGGCTGATCAATGTCCTGCAACAGCTTGAAGAAGCCATCACCAGTCCAATCACGATTGATCACGATAGTAGGGACACCCTGCTTCGCAAGTTCAACGGAAATGTTCTTAGCAAGAAGTGTCTTACCGGAACCCTTTTCACCGTTCAACAAAACACCAGTCTGTTGTGGGCGTTCCCAAAAGCTATTGATGATGCGGTCAGTATGACGCAGGGTATTACCATACATCTTAGCGGGAATCTCAAAGCTATCAATCTGCTCAAGATAGAAGTTGCCCATCATATCTACAGCAACCGTGTAGTTGCCTGCTGGAAGCTGTTCATGCAAATCCATTGCTTCCTTGCTGGAAACGCGGAAGCTTGTACCGTTCTTCAAAAAGTATGCCATAATATCCTCAAAACTTCAACAGGTTAAACGCAAGCAAAATGTCTCGCTTATCTTCATCAATGGGGTGAACTGCGATTGCAGTCATTTCACCACCATTCAAGTCTGGCTCAACAAAATGCACATACTTGATGCCAAACTCAAACAGAATCTTTTCAACAGCAAGAAGTGCTTCAAGATTCCTAACGCCAACGCAGGTAAAGTAAGTGTTATCTGCATCAGCATCTTTACCCAATACGGACCCTAACTTGTACGCAACATGTGCAGTCTGCACAAGCTGGTACTCCTTAAAGATATCCTGACGGGTAAAGAAATATGCGTATCGTTTTGTCATATCTTCTTATAACAGGGGTTGACCATGAAGTCAACCCCTTATTATCCTTACTTGTTAGAGTTTGCCCGAACTTCGTCAAACGTCATGTCACGGATAAGCTTGCCCATGCTATAGACAACTTCAAGAACATCTTGGTTCTTAATATCTTCGTAAGCAGCATCTTCGGTCGTGAAAGTCTTGAAACCGTTTTCAGTTTCAATCAGGACCATACGACCCTTCTTGCTGCGCTTACCCTTGTCAGTGATAGGATCCTTGAAAACATCAACCCATTCACCGTTGACAAAAGCAGCCGAACACTTCATTGCAAACTTCTGATCGTCACGATTGACAATCTGCAACAGAGCACCGCCCTGTCCGAAAGCCACATTGTCAGCACTGTAACCAGCAAGCGTAATAGTGTAGAGAATGCTACGAATAGTCTGGTGATTGATGCCGTCGCCCTGCAAGACACGAACATTGTTCAGTACCTTAAAGCCCTTGTCGTTGACAGTGTGACCAAAATACTTGTCAAGGATCTTGAGACACTTAGCGACAACATCAGCCGGGTCACCGCTGTCGGGACGAACAACAAGAGTTGCACCACTGTCAATCACATCCTGCTTCAACTCGGTGCCCCACTTTTCACAAGCAGCAAAAATGTCATAGCTGTCCGAAACAGCAGCAACAATGCCACCGGGCTTACCATTCACCTTAAGCATGTTGCGATAGCTATCAACTTCACGCTCACGGCCCCAACTGGTTACAGTGCTGTGTTCCATGGCAGGTACACTAAAACCAGCCATATCAGCGCCATAATAGCGACGAGCAAACAAGAGAGCCTCAACAGTGTCAGTGCCCATGAAGTTGACAAGGTGAGCAGCGCCCCCGATGCCAGCACTCTCAAGGCTAGACACACCACGAGCACCAAAGTCATGAAGCTTGAAATCAATCGTGCTGGGGTCGCCAGTCTTTTCAAGATATTCAAGAATCAACTTCTTGCTCTGATAGCTGTTGGTAGCAACCGTAGTCGGATACCAAATTGCACGAAGCAATGCAGTCTCAAGGAACGAAGTCAACCAGTAGCACTTAGGATCCATGTTGACAATAGTAGCGAGAACATTGCGAGTACCAACTACAGTACCTTCGGGAACAGCCTTGATCGTAACAGGAAGCTTACCGCCATAAGTGTTGACGATATATTCCCAACCTTCACGATTGAAGGGTTCACCGTGTGCAGTGATGATAGCTTCGGCTTCGTCAATCATTTCCATCGTCACTGGAGTAAGCATGTACTCCTTGATGAATGCTTGAAGACCGAAGAACACAGTTGCGTCATGAACGCCACCGCGGCTTTCAATGTAGCTGTAAATGTATTCAGTACCCTCGGGATACTGATTGAACTGGCTATACTTGTAGCTGTCCGAATTAAGAATAATGTTATGCATAATAGAACTCCTCTATTTAAAAATGCAAGCGTCTATCGCTTGTCTTGATGATTGACTATAACGAATCTTTAGCAGAATGTCAACCAAATTCTACCAAAGTTACTGATCCGCCCTGTGCGGAAATCTTTTCAGCGAAGTCTCCCAACATCGCAATGATACGATCCTTATCGCCACCTGCAAGTCCCATACCGATATAGGGGAAGCCAATCTTAAAAGGACCGTACTCTGCTACCATCTTCTTAAGAATGACTTCAAATGAAGCATACTCAAAATGGTCAACATCACGAGGTGCAAAGTTAACTTGCGTATATGCGTTGATGATAGCAAACGTATCTGTCACATGGGCAGAAATATTGCCAAGCTTTTGGACTTGACTATTTCCACTGTCCTGCAGGTCTAGGGTATAAGCTGTATCAGCTTCATATGCTTCTGGATATCGCTCACGAATCTCCTTAGCGATGCCAGAACCCATAGTGTTTAGGCAGTTGCAACCATGAACAATTACGTCAAACTCACCCTGTTCAGCAAGGTCTAGTAGATTACCTTTAGTGTGCTTAAGCATGATTAAAGCCCCAAGAAGTATTGAATGATGAAATAGTGATCGTCAAAGAAATCTTCTTCACGAAGTTCACTGATTGGAACCCACTTTGCCTTTTCAGCATCGTCAGCACCTTTCACCTTCGGCAGCGTAATATCATCTGCCAACTTGAAGTGATATGCCTTCGTGATAACACGACCGAGCGTAGAACGATACGGATCGTCAAACGTCTCATGGTCACGAATGCTACCACGCAACACAGCTTCCGGAACCTTAATCTTCGTTTCTTCACGAAGTTCACGAATAGCACCATCAAGCTGCTTTTCATACTCGTTCAAGTGACCGCCGGGCAATGCCCACAAACCCTTACCCGGCGCTGCTTTGCGCTTCACGAGTAGGATGTGACCACTCTGTTCAACAACTGCGTCAACAGTGGCGTGCTTCACTGGATAGGGCGAAACCTCCCACTGCTTCTTATAGTCACGAACAAACTTAAGTTCACTGTGAAGTTGCACGTAAGTATCAGTACCGCGAAAATCCATGAGAAACTTGACAACACTCATAGGAACCGTCTGATTAGACAGAAACCCTCGCTCTAGGTACTGTTCACGAATCGCCGTAGCGTGAAGATCATTCTGAATTTCAACATTCACCGACTTATACTGCGGGAACATCTTGAGGTAGTAGCTGGTGTTATCCTTGCTTGCGCCAATCAATCCGACCTTAGCGTCATTGTAGCCGCTTGCTCTCCAAGAGGTGAAGTTATTAACAACATCAAGTGCAGTATCAAGCACAATGGTCTGCACCTGCTTAATCCAGGCTGCATCATTATAAGTCTTGTCATAGAGAGGCTTGATGATGAGGCGTCCACTATCAGTGAATGCTCCTTCGATCATCTGCTTGCGTTCATCAAACGTGAACGGATTACGGATCGTGCGGGCCTTACCTGCCGAACCTACGAGAACCAATACATTTTTAGATTTTTGTAGCGCAATATCAATGATGCGCTTGTGTTCATTATGAAAGGGCTGAAAGCGCCCAACAAAGACCAGAAGGTCAAACTCTTTTTCCATTGCTACAAACTCCTTGTTAGCGTTTTAGTGTAACAAGTCTATCTCGTTACAGTCTTATTTATACATGGAAAGCCGGGTAAAGTCAAGAACTTTCTCTACCCGGCTACCCTTTTTATGCAAAGATTTCTAAAGCAGTTCCGCACTCACTACAGAACTTTGCAGTAGCTTTGTTCTGCTTGCCACAAGTTACACACTTAGGCTTAGCCTTAACAGTGATTGGCTTGCGAATCGCTTCATTGTCAGGTGTTTCACCTAGCAACTTAAGAATAATGTTGTGCTTTTCTGATTCAGTTGCGAACCAGCTTGCAGTCACAAACTTCTGTTCACTCTTGCTTCCTGCAACAGTGATGCCTGTTTCAGTCTGTGGTGCTGCGTTAAATGACTGGGCGGCAGCACTTGTGTTTATTGTCGCAGAACCAACTGCCATACTTGTCGTTGCATAGGATGCACTTGAACAAGTAATAGTGCCCGTCATTGACTTAGGTGTAGCAGATGTTGTGCTTCTCATTACTCCGCCATAATATGAATCCATTGAGGTAGGTTGCCACATAGCGTTACTCCACTGAATTCCGTCTTGGCGTTTGTACACTTTTTCAAACTGATATTCTACACGAATCAATCCATCTTCAAGCTTGACACCGCGATGGTCTTCAATCTTACCGGTGCGTTCAATGAACTTGAACTTGTTACCTTCGTTCATATTTCCATTCCGAATGGCTCGCTGTAGGTCAATCTCTTGTCCTGCATTCAATACGAGTCCGCCTGGCACGATGTTGTCACCATCAATGTAGATGTTAATCAATGCTCTTACTGTGTTGAGATTTTTGAGAAGAATACTGTATTCACTTCCGAATGGAACATAAACAGTATCTTTGAATTCACGGAGTACTTTTCCGTTGGCTTTGATGCTGGCAACCAGCTTACTATTATACATCATGTTTCTTCCTTTCTACGGACCACAGACTAAGGCCCTAATTCTTAAAGTCTGTTACGAAGCTTCATGCTTCAATATTATTTATCTGTTGCGAAGTACCGTGTTAACATTATGTATGTCGGTGTTCTGTCTACGAATCTGTCTGCTATTGAGGGCAAGTGCAGAAGCCATTTTATTAACTTGTTCGCTTAGATGGCGAACAGTATCTTCTAATTTCTTGATGCGCTTTTCAGAATCAAGTTCTTTCTTATCAAATTCAACTGTTTCTGTTTCTGTAACAGGCTTGTTTGAATACATTGTCACTGGTACTTCCTTTTTAAAGATATCTTATACTTTATATATTCAGCAATATGCTCCGCTACATTTATTCCGCAGTATTTTTCAAATCCTTCAAATCCCGGGGCACTGTTTGCTTCACATATTTTGTAACCATCCTTGTCAAACAATAAGTCAATGCCTGCGATTTCTAATCCACAAATTCTTGCTGTTTCTCTTGCAAGATATTCAATTTCGCTATTGACCTCATACGGCTCCCCATATCCACCATTAGATATGTTTGCTCTGAAATCTCCCGTTGGGGCAATGCGCTTCATTGCACCTATAACTTTGCCACCGATAACTAATACACGCAAATCTTCGCCGGGCTTTTCACCAATATATTCTTGAACTAACAGAGTTTTTGGAGTAGCGAGATTGCCTATGAACTCCATCATCTTTTTAAATGCTGTCTTATTCTCGCACAAATAGATACCTTCACCATAGCTGCCACTGATCACTTTAACAACACAGGGCCAACCGATAAGATTGTCTGCGATATCTACATCTACGGGAAATCTAACAAGCATAGTATTAGGTACTGGCATTCCTTTACTGGCAAGTAATTGGTGGCTACGCATTTTATCTTTTGCGATTTCTACACTGACAGAGGTGTTGATGCACTTGATATGTTCTTCTTCAAATTGCCTAACGATAGCAGTGATAAACTCTGTAGTACCTGAGCCAGTTCGGGTCAGCACAAGATCAGGCATGTCAAACTCTTGTCCATTATATTTGATACCGTGTCCAGTACCTTTCCCCACAATTACATCAAAGTTATCAGGGTGGTAAATGGTTGCAGGGATACCTAAGTCAGCGAGACTTGCTACGAGACGACGATTTTCATATTCGCTCTCGTCCTTCTTAGACAATATAAGTATTGACATGCCGTATCCTAATAATAGTATTTAGCTATTTTACGCGGGTACACCAGTAACATCATACTTTAGTGATAAGAAACTAACTAACGGATGATCCATTGGTTCAATCTCAATATGATACCCGGAGTCAAACTTTCTAAAGGGATGAAACTTAACTCCGGACTCTTTGATTGCTCGTTCTATCTGCTTGAAGTCCTGATTCGGAACAAACAACTTAGTTGTCATAGAGTTCCTCCTCAAAGTCTTCTTCGGTTTCTAATTGATAGCCACGACCATCTTTCTCATAGTCAGTATAGTAGTCTTCGTTGGGCATAAGTTTGCGAAGACCATCTACTGTCAGTGACAGAAACAGAAAGTCTTTTTCATCAGCGATGCTAACAACATACCAACTCGTACCACAGCCACCACCAAAGACCTTCAACATACCATGTTTGATCTTGTGATTTTTTAGTGCTTGTCTAAGTTGATTGCCCTTACTGGTGATCAGCCTAATAGGATTCTTCTTACGGTTCAGCCTAATGCTGTTCATAACGGTAAGTTCTTTGATCGTAGCAGTATTGTCTTCGTCAATAACCAAATGGCAGTTCTTGACTCGGATGCTACCTTTAGTGCTGGGATTATCGGGAGTTTCTTTAGTAGACCACGGAACAGAACAATCAACGTGATTTACATAGTAGCTCTCACCCTTAGTTTTCAAGACCCACATGGGAATTGATGGATCGGTGAGGTGACCCTTGTTAAAGTGGAACACAACGTCCTTACAAGCTAATTCAACTTTCTATGCCATTTTCTTTCTCCTTTATAGCATTCATACTTCGTATTTATGCAGGTTAACCTCTTCTGCTAATAGAATTGCTCTATCAGCAAAATATAGTTTAAGCCACATTTCTTCTTTTTCGTTGGTAGTAATAATTGTACTTGGGTCTAGCTTACTTGGGACTTTCACGGGCTGTTTATTGAACATGTCTTCAAAATCCAAATAATGCTGTTCGCCTCGTGTAAAGTCTAGCCTAGACCGGAGAACCCACTCTAAATCATCACGAGTGATTTCTCCGGTTATGATCCATGTTCGCTTAAGCATTACTCTGCAAGTATGCAAGAACCGTTTCAGGCGATGTTTCGCCATATGGGTCAGTTTCACAGTTATGCGAAATGCCTGGCTCAATGAACCACTTTTCAATCACGCCGTTGTCAACAACAACAGCATAGCGCCAAGAGCGTACACCAAAGCCAAGATTGTCCTTTTGAACAAGCATATTCATCTGTGAAGTGAATACACCAGAACCGTCTGGAATAACCTTAACATTCTGAATGTTCTGATCCTTAGCCCAGCAATTCATTACGAATGCATCATTTACGCTTACGCAGTAAATTTCATCAATGCCAAGCTGCTTGAATTCTTCGTAAGAATTTTCAAAGCCAGGAAGCTGCATAGTTGAGCAAGTCGGGGTAAATGCACCCGGAAGCGAAAATAGAACTACTCGCTTACCCGCAAAGTAGTCATACGATGAAACATCTTCCCAACGAAATGGGTTCGGACCTTCAATTGAATCATCACGTACACGAGTCTTAAAGACTACAGCAGGAACGAGAGTGGGTAATTGTTCAGTCATAATTATTTCCTTAAATTTTATTTACTTTCTTCTGTAGGATTCCACTTGAAGTGATTACGAGCGTAGACAATGCCTAATGCAATGCTCATGGGAATCAGTCCCCAAGTTTGACTCGCAATAATCCAAGTTA
>Ga0315904_10012318_pt1 | contig 10821 bp, 27 predicted proteins | sample LakEriMetagenome_6_FD_203529 | JGI IMG/M metagenome (GOLD analysis project Ga0315904, IMG submission 203529) | Freshwater fungal communities from buoy surface, Lake Erie, Ohio, United States - Buoy 12 MA120 | ecosystem: Environmental > Aquatic > Freshwater > Lake | place: USA: Lake Erie, Ohio... | reverse complement strand
TCGACGTGTTCGAGAACGAGCAGCTGGTCGACTACACGGCCGGTCTGCTGCCGGAAGATCGCAGCGACCTGGACATCCAGGTGACGTTCGTGATCTGCCAGCCGCGGGCCTACCACCCGAGCGGCGCGTTCCGCACCTGGACGACGCCGGCCAGCGCGTTGCGAGCGCTGATCAACATCAGCAGCAACAGTGCCCACGAGGCCCTGGGCGACTCGCCACGCACACGGGCGGGCCCCGAGTGCCGTGACTGCCGGGCGCGCACCTCGTGCGTGACGTTCCTCAAGGCCGCGTCTCAAGAGATCGAGTGGTCTGGCGCCCTGCGCACGGCCAGCATGCAGCCGCAGGACATCGGCCTGCAGCTGACGACGGTCGACCGCGCACTGGCCCGTCTGCAGGCCTACCGCACCGGCCTGGTCGAACAGGCCATGACGAGTGAGCGGTCAGGCCGCCCGGTGCCCGGCTGGCGCACCCAGCAGTCGACCGGCCGCGAGCAGTGGACAGTGCCCGTCGAGGTCGTTGCTGACATCGGCGCGCTGCTGAAACTGCCGCTCGTGAAGACTGTGCCGATCACGCCCAACCAGGCGCGCGAGGCCGGCGTGCCGCCCGCAACGGTCGCGGCGATGAGCACGAGGGGCAAGGGGTCGGTCGACCTCGTGCCGGACGACAACTCCGCGGCTAGGAGGGTATTCGGATGAAGTGGGTACTGGTCTACGTCCTTGAATGGGCGGTTCTCTACGCAGCTTTCGTGCTGAAGCTGGACGGTGCGATGTACGTGCTGAAGTTCGCCGTCTGGTCTATTCTGGTGCTGTCGCCCGCGTTCATGATGGATGCGGTCATTCAAAAGGCCGCCGAGTCTGCCAAACGGTACGGCCCGATACGGGAAGGCCTCGGCCACCTACTCTCGTGGACGGCGCTGCTGGCGCTGGTCTGGTTCGGCCACCTCGCAACGGCCGTGGCGTGGCTAATCGTCATGATCATAGTCGCCGGCCACAACGGGGCGGTCGCGAAGCTGCGGGCCGGAGGGGGCAAGCCGTGACCGACTCAGAAATCGAAACACTCCGGCTGGCTGCGAAGGCTGCAGGGCACGAGTTCAGCTTCACCAACGGCCGACCGCTCATTCGCCGCGTGGATGGCGGCTGGATGTTCTGGAACCCGCGTGACTACAGCGGGCAGGCACTGGATTTGGCGGCGAAGCTGAAGATCGACGTCCTGCATTCTGACGATCCTGGCGATCAGTGGGTGATGGCCGGCGACGTGAATAGCGTCGAGGACGTATCCGACGAAGCTGGCCGAGCACAAGCCACACGCCGAGCCATCGTCCGTGCCGCAGCGTCTATGGCGCAGAACGGCGGTGCGCCATGAGCACGTGGGTCAACTTCAACGCACCGGACGGCCGGCGCATGTGCGCACTTGTCGAGTGCGCGCCGTTCCAAACGCCGCATGTCGGCGCGAGGATCGTGGAGGTCGTCGCGCTGGACCCGCCTGTCGAGGCAGTAGTTTTGCAGCGAGAACTGGACGAGGTGCTGGCCGAGCGGACTGCGCTGCTCGAAGCGCTGATCGGCATGGAAGTGCTTTTCGCGCCGCTGTCGCGCGATTGCACTCAACACGACGCCGTCGACAAGGCTCGCGCAGCTATCGCATTCGCCACGGGAGAGAAGAAGTGAACATCACCGCAGACGACTGTGTTCGCATGCTCAAGTGGCTCAAGACGGCGCACGCCGCGAGCGATGTTGCTATCCACCTCGGATCAACCAGCCGTGCCGTCGCAACAGCCTTGCGTCAGCCTGTCAAAGACGGGCGCGTGGCCTGCCGCTTCATGAAGACGGGCATAGCCCACTATCGGTTCGTCAGGCTGAAAGCGAAGGTGCAACCATGAGCACCCAATACTGGACCGCTTGGATCGGCGAGGGCGATGAAACCTGCGCGCTGCACACCAGCGAGGCCGGTGCCATTGGCGCGGTGATAGATGAAATCAACGCCAACTACGAGCCCGGGGAGTACGAGGTGGATTACACCGTGGCGCCGATGCTGTCTGCGCACGATGTGCTGCGCGGCATGAACCACGAGAGCATGGGTCAACGCATCTTCCAGTGGGTCGAAGAGTGGCTCAACGACGAGATGTTGCCAGAAAACCCGCCGCTCAAAGTCAAGGACCGGCATGTGCACATGGCGCTTGGCCGTGCGATTGCTCACATCATCTGCGAGCACACCGAGCCCGAGTGGTGGACCGTGGACACCAAAAACGAGCGCAAGGAGACCTACGTTGCCGGGTCTAACGATGTGGAAGGACAGAAGCCATGAGCACGCCAGAAAATCTTGCCACCCTCCTGGGCCGTCTCACCGACAACCTGAACATCTTGGAGGCTGCGGTCAAACGCGATGACGAGGCAATCCGACGCCTGACCGCTGAGGTCGAACGGCTGAACGCCCTTGCGGGCCCTGGCGGAAAAAGCCTTGGCGAACTGGAAACGATCAACGATGAGCTGATCGCAGAAATCGAACGGCTGACCGCTGCCCATCACGCCGCCGTGGAGATGTCGAACACCATGCACGGGCGGTGGCTGGCCGCCGAGGCTGAGCGTGACGCGCTGCGCAAGGGCGCCCCGGCGCCGCTGACGGACGAGCGGATCGATGCTGCCGTTGACGCTTGGTTTGCTTCAACGTTACTTGAGGACGGGAACCTCCGCGCATTCCGCGAGCGCATGCGTGCCGCCATGAAAGGAGACAAGCCATGAGCGACATGAAGCCCGTTTTCAAGTGGGAAGGCGTAAGCGAGTTCGCCGAGGGCAAGGTGACCCTGTGGCCAGGAACGCATCGGCAGATGGAGCTTGATTTGCCCAACTTCCGCACAGCCTACGAGCTGGGCCTTGCGATCAACTCTGTGACTAAAGCGGCTTTCTTGCAGGGCCGCGAGTCGATGCGCGGCGACATGCTGAACGTTCCAATTTACAAGGACAAACCATGACCTCGGCCTTTGACGACTGGTATCACGAAGAATGCACCATCGACGCTGCGGAACTCGTGGGGCCTAACAGCCCGGAATACGAGCGCGCAGTTGAGCGATTCGAGCAGGACGAGACTCGACGCGAGGCCGCGTGGGACCGTTTCCGCCGGATCTACCCGGAGGCTTGCGTTTCCTGAAACGGTCTGATAGACTGGCCACTCCACCAACCCGAAAGGTACTCCCATGAAACTGACCCTCACTGCCGCTCTTGCGGCCACCCTCGTCCTGGTCGCCTGTGGCGATCAAGGCGTGTCGTTCGAGACGCTGGAGACGCAACGCGCGGTCGCCAACGCCAACAGCCGGTACAACGCGCAGGCGTGGCGCGCGGAGAACGGCCACGAGAAGCTGGGCATTCTGACGCGCGGCGACAGCACGCAACAGGCCAAGTGTCCGCAGGGCGACGGCTGGGCCTCGGTCGATCTGACCGACCCCAACACCAAGCAGCCGGCCATCTCGCTCAAGTGCTCGACCGTCAGTGCCAACGTCGGCTGCATTCGGGCCGAAGACTTCAAGGCGCGTGCCGTCCTGGCGCGACAGGAGAACTCCTGCAACGCCGAGATCCCTGCGAACCTGAAGAAGATCGAGCAGTGACAGCCCCGCCGGCCGACAGCACCAAGCGGGTCGCCAAGCACCGGAAGTTGCTGGCGGCCCAGGGCATCCGTTACCGCAGCGTTCTTGTGCACGACGAGGACGTCCCAGCAGTCGCCAAGTACGCGGCCCTCAAGCTGAAGCGCCGCCAGAAAGGACAACCGTGATCACCACGAATCAGATGACCGAAGCCCCGCACGGTGCGGCCTACATCTGGCACTGTGAAGACCGCAAGTATCCAGTCGCACTTGCTTGGCGACTGGGCCGCCGCGACCTGCAGATCCGGTCGCCTGCCCACCTCGGCCTGACGTGGAGCCCGGGGTCGCACGTCGTGATCGACCACAACGTCGCGATCACGCCGACCCGCGCGGTCGACATCGCCCGACTCATGCAGCGCGGGGTGCGCGTCCACCACACCGCCGGCAACGCCGAGATCGCTTACGCAGCGTTCGAGGCAGCTCGCGCGGCGTGGGCCGCACCCAAGCCCGAACCGTCGTTGCAGGCCAGTCTCCAGGCCGTGGTCGACGCGATCAAGGCCAAGATGCCGAAGCGCGTGCCGCCGGCCCCAACGCCAGCGCCGGCACCCCGCACGCGCGAGGTGGTCGGCTACGAACTGTTCGTCGAGCGCGCACGGTTCGACGGCACGTACATCTTCAGCGACAACCGCGAAGTGTTCCTCCGCGGCGAGCGCCACTTCAAGCGGATTTGCGCGCTGCAGGACGAACTGGACGCGCTGCCGTGACCGCACCAACCCGCAACTGGCCGTTCCCGGCCAAGCTCCCACCCGGCCTGCACGAGCGCGTCAAACGCCAGCGCAAGCCCCCGCCGCCGGCCGGACAGCCGGCACCGTTTTGAGGACAACCATGGCTGAAGACCCTTTTGCCGACGTTCGCGACAAGCGTGTCAGCGAACTCACTGCCGAGCAGTACGACCGAGCGACCGAGCTGTGGCTGCGCTCGCAGATCGGCCCATCCGAGTCGTACTGGTTCGGCCACCTCCAGGTGCTGTTCAAGATCATCGACCGACTGCGCGCCGTCCCGCCCACCACGAACACGTGGTACTGGTTTGACTGGCGCGGTGGCGACTGCCCGGTGCCTGCCGGGACGCACATCGAGGCGCTCCTGGGCAGCGGCGACAGCGTGCGTACTTGCCTGCCGGAGATGTTGGACTGGTCGATGCGCGCAGTGACGCCCGGGAGCCTGCGGCACCCCAGCGACATCGTGCGATACCGCATCGTCGCAGAGCACGAGCTGTTGACCATGGAAGACGCCCGCCAAAACCTAGCCGAACGGGTGCCCGGGTTCCTGAGCATCTTGGAGGACGCCCTGGACGTCACCCGCGGCGAACTGAACCGCCGGATCGCGAAGGGCGAAGTGACCAAGCTCGACGCGTTGGCCGCGCTCGCTCGGAAGCTCGCCACGCCCCGGCGGGGGCCGTCCCTGACGATCACACGGCCCGAGCTTGAAAAGGCGCTGCTGGCGTGGGAACGTGACAACCGCAACGGGAAGTGCCTGACGCCTGCCGAGGTATCCAACATGACGCCCGAGCGCCTGGCCGCAGAGAACGCAGACGCCCTGTGGGCGCGACTGTCATGATGTGCCCCACCTTGCCCCCTCAACTGGAGAAGCAGCTATGTTCCTCGCAACCCTCGACGAATGGCTCCCGCGCGTTCTGGAACTGATCTGGCGGCTGCTGTGAGTCTTTACGACCGCACGAAAGACGCGCTGTTCCAGATGGAACGCTATGGCGGCCAAGTGTTCGACAAGAACGTGCTGGCCGCCCTGGAAGCGCTGTCCAACGTCAACGACGACCTGTACCACGGCCGTGGCGTGCGCGAGAGCGTTGCGAAAGTTCGCGCAGCGCTCGACCAGATTGTGCGTGACGTTTCCTGAAACGCTGCTACACTACCCGACATGACACACCCTTACACGACACGAACCGCCCGCTACGTAGCGCTGTCCCTGGCGGCCCTGGCCGTCTGGGGGCTCAGCACCTGTGCAGAAGCCCGCCCTGGAGACAAACGCCCCGCTGACGGCCTGTGCGAGTGGCGCTCCCCCGGGGCGTCCCGCTTCATGCAACCACTCGACCGGGCCGTTGACCGGCTCGACTACATCCCGGCCGACGTTCGCGCCACACTCAAGCGGCGCCTGCTCGACCCGCGCAAGCACGTGGCGGCCGATGACCACATCCTGATGACCCGCGACGGCGTGACCGGCGAGGCGGGCAGCTGGACTGTGCGTGACATGAACGGCGGCCAGGGTGAAGTGTGCTGGGGCGAGGTGACGCGCGCCACGTGGCGGCCCGGCCAGGCCGAGCGCGCCCTGGTGTTCTGCGAGCAGGGCTGGTGCGTCGCCTACTTCAGCGTCTGCCGCAACATTGCCAGCGCCGTCCTGGTCGAACCGCGGCGTCCCGCCCCGGGCATGCGAGCGGCCATGCCGTTCGGCATCGACGAAGCCTGGACCGACGTCGCCCAGCTCGACCTCGTGCCGGTGTCAGTGCGTATCAGCAAGCCACAGCCTCCCGAAGAGGACGTCGTTGAACGGCTGTGGTGGCCCGAGGGCGGTTGGCCGGATCGACCGTTCGGTCTGACGGGCCCGGCCCTGCCGTCCGTGCCGAGCATCGTCACGCCCATCCCCGAGCCGAGCACGCTGGCGATGCTGGCGCTGGGCCTCTTGTGCGTCGTGGTCGCGCGGAGGTTCGCATGAGCCCGAAGCTGCGCGCCCAGATCCTCAAGCACGTGGTGAACGGCGACACCGTTACCGACGACGACTGCTGGCAGTGGCTGGGTGCACTGAGCCACGGCACGCCCTCAATGCGCTACGAGGGTGTTGTCGGGGCGGTGCGTCGGCACATCCTGCGGGACGCCGGCAAGCCGCTCGGGCGGTCGGTGGCCACAGTCTGGTGCGTCACACCGAACTGCGTCAGCCCGGCGTGCGTGACCCGGGCCAGCGCGTCGGCCGTCAACCATCGAACGGCCCGCGAGCGCGGACACCAGTCGTCCCCGACGACTCGGCGCAAGCTGGCCCTGGCCGCCCGAGCACGCTGGAAGAAGTTCACGCCCGAACTGGTGCAGCGCATTCGGTCGGACGGGCGGCCCGGGTCGATCTGGGCAAAGGAGCTGGGCGTCAGCGAAGCTGCAATCAGCGCGGTGCGTACCCGTCGCACCTGGAAAGACTACTCGAACCCGTTCGCGGGACTGGGGGCGCTATGAAGTGCCTAGAGACACGAACCACCCCCGAGGGGTTCAAGCGGCGCCGCTACCAGTCTGCGGCCGGCGTCCGCCACACCACCATTGAGGTGCCAATCGAGCTGTGGCAGGCCGTTAACGCCACCAGCACTGCTCGTGCACGCGCCGCTCGTGAGCGTGCTGCTAAGGCGCAAAGAAAGCTGGAGCGCGAGAGCATCAAGCGCCAGGTGCTTTTGCTGGCAGCGCACGGCGAAAACGGCCACTGGATCTCCCTACGGCTGGGGCTGCCCCATCGCACTGTCTACCGCTGGCTCAAGGGGAGTGCGGCATGAACGAGGCCTACTGCGAGTATTGCAACCTTGCGCTGCCCGTCGGTGTCGACAAGTCGACGCGCCGCGTCCGGTCGTTCCACTTCGCCAGTTGCAGCGCACGTCCGCGGCGGCCCGATCCGGCAAGCATGGAGTTCAAGTTCACGCACATGCTCGGCCACGCGAAGACACATCGCGGTGACCGCATGCCGGCGTGGCTGACGCACCGGGAGTTCGGCTGGTTCCTCCGCGACCATGTGCTGACGTTAGAGGTCGGCCAACACGTCGACACTGATTTTTGGCGAATCGAGAGGACGGCATGAAACACGATTACTACCTGATGGAACCACCGCCCGCCGAACCCATCTCGGCGTGTCCCTGCTGCGGTAGTGTGGCCCGGGTCTGGGTCTACGCCGAGGACCCGGACAGCCCAGTCACGAAGGTCGTCATGTGCGACAACCACGAGGACATCGGGCCGCGCTCGGCGTCACTGCACAACGGGTGTCTCCTGTCGATGCCGCCCGACGACTTCTACAGGACTAGCGGCCGCGAAGCGGTGGCCTACTGGAACAAGTACGCCGCAGCCCTCACCGCCTTGCAGCGCGCCAACCGTTGGAAGACTGCGCGCGTGCTACGCACCCCGTAACCGGAGACTAACGATGCGATGCCCGATATGCAAAGAAGACGTGAAGGCTCGCTCCCACGCCGAGCGTTGGGGGCCGGAGTTTGCGCACGCTACGTGCGTGGCAGCCTACAACGCCGGCAAGGACGATGCGCGCGAGAGCGAACGCCAATTGCGCCGGCTACTGGCAGTTCGCGTGGGGATGCCTCACACATACTATGACGACGGTGAGGCGCAAGGCCAAGAGCACGGCATCACCATCGACTTCATGCGCGAGCCCGTGGCCGACATTGACGCCAAGCTGCGGGCGCTGAATGTGGCTAGGGCCGCAGGAGCATAACGATGTTTAACTTTTCAGACCGTGACCTGTGCGTATTCTTCGCCGCCGTTGCTGCCATCCTGGTCGGCTTCGGCGTCTTGCTGGCCTGGCTCGTGCCCGTCGTGTGGCGCTGGGTGAAGCCCTTGCTGCACGCTCTGACGGCCTAACCCATGACTTGCACGCACACGTCAAGTCGGGCGGTCTGGTGCGAGCCAGACGGCTGGGAGCACGAAGAGCCCTACCAAGTCTGGGAAAAGTACGCGACCACCGAAGACCTGGACCTGAGCCGCTACCGCTGCACCCGCTGCGGGGAGGTCTTCTACTACACCGGACGCTGGCGCGATTACCACGAAAACGGCACGCCGTGCCTCGGATCGGATCGGGTGGCCCGTGTGCCGCCTAACGCCGATCCGATCTGACCGGGCGCCCGCAAGGAGCATCGAATGCAAGGTGACACGCCGGCCGAGGTCCGGTTGGACGTAGAGTTAGGCCCAAAGGTGTGGGCGTGCAAAGACCAGTTGCAGCACGCCAGCACACGCGGCGGGCTCCTGTGTGCGATGTACCCCGACACGAAAGGCCGCGCGGACCTGGAACCGCTTTACTCGCTGACGGCGGAAGAGGTGACTGCGGTGAACGAGTGGCGTGCTCGCAGACTGTGGCAGTCGCGCCAGATGCACCTCTGCAAGTGCGATCACCACGAGTATTGCCAGCACTGCTACCCGGAGATTTTCCGGCCCAGTGGCGTGTGGCATGGTCTTGGAGCCTAACGCGATGTCTTTGATCAACAGGCCATGCAAAGGGTGCAGCCACCCGACGATATGCCGCACGCACGGGTGCGCTGCCGTTGAGTACCGCCGCAACAAAGCCGCAGCCGCAGCCGCAGAGTGCTGCGAACAATGCGACGATGGAAATGGGCACTGCGCATTCCCGTACTACGGTGTGGCGCCGCACGTGCACGCCCCTGGGCCGATTCTCGGAAGCACGCGAATGCTGGGCCCGGAATCTTGGCCCGCCAACTTCGCGCCGGACGCCGAGGAAGACAACACCTGCGGCACCTACACGCATTGCCTTGCGTGTGGGCGGCCTAACGCTGCCGGTAACCGGCCGCCGTCAGGCGGTCCGGGTTGACCGGCCTGTTAGGCCCTGGCTCCGAAGCGAACTGACAAGGAAGACTTGACACATGGACGACCCGAACATGCAGGCCTATGGCGATGCCGGCCCGGACGATGCTGAGATTGGCCGCCAGTGGCGCGAAGACAGCAGCTTGGCAAAGTGGTTCCCGCTGACCGCCGAGCGGCTGGCCGCGCTGGAGGCAGAGAACGCGGCCCTGAAGCGCGAGGCGCATACATGGAGCAAGGCGGCAGAGTACTACGCGAAGTCGCGCCAGCCACTGACCCGCGAGCAGATCGACGCCGTGATGACCGAGCACTACCCGCTGAGCAGCCTACTGCGCGAGGAGGTGGACGCATTCGAGCGATGCGTGCGCGACCTGGAGCGGCTGCACGGGATTGGTGCCTAACGTCAGCGGTAACCGGCTTGCGCCCACACAGGAGCAACGATGAACGACACCCTTGCCGGCGCAAGTCCGGTTGACCAACCAGTTGGGCGGCCGTGTCCGAAGCGGTACGAAGGCGGCCGTATCAAGGGCGGGTGCAGTCTGCACGATGCCGAGAAGGCCGAGCTTTGCCAGAAGCACCTGCAGCGCTGCCCGGAGCCGCGCACGGTGGACTGCTGCGGCGTGGTGGACGAACACGACATCGTGGAATGCCACCGTTGCGGCAGGCAGTGGACGGTGCCTTGCAGCTTTGACGAGGACTACTCATGACCTACCACTGGCTGGTGGAGAACTTCACCAAGGAAGGCCAGTCCACCGGGCTCTACATGGCCTGTCAAGTGAACATGACCCTGACGGCCGACGTGAACGCGGCGCGCAAGTTTCGCCGACAGCGCACGGCCGAATTTCGCGCGCTGGACATGCGCGAAGCCAGGCGCGGAGACTGGCGAGCCGTGGAGCACGGCTTCGATGACAGCAAGACGCCCAACCCCCCGCTCAGCCGACAAGGAGGCGAGAAGCCATGAGCAACGAGACACTGCCCGCCGCTGAAGGCATCCGGCTGATTCACATTTCATGGGCCGGCCCTGAGTATTGGATTTTCGTCGGTGACAAGGTGATGCGCTTTGAAGATCACCACTACTGCGGGCCGATTGTGCTTGGCAACAAGACCGGTGAACCCCTGGAGCACCAGCCAGACGAGCAACACAAGTTCTGGCTGCACTATGACGCCTGGGCGAGGCAGGGCAAGAAAACCAAGACGCTTGAGGGCAAGGTGTGGTGCGAGTACCGCACCGAGCTGCAAGCGTGGCGCAGAAGCATCGCGGACAGCAAGACGCCTAACCCCTATTGAACAGACCTCGCAAGGTTAGGAGCAACGATGATCGAACTCCCCAAAATGGGCGCGCTTCCGCCGACAGCCCTGCAAGACCTCGTGCATGCCTTCGTGCCGTTCGCCATACCCTCCGAATACTGCAGGGCGGCTCTTGCGGCCGTTGCCAAGAAACTGGCAGAGGAAACCGCCGCGATGGAACGGGCCGCCAGCATCGGCGCGTTGCGAATTGAAGAACTGGCCGCGCACCTACCGAGGCCCCCAGTGCCCTACGGCCCGCCGCGCAAGGGTCGAGGCGGAAAGACGAAACGCTGGTAAAACAACCCCCTGGCACATGGGGCCCCACCGACACCGGAGTGTAGGTGGGGGTGCATCACGCGGCCAGCCGACGGTCCCGCGACAAATGTGC
>Ga0315904_10012315_pt1 | contig 10822 bp, 9 predicted proteins | sample LakEriMetagenome_6_FD_203529 | JGI IMG/M metagenome (GOLD analysis project Ga0315904, IMG submission 203529) | Freshwater fungal communities from buoy surface, Lake Erie, Ohio, United States - Buoy 12 MA120 | ecosystem: Environmental > Aquatic > Freshwater > Lake | place: USA: Lake Erie, Ohio... | reverse complement strand
TGCAAGGAGTTGGTGATGGTTTTATCGAAACGCAAAGAAAAAACCTGATTCTTCCAGGAGTACGTAGAGTCGCCACTGATGCGGAAACCATCGCTGCTACCGTACCAGGAAGCTGCAATTCGTGCCTTATCTGAAAACCGATGAGAAAGTTTTACTGTGGCATCATAAAAAGATACCTCGGCATCGGTGAGATCAGAATAGTTGGTCCGAATGCTATTGAGCAACCAATCAGAATAGGTCGAACGCACAGAGGCGGCGACTGAAGTTTTGTTTTTGATAATAGGTCCATTGACCTGAAGTTGGGCGGACAACAAACCAATTCCTCCGCCACCTTGCCATTTCGTGGAATTGCCTTCAGCAGATGTAAGATCGAGCACAGAGGAAGCTCTACCTCCAAACTCAGCCGGGATGCCTCCGCGATAAAAATTGACCGATCGGATGGCGCTCGCATTAAACGCTGAAAAAAATCCAAAAGCATGCGAGGTGTTGAATACCGGAACACCATCGTATAGCACCAGGTTTTGATCCACACTGCCACCACGGACATTAAATCCGGAAGCTGCCTCGCCGGCCGTGGTAACCCCAGGCAGAGCCTGAATCTGTTTAACAATATCTACCTCACCCAATAGCGCCGGAAGTCGGCGAATTTCCTGAATGCTGATTTTGGATTGACCGATCCGAGCCGTAGTCACTTCTGTTGAAGCACGGTCAACAACAACCACTTCTTCGAGAAGAACCGGCGTTTCCTCCAGACTTACCGCAATCTCTCCATCGATGTAGGCATTCAGGTCGATTATTTTTTCATCGTAATTGATGTAATTAACACTTACGACATGGGCGCCTGAAAACATTTCGGCTTCAAATCGACCATTCGCATCTGTAACCACTCCTGCGTTAAGATCTGAGATGAGTATGGTGGCTCCGGACACCGGTTCGTTGGTCTTTGCATCTTTGACTATTCCGGAAAGCTTAACCCGAGTGCCAGGCCTGAATTGCTCCTTGTTCCCCAGCTCAATTTTCTCAGGTTTTCTTGATTCCTTGAAAGCTGTGGTAAGAAGATCCTGGTGGAGCATCTCACGTGCAGGATCTCGGACAATAACCACGGACCGACCATTGAGTTCGTAAAAACTTAAATCGGTATTTTCAAAAACCGTCATCAGCAATTGCTGGAGTGTCTTGCCCTGAACATCAGCCTTCACAACGATAGGCTGGATCCAGGCTGTCAGATAAAAGAATCGAACCTGTTCTTTGCTTTCAAGATCAACCAATACCTCATTTAATGACTTTCCCTGATAACCCGAATTCAATTTGATGTTCAGAGGTGACTGCGCCCGAAGAGTTAAGGACAGTACTAGCAACAGTAATAAAGGGACGCGACTCAAAAAAGAATTTAATTAGTTGTGCAATATAACTTGAGAGAACAGAGCTCCCAAAAGTCTTTTTTTTAACGGCGAATGGCGCGTACCATTTCTCGCTTGCCGGGAGGACCGGGAAGCGCCTCTACGTCAAAGCCAACAGCTTTTAGATCCCGTTTGAACTGTCCCTTCGCACAATAGGTTACCAGAGCACCTCCCGGTACCAAGCAGTCAAACATTTTCGCGAGTAGAGTTGGCGTCCACAATTCCGGCTGCTTACCTGGCGCAAAGGCGTCAAAAAAGATAACATGGAAGTGAGCCGCAGGAAGGTCAATGGTTAACGCGTCGCCTTCTCTCTTAAACAAAGTGAACGATTGATCAAAGGAGACATTTGTGTCCCAGGGAGCCACGTGCATCTGTTCAATCAGTGTCGAAGGAATTCCAGGAAATTCTAAAGCAGACCAAACTTCACGTGTTAACGGAAATTTTTCAATCGAATAAAAAGAAATACCCATAGAAAACCGGGCGGACTCCTGAAAGGCGAGAAAAGCATTAAGGCCGGTTCCAAATCCAATTTCTAAAATAATTAAGGGTGCACCGGGAAAAATTCTAGATGCATATCTAGCGCCGTGCTCTATGAAAACATGAAGCGATTCGGTAAGTGCCCCATGGACCGAATGATAGGTTTCATTCAACGCATCATGATACAGGGTAGTAGAACCATCGGCTGTTTTCCGAACAGATAATGATGCGCTCATTATTTGTAGAGCAATACCACAGCCATAGCATTTAGTCCATCCCTACGACCCACATAACCCATAGTCTCGTTAGTGGTGGCTTTTATGGAGATATCGGAAGGAGTAATGCCAATAATAGGTGCCAGCGTTTGCTTCATTTGCTCTACAAAGCTGCCAATCTTGGGTGATTCGAGAACTAAGGTGCAATCCAGGTTTTCAGTTTTCCACCCAGCCTCTTCCACCATCCGTGTAACCTCGGTCAGAAAAACCTTACTATCGGCATTTCTCCATCGCTCATCTTTATTTGAGAAATGGTATCCTATATCACGCATACCGGCTGCGCCCAACATCGCATCGCAAATCGCATGTATGAGTACATCGGCATCGGAATGACCAACTGCACCTTTATCGGAGGGGATTTCAATACCTCCTAAAAAAAGTTTTGCCCCATCCTTCAGTTCGTGCACATCAAAACCAAGTCCAACGCGGTACTTCATAGTTAATTTTTTCGGTTGTAATAGAGCACACTGCTTTGCTCCTCTTTAAGCAAATCACCGGCAACTCTCCTTATATCCTCACCTGTAATTTTACGAATCTGTTCAATCTCTTCATTAACCATTCCAGGATTACCAAGTAATGCTGCGTAGGCAAGATTCATTGCCCGATTCATAACCTCTACCTCAGAAAAGGCAAGCGTGGTTTCTGCCTGATTTCGGATTTTTTCGACTTCCTCTTCTTTTGGCCCCTTTAAGGCAAACTCGTAAACCACCTCATCAAGGAATTTTTCTGCCTCTTTCAGATCGACACCTTCTGCGGCACGACCACTAAAAACAAGCAAACCAGGATCAATAGATCCGGTAATGTAGGAAGATACAGAGGTAAAGACCTCTCTCTCTTTCACCAGCCGGTTGTAAAGACGACTACTATGACCACGGCCAAGGATATCCGAAATAATATCTGAAGCGTGGTAATCGAAATGCAGTCTGGCTGGCATAGGATAAACCTTATATAGGGCATTTGCCGGAACTGAGGCTTCTACGGAAAGCATCCTTTTTTCAGTTTGTCGAGGTTCCTTCGGTAAGGATCTTGGTTTTACAGGACGTGAAGGAATCGGGCCAAACCATTTTTCAGAAAGCTCACGAACCTGGCGAAGGGTAACGTCCCCGGCCACAACCAGAATGGCATTATTGGGCAGATAGTGGCTGTAGAAAAAGGTACGCACATCTTCCATCGTAGCCTGCTCCACATGAGCCGGTTCCTTGCCGATGGTGGCCCACTGATAGGGGTGCATCTGATAGGCCAATGGACGTAGTTTTAACCAAACATCGCCATAGGGTTGATTTAAATAGCGTTGTTTGAATTCTTCTACCACTACTTTCCGTTGAACATCAAGCACCTTAGGATCAAAAGAAAGCCCAAGCATACGATCACTTTCCAGCCAAAAGCCCGTTTCGAGATTCGCTGAAGGAACAGTGAGGTAGTAATTGGTAATGTCGTTGCTGGTAAAGGCATTGTTTTCCCCTCCGGCTTTTTGGAGCGGTTCATCGTAATTGGGAATATGCACAGACCCACCAAACATCAAATGTTCGAAAAGATGCGCAAACCCCGTACGCGTTGACTCCTCATCACGGGCACCAACATCATAAAGTAAATTCATAACGGCTATCTGAACGCTATGGTCCTCATGGACAAAAACGCGCAGTCCATTATCCAACACAAAAGATTCAAACTGAATCATGACTTCAAAAAAAGCATAGAAATTTCAGAACTCAACCAGGGTTTGTCCTTTTTCGACCCGATCCCCCTTTTTAACCAAAACCTGTTTAACAACCGCTTCACCAGTGGCCTGAAGTAGATTTTCCATCTTCATGGCCTCCAAAACAAGTAAAGGTGTACCCGCAGTCACTTGATCTCCAACAGTGACCTTGACATCGGTAATCAGTCCAGGCATAGGCGAAACCACATGCTTAACCCGTGAAGAGGCTGAATTCATTCCCATTTGCTCCAATCGAATATCGAGCGGACTCTTCAACGACACCGGAATCGTATATTCATTGATGCGAATGGTCATCGCTTTAGAATTATCTGATTTAATGACCTCTGCTGTGTACACATTATGGCCATTTAATATTTGTATTCGTCCATCCGGAAGTGGCTTCAGCTCCCAATTGACTTGAACATCGTCAACAAAAATAGTCTCTCCATCCTGTCGTATACTTCTAGAACCATGAGGTGTTGTGGCCTGAATCATCATTTTTTTAAAAGTAATCTATTCTAAAAAAAAAGGCTGACGTATTTGTCAGCCTTTCCTATAATTTCAGACAATCTTAAACAGAGGCCGCAGAAATATCGAGCTTACTTGAATATTTCAGGTGAACAGTCTTTCTGAATTTATGTCCACAATAGCCACACTTGTAATGCTTATCCAGCTGACCATCTTCTGCAGCCGTTGGGGCCTGAATAATTTCTTCCTGAACCACTTTTAAGGTTTGGTAATTACATTCAGGACACTGGATGGCGTGCAAATGGCCAGAGTATTTTTCAACCTTGGTGTATCCGGATACTTCATCCTTCCAAACATCGTAATCCACAGAGAACACATTTTCTTCGGCCCGCATACCCTCGTCGAGGTACGCATCCTCTTCCTCTTCACCTAACAACTTCATCGTACGACCATCTGGAGAGATTCTTGGCTTGTAGCGAAGCTCGCGTAATCTTTTTTCAATAAAGAACGGGTAGTAAAATTTAAGCAAGTTTTGAACAACAAGTCCTACAATCATACCCATTGCAAAGGTTACAAAGGCACGTACGAAGATCCAGAGATTATTGATTTCAACGATTCCGGTATTGGCAAAAAGACAGGCGCCAATAATCAAAAAGATTGAAGTGATCCACAACCAATTGATTTCATGCTTATTGATGAAATCATACTTGTCTTTATTGTCCCGTATGGAACTCAGACGAACCAAATAGCCTACCAGAATGATTAAGGATGCACTCCAACAAATTAAGGATAGAGACGATGCAAGCTTGTTCCAGGATTCAAATGGTAACTCTTCCGCCATAACTCTGAGAATTTTAATATCAGCCTAACAAATATAGGATAATGCGGCAAAAAATAAAGACCTCCAGGTGCTTTGTGAAGTCAGTCCTATTGTGTCAAAAGCACTTTTTAGCGAAATTTTTAAGGATTTCAAGGGATTTTTCGGGTTCCTCCAACATACCCAGATGTGCAGATTTTTCTAAAAACGCAAGCTCGGCATCCCCGCACGCATCCCGAATATTCTGACATACTTCCGGCGGAATGATTGGATCAAACCTCCCGCCCACCACCATTTTAGGCACGCCAAGACCTTTAAAAACAGCACTTCGGTCCGGACGGTTGCGCATGGCTTTGGCGTAATACAAAATCGCCTGAGAAGAGGTGGAATCGATCGCCTTTCGAAACTCCAGTACTTTTGGCGACTCCTGTTCACAAAATAATCCCGGAGCAAAACTGTCAAGAAATAGCTGTGGACCATGCTGTTCAACAAAACGAATCACCTTATTTCGGTTTTCCTTTTTTTCTGGAGTATCGGCAAAAGCGGTAGAATGAAACAACACTAATCCTTTCACATCCGTTGGTCTTAACTCCGCCATAGCCAAAGCAACGTAACCGCCAAGTGAGTGGCCTACGAGTACACAAGAATGCAATTGACGACGATCCAAGTCTTTCCAAACTTCACGAGCGATTGCGTCGATGGATATCTCCTCAGGTAACATAGGTCCAGACCCAAAACCAGGGAGGTCTAAAGTCAGACAAGAATAATCCTCTCGAAGAGCGGAACTGATTGAATCCCAAACCCAACTTGCTTCACAATAACCGTGAAGGAAAAGAAGAGTGGAGTCTGAATTAAGTTTTAAATCAGATGATTTTTCTGACATTACATCACAACAGGAACAGCCTCCAGCAACTGCAGCACGGCTGCCTCAATGCCTTTAGGGCCAATACCGCACTCGTCGTGAAGTTCAATTTGCTCACCATGTTCGATAATGACATCTGGTAAACCAAGTCTCTTGATCATCACATGATAATTGTGATCAGCCATGAATTCCAGTACAGCACTGCCAAATCCACCCTGAACACATCCATCTTCTAGAGTAAGGATGCGGGAATAATTTTGCATCACCTCATGAAGCATTTTTTCATCAATCGGCTTAACAAACCGCATATCAAAATGCGCTACTTCAATTCCCTGTTTGGATAAGCGCTCGGCTATTTCGGTTACATAATTTCCAATATGGCCAATGGTCAAAATAGCCATGTCGTGGCCATCACGAACCTTTCTTCCTGTACCGATTGCAATCTCTTTGAATGGTTTACGCCAATCCGGCATAACACCTTGTCCACGCGGATAGCGAATGGAAAACGCATTTCCTTTGCGCGGCAACTGAGCCGTATACATGAGGTTGCGTAATTCTTCTTCATTCATCGGTGAAGCCACAATCATATTGGGAATACACCGGAAGTAGGCTATGTCGTAAGCCCCATGATGCGTTGGCCCATCAGCGCCAGCCACACCGGCGCGGTCAAGACAAAAATTTACAGGAAGGTCCTGCATGCAAACGTCATGCACCACCTGATCGTAGGCTCGCTGCATGAAGGAACTGTAGATGTTACAGAAAGGAATAAGACCTTGTGTGGCCAAGCCAGCCGAGAAAGTCACAGCATGTTGTTCGGCAATACCCACATCGAAAGCTCGATCCGGCATAGCCTTCATCATGATGTTCATCGAAGAGCCTGAAGGCATTGCAGGAGTTACGCCCATTATCTTTTCATTGGCCTGTGCCAACTCGACAAGTGTATGACCAAAGACGTCCTGATATTTCGGAGGCTGAGGAGTATCGTAAGTTTTTTTATGAATTTCTCCCGTAACCTTATCGAAAGTGCCAGGGGCATGCCAAACAGTAGCATTTCCTTTTTCAGAGGGACCGAAGCCTTTCCCTTTTACCGTAACGCAATGCAGAATTTTTGGTCCAGGTATTTTTTTAAGATCGTTCAAAACAGCAACCAGATGATTTACATCATGACCATCAACCGGACCAAAGTAACGAAGGTTCAACGATTCAAAGAGATTGCTTTGACTTAACAGCGTGGATTTGATTCCATTTTCAATTTTAGAAACAATCTCCTGCGCGTTCTTTCCGAAATTGGAGAGTTTTCCGAGAAGGTTCCAAACCTCATCCTTAAGTTTATTGTAAGCCGATGAAGTGGTTATATCCGTCAAATAATCTTTAAGTGCACCGACGTTAGGGTCGATGGACATGCAGTTATCATTTAGGATGATGATGAGATTGGTGTCGGAAACGCCAGCATGATTTAAACCTTCGAAGGCAAGACCGGCAGTCATGGCTCCGTCACCAATTACAGCAACGTGTTGACGCAATTCATCACCAGAATACTTGCTGGCCACCGCCATACCCAATGCAGCGGAAACAGAAGTAGAGGAATGTCCTACACCAAAGGTGTCGTAAGGACTTTCTTTACGCTTAGGGAATCCGGAAATACCCTTGTAAACACGATTGGTATAAAATACATCACGGCGGCCCGTCAAAATTTTATGTCCGTAGGCCTGGTGACCTACATCCCAAACCACCTGATCTTGGGGAGTATTGAAGACGTGATGAATGGCCGTGGTAAGTTCAACCACACCAAGACTGGCGCCAAAATGACCACCATAAACCGATACGTGATCAATGATAAACTGACGAAGCTCCTGGCAAAGCTGTGTCAGTTCAGCTGCGTTTAGGCCTTTCATATCGGCCGGAGAGTCAATTCTGGACAACAAGGGGCCAGGAGTAATCTTCATGATTTTTTATGGAAAGAGATATCAAAATTAAACAGAATAGCCTCATTCTCACTTTTTAACAAAGAAACCTGCCTTGAACCGGCGATTGCCTGTCCTGATTTGATAGATTCGCAGGTTGTTGAAACCATGAATCAGGAGAATTTCGAAGTCAGGCTACCATTGTTTGAAGGTCCTTTTGACCTGCTGTTGTTTTTTATTGAAAGGGATGAATTGGACATCCACGATATCCCAATCTCAAAAATCACCCAAGACTTTCTGGATTACCTCCGGCATCTGGAAAACATGAATGTGGATGTGGCCAGTGAGTTTATTCTTGTTGCGGCCACACTGATGCGCATCAAATCCAAGATGCTGTTACCTCGTCCACAGATTGATGAGGCGGGTAATGAAATCGACCCACGAGAGGAACTCGTACGGCATTTGTTGGAGTACAAAAAATACAAATCAGTGATTGACGACCTCTCAAAAATGGAGGAGACGGAATCGCAGAAGGAAAAACGAGGCAACATCGTTAAAGAACTCAAAGCGCTTGCTGAAAGCTCTAATGTTGAAGCCGAACTTCAAGACGTAGATCTTTTCAAGTTATTAACTGTTTTCGAAAAAGTACTTCGACGACAGGAGGAGGAAAAAAATCGTCCAGTCCACCAGGTTATTCAATATCCATATACGATCGAAGGTCAAAAAGAGTACTTATATGGAGAATTGACACGAAGAGAAAGAATTTCGTGTGTTGATTTACTTAGTATCAATAGCACTCGGATTGCATTGATCTTTAATTTCCTGGCCATTCTGGAACTCCTCGCTATAGGCGATCTGGATATCCAGGTTGGTGAGGGCTACAATAATTTCTGGATTACCAAAAAACAGCACGAAGGGGAGACGGTGGTCTGAGGATCACTTAAACTCTTCCAACAAACCGCCCGATAACCGGACGAGATCAGTTTTTGTGGCCAGCACGTCAAAGATGGCTGAAGAATTTTCGAGTGCTGCATTAAGGAAGTTCTCTTCAATGATTCTAAGGTCAATAGCGCTGAAGCTTCCGTTCTTATAGCGCTCATAGGCCAGATTAAGATTCAGCTCAGCTGCTTTAAGTTTAGTTTCAGAAATACTTACCAACTGACGTCGTAATTCGTATTGTTCAACTCCTGAAAGCAGATCGTTTTCTAAGGACAACTTAAGCCGTTCGGTTCCCAACTGTGTAATTTTTTGATCTACCTCTGCATTCTTAATGGCACGTCGTACCTGACCTCCGTTAAATAAAGTGAAGCGTAGGGAAAGATTGGCAAATGCACCATAAGAATAACCCTGCAATGTCCGGTATTCAGGCGCAAAGGAGCGGCTGATCACTGGCTGTGCATCGTCATCATTTAAGTAACCAATGGTGTTTTTAATAACCGTTCCATTTTCCGTTGGTCGAAAACGGGCATTCAACTGATCCAATGAACCGGTCGAGCCTACGGAAAGTGTTAATGAAGGATACAGCGCGCTCTGCAAAGACTGACGGCTTATCCGCTGCAACTCCTGAAAGATAAACTGATTGCGCAAGCTTGTATTGGAGCGGGTAAGGCTTGCGCGCATAGATTCGAAATCAAACTGCTCCTCAACAAACTGGAGTTTGTCGGTAAGTACATACTGATTATTCAGATTCTCATTGAGCAACTCATTGAGATTACGCACCGCGCTACGCAGTGCAATCTCCTGTCGAAGAACATTTGCTGAGTCGGTGAGGTAATTGTTCTGTTCTTGAAGAACATCAAAAGTAATAGCGCCACCTAAAGTTTTTCGCAGGCTCACATACTCATAAAGCTGCCTCGAAAAAGTCATGGCCCGCTTGCGTACATTCAGGCGTTCCTGTTCCAGCAAAACATTATAGTACCCCAAAATGATTGTTTGAACCGTATTCTCCAGAATAAACCGGGCATTACCCTCCGTCTGTAATTCCAGATTTTCAAGACGTTCCTTATTGAGGCGAACAGCAAATCCATTGAAAAGAGTCCACTGGACATCAATTTGTCCGGGAATGGTATTGCCAATGTTTCGGCCGGCTACAGCAAATGGGTTAGCCGGTTTACGCTCAATCACACTGTTATTTTGGTTCGCCGTGATATTAATGGTGGGCAGGCGACCCGTCTGTCCCCAATTATTTAAACGCTGGGCTTGTTCAATTTCCAGTTTTTGGATCTGAGCATCAAAATTATTTTGGAGACCGCGCTGCACAGCATCCAGAAGAGAAAGCGTCTGTTGTGTCCAGGCATTAGGTGCTGAAACGCAAACCAGAATAAAAACAATAAATAATTTCAAATTCAGTTTCATCGGCTCAATCCTTGACTTCTTTTCTAATGTGTTTGCCGGTAAAGTAGGAGTACACTGCAGGTATCACAAAAAGGGTTAACACAGTTGAAAATAACATCCCTCCAATAACACCAATACCCATAGAGACTCTGCTTTCGGAACCAGCACCAAGTGCCAAAGCAATTGGCAAAATTCCCAGGATGGTGGCCAGACTGGTCATGATGATGGGTCGGAACCGGCTCTCTGCCGCGCCAACAACTGCATCCAGAATCGGAATTCCCGTCTCTTTCCGCTGATTAGCAAATTCAACAATCAAAATTCCATTTTTGGTTACCAACCCGATTAGCATGATAATACCAATCTGACTGAAAATATTGAGTGTCTGACTGAAGTACCACAGCGTAAGTAAAGCACCAGCCAAAGCCAATGGCACAGTAAACATAATTATCAACGGATCTCGGAAGCTTTCAAACTGACCAGCTAGAACCAGATAAATAATAGCCAATGCAATAAGAAAAGCCAGATAAATACTCGACGAGCTCTCTGCAAATTCCCTTGAAGCACCATCCAGACTGGTGGAATAGCTGTC
>Ga0315904_10012308_pt1 | contig 10825 bp, 10 predicted proteins | sample LakEriMetagenome_6_FD_203529 | JGI IMG/M metagenome (GOLD analysis project Ga0315904, IMG submission 203529) | Freshwater fungal communities from buoy surface, Lake Erie, Ohio, United States - Buoy 12 MA120 | ecosystem: Environmental > Aquatic > Freshwater > Lake | place: USA: Lake Erie, Ohio... | reverse complement strand
ATATGGTTAGTAACAGAATATGGTACTGAAACATCTAAACTCTTTACTGTTATACAAGATAATGGTGAAATATGGGAATGGCAAAACAAAGATGTAAAAGTATTAAATAATATTTCATTTAATAGACTATGCACAACATAATTAAAACACCCAATTATCTACTAATTGTAGATGATTCAAAAATTGAGTTAGGAAGCTGGCACACTTGTATTTATCCTGAATATCCATTAGAAGCAAGATTTACAGATGAATCTACTAAGTATGATATTTGTAAGGGTTGCAAAAACATAATTGCACATTTACCACTCAACAATGCACCTACACTTGAAGGTGTAGATTTATTACCACCAATTGAACCAATAGGTTTTGATGAATATCAATACACAGAGGAGGATTTGAGGAAAGCTATGAAATACGCTTCTGAAATTACCAATAATAAAATGAAGTATATGGAAGATTATATTCAATCCCTCCAACAACCAAAATATCCTATTGGATTTGAGTGTGAAAAATCTTTGTGTTTTCCATCGCATTGTTTTAGAGATTGTGATATGAGGTGTAAATACCCAAGACCAAAAACAACCACCAACTCACAAGGTCTTACTCAATGGGTAGGTGAGTATATTTATTAATTTTAAAAAACTAATATGATAACTCAAACAATTAGAAAAGCATTAGATATAAAACCATCTGGAAGGAGTAGTGATTACATTACTCCTTCTTTTATTCATGGTTGTTTATTTAAATGTGGTTATTGTTATATGAGGAGGAATAAACCTGAAGGTATATCAATAGCTACAAATACTGATGAAATATTACAGACTATATATAATCATGCTCAAACATTAGGTGTTAAAATACCTAATCAAACTCATGAAAATCTATGGACTTATGATATTTCTTGTAATGAAGATTTTGCATTACATGCTAAATACCATGATTGGGAAAAGATATTTGATTTCTTTACTCAATCTGATTTACCTATAATGGGTACATTTGCAACTAAATATGTAAATGATAAATTGTTAGATTACAATCCTGATAAAAAGATTAGGATTAGATTCTCACTTATGCCACAAAGTTTATCTGATATATTAGAACCAAACACTTCATTAATTTCAGAAAGAATAGAAGCTATAAATGATTTCTACTATGCAGGTTATGATGTTCATATTAATTTTAGTCCTATTATAATTATTCCTGGAGCTAAATCTTTATATGAAGATTTGTTCAAAAAGATTGATTACTATGTGGATGATAAAATTAAAAATGATATACTTGCAGAATGTATTATGCTAACTCATAATAAAGGTATGCATGAATATAATTTAGAACATAATCCTGAAGTAGAAGAATTGTTATGGAATCCTGAAGTACAAGAAGATAAAACATCATCTTATGGTTCTAAGAACATTAGATATAAATGGCAGTTAAAGAATAGGTATATATCTGATTTTGTAAAACTACATGATGAGATAATTCCCTGGAATAAAATTCGTTACATTTTTTAAATAGAATAATATGACAGCAGTAGTATTTTTGGTAACAAAATTAAATAATAAAGTTGATTACATACCAATTGAAATGTGGGATGAAGTAAGAGAAATAATACAACAAGCCTTAGAAATAGAAAAGCAACAGATAAAAGATGCATTCCAGTATAAGTTCCTTCATCCTTATGTGGAGAACGAACCCGAACAATACTACAATGAAACCTATAAAAAAGATAACGTATGACAAACGAAACACTTGAAGAAGCCGCAAAAAAATATAGTAATATTCCTATAAATACAGTAATAGATACTGAAGAAAGGTATTTTAATAGCAATGTAAGAGATTATGATGCTTTTATAGAAGGTGCTGAATGGCAAGCTAAAAAGATGTATAGTGAGGAAGAAGTTATTGCAATAGTAGAAAAAAGCAGAGAAACAGGTTTGACTGCTGAATATTTACTTTTAACTGAACAATTTAAAAAGAAATGATATGACAGCAGTAGAATGGTTGATTGAAAAAATTGAAACTGGCAAGATTGAAATAGTATATTCAGACAAAATACATTCAATTAGATGCTTATCTGAGTTTGTCAAAGCAGCCATTGAAATGGAAAAGCAGCAGATAATAAAAGCAGCAAATTTACCAATAGAAAAAAGATGGTTTGATGCTACATTATATAAAAGCTGTGGAGAACAATATTATAATGAAACCTATAAAAAATAAAACATCACCTGTAAAGAAAATGATGGCAAAAGGGTTCAGATAAAGGTAACGGGCTCCTACCTACCCTGAACAAGATGTTTTATTTAATAGTCCTGTGGCGGAATTGGTAGACGCTATACTAGATTGAAAGTAAAGATGTTTAATATAAAAGACTATATAAACACTTTATACAGGTTCGAATCCTGTCAGGACTATTTTTTAACTTTAAAACAAACACAATATGATACAAGCAAAGATAATAGCAGATTCTATTAATCCTCAAGGAGATAGACTAACTACATTTATAGTTACATTTCCAAGAATAATCCTCTCTGAGTTTAATACTCACAGAATGTTCTCAAGAAATTCTGCATCAAGTAGAGCAATACCATTTGAGAAAATGGTTAAATCTGTAGAAGAAAATCCTTTTATACCTATTGCATGGCAAAAACAACACAAGGGAATGCAAGGTACTGAATACTGGACAGAAGAAAATATAATTAAGTATCTTGAAGATTCTTGGATAGAAAGTATGCATAAAGCATTACAAAGTGCTAAACTTTTAACTTCTAAAGGAGTAACCAAACAACTTTGTAATAGATTACTTGAACCATTTATGTGGCATACAGTAATTATTACATCAGGAAAAGAAGGATTAGAAAACTTTTTTAACTTAAGAAATCATGAAGCTGCTGAAATTCATATTCAAGAATTAGCAAAAAGAATGTTAGAAGTTTATAATGAATCTAAACCTAAACAATTACAAACTGGTGAATGGCATATTCCTTTTAGTGATAATATTGATGAAAACAATTTAAAAGAAGTACTTAAAAAGATGAGTATTCAAAATGAATTAGGTGAATCAATTATTGGAGCTGGTTCAAGAGCTATTAGAAAAATAGCAACAGCAAGATGTGCAAGAATATCATACACAGTAGTAGGTGAAGAAAATAAAGAACCTAATTATGAAAATGACATTAAGTTACATGATAGACTAGCAGAGAGTGGTCATTGGAGTCCATTTGAACATTGTGCTAAAGCTATGAGTGATACAGAGTATAGTAATTTTGTAAAAGGTGATACATCAAAAGCTAAACAAGGAAGTGATATTTATGGTTGGTGTAATAATTTTAAAGGATTTATTCAATATAGATATTTAATTGAAAATGGACAAAGTTGATTTATTATTCGAAATTAAGAAACTTAAAAAAATAATTGAACTTAAAGACTCAGAAATTAGAGAACTTAAAAGTAAAATTAAAAGACAAGCTGCAATAGAAGAAAAGTTGCTTGAAGAATTTGAAAAAACATCTCATCAGTTAGCTAAATGGATGCCATTTGATTATCCTGATGAGATTATTATTAAATCTAAATGTAATACAGTATGAGATGGTTAGTTTTTGTTTTATGTTTATTTATCATTACAAATTGTAGTTCAAAATTACCAACAATAAAAGAGCCACAAAAAGTATGTGTAGATTATGAACCAATAGATACATTTGTAAATTGGTCTATTAATGCAAAACCACAATCTGAATGGACAGATGTAGATTGGTTAGCAAAAATGATGATGTCAGAAATTAATGATAGCTTAGATATTGAAGGATTATATCTTGTAGCAATTACAGCAGTTAATCACACTAAGATGTTTGATAGGTCATTAATTGAAGCATTAACTTATCCAAATATTTTTTGTGCAGTAAATAATAATTCATGTTATTACTGGAGAGCTGAACCTACAACAGTTCATAAAAGATTAGCAATCATAGCATTATCTCAAGAAGTACCTAAAGAGTTATCTAATTTATTTGCATTTTGTGCTTATGACCAAATAAGTAATAGTGCAAAAAGTTGGTTTTCACAATTTAAAGTTTATAAAAAAATCAAGACAGTTAGCTTTTATATGAATGAAAAAGTGTAATTTTGTTTTTTACTAAATTATAATGAAATGGAAATCAAAGTAACAAAGAAACATGAAAATGTAGTATTACCAGAATATGCTACAGAAGGTGCAGCAGGATTTGACTTAATAGCTGATTCATTTTTGCAACTATACAATAAACATCTCCCTATATCATTTGATGAAAAACTTAAATACTCTATTCAAAAAGGATATTTAGTTTTAAGACCTAATGAAAGATTGTTAGTAGGAACAGGATTGTTTATGCAAATACCTCAAGGATATGAACTTCAGATTAGAGATAGAAGTGGCCTTTCATTAAAAAAAGGTTTAAAAGTATTTAATGCTCCTGGAACTATTGATTCTGATTACAGAGGAGAAATTGGAGTTATACTTGCTAATCTATCTGATGGTCTTGTTAAAGTACAACTTGGAGAAAGAATTGCTCAAGGAGTAATCTCTAAAGTAGAGCAAATTAAATTTACACTAGCAGAACAACTAACTGAAACTAAAAGAGATTCAGGTGGTTTTGGTAGTACAGGATATTAAGTTAGTTTCTTTTTTTTGTGTGGCTCATGGGGGTGTAGAAATACACCCCTTTTTTAAATCTAAAATTATGAACATTAAAATTCCAATTTGGGCATTAGCTCTTATTGCAGCTCTATTTTTAATAGTGACTTGTAATAGTGAGCAAAAAGTAAATTTTACTAAAAAACAATGGAAACTATACAAGACATTATTAGAAGATAGTCTTGTACAATTCAAAGATAAGAATGGAACATTGTCAAGTAAGGTTAGAGTAATGGAAGTTATTAGTGCAAATCAAATACTAGAACTTAACAGCAATAAACAAACTGTTATAAGGCTCCAGGATGAATTAAAACAGTATAAGGGTGGAGTAACAAATTCTACGGCATTCACAGGCCAAACGAAATTTGATACAATTATAAAAACCGAAATAAAATATGTTTATGATACTCTGTTTCAAGATGGTGATACTATACTAATACCTCTTCAAAAATATGCTGTGCATCATAATGATAGGTGGATAGGTGTAAATTTTGATTCAGATAGTTCTAACACCAAAATCAGTATTCAAGTAGAAAATGAGTACTCAGTTAGTCTTGTAAAAAATAAGAAAAAATATGAAGCTATAGTAAAAAATTATAATCCATATTCTTCTATTTCAGAAATTAGTGCAGTATCTTTACAAGGATTACCAAGAACTAAAAGATTTGGAATAGGATTACAAATTGGTTATGGTATAAATTCCTCTTTTAAAATACAACCATACTTAGGCGTAGGTATGTCATACAATGTTGTTCGGTTTTAGTTTTCATTAGTTAGTTATTTTGGTTTTTAAAAGTGAAAAGGTTTCCGTAAATGGAAACCTTTTTTTTTATTATTATCATTCTCTACTGTCTGGATTTTTAATATCTTTAAGTAAAGGAAATCTTTTATTTAAAATTTTATTAATTTGTTTATCAGGCACTCCTTGTTCTTCAAGTTCTGCTCTTAATACAGCTCTTTTACCCTCTAATATTTTATTAGCTTTTTTAGTATCATCAAAATACCAATCATCATAATGAGTTTTTTCAAATTGCATTTCCATTTGTTTTGAAAATCCAAAATAAGAATCTCTAACAATAGAAGGTAATGCAATTTTATAAAATGCATTTGCTGTTTTAGAATCTCCTGCATTAATACCTCTTGTAATAATATCATTACCTTCTACCCATTCTTGAGTTGCACCTACAAATTTAGTAACATCATTAAAAAATCTAATAATTGGTTGCTCACTTACTAAATTAGTCCATATTTCAGGAGTAGCATACATATTAGAAGATGCTAATACTTGTAATGTTCTATTTACAATTAAGTTATGAGCAATTCTTTCTGGTGAATCTTCTTCATCGTCATCATCCCAAAACATACTTTTAGCAATAAGTGATAATGCAATCCAAGTAAGTTGTAATGACATCTCAGTTACCAATGCTCTCATGTTTTTCATATCTCTTTCAGTAAATTTACCTTCACCAAGTTTACCTTGTTTTATAAGTTTTTCATAACCTACAAATTCATTCATTACTTGTTTACCTGTAAATGTACTACCTATAAAATTTACAGGCATACCTATCATTTTTCTTGCTATTGCTTTTCCAAGAAATGCATATTCACCTAAAGTGCTTAAATTACTTCTTACTCCTGTCCTTTTACCTATAAGATGACCTGTTGCAAAACCTACAGCAGCTCCTAATAATGGACCACCAAATCCCCAACCTACTATACCACCCATTATACTTAATGATGCTTTAGTATGTGACCTGTATCTACCTTTATAACCTTTAACTCCTAACTCTACATCATCTCTTTCACTAGCAAATCTTGTATAAAGTTGAGAACCAACCCAAGTTTTAAACATCATTAATGCTTTACCCATAGTACTTGATTTAGCCATCATACCTCTAAGGTTATCATAACCTAAACCATGTGCCATTCCAATAGCTTGAGATGTTTTAGTTTTAAATGAAGTAAAAGCTTCTCCTTGTCCTAATTCCCAAGTTTTAATATTTTCTTCAGTTCTAAATTCAGGTAATAATTTACCATTTATATCCATTGCATCCCAAGGATTAGATTTTTGTCCATTTTTACCTATAATTTCAGTATCAAACATAACTGAAAGCATTAGTGGAGTTTGATTAAGATACTCTGTTCTTTTATTAATCTCCATTGGAGTAAACTTATCTAAAACATCTAATGAAGTTTTAACAGATGCTTTTTGTAATTCATTAGTAGAATCTTGAAGTATATTATATCTGTCAACTAATACTCTTAGTTTTCTTGAACCTTGAGTACTCCTATTAGTATTACCTGTTACGCTTTTAAATAAAGAACCTTTAACAATATTTAATGCTCTATAATAATGATGAGGTTCAAAGTGGTCACCATTAGCAGCAATAATCATATTAGCTATTTGACCCTCCATGTAGTTAGTAATACCTGAAGATAAGTTATAACCTAATCCTAAATATCTAATGTAATTAAATAAGTTTTCAAATGCTGCACTTGCAGATACTTGTTTACCTAAATTAGCTTTTATTTTTAATAACTTATTTATTTCATTTTCATCTTTTGAATCATTAATCATTTCATTGAGTTTTTTATTTAACTCTTTGTCTTTTTGAGATAATATTCTTCCTGATATAAGATTACCTATTTTATCTTTTAATGTTTTAGAGTCAACATTTTCAGAATCAATTACACCAAATGCTTTTGCATCTCTATTACCAAGTATAACTCTATTAAACCAATCTTCCATTTGAGTATTAGCTCTTGTTCTTAATCCTTCTGTTTGTCCTTGTTGAGAAAAAATATTAGTTACTCCTATACCTTGTTTATTAGTTTTTGGTTTTTGTATTTGGGTATAATGATTCTTCATCATTTCCATATAAGGTAATAACTCTTGTCTTGCAGTATACTCAGCAGCCATCATATTATAGTATCTGATTAATTTAGGTAAATCAGTAGAACTATCTTGAATTATATCTGCCATTACTGAATTTTCTAATATTTTACCAACAGGTATTCTTTCACCATATTTAGCAATTAATGCTTCATAAGTAGGAGCAATGTTAGTTTTTTCACTAATTAAATTAAGAAGACTTGATGGTAATTTATATACATCAATAGTACCATTTCTTCTTATTTTTAACTTACCCATACCTGGTAAGTTATTAGCTTTAATTAATTCCATTGTCAATAAATCATTTATCCTGGATTTATTATTGTTTAAAAATTCAGCATTTACTGTTGGCTCTGTTTTACCTGTAATAACATCTTCATTTTCAAATGATATAGAACTTTGAGGATTTATACCAAATCCACCCCTTACTCTATCATAGAAATCTACTAAAGCATTCCATAGTTTTTTATACAATGAAATATTAGGGTCAGATAATATTTCTCTAAATGTTTTTTGTACAGTAGGTAATGAATTTGAAAAGAGTTGTTCTTGTACTTCAGTAGGAAATGAATTTAAAATAGTAGTCATTTGTTCTTGTACTATTTGATAGTATTCATAAAGGTCTTTATTTTTTTCAATTTGTTCAAATTGTTTATCATAATAACTAGTAGATTCTCCTTTACCAACAGTTACATATCTACCTGACTTATCTTGAGATACTGATTCTGCTTTATATCTTCTTGGAACACTAATGTTGTATTCCATACTTGAATTTACAAATTTATTTCCTATTTGTACATCACCATAATAAAAGTAATCGGCACCTGTAAATGGACTTTTTGCAGCTTCATTAAACATAATATCTGCTTGTACATTTTCACTTAACTGTTCAAAAGTATCTACTCCATTTTCTTCTAATGCCATTTGTCTATTGGCTTCTTTCCATACAAAATATTTTTTAATCTGTTTAATTTGTTTAGCTACTTCTTCTTTGTATGCTTGTTCACTACCTAAGTTTTCAATAAGTTCTTTTCTATGGTTATCATCTACTTCATCAAAATATTCATCAGCTAAATCAGGAAATGCTTCTCTAACTTCTCTAAGTCTTCTTATATCAAACACTAATACATTTTCTCTATACCATTGTTGTCTTTCTTGATAAGCTTGCTTAAGTAGTTTATTTTTTGCTTGTTCATCTAAACCAGATGTTCTAATAAGTCTTAATTGTTCTTTAAAATCAGCTTGTATAGTTGCTCTTGTATCAAAAAAGTCTTGATTATATCTGTTTACAAGTCTTCCTGTATTTCTACCCATTGATTTTTGAAAGAATATATCAAAAGATGGATTAGTAAAATTAAGGGCACTTAAAACTGCACCCATACTCCTTAATGCTTTTTCAGCTTTAACAAGAGCTTTATTATGTTTTTCTTCAAATTGTTTAGCTTTACTTATTTTTTCAGCAAATATTCTTTGTGTTATATCCATCATAACTTGTGGAATAACATTATTAGCTGATATAGTTTTACTTGGGTCCATAATCATCATATCTACCCAACTAATATCTCCTATTGGTGCAGTAAGATGTTTGTAAGAAAGGTCTTCTGAATATAGTTGTTTAATAGTAGGATGACTATTAATTATATTCTCTAATGCTTTCTTTTGTTTTTGTTCTAATTGAGTTTCATAACCTGCAAATGCTTTAGATAAATTTTCAAAGAAGTCAATAGTTTGTTGAGGTAATTGCATTTTACCATCAGCATCAAAGATTTCTTCTTCAAAAAATATTGGATGACTTGTAATAGGGTCATTATCAAGAGTAACTTTTTTAGCATTAAAACTCATTGCTTTGTAAAAGTTAATAATTCTCTTGGCTTCATTAATATCATTTACATTTTCTGACTCAAGTAAAGTTTGTAATCTTTGTAAATCTTGTTGAGCTTGGAATTTTAATTTACCATAACTATATCCTGATTCAGTATCTATTATATCATTTTCTAATTGGTCTAATCTTTCTTGTAGTTGATTTTCTTTTCTTGCAAAAGATAATGCTTCTTCTTTTGATTCAGCATCTTTAATCATAGCTTGAAGATTAGCAATCCTATCTTTAAGTTTAGACCTTAATGATTTTTTGTAACTAAGTACTTTATCAAAATTAGTAATTACTTCATCATCTAATGCACTATCAGTTTCTATTCCAGCTTCTTCTTTAGTTTGCTTCTGCTGTTGATTTGCTGCATACTCTGCTGCTAAATCATCAAAGTTAAATTCATCATCTACAAACTCATCAACATCTGATTCTTCTTTAGGGTCAAATGATTTATTAGAATCTACAAACTCTTTAAATCCTTTTATATCATCTTTACTTCCTAATATATGAATTTGTTCAGGTTCAAATACTGTTGCAAATACTAATTCTTCTTTATTTGCTAACTCTTTCCAATCATCTAATGCTTTTTGATAACTATTTTCTATATCTTCCAATTCTTCTTTAGAAAAATCACTAGGGTCAATATCTGGAAATTGTGGTTTAATAGCATCCATATCAGCTCCAGGTTCTTTTAAATAAGTAATAAACCCATCAGAATCTTTTACTTGTCTATAACCAGAAGCATCTATAGCACTCATAAAAATTCCATGACTATATTTCATTGGAGTTTTTAAATTTAAAATACTTGCAATTTTAAATCCTTCTTTAGTATAATAATTTGGGTCTTTACTAAAAAAAATACCATCATCTGCTCCTTTACTTAAAGATTGTTCAGATGGTTTATTAAATTTATCTCCTATAAATTTTTTAAATGTTGTATGATAAACAATATCTTTTACTTGACTATCAGGAAAGATAGTATCTAAGTATTGAGAATATTGTTGAGGAGTTCCAATAGAAGATAATTCAGAATTATTATTAAATAGTTCTTTTACTCCTGGTTTTATTTCTTTTGGTTCAAATGATTTATCTTGAGATGGAGCAAATAAAGGTTCAACAGGTTCATTTTCTAAAAACTGTTGATTATATTGTTCATACTCAAGATAATTCTTTTGTTCTTCTAATACATTAGTAGCTATATCAAATGCTTGTTCATATAAACTTGTACCTTTTTTAAATCCTAAATATTTAAACAAATGGTCTAAAAACTCTTCAAGATAGTTTTTATATTTTTTTGTTTCAATAGCTGGTAATTTTTGTAATTCTTTTATAAATTTAGAATCAGTAAATATACCTACTAAAAACTCATCTATGTTTTCTAATTCATAACTTTTTGGTA
>Ga0315904_10012305_pt1 | contig 10828 bp, 7 predicted proteins | sample LakEriMetagenome_6_FD_203529 | JGI IMG/M metagenome (GOLD analysis project Ga0315904, IMG submission 203529) | Freshwater fungal communities from buoy surface, Lake Erie, Ohio, United States - Buoy 12 MA120 | ecosystem: Environmental > Aquatic > Freshwater > Lake | place: USA: Lake Erie, Ohio... | reverse complement strand
GCCTCAGATGTTTCAGTTGGCCAAAATGGCTTCAAATACTGATGGCCAACAGCGGCCAACTGAGGTAAAAAGATGTCAGAACAAGTTGATTGCCAATATGTTAAGACATTCTACGAATCAGAAGGTTAGGGGTTCGAGTCCCTTCGGGTGTATTTTCATTATCAGCGAGTTACAGAGGCTGGAAGTTAGATCAAAAAAGACGCTTTGCCATTTCTTCGCCACTTTTCGGGATGTAACCGCTGGCCCTAATCCCGGCATAACCGAGTTCCTTCAGCAATTCGGCCTGGGCGTCGGCGCTGCTTCTGAGCTTGCCGTCGCTCATGGCGGTGTCCATGGCGAAGAACGGGTTTGTCGGAGCGGCTGCGCACATGAGTGAGCCTAGCAGCAGGAACGCCGCGCTTCCAAAACGGGATAGGATGGGATGTTTCATGAGTGGGATGGTGGGAGAATCAGGGAACCTTTGGCAACTTCCACGCGGCGCGGGCGGTCCATTAGGGCATGGGCTAGATACCGGGATTTAGCGGCTTGCAGGTCATGCTTTCAGTCCGGTGAGATCCACAGGCAACTTCTGGTTTTCCTTGAGCAATTGCTCCATGGTAAGCTCTTGACCGCGCGCGGCGGCCTCGCGACCGAGGATACAGGCAAGGCAACCATCGATCGCACGACGCACCGTGTCATTGGTGAAAATGCCACCGATGACTTGCTGGTGGAACGTGGCGATGTTACGAACCGCACCGCTTGCATTAAGGTTCGCAACAGGCCCGCCCTTGTATCTCAGCGTGCCAGCCCCGTGCAGGTAGGCCTCCTTCTCGTAATCCACCTGTGCGTGGCCATTCCGGCCGTGTGCCACCACCCGCAGCGCGCTCGGAGCGCTGTTACCAAGACCCTGGCCGTAATGGTTGTGAACCACGCCATTGGCATAGCTACTTGAGCGCCGGAGCAGGTTGGCTGCGGCAGATGCCAGCCACCGGCATGCCAGTCCCGGCCGGCGCGCAACCGTTGGGCGCATTCGGCACGCCCCGCGCGCAGAGCGACGCCACCCGCGCCGCAGCGTGATGCCCATGGGCCGAGCAGGGTGGCAGGGAAGTCCGCCGCCCGCGCCGTGCCACGGCCAGCAAAGCCCCCGCCGATGGTGGCCGGTGTCCGGTGTCCGGGCATGGATTTTAGATGGCGGGGCATGGGTGGCGGAGGAAAAGTTGAAAGCTGAAATGAAGAGGTCGGAGGGCGGGAAAAAAGGCGATTGGTGAGGTGGTTATGGGTTACAAGGTTGATGACAATGGCCAACTTGCCACATCAGGCACGCTGCGAAAGAAAATTCCGCATGGACCACCTGTCTGGTTTTCGACAGGTTGACTTCACGCAGCGCATTTCGGTTCTTTTCATCATTTGCCCTGAATGAGGCCGGTCATTTTGGTTGGGACGGGCGTTTCAGAAAGTTCCAACAGTGTTGGAGCCATGTCGGTGAGAGAGATAACGCGCTCGTCCGGCCTCAGTAGGCCGGGCGACGCCCCCGCTGAGCCGGACGATCGCAATCAACGCATCCGGTCCCCCTGGAAAGTGGGCAAGGTCCTCATCAGTCCGACTGAAACACCGCCTCTCTCCCGCGGCTCTGGTCGAGACGGAGTGTCACACTTTCAAAATGCCCGCCAGCGCGGTGAGCGGCAGGATGCGGGCGCGGTGTCCGGCGAATTCGACATCCTTGGCGCCGGTATGCACCTGATAGAAAACCGGGATGTCGGAACGGGCTGCGAAATAGGGGACATTGCGGCTAAGCTCGCGCTCACCGGTCTTGCATTCCACGGCGAACAGCGGCTTGCCGTCACGCGTGACGATGAAGTCGATTTCCCGGCCCGCCGAGTCGCGCAGAAAACGCAGGCTCATGCGATCGCCCTCCGTGTCTTCGAGATGGTGGCAGTATTTCAGGAGCTGGGAGGCCACCAGATTCTCAAAACGGGCGGCAGGGTCGTCGCAGAGCGACCAATCCCACATGTAGAGCTTCTGTTCCTTCTTCGCCGCCCGCAGTTTGGGAAGGCCATGGGGTGGAATGCGGAAACAGAAATAGAGGTTCTCGAGGATGCGGATGTATCGATCCGCGGTTTCGAATGCCACCTCAAGATCCTGACGCAGGTTGTTTATGGAGAGCGGGCTGCCGACGCGCGAAGGCAAAACAGAGGCCAGCAACTCGACCTGCGAAACCTCCTTCACCTGCTCCAGGCTGATCAGGTCTTCCTGGATGACGCGGCTCAGGCGCTCCCGCTGCCAGCGTTTCCAATGCCGCCGGTCGGCCTTGAGGAACGGCTCGGGAAATCCGCCGAAGGCGAGCAACGCATCGAGATCGGACGCCGCAGGGTTCGGATTGATCTCGTATAACGAGAGAGGATGCAGACGGTGGTAATGGTAGCGACCCTGCAGCGAATCCCCGCCCTTGCGGTAGTGATCGAGCCTGGCCGAACCGGTGACGAGGATTTTCCGGGAGCCATGCTGCTTGTCGTAGATTCCCTTGATCAACCCGCGCCACTGGCGGTATTTGTGAATTTCATCGAAAACCAAAAGCTTCTGATCGGCGGGCAATGCGCCGGCGAGAAGAAGTTTCCGATCCGCGGGATCGTCCCAAGAAAGATAGGCCGGGTGAGTCGCCTTGGCATCATCCAGCAGGCTGAGCGCGAGCGTCGTCTTCCCCACCTGACGGGGCCCGCCAAGGAAGACCATCTTTTCCTCAAGATCCGCCAGCAGGATGGGTGACAGGCCGCGTCGCATGGAGCGAGATTTAAACGTGCATTAATTCGAGTCAAGTCGAATAATGACACGTAAAAATTCGAGTGGTCCCGAATCCGGGAATCACTCGCGCGACTTGTCGAGGCAAGGCGTGCGTCGAAGACATCGGTGAGGCGCTTCGGCAGGATGACGGGCCGCTCTTACAGCGCCATGTCCTTGAGCTTCTTGAGCGGGGTTCCAAGGGTGCTGGGAACGGCAAGGCACGCTGCGAAAGAAAATTCCGCATGGACAACCTGTCTGGTCTTCGACAGGTTGAATTCATGCAGCGCATTCCGTTTCTTTTCATCACCGAGCAGGTGGCGGCGCATTTGAGTGAGGAATTGCGGCGCGGGCGCTGGAAGGGCGAGATGCCGGGAAGGAACCAACTGGTCAAGGAACTGGGAGTCAGCGGTAATACCGTGGAACTTGCATTGCAGCAACTCGAGAACCAAGGCCTGCTGGTGCCGCAGGGTGCGGGTCGGCCGCGCCGCATCGAACTGCCGAAGATCTCCGCCGCGCCTTCCATGCGCCTGACCATCCTCCACGATGAAAGTCTCGCCAAAAAGGTCGGCTACATGATCGATCTCCGGCACATGCTTGAGGAGGCCGGACACACCGTCGCATTCGCGCCCAAGAGCATGCTTGATTTGGGCATGGACGTGAAGCGAATACGCCGGATGGTGGAAGCCAGCGAAGCGGACGCCTGGTTGGTGATCTCCGCCCCGCGCCATGTGCTGGAGTGGTTCGCGGAACAAGCGCTGCCCGCCTTCGCCCTGTTTGGCCGCCGCGTGGGGGTGCGCATCGCGGGGAGCGGGCCGGACCACGCGCCGTCCGTGCGCGCCGTGGTGCGGCGCCTGGTCGCACTCGGTCACCAGCGCATCGTGATGCTCGACCGCTGGAGTGCGAGAGGCTCCATACAGGGGCGCACCATACGCGCCGTGTTGGAGGAAATGGAGAATCTTGGATTGCTGACCGGCGCCTACAACGTGCCGGTCTGGAATACCAACCCCGAAGGTCTGGGCGGCATACTCGACGAACTGTTCCGGTTCTCCCCTCCCACCGCCCTGATCATCGACGAGGCCTTCATTTTCCACGCCGCCAAGGAGCACCTCGCCCAGAGAGGCATCCTGGCACCCAGAGACGTCTCGTTGATCTGCATCGACGGGGATCCGACCTTCGAGTGGTGCAGGCCATCGGTCGCCCATATCCGATGGCACCCCGGGCCATTGATGAATCGCATCATGCGCTGGGCGGACAACGTGGCCCGCGGCAAGAAGGATCTGCGCCAGACCTTCACCAAGACTGAGTTCGTCGATGGCGGCACGGTCGGACCGGCGCCGAAGGCACGGTGAGAAGTGACACGAGCATCCATGATGCGAGTCCGGGGATTGCTCTCGATGGCGAGGCAGCGGGCGTCCTCGCCGTGGACCGGAAAGATGTCTTTCCTGAGCGCAGATGCTCCTTGATGGCCTTGGAAACAAAGGCTCTTACACATCCATGGCATGGCATTCCTTCTGGCCGCGGGCGATCGACGGAGAATGACCATACTCCGCCTTGAACGCCTTCGAAAGATGAAACCCGTCGCAGAATCCGAGCGACTCCGCGATCATGTCGAGTTTCAGATCGGAGCGATGCAGCATGAGCGAGGCTTGAACCAAGCGGCGACGGCGGCGGTAGGTGGAGGGCGACTCACCCGCAGCCGATTTGAAAACCTTGCGAAACCGCTCGTGGCTCATTCCCACGGTTGCCGCGATGGCAGAAATGTCCGGTGCATCCGCTCCACCACTGAGAAGCTGGCAGGCATTCTCCAACCAATCCTCCCGCGTCACGGGACGCCGGGCCAAGGTGTTGAATCCCAAATCTCTAATTCCCAAACATCCATTTATTATCCCACCTACGACGGCAACGGCAACATCAGCGAGCACCTCGACGAGACGGGAGCCGTCGCCGCCCACATCGAATACAATCCTTTCGGGAACACTGTCGTCAACACTGATACCATCAACCAATTCGCCTATCGCTTCTCAACAAAACCTTTGGATCAAGCCACGGGACTCTACTACTACACATACCGTTGGTATGATTCACTAACAGGCCTCGCTCAGGGCATCGGGGTGAAGTCAATGGCCTTGAGGCTCGCGGTTTTCAGGTTTCCTTCAAGACAGGATACACTTACTTTATATCGGCCGAGCTTGGGGAAATTCAGCCAACCGATCGGGAACGCCTGATAGTTGTGCGAGGAGTTCTGCTGGTTGCGGATGGATTCGCCGCCTTCCACCGTCACTTGCCAGACGACGCGGCCCTCTCCGGCGTAGGTCAGGCCAACCTGATAGTTGCCGGATGCGGGCACCTCCACCTCCCAGGTGGTGGTGCCGTCGGCCTGCCAATCGGTGACTTGCATCAGGTGTTTCCATTCACCGAATTTTTCCATCCATTGTTTGGCTTCCTGTCTGGCACCGCGAACGGTGGCGAAAGCGGCCGGGATTTCGGTCTTCATGACGGGATCGATACCGAAGCAGGGATCGACTTCGGGGGTGGTTGTTAGCTCTACATCAATGATGGAGACAAGCTTTTCCGGCGCGCGTGGCGGCACGGTGAAACGGGTCCAGCCGTTTTCGGCGTGATGTTCGATGGATTCGGATTCCGCGCCCCTCAGAAGCCTGGAGGACTTGATTTGGGTTTTGAGTCCCGGCAGATACAATTCGCCGGAAGCCGGCCATTGATAGACGGCCAGAAACAGGCGGTTTTCCTTCACGGTGACATCACCCCAGGGCAGGGCGTGTTTCCAAGGTGAGGCGCTGGTGCCATAGACCACCTGGGGATAGCGTCGCACCCATTCGCCCGAAGCGCGCAGGGAATCCGCCGCGCGTTCAGGGATCGAGCCGTCGCCGCGCAGGCCGATGTTGAGCATGTAGGTGCCGCCTCGGGCAACAGTCGCAATCACCCGGTGCAGGATTTCCGCGGGAGCTTTCCAGTTCTCGTCATACCACGCGTATGCCCAGGAGTCGTTGGTGGTGTCCACGGTTTCCCACAGACCTTCGACGTTCTCGATCGGAACCTCCATGTCGCCGAGCGTCTGATAGTCGCCAAGATTGTGACCGGCACGGCCGGAAATCATGGCATTGGGCTGGTTCTTGCGCACCACCGCCACCAGCTGCTCGACGTAGTTTTTGGGCATGGCTCCAGGGGTGTCGAACCAGACGATTTCGATCGGCCCGTATCCGCGGGTGATCTCCTCGACCTGGGGCAGGCACTTCTTCTTGAAATAGTCATCGAACGTGGCGGGATTCCCCTGCTCGTCGGAAGACGGGCCGTTGCCGCCGCCCGGGAAGGTCCAGTCCTGATTGTGCGAATAGTAAAATCCGAAACCAATTCCGACCTTGTGACAGGCCTCGGAGAGTTCCTTCATCGGATCACGACCGAACGGTGTGGCATCAACGATATTGAAGGGATTCGATTTCGAATGATACATGGCGAAACCCTCATGATGCTTGCTGGTGATGACGATGTATTTCATGCCTGCGTCCTTGGCCAGTTGGGCGACCTCCATCGCGTCGAACTTGACGGGGTTGAACTGTTTGGCGAGTTCCTTGTATGCCGGAATGGGGATGCCAGCCATGTTCTGGTTCATGATCCATTCGCCAATGCCATAGTAGGTTCTGCCCTCCACTTTGTTAGCCAGTTGGGAATAGAGCCCCCAGTGGATGAACATCGCGTAGTTGCCGTCCGCGAACAACTGTCCACGCTTGGCGTCTCCGGCTCGGAGCTTGACCATCGATTCTCCCCACATCCTGTCCATCTCCTGGGAGTGCGCCGTGGCGGCAAGGCCGAGGACGGCCAAGGCCGCCATGCAGTGGTTGGTGAGTCTTCGTTTCATGATTGGTAGCTGAGGGTTGAGGTTCATGGTAGTGGCAGAAATTGAATGAGGCGCGGACGGCCGCCGTTGGCGGGAATGTTATAGGTCCGGCTCCAGCGGCTTGTGGATGGATCGTAGTCGGTTTGCCAGAAGTCGTTGCCGTGAACACCCTGGTCCAGAGCGCGGCCATCGATCTCGAGCATGTAACCGCGGTGGGAAGACAAGCCGGTGAAGGTGACGGGAATGAATCCCAATCCACCTGATAGAGTCAGGCGTGCCGTGTCGCAATCGGTCCGGATGCGAATGTCGGGTTGCAGGCATTCCAAGGTTCCTGTTTCCATTTTGACGACCCGATCGTTGCCGAGCGCTTCACGCTGGATCATCCGCCAGGTGTTTTCGTCGCGAATCAGCGCTTCCCGGAGTTCGTTGTTAGGGCCATAGTAATCCTTGGCGAACTGCGGCATCACGACGTGCTCGATGGTGGCCTCCACGAAATCGCCGGGTTCAAAGCGTGTGACGCCGGGTGGCGGGACGATGTCGAGAGTCGATGAGTTGTTGCTACCGATGGTAGTGCCGTGCTCGGCCATCCAGGGGGCCGCGTCTTTGCCGCCGAGTCTGGCTTTCCACGTGCGGATCACGATGCCGCGATTCGCCCAAGCTCCGGGTTTCGCGCTGTCACGCGGCACCGCTTGATGCAGGGATGCCCACGGGATGCGACCGCGGCACTCCACCGGCGGAGTGCGGTAAGTGTCGCCTCCCCATTGGGTGTCCCACTCCTTGAGAAGTCCTGTTTCATCGCCCAGGGCCATTTTGCGCTCACCGGTGTAGCTATAGGTGTCCGCGCCGATCTGGAAGATGACGAAGCGGGAGAAATCCGTGGCTTTGGCCACATCCAGCCGGATTTGATAGATCCCGCGTACCACATCATCAGTGCGGGCGAGGCTGACGGTCATCGCCTGCTTCAGGTTGGTTCCGATGCGCCCGGCATAGGTGACCTCGGTAAGGCACGGACCCTGGCGATGATAGGTGGTCCGCATGGCGGAGTGGGGAATTCGTTTTCCCGCCGGGCCGAAGAAGCGGAAAAAGTCCCCGCCACCGACGTTGCTGGTCCAACCCCACTGCGAAAGATCGCCCATGGAGTTCACCATCAGGGGACGGACATCGGTGATGGTGCAATCGGCCTGCACCTGATCGGGTTCATAACAAATACTCTCGCCCCATGCGCCGAGCGCGCTTTGATTCCAGAGTTGGTTGCTCCCCCAACCGATGAGGGAAAGTTGCGCGTGGGAGGTCGCCGGGACTCCGCCCCAGTGACCGTAGGCGATGGTGAGTTCCAGTTCCGCAGTGCTGCCGGTCGGCAGGCGCACTTGGGAGATTCCATGAAACCAGAGCCCCGCGTGGACGCCACCTGCGGGCTCGTGGTGCCAGTTCTTGCTGAGCTGCACGGGAATACCGGTCGGATTTCCATCCGCATCGCGAAGGATCGCGGAGATGCCCGTGACGGCGCTGCCGATGCGCTGGAGAAACCGGTTCTTTTCAAACATCAACCGCGCGGTCTGCTCGCGGTTGGTCGTATTTGTTAGGGTGAGTTTCACGCGCTCGATGGCGTCGTTGGCGGCCCCCTTTACGTCAGGCGGGGAGACAGGTTCGATGCCGTCGAGATTCACGCGGTGCCAACCCCGGGTCGTATCATAGTCCACCGGGCAAGGGTTGCCTGTGGGGATCGCGGAGGCTTTCACAATCACCGGACTTTTAAATTCCTCGACCTCGAAGGTGGCGGGGTCGAACGCGAGTGAAATTTCGTGCCATGCGGGAGAGGCCCATGTTTCCCCGGGGGGCAGATCCCAGCGCCTGTGTAGGGACGTCGCCCCCTTCGCTGCGGCCAGCTTGATTTCCATCGAGGCGTTCTGCCATTGCCCACCCGGCCCTTTGATGTATTGCAAGCCCGGTCGGGCGGCAAGGATCAGGACCAGACGGTCCGGCCACGCCACGGTTTCGAATCGCGCCTCGACATTCAATCGTTCACCTTCCGCCGACTTGAATACCAGATCCGTGACATCGGCGCGCTGCATGAAGCGCCCGGACTCGATCAGGCGCGGTCCGGTATAGCGGCTCCATTTCCCGCCCTCGCTGCAATGATATTGTTTGCCGTTGGCAGTGAGGGCGAGTTCCAGATCCGCGGGGGAGGGAAGTGCGACCCCGGCAGCGTTATCAGGAACGGGACCCAGTTGAGGGATTTTCAGACTCGCGGTGTCCAGAACCATCGAGTAGCTGCCGGTTTGGATGCAGCGTTGCCACGGCGCGGTCGGCAAGACTCCGGGAAAGCCCTCCACCCACCACAATGACGTCTGATCCTTGACCTGCGGCATCATGGCCGTGGGTGAGGCGGGTTGGGCCAAACACACAGTCATGGCTCCGAGCCAGACTGCTAGATGAAAAGCTGCCGTTTCCCGGGTGAATGATGACTGGGTGAAGCTCATGACATCGATTTACGGCTGACGTTCGTCCGGGACCACCCATTTGAACTGCGCGAAAACCACTTTCGTGATGTCCATCCCCGCCTTGGGCTTGATCTGGACACTTGTGATATTCGACCAGTCCGGCAGCGGCTGTTTGTGGAACTTGTTGATCAACGTGGCGGCCTTGACCACCATCGACTGCCATTCCTCGGAAGCGGTGATTTCAAGATCCACCTCATACTGGCCGTTCGCCACCAGCGTCAGGGTCTGGGGCTGGGTGCAGTAAAATCTGAAGGAAAGACAGGCATCTTGCGGCGCCTTCCACTTGGGATCGCTGAACTGCTCACTGGTCGTCCCTTGCTGATTGTTGAGCACGCGGAATCCCCGGACGCCGCCGACACCCTCGACCGGGCCGACATCGCTCCACTGTCCGGTTCCCTCCGAGATCACATCGCTTGCTTTGTCCGTGGCGACCGCCTTGCCGAGCTTGGAGGGAATCGCCGCCTGAAAGTCCGATGACAGAACGATCACAGAACCGTTGGAATCATAGGTGATGTTGGCAAAGCTGAACACATAGTCATCCACATTGATGACTGGCAGCTTGGCCGACCATGTGTCACCCTGCCGGACTGCCGCCGCATCGCGCCAGGTCCGGACGAAACTAACCGGGTTTTTAAGAGCGTAAAATACCTGAAGCTCCTTGACCTGTGCGGGGGACGCCGGTGTGACATGAAGTTCGGGCACGCCGTCCGAGCTCAGTTTGATTCCAGCCTTCGGGCGCTCCGGCCAGAAGATGTTTTTCCCGAGCACATATTTTTCCAGCCAGAGTTTTCCGTCCTGTCCGAGCTTTTCAGTGTTGTGGTGTGCGCGAGCCTGATGGGCGAAACTCCATGGCACGCCGGGCTGGAACTTCTTGAATGTCTGCTCGCCGCGTTCGTGTCCGCCGTGGTGGTCGTTGGTGCCATTGAGCCAGAGACAGGCGGCGCGGATGTAAGGCGCATGGGCCTCCGGCGCGATGGCGGATAGAATCAGCTCCTCGTCTGGAGATTTCTTGGGCTCAACGTAAGGGACGTTATACATCCAGACCTGCTTGTTGCGGTAATAGTCGAGCCAGCCGATGCCGAAGTAGGCGACGACCGCCTTGACTCTCGGGTCCATACCAAGGTTCCACATCAGCGTCCCGCCATAGGAGTAGCCCTTCGCGCCGATGCGGGTCTTGTCCACCTCCTTTTGAACCAATAAATAGCTGAGCACCCGGCGCTGGATCGCATACCAAAGGTAATCATTCGTCTGTTTTGGATCGGTGAATTGTTGGCCATCGGGAGCCTGGGATTTGACGCGGGTGCCCACTTTGGCGTCCATATTGCCATAGTTCAGCTTTTCCGGATACTTCGTGTAGTCCGGGCGATCGCCCGTCTTGCCGCAATAGTCGTGGGCCATCACTGCCCAACCGTCGCGGACAAAACTGAGGTCCGGATTGGCAGACGACATCCAGCCGTGAACATCCATGAGGCCGGGAGCCTTGGTGACGCCGGCTTTCACCGCATACTTGCAGTAAACCCGGATTTCCTCCCCCACGACATAGGCGCTGATGTAGCTGTCGCGGAAGTAGATGCCGTCCTTGGTTTCCTCCTTGACGATCTTCTCATTGAAATCGCCTTGGTCCGGATTGAAGTCCTTCCAAACCTCCGGTGGGGTTGGCAGCGCTGGAGGGCTTTCAGCGAATGATACCAAGCTGAGCCCCAGCATCACCAACAGC
>Ga0315904_10012297_pt1 | contig 10829 bp, 9 predicted proteins | sample LakEriMetagenome_6_FD_203529 | JGI IMG/M metagenome (GOLD analysis project Ga0315904, IMG submission 203529) | Freshwater fungal communities from buoy surface, Lake Erie, Ohio, United States - Buoy 12 MA120 | ecosystem: Environmental > Aquatic > Freshwater > Lake | place: USA: Lake Erie, Ohio... | reverse complement strand
CTCAAACGGCACGCCCAGCACGATTTCCCAGCGCTGCTCCAGCTCCAATAAAACCGACGGCAGTTTTCCGAGCCACTCGCGCCACTCAGGCTTGTGCTGGCACGTTGCGCCTAGGCGCTCGGGAATGTGATAGCTCGCCATCGCCTACTTTGGCCGCGTGAGGGAAGGATCGCCAGTGGGAGGTGGTGCGTGGTCGGTGCTGGCGGGTTTTCCGAGGAACTTTGTGAGGAGTGGCCTCAGTCCGTCAGCCCAGACCTGGTAGCCTTTTACCGAGAGATGGAGCCGATCCCCCGTCATGCCCTCGAACAGATTTCCTTGGGCATCGGCGAGCTTGTCATTGACATTGAGATAGAAGACACTCTTTCCATCCGCGAGCTTGGCGACTGACTCGTTCACAAGCGCAATCTCTGGTAAGACGGCTTTATTATCGTTGCGTGGAAAAATCCCCGTGACAATGATCTTCGCTTTGGGGGCTTTCTCTCGGCAGGTCTTGACGAGCGCCTGAATCCCCTCCACGATCCCCGTCACTTTTTCCAACGCCGCTTGCGGATTGGGGGCGGGATGGGAGCCGATATTGTTGGTTCCCGCCAGAATCACGATCACTTTGGGATGGACGCCCTCCAGCTCGCCGTTCTGGATGCGCCAGAGGATGTTCTGAATCCCATCCGCGCCCCACCCGAAGTTGCCCGCGTTCCAGCCAAAGAAGTTCTGCTTCCAGTGGGCGAGCATCGCCGACCAAACGGGGTCGGTGCAGCCCCAGCGTCGGGTGATGGAGTCGCCTAGGAAATAGAGATCAATCCCGCCGGTCTTGGCCTTGGCAACGAGCTGCTGGTGCGCTATTTTGGAGTTCTTATCGGTGCGTGGCTGTGGTGTCGCGACCGAAAAACGCTGTGAGTTCATTAAAATCTCTCTTTCGAGTTTCGGGCACCTGTTCCACAAAAGCGCGGCAGATACCTTCGTATGAAGATAGCATAGTCTCAGGCATCTCACGTTCCTACACGATTTTTGCGCTTCTTTATGAGGGCACGGAGCTTGAGCTGTCTATATAGCAGTCGGCAAGGCGCTGGTGCTGGCGAAGACACCTCGTGAGAGCGTGGTGATTTCGACCAAGCTGGGGACGAAGAGTGGCGAGAGCTTCTCCACGAAATCGGCGTTCAAGACACGCTTCGAGGGAAATCTCACGCGCCTTCAGACCGACGACGTCGATCTTTTGAACCTCCATGAGGCGTTTGGTCCCGATCCACAGCACGCCATGCTTGGCCCGGCGGTAGCAAACGACAGCTGCTGGGATGTGGTGATGGAAAGAACATCGGGACGCTCTGCATGTTCGCCGTGCGCCGCGTCTTGAGCAATCCCGAAGCGCTGCAAACGCTCCTCAGAGAACTTGTTGCCAGCGGCCAGCTTCCCGACGGGGCGCTCACGGTCTTTCCCGAAGGCGAGGAGATAACTGAGCTCGCGTACCAGTTCTGCCGTGACGAGCCGGGCATTGACATCGTACTCTCCGGGACGGGAAACCCGGCGCACCTGGAAGCCAATGCTGAGGCGCTAATGGGTCCACCGATGCCCCCGCATCAGCGCGAGACGCTAATGCGGGTTTGTCAGGGGCTCGATAGCATCTTGGGGAACTAAAACAGCTGGGAGAGTTTTCCGGTGGAGTCCCCCAGGGTTTCACCGGGAACCCCAAAGCGATCCAGCATGGTGATCAGCAGGTTGCCCATGGGAGTCTTGTCGGGGTAGCGGATATGACGACCGGTCTTGATCATGCCGCCACCACCGCCACAGAGCAAGATCGGAAGGTCATTGTGGTTGTGCCGGTCACCATCGCTGATTCCGCCGCCATAGACCAGCATCGTGTTGTCCAGTAGCGTGCGGCTGCCCTCTTTGATGCCCTGCATCTTGTTCAGAATATAGGCAAGCTGCTCGACATGGTACTGGTTGATCTGGCGCAGCTTCTCCAGCTTTTCCTCAACCCGGCCATGGTGCGATAGATCGTGGTGACCATCTTTGATCCCAAGGTTCTGGTACGCATGCCCCGAGCCCTCGTCGGCGAACATGAAGGTCGAGATCCGCGTGATATCCGCCTGAAACGCCAGCACCATCATGTCCCCAAGAAGCTTGATCTGCTCCGGATAGTCGGGGTTGCCACGCCGCCCTCCGTTGGGAAGCTGCGCATTGAACTTCTCGGGGTTGACTCCCGTGGCTTTGCGGGCGTCCTCCAAAAACGCAATCCGGCGTTCAATCTCCCGAATCCCAGTAAAGTACTCGTCGAGCTTCTGCCGATCATGTGCCCCGAGCTTTTTCTGAAGCGTCCGTGCATCGTCTTGCACAAAGTCCAAGATGCTCTGGTTGTAGCGCTTGCGCTTTGCCCGCGCCTCGGCAGACTCACGGAGATCGTCCACACGGAACAGGCGCTCAAATACCAGGCGCGGGTCGGTCTCTTTGGCGACGGGCGATGTTTCGGAGCGCCAAGAGATCGTGTGCGAGTAGGCGCACGAGTAGCCAGAGTCGCAGTTGCCTGCCATCGAGCCGCGCTCACAGCCAAGCTCTAGGCTCGGAAAGAGAGTCTGGTGACCACGCTTCAGGGCCGCGATCTGATCCGCCGAGGGGCCCGCTTTAATATCCGCGCCATTGGTCTTCTTCGGATGGCAGCCCGTCAGCCATGCCGCCGCCGAGCGCGCATGATCCCCAGCGCCGTCTTTTTGAGCTTCCGCGCCGTACTGGCTCAGGCCCGTTAAGACATTGAAGTGGCTCTTAAGGCCATCAAGTGGTGTCAGAGTCGAGGGCAGCGTCCCTAGCGCACCGTCCGTGCTGGGCACCCAGTGCTTCATGTTGATGCCATTGGGCACGAACAAAAACGCCATACGCACAGGGGCCTCGGGGCTTTTTTGCCCCCCTTTTGTCGTCTGGGCCTGTGCCACTTCCAGCCAAGGAAGCGCCATCGCGGTTCCCAGCCCCCGCAAGATCGTCCGTCGCGAGATCAGTGTCTCATTGCTCATTGCTTTGCCACTTTCTTTCCCGATTCGTCGCCGCGCCGCTCTCGAAACGGCGGGCTCGTGACCACAGCCTCGACAATCGCCGAGAACTTATAGCCCTTATTTTCTACCGATTTTGTCATGCTGTCAAGGTTGCAGCGATCCGTGCGCTCGATCCCACGGCCCAGTGCGTAGGTCAGGAGCCGATCCGTGAGCGTGTGGGTGAACTGACTTTTCTTGGTGAGTAGCACTTTTTTCAGCTCACCAGGGCCATTGAACTTACTGCCATCCGGGAGCACGCCCGAAGTGTCAATCGCCTTCCCGCCATCGTTCATGCGCCAGCGCCCGATGAGATCGTAGTTCTCCAGCGCCAGGCCAATCGCATCCATCTGCAAGTGACAGTTGGCACAAGCCGGGTTCGTGCGGTGGATTTCGAGACGCTTACGAAGTGTCTCGGCAACGATCGGGCCACCAGGCTTGTCTAGCTCCGGCACATTGGGCGGCGGCGGCGGCGGCGGTGTCCCCAGGAAGTTGTCCAAGACCCACTTGCCACGCTTCACCGGCGACGTTCGGTTAGGGTTGCTGGTGAGGGTCAAGACGCCCGCCATCGCAAGAAGCCCCCCGCGCTGGTTGTCCGTCAGTGCCACCCGCTGAAACGCCTCACCTGTCACGCCGGAGATCCCGTAGTGCTCGGCGAGGGTCTCGTTGAGGTAGGTGTAGCGGGCATCCAGAAACTCCAGGACGCTCCGGTCTTCCTGCACCACGCCGGTGAAGAACCGTAGCGCTTCAGTCTCCATGGCTTTGCGCAAGGGCGGCTGGAACGTGGTGTCATCGGGCTGGACGACGGCCAGCTTGCGGAGCTGGAGCCACTGCCCCGCGAAGTTCTCCGCCAGCGCCGCCGCCTTGGGGCTCTTGAGCATACGCCGCGCCTGGGCAACGAGCACGGTCGTGTCTTTGAGCTTTCCTTGATCCGCCAGCGTCAGAAGCTCATCATCGGGCAGCGACGACCACAAGAAATACGAGAGGCGGGTGGCCAGCTCGTAGTCATTCAGAAGCCGCCGTGCCGTGGGGTCGTTGGGCTTGGCATCGGGCTCGGGGCGGAAGATAAAGCTCGGGGAGGACAGAACGGCACGGAGCGCAAGCTGCACGCCCTCAGCAAACTCTGCCGTGGTTTTTTTCTCCCGCGCCAGCCGCGCCAGCCCGATGAGCTTGGTCTTCTCTTGCGGGGTTACGGGCCGCCGCAGGGCACGCTTTGCAAGCCCTCCCAGAGTCGCCCAGGTGGCATCGTCCCACGCCGCATCCGAGCTGTCTTTAGGGAGCACGAGCGCAATTCCGTGCTTCACACTCTCAGGAAGCTGCACCTCGATGTAGTTGATGTAGAGGTTCCGGTCCTGGCCCTTTCGGCGAAACGGAAGATCCTCGGGAGCCTGGTCGTTGTTGTTGAGAAACGTCGCCCCGATCTTGTAGCTCCCCGCCTTGGGAATCGTGATCGTAATTTCAGAGAGCTGGGGATTCTGCGCGGTTGCGGGGACATCTATGCTCTGCACTTGCTTCCCACTCAGCGAGACCCCCATCTTCACGGGACGCGGCTCGGCCTGCTGCCCGTAGGCCTGGATTCGCACTTTATACGTTCCGGCGGTGGGAAAGTCAAAGCTGGCGGTGGCCGTGTCGCCCGTACGCCCTAGCTCGTAGCCCTCTCCAGAGTCGCCCCCCGCATTTCCCAGTCCCGCCAAAGCACGCGCCGTCACGCGCTGCGCCTTGGGGCCATTGCCCGGCAGCACCACCGCCTCTGCCGCCACTTTCTCCGCGGCATTGAGATACTTCTCCATCAGCAGCGGCGAGATCGAGAGCACATCCCCGATATTGTCGAAGCCGTAGCCCACATCGTCGTTGGGAAAGTCATCGGCGGGGCGGAGCGTGACCCCGAGCAGATCCCTCACGGTGTTGTTGTACTCCGCGCGATTCAAACGGCGCATGGTCACCCGACCAGGGTCATTGATCTGGCAGTCCACCTGTGAAAACAGGCTCTCCAGTGTCTCTCCGAGGCGCTTTCGCTCAGCGGCACTGGGCTGCGGGACACCGGCAGGCGGCATTCGGCTCTCCAGTACCGCCGAGCTGACTTGTTCCCAGACCGCTCGATTTTTCAGAGCCGCCTGAAAGGTTTTCTCCGCGCTCAGGCTCACCCCACCGGTACCTTTGGGAGCCGCATGACAGCTCACACAGTACTTCTTCACAAGAGGCGCGACATCCCGCTCAAAGCCCCCCGTGCTCGGCTTGACTGCCGCTAGTTTCTTCGGCGCTGCTGCGGGTTTCTTTTGCTGAGGCCGTGCGGTCGCTCCCATCGCGACAAGAGCCGCCAGTGGCAAACAAAACAAGACCGGTTGGAGTTTACGGTTCATTGTTTTAAGTGTACCGAATTCTTTCTTCACTGAGTACGATAGCGAAAAAAATACGCCTTCAGTTCCAAAAATTTGTTCAGAACTCTGTTTCTCAGTCCCTCCACTAACACGGTAGAATGACGTTATGCCCTACAGTGAGTTTACGATTGAGCAAGTCGAAGCCGAGCTTGGTGTTACCCTACGCCAAGAAGCGGGGCTTTTTGCTTCCGTTACCCCAGTCGCGGTCAGCCCACGGCTTCGAGAGACTCTGGCAGAAAACCTAGATATCGCCCTCTCCAGCCGCACGGAGAAAGCACGCTCCGAAATGCTCGTCGCGCCGATTCTGATCGAAGTGCGCCGCCAGCTTGAGCGCAGTATCACCCTCTTCTCTGGCGTCACTTTCGATGTAGATGCCGCCCACGGCCTCAGTGGCCAGTGCGACTTTCTGATTAGCGCCGAACCCAACGCCATGACCATCACCGTACCTGTTGTTACCGTCGTCGAGGCCAAGAACGACAACCTCAAGCTCGGGCTCGCCCAGTGCGCCGCCGAGATGGTCGCAGCCAGCCGCTTCAACACCCGCAGAGGCCGCGAAGAAGCCCCCGTCTATGGCACCGTCACCACCGGCACACTCTGGACATTTCTCGCCCTACGCGGCTCCGTTATCCTCGCCGACCCAAATGAGCACTCCCTCGAAAGCCTCGAAACCATCCTGGGCATCCTCTGCCACATGGCGAGCTTAAAAGCTGATGTGGAAAAGTGAATTTCACCGAACTTGTCAATCGAATCAGATATGAGCAAAACCTCACCTATGAAGTTCCTGGCTTTGATTCACAAAATGGCAATGAGTCTGCGGAGTTCCTTTTTCTACTTGAGGCTCCAGGCCCAAAGGCAGTAAAGACCGGTCAGATTTCTTTTGATAACCCTGATCCAACTGCCAGAAATTTTAGAAATCAGCTTGAGACTGCTGGAATCACTCGTGAAAAAATCGCTCTCTGGAATACAGTGCCCTGGTACATTGGTAACAACGAAGGCACTTCTATTCGGGCTGCAAACCATGCCGACGTTCTGGCAGGTATCCAATATTTGGAGCCACTCATCGCCGCAATGCCAAAGCTCCGCTGCATTATTCTAGTGGGTGGCGCAGCACGAAGGGCACATATATTTTTGTCGTCTATTACTTCGGCTCGAATCGTAAGTTGTCACCACACCTCAGCAAGAGTTATGAACTCAAATCCAGATGCAGTGGAGGAAAATCTAAAAGTTTTCCGTTTCATCCAGCAGAGCATATGAACCTTATCACCTCCCCCTTCGCGGAGCCGGAGGGGGAAGCCGTCTCAGCGGCAGGGGGAGGTTTCACGCCAGAATCTCTTTGACTACCCGCGCGGGTTCGACGCCGCTGAGCTTGGCATCGAGGCCCTGGAACTTAGCGGAGAAGCGCTCTATTCCTGCCGGGCACTTGTACCAAAGAGAAGCCGTTCCAGTTCATCAAGACGGGTTTCGGCTTCACGAAGAGATTGCTCCAACGCGTCAATCGTAGCTCGCTCTTGTGCTCGCTCACGATGCGCGAGGCGATTGGCAATCAGCTCAGGGCGATTGAGGTGAAGCGTTTCAATGTGATACTGGCCCCGCTCAGACAAAGCCTGGAGAGTTCCGTCCTCGCGCTGTACTACGTGGGTGCCAACAGAGTCGTGTAGGGGATGAAGAATTCGCTGCTCTCCATGATCGTTCCAGACATCACCTTTGAATTGGTTGCATGCAGGACAAGCATAGATCAGGTTCTCAAGATCGTCCATCCCTTGCGCAGAACGAGGCTGATAATGGTCAATGGTCAGTTCCGCACCAACAGACGCTTCTGTGACGCCGCAGTAGCCACAGGCAAAACGAAAACGAGCACGAACTTGGCGACGGAGGGCAGCGGTCACTTTCTCGTAGCAAGGAGCGCAAGTTCTTCGGCTTGGATCAGTCGGCGCTCCTCGGTGACCTCGGTCAAAATGGCACTCATGCGACTGGCAAGTGTTTGCTTGCGCAAAAGCAAATGCTCCAGACGGACTCGGTGTTCTCGTAGCTGACCCGTTTCTTCCTGTAAACGCTCCGTGTCGGCAGCCAATCGGCGCTCAAATTCCTCGGGTGTTAGCTCTTTCATGGCAGAATTTTATCACTTTTCTTTATGCCAGAATCTCTTTGACTACCCGCGCGGGTTCGACGCCGCTGAGCTTGGCATCGAGGCCCTGGAACTTGACAGTGAAGCGCTCGTGGTCGATGCCGAAGAGGTGGAGCATGGTGGCATGCAGATCATGGACGCTAACGACATTCTCGACGGACTTATAGCCCAGCTCGTCGGTGTTGCCGTAGGTTGTCCCGCCTTTGATGCCGCCGCCTGCAAGAAAGATCGAGAACGCGTTGATGTGATGATCACGCCCATCGCCCTGGCCCATCGGAGTGCGGCCAAACTCCCCACCCCAGATCACCAGTGTGTCGTCGAGCATCCCGCGCTGCTTTAAGTCCGTGATCAGCGCCCACGTCGCGCGGTCGCACTCCGCGGCGGCTTGGGTGATGCCGTTCTTGACGCCACCATGGTGATCCCAGCCACGGTGGTAGAGCTGGATAAAGCGCACGCCGCGCTCCGCTAATCGGCGGGCCAGCAGGCAGTTGCTCGCGAAAGTGCCGTCACCGGGCTTCTTGACACCGTAGAGATCAAGCGTCGCCTGGGTCTCTTTGGCCATGTCCGTTAGCTCCGGCACCGACGCCTGCATCTTAAAGGCCAGCTCGTACTGCGCGATTCGGGTGGCGATCTCCGGGTCGGTCTTCTCAGCGGCGAGCATCCCATTGAGGCGCGCGATCTCCTCCACGACGAGGCGCTGCGTGCTCTGGCAGACCCCTTCCGGGCTCCCGACATAGTGAACGGCATCGCCGCGCGTCTGGAGCTGGACGCCCTGGAACTTGCTGGGCAGAAACCCCGACGACCACTGGCGCGCGGAGACGGGCTGTGCCCCACCCCGCCCCTGCGATGTCAGCACGATAAAGCCTGGCAGGTTCTTGGTCGAGGCTCCCAGCCCATAGAGCACCCAAGAGCCCATGCTCGGGCGGCTCTTGAGGATCGAGCCCGAGTTCATAAACGCATGCGCCGTGTCGTGGTTGATCTGCTCCGTCACCATGGACTTCACGACGCAGATATCATCGGCGAGGCTCCCAATCCGAGGAAGTGCCGTGCTCAGATACAGACCGCTCTTGCCGTAGCTCGTGAACTCATGTTGCGGCCCAAAGGCTTTCAAGACCGCGTTCTGGAGCTGGGCTAGCTGCTGCCCATTGGTAAACGACGACGGAAAAGGCTGCCCATGGAGCTCACGTAGCTTAGGCTTCCAGTCAAGGGTCTCTAAGTGACTTGGCCCACCCGCCATGCACAGATGGATCACCCGCTTGATGCGCGGCGCAAAGTGCGGCAGCTTCCCACTATCGGCGCGTGCTTCTGCGCCAAACAAGGCACCCAGAGCCAGCCCCCCGACCCCATAGGCCGACTGCTTTAAAAACGTGCGCCGGTTGACGCTTTGGATAAACTCTTCTTGATCGAACATAGCTTAGTACCTTGTGATTGTCTCGTGCAGGTTCAGAACGACGCGGCAGACCATGGCCCAGCTCGCCAGCTCATTGGCGTCTCCCATGGGAACCGGGCTGTTGCCGATGGCGAGGAGCTTCTTGGCATCGTCGGGGCGGGAGGCGTACTCGGCGCGGACTTTTGTTAAGAAAGCCAGCAGTGACTTTTGCTCCTGTGGCTTGGGCGCACGTGCCAGTGCCCGCTGATAAATTTCGGCGAGCTTGGCATCGTCGGTCTTGGCTTTTAGAGTCCCTGCAAAGACCCGCGCCGCCTCCACAAACTCGGGGTCGTTGAGGAGCGTCAGGGCCTGCTGCGGCGTGTTGGCAAGCGTTCGCGTACACGAAGGTTCGTCACGGTTGGGGGCATCGAAGCTGGCGAGCATCGGGTGCAGAAACGTCCTCTGCCAGTGCATGTAGACCCCACGCCGCCACTGTGAGTCACTCTTATCCGTGACATAGCTGCGGTCGGGGAACTGCAACGGGGCGTAGTAGCCCTCGGGCTGGTAGGGCATTGCAGGTGGGCCACCCACCGACGGATTCAGCAGCCCCGCGATGGCCAGCGCATTGTCGCGCACAAACTCCGCCTCCAGCCGCCGTGGGTTCTGCGATGCCCAGAGCTTGTTCTGCGGATCTTTTTGTTTCTGCGCCGCGCTCATCACCGACGACCTTCTATACGCCTCGCTCAGCACGAGCTGCTTCACGGCCCGCTTGACATTCCAGTCGCGCTGAAAGTCGGCAGCCAGCGTGTCGAGCAGCTCCGGGTAGGTCGGCGGCTCGCCCTGTGCCCCGAGATCCTCGATGCTAGGCGAGAGCCCGACGCCAAAGAAGTGCTTCCAGAGTCGATTGATAAAAACCCGTGAGGTAAGAGGGTTGCTCTTGTCCATCAGCCAGTTGGCAAGCTCTAGCCGGGTTCCCTGAGTTGGTTTCGGTAAAAACCCAGGGGTTGCGGGGTTTGCGACGGGCGCGGTTTCATCCTGCCAGTTGCCACGGGGGACGATACGCATGGTCAGTGGCGTTTTTGCCTTCTCAGTCACCATCACGGGAGTCTGGCCACCTCGATAGCTCGTAATCTCGGCCTCCAGCGCCTTCGCTTTGGTAAATGCCTCGGCGTCATCTGCTGTCGCGAGGAGGTAGTCACGTGGCGTGAGGGCTTTATCGGGGAGAGTGAGTCCATCGGGGTTGCGGGGCACGAGTGGTGATGTACTCAGCTGGAAGCTTGCCAGATCGCAGCTTGGCAGAGTGGCCCGAAGCGTCTCGCCGTCGGTCAGGGTGACGGGCTTCTCTAAACGATAGACAGCAGCCTGGGGGACGGTTGCCTGACTTCCGACCAGCTTCCAACCGCGCTGCACCCCGAGCAGGGCAAACGAGTTGCGGTAGGTGGGCTCAAAAGCGCTGGCGGCGGCATGTCGAACCGCGAGATTTTTCAGCTTACCGTCCTTGCCCACCACCGCCAGATTCAGCATCACCGTCTCCGAGCGCACTCCTTTACGAAAAAGGCTCCCCTCCATCGGGAAAAGCTCCAGCCGCACACTCGCAATTGCGCGTTGCTGGGGCGAGAGTGTCCGCACCACATCGGTCGCCTTAGCACCTGTCACGATAACTTTCTCGTCGCTCTCCCAGCCATCGGGGTTGGCCTGGTAGTAGGAGTTCATCGCGCCAAGCCAGCTCTGGCTTATGGAGAGCGGCGCGGCAAGTTTCTCGATCTGGCCCTGGAGCTGGGCAATTCGCTGCTTGAGATACTTACTCTCGACAGTAATTTCTGGAAAGAACGGATAGTCGTTGTTGACACCCCGCAGGTCGGGGTTGGGCGTGTAGCCATAGTCGGCATAGACGCCCCACTGTTTCACGTCGGCGAAGTATGCCGCCAAAGAGTAAAAATCCCGCT
>Ga0315904_10012294_pt1 | contig 10831 bp, 9 predicted proteins | sample LakEriMetagenome_6_FD_203529 | JGI IMG/M metagenome (GOLD analysis project Ga0315904, IMG submission 203529) | Freshwater fungal communities from buoy surface, Lake Erie, Ohio, United States - Buoy 12 MA120 | ecosystem: Environmental > Aquatic > Freshwater > Lake | place: USA: Lake Erie, Ohio... | reverse complement strand
CGCCCATTATGACAAGGCGAATGTCGTGGTGTCGTTCGATGCCGATTTCATGTCGGCCGGACCGGATAGCGTCCGCGCCAGCAAGCTTTTCGCCAAAGCGCGCACCGTGCGCTCCACCGACGACACGATGAACCGTCTTTACGTCGTCGAAAGCAACTATTCGTTGACCGGCTCGAACGCCGAGCACCGCATCCGTGTGAAATCGTCGGATGTGGCTCAAGTGGTCTACGCCTTGGCCGCTGAAGTGGGCGCCGCCGGATTCGCAGGCTACACCAACGCGCACAGCTCGCACGACATGCTCAAGGCCATGGCCGCCGACCTGCTCGCGCAGAATGGTGCCGCCGTGGTGCTGGCTGGCGACGACCAACCCGCCAATGTGCATGCCGCCGTGGCCGCCATCAACGTGGCGATCGGCGCGGTCGGGACAGGCGTCACCTATGTCTCCCTGCCCTTCGCCGACGAGATCGACCAGAACGTGGCCTTCGCGACGCTGATGACCGACCTGAAAGCCGGCGCATACGACGCGTTGGTGATCGTCGGAGCCAACCCGGTGTACACCGCCCCTGCCGACCTCGATGTGAAAGGCGCCCTTGCCGCGGTCGGACAGGTGATCCACGTGGCCAGCCATGTGGACGAAACCTCGGCCGTGCTCGGATCGAGCGGATGGCATGTGAACCGCACCCATTTCCTGGAAGCCTGGGGCGACGGACTGTCGTTCACGGGTGCCGCATCGGTCGTTCAACCGATGATCCAGCCGTTGTTCGGTGCGCTCAGCGAGATCGAAGTCCTGAACACGGTGCTCACGGGCACCTTCACGCCGGGTCACGACCTGGTGAAGCAGACCTGGGGAACCGCCGACTGGCGCCAGATCCTGCACGACGGATTGCGCACGGGATCGGCGTTCAGCGCCGACACGGTACGTCTGTCGGCCGAAGCGGGGCAAGCGATGCTCAACGGAGCGAAGAGCGCCGCGTCGGTGGAGGGCATCGAGCTGGTCCGCAAACCGGATTCGAAGATTTACGACGGACGTTTCGCCAACAACGGATGGCTCATGGAGCTGCCCGACCCGATCACCAAGATCACATGGGACAACGTCGCCCTCATGAGCCCGGCCACGGCCGCCCGCTATGGCGTCGAATTCCCGCGGGCCTCGATTCTCCGCGCTCCAGCTGACGAAGAACCCATGGTCTCCATCACGGCCAACGGAACCACCGTCGAACTGGCGATCTGGGTCGTTCCAGGTCATGCCGACGACAGCATCACCCTGTACTCCGGCTTCGGACGCACCCACTCCGGACGTGTCGGATCCGGCCAAGGTGTGGACATCCGCGGCCTGTTCGCCTCCACATCCCCCCTCTTCACGTCGGGAACGGTGTCGACCAGCGCCAACACCTATTCGATCGCCTCCACGCAAGACCACCACAGCATGGAGGGTCGCCCGCTGATCCGCGAAGCCACGTTGGTCGCCTACAAGGCCGATCCGACCTTCGCCCCGAAAATGGTGAAAGTGCCCGGCCCCAAAGACGAGAACGGCCAAGCCATCTCCTTGTTCAATGAGCAGACGTTCCCCGAGCGCGAACCGCAATGGGGCATGACGATCGACTTGAACGCCTGCACCGGTTGCGGCGTCTGCACCATCGCCTGCCAAGCCGAGAACAACATCCCGGTGATCGGCAAGAGCGAAGTGCGACGCGGCCGCGAAATGCACTGGATCCGCGTCGACCGCTACTTCAGCGGCGATGTGAACGGCAACCCGCAGATCGTGCACCAGCCGATTCCGTGCATGCAGTGCGAATTGGCCCCGTGCGAACAGGTCTGTCCGGTCGCCGCCACCACACACAGCGACGACGGCCTCAACCAGATGACCTACAACCGCTGCATCGGCACCCGCTACTGCGCGAACAACTGTCCGTTCAAAGTGCGCCGCTTCAACTTCTTCAACTATCCGAAGACCTTCCTTACCGAAGGCACGGATCCGGAAGTGGTGCAGATGGCGATGAACCCCGATGTGACGGTCCGCTTCCGCGGTGTGATGGAGAAATGCACCTACTGCGTGCAGCGTCTGAGCCGCGCGCGCATCACCACAAAGCGCGAGACCGGAAACAGTGTGAAACCCAAAGACGGATCGGTCAAGACGGCTTGCCAGCAGGCCTGCCCGTCGGACGCCATCTACTTCGGCGACCTCACCGACAACAACAGCGTCGTGGCGCAAACCAAGCGCAACGAGCGCAACTACTTGCTGTTGGAAGAGCTCAACATCCGTCCCCGCACCTCTTACATGGCGAAACTTCGCAATCCTAACGACGCTACGGCATGAGTCAGACACCCGCATACGTCCCAGAGAAACCGCTTGTCGAAGGCAACCATACCTTCGCGAGCATCACCGCTCTGATCGGCGACATCTCCGAAAAACCCGCACCGAAGTGGTGGTACATCGCCTTCGGGATCTCCAACCTGCTCCTCGGCTTGCTTCTCACCATGATCGGGTATCTGGTCTGGGAAGGCACCGGTGTCTGGGGCATCACGAACCCGGTGGGTTGGGGTTGGGCGATCATCAACTTCGTCTGGTGGGTCGGTATCGGCCACGCCGGAACGCTGATCTCGGCCATCCTCTTCCTATTCCGCCAAGGGTGGCGGACCGCCATCAACCGCTTCGCCGAAGCCATGACGATCTTCGCGGTCATCTGCGCGCTGATCTTCCCAGGCATCCACGTCGGTCGGATCTGGCTCGCCTACTGGATGTTCCCGCTTCCGAACGGCATGCAGATGTGGCCCAACTTCAACTCGCCCCTGCTTTGGGACGTGTTCGCGGTCGGCACCTACTTCACCGTATCGCTCCTGTTCTGGTATGTGGGCCTGGTTCCTGACTTCGCCACCCTCCGCGACCGTGTGAAAAGCACTCTCGGAGCCAAAATCTACGGTTTCTTCGCCTTGGGCTGGACCGGCGGCAACCGCCAATGGCAACATTACGAGAAAGCCTACCTGCTCCTCGCCGGTTTGGCCACTCCGTTGGTTCTCTCGGTGCACACCATCGTATCGTTCGACTTCGCCGTATCGATCATCCCGGGATGGCACACCACCATCTTCCCGCCCTACTTCGTCGCAGGAGCCATTTTCTCCGGCTTCGCGATGGTGATGACGCTCATGATCATCGCACGCAAGCTCTACAAGCTCGAAGACATCATGACGATCAACCACATCGAGAAGATGAACCTGATCATCCTGGTGACCGGCAACATGGTCGGCTTCGCCTACATCATGGAGTTCTTCATCGCCTGGTATTCGGGTGTGACCTATGAGAAGGCGGCGTTCATCAACCGCGCGATGGGTCCGTACGCCTGGGCCTACTGGACGATGTTCCTATGCAACGTGATCTCGCCCCAGTTCTTCTGGAGCAAGAAGATGCGCACCAGCATCACGGCCTCCTTCATCCTGTCGATCGTCGTGAACATCGGGATGTGGTTCGAGCGCTTCGTGATCACCGTGACCTCCCTCGCCCAAGACTTCCTTCCCTCCTCCTGGGGTTATTATTCGCCCACCTGGGTCGACATCCTGACCTATCTCGGCACCTTCGGACTCTTCTTCACGTTCTTCCTGCTGTTCCTCCGGTTCATGCCGATGGTGGCGATGGCGGAAGTCAAGATGGTGCTTCCGCAAGCCGATCCTCACTTCCACGAGCATGAGAAAGGAGGAAAATCATGAAATCACCTATGAAATCGGAACAGATGTTCGGTCTCCTCGCCGAGTTCAAACACACCGGCGACCTCCTGAAGGCCGCCAAGCTGGTGAACAAGGCCGGCTACAAGAAATGGGACACCTACACGCCGTTTCCCGTGCATGGCATGGACGACGCGATGGGTCTGAAACCGTCGATCCTGGGTCGCATCGTGTTCGGTCATGGCCTGGCCGGCTTCACCCTGGGCGCCTCGCTGACCATCTGGACATCCAGCGTGGCCTACGCGATGAACATCTCGGGCAAGCCGTTCGCCAACATTCCCTCCTATGTGCCGGTGACCTTTGAACTGACGATCCTCCTCTCCGCCTTCGGCGCGGTGTTCGGCATGTTCTTCTTGAACAACATGCCGAAGCACCACAACAAGCTGTTCAATTCGGAGCGTTTCAAACGCGCCACCGACGACGGACTGTTCATCGTCATCGAGTCGGACGACGACCTGTTCAACGAAAGCAAGACGGCCGACCTTCTCCGTGAAGCCGGTGCCATCCACATCGAACCGATTCCAGCCTGATCATGCGTTTCAAACACACCTCCTTCCTGATTGTCGGATTGATCCTGGCCGGGTGCCAAGGCATGCCTTCGGAGAAACCACCGATCCACATCAACCCGAACATGGATTGGCAGCCGAAGTTCAAGGCCCAAGACATGAACACCTTCTTTGAAGACAACCGCGGCATGCGCACACCGGTGGAAGGCACCGTCGCCCGCGGATTGCTCAATGCGGATGCCGCCTACCACCAAGGCGTGACCGAATCGGGCGCGTATGTGGCCAAAGCTCCCGTCGAGCTCACCCGCGCGTTCCTGTACCGCGGCAAAGAGCGCTTCGAAATCTATTGCCAGCCTTGCCATGGCGCCACGGGAGCCGGAGATGGCATCGTGGTGCGTTCGGGCCTGGTTCCGCCTCCGAGTTTCCACGACGCCGTGGTCAAAGACATGCCGGACGGACAGATCTACAGCGCCATCTACAACGGCGTGCGCACCATGAGCTCCTACCGCCACCAGATTCCGGTGGAAGACCGTTGGGCCATCGTCGCCTATATCCGCGCGCTCCAGCGTAGCCAATCGGCCACCGCGGCGGATCTCCAGACCCTTAACCTCGCAGCAGGGAACTGAACCATGCATCAAGACACCACACACGACTCCGTTCAGTTTCCGCAGAATATCAATCCGGCCAAGAAGTTCCTCTATGCCGGCATCGCTGGCCTCCTGGTGAGTCTGGCCGGGTATTTTGCGGATCACGACCAATTCTTCTTCAGCTATCTGACGAGCTTCTCGTTCGTGGCCAGCGTGTCCATCGGCTCGCTGTTCATGGTCATGGTGCACCACATCACCCGCTCGTCCTGGGCGATCACGATGCGCCGCATTCCTGAAACCAGCGCTTCGAACCTGGTATGGCTCGGACTCATGTTCATTCCCGTGCTGTTCGGCATGCACAGCCTCTACCACTGGACGCATGAGGATGCCGTAGCCACCGACGCCCTCCTCCAAGGCAAGGCTCCGTATCTCAACGTGCCGTTCTTCATCGTCCGCAACGTGTTCTATTTCAGCTTCTGGGGATACCTGGGCTACAAGCTGTACAAGAACACCATCGCGCTCGACCAGACCAACGATTGGGGCATCGAAACCCTGCAGCGGAAAATCTCGGCTCCGGGCCTGTTCCTGTTCGGCTTCTCCGTGGCCTTCGCCGCATTCGACTGGATGATGAGCCTCGACCCGCACTGGTTCTCGACCATGTTCGGCGTGTACTACTTCGCGATGTCGTATCAGGCCACGTTCGCGTTCACCATCCTGATCGCCCTCTACCTTCGTGGCAAGGGCTTGCTGGTGAACACCATCACCGTGACCGAATACAATACGCTCGGCAAGCTGATGTTCGGATTCAGCGTGTTCTACGCCTACATCGCGTTCTGCCAGTTCTTCCTGATCTATTACGCCAACATCCCGGAAGAGACCCTTTGGTACTACCACCGTCTGGAAGGCGGTTGGCAGTACATCACCTATGGTCTGCTGATCGGACGTTTCGCGATTCCGTTCTTCCTGCTGCTTCCTGCGAACAACAAGCGCAAACTGGGTCTGCTCAAATTCATGGCGATCTGGATCCTTGTCGTTCACTTCATCGAGCAGTATTGGGTTGTGATGCCGAACCGCGGACTCACCAATCCGGAGTTCCATTACATCGCTCCTCATTGGATGGACCTGACCACTTTGATCGGTCTGGTCGGCATCAGCCTCTGGCTGTTCTTCGACAAATTCGGCAAGGCGTCGATGGTCTGCGTGAACGATCCCAAGTTCCAAGAATCCCAGCATTCCCACTGACCTGATTATGGCAAAAAAATCAAATTCTTCGATCGAAATCGGCACGCTGGACCCGGAATACGGGTTGTCTGTACAGGAATTGCGTGAAGAGTTGGAATTGGGGGTTGTCGAAGACAAGCTCAATGACCGCAAACTGTTCCTTCTGTTCGGCGCAGGGGTGCTTCTGGTAGGGGCGTTGATCTTCCTCGCCTTCGAGATGTACCGGTATTTCGATTTCAAGGCCTCCTTCAAGGCCGCGATCGAAGCCCAGTATCCCGAGATCCAGAACCTGAAAGCGTCCCACCAGAATGAGTTGACCACCGTCGGCGTGATCGACGCGGAGAAACAGATCTACCGCATTCCGATCGACAGCGCCTTCACCTTGGTTCTGAATGAGCAAAACAAGTAAGCCGTTTCTCCTGGGTCTGATCTTGAGCCTGTTCGGCGGAAGCGTGTCCGCCCAGCTCAACACCTTGCCGCCTGAGCTTCAGGGGGTCGGGGTGACGGAACGCCTTGGAGATATGCTCGACTTGAGCCTGACACTGACAGACGAATCGGGAGCGCAGGTACCGTTATCCAGCTATTTCGAGCCTGGAAAGCCTGTGATCCTGGTTCCCGTGTACTATGGATGCCCCATGTTGTGCGGCCTGATCCTGAACGGCGTGCACGATGCGGTCAAACAACTCCAATGGGAACTCGGGAAAGACTACACCGTCGTGACCTTCTCCTTCGACCCGAAGGAAAGCCACACCTTGGCCGATGCGAAAAAGAAGCGCTACATCACGGAGAACGCCGGTGAGGACGACATCCAGAACGGATGGCACTTCCTGACCGCCGATTCGCTCACCATCCAGGCCTTGACCTCGAACATCGGATTCTCGTTCAAATGGAGCGACGAATCGCAGGAATACCTTCACACGGCGAACATCGTGTTCGTCAGCCCGACAGGGCGCATCACCCGGTATCTGTACGGCGCGCAATTCGACGACCTCGACATGAAGAACGCGCTCTACGACGCCGCCGACGGCAAACTCGGATCGGTGATCGACAAGGCCATCATGTTTTGCTACACCTACGACCCCGATTCCCGGTCGTATGTGGCCTCTGCGGTGAACATCATGAAACTCGGTGGGCTCCTCACCTTGATTCTGGTCGGATCGCTGCTGGGAATCCTTTGGTACCGCGAACGTAACTCACTCAGAACCGCATAGATGGAACGTCTACGAGATTATCTCCTCCCCGAACAATCCTCGACCCTCGCCAGCGACGTCGACAACCTGTTCATGTTCATCAACATCGCCAGCGGCGTGCTGCTGCTCGGCATCACCGTCGCCTTGGTGTATTTCTCCTGGAAATACAAACGCAAGTCGAAGGAGGATGTGACCCCGGTGATCCGCCACAACCTGGCCTTGGAACTGACCTGGACGATCATCCCTCTGATCCTGATCATGATCGTCTTCGCCTGGGGTTTCCGCGGCTACATGAACCTGCGCAACGCACCGAGCGACGCCATGGAAGTGTACGTCACCGGCCTTTCGTTCGGTTGGCAGTTCACCTACACCAACGGTGTGATGAGCGGCTCGGACCTGTATGTCCCAGCCGGCCGCCCCGTGAAACTGATCATGCAGTCCCGCGATGTGCTCCACTCCTTCTTCGTGCCTGATTTCCGGATCAAGCAGGATCTGATGCCGAACCGCTACACCACGCAGTGGTTCCAAGCCGACGAACCCGGCGAACATATCGTGTTCTGTACCGAGTACTGCGGATCGGGTCACTCGGCCATGATGGGTCGTGTGATCGTGCTTCCGGAAGCCGAATTCACCGCCTGGCTGGATGCGGAGAAAGCCAAATCGGAGCAGGAACTACCCCTCGCCCGCCTCGGAGAAAACATCTTCTCGCAACAAGGCTGCATGGCCTGCCACTCGGTCGACGGTACCGCCGGCATCGGACCCTCGCTCAAGGGCGTCTTCGGTGCCACCCGCAACTTCGCCGACGGTAGCAGCACCGTGGCGGATGAGAGCTACCTGCGCGAATCCATCCTCGTCTCGAACGCCAAAATCGTCGCAGGCTACCCGCCCGCGATGCCCAACTACACCGGTGTGTTGAGCGACCGTCAAGTCGACGCGCTGATCGAATACATCAAAGAGCTGAAGTAACCATCCTATGTCTACCCAAGTCGCATTGAAGGAATTTCCCGCTCAGGAGCATCCTGAGTCCCATTACCTGAACCATGAGAAGAGCCTCAAATCCTGGTTGCTGACGGTCGATCACAAGCGGATCGGTCTGATGTACCTGGCCTCGATCGCGTTCTTCTTCTTCGTCGGCGGCATGCTGGCGTTGGCCCTCCGCCTCGAGCTGTGGGAGCCTGCGCGCAACTTCATGGACGCGGACACCTACAACCGCATCTTCACCCTCCACGGGGCGGTGATGATCTTCCTGTTCATCATTCCGTCGATTCCGGCGGCTTTGGGCAACATCTTCCTGCCCGTGATGCTCGGGGCGAAAGACGTGGCCTTCCCGAGGTTGAACCTCGCCAGCTTCTACATCTACGTGGGCGGCGCGCTGTTCACATTGTACTCGATGGCCCATGGCGGTATCGACACCGGCTGGACCTTCTACACCCCGTACTCCACCACCACCGGCTCCGCGGTCATCTCCATGACCTTCGGCGTGTTCGTGATGGGCTTCTCGTCGATTCTGACGGGTCTGAACTTCATCGTCACCATCCACAAGATGCGCGCACCGGGCCTGACCTGGGGCAAACTGCCGCTGTTCATCTGGTCGCTGTACGCCACCGCCATCATCCAGGTGTTGGCGACTCCGGTTCTGGCCATCACCCTGCTGCTGCTCATCATGGAGCGCACCTTGGGCATCGGGATCTTCGATCCGGCCTTGGGCGGTGATCCGGTGCTCTACCAGCACTTCTTCTGGTTCTATTCGCACCCGGCCGTGTACATCATGATCGTGCCCGCGTTCGGCATCATCTCCGAGCTGATCGCCACGTTCTCGCGCAAGACCATCTTCGGCTACTGGGCCATCGCCTTCTCGTCGCTGGCCATCGCCTTCATCGGCTTCCTGGTGTGGGGTCACCACATGTTCACCTCGGGTCAGTCTGAACTGTCGACCGTCGTGTTCTCCTTCCTGACCTTCTTCGTGGGTCTGCCGACCGGCATCAAGATCCTGAACTGGGTCGCCACGATGTACAAAGGCAGCATCTGGATGCAATCTCCGATGCTCTACGCCATCATGTTCCTCTTCCTGTTCACCATCGGCGGACTCACCGGCATCATGCTCGGTGCCCTGTCGGTTGACATCCACCTGCACGACACCTACTACGTGGTGGCCCACTTCCACTATGTGATGATGGGTGGCACCGTGTTCGCCTTCCTGGGAGGTCTGCACTTCTGGTGGCCGAAATTCACAGGCAAGATGTACAACGAGTTCCAAGCCAAAGTGGCCGCCGTCGTGCTGTTCATCGGCTTCAACATGACCTTCCTGCCGCAGTTCGTGATGGGATCGCAAGGCATGCCCCGCCGCTACTACGGCTACATCGAGCAGTTCCAGACCTTGCACCAATATTCCACCGTGGGATCCTGGATCCTGGGTGTGGGCTTCCTGATCATCTTCTGGTACCTGGTGCAATCGCTGCGCAAAGGGGAAGCCGCCCCGTCCAACCCATGGGGTGCCCGTTCCTTGGAATGGATGATCTCCTCCCCGATGCCTCCGCACAACTTCGACTACATCCCTGTGGTGAAGCACGGACCGTACGACTACCATCAGCCGATCGCCGATTTCCGTTTGGGAATCGACGACGGACATAGCCACACTGAGACCAAAGCGCACTAAGACTCATGTCCCACTCCGACGCCACCCATTCCAACAGCCACGTGCAGCACCACTTCGTGGACAGCGAGCAGCAGTTCGACTCCGCGAAGCTGGGCATGTGGGTCTTCCTCGTGACGGAAATCCTCTTTTTCGGAGGCCTGTTCGTCGCGTACATCGTGTACCGTGCCTGGAACCCGGAACTGTTCACCATGGCCGCCACACAGCTTGATACGCTGATGGGCGGGATCAACACCGTGGTGCTGATCGGGAGCTCGCTGACCATGGCCTTGGCCATCCGCGCGGCGCAGACCGACAACCCGAGCGCATCGATCAAGTACCTGGCATCGACCGTGGCCTTGGCCTTCGTGTTCATGGTGATCAAGTACTTCGAATACACCCACAAATTCGAAATCGGGATCTTCCCGGGCGAAGCGTACACCTTCACCGGCATCGACCATCCGAAAGCGCACATCTTCTTCTCGATCTACTATATGATGACCGGCCTTCACGGCATCCACGTGATCATCGGGATCGGGATCATCACCTGGCTGATCATCAAGACGAAGCAAGGCGCCTACAGCTCCTCCTACTACACCCCTGTGGAGATCACAGGTCTGTACTGGCACTTGGTCGACATCGTCTGGATCTTCCTGTTCCCCCTTCTTTACCTGATCGATTAAACGGAACGCACCCATGAGCTCACATCACATCATCCCTGCCAAGGTTCTGTTCGCAACCGCCGGCGCACTTCTTGTGCTCACCGGTCTCACCGTGGCTGTGGCCTACATCCACATCCCGTCGCCGTTCAACATCATTGTGGCCATCGCCATCGCCGTGGGCAAAGCGTTAGCGGTGGCGGCCTTCTTCATGGGCCTGTACTGGGACAAGAAGATCAACACGATCGCGTTGCTTCTGTCTGTGGTCTTCTTCACCCTGATGGTGGGTGTGACCATGCTTGATACGATGTTCCGCGAA
>Ga0315904_10012291_pt1 | contig 10833 bp, 6 predicted proteins | sample LakEriMetagenome_6_FD_203529 | JGI IMG/M metagenome (GOLD analysis project Ga0315904, IMG submission 203529) | Freshwater fungal communities from buoy surface, Lake Erie, Ohio, United States - Buoy 12 MA120 | ecosystem: Environmental > Aquatic > Freshwater > Lake | place: USA: Lake Erie, Ohio... | reverse complement strand
GGGCCACCGGCCAATCGGGCAGACCGTCATAGACATGTCGTTCCCGCAGTGTCGCGACATCCCACGCCTTCACCCGCTTGTCTTCCGATCCCGTAAACAAGGTCTCCCCCGAGGGGCTGTAGGCGAGACAGAGCACGGTGGCGTCGTGGGCGAATGTGCTCCGTTTCAACCGCGCGGTCGTGCCGTTCCACTCGTAGACCCGCAGAGTGCGGTCCCCCCCGGCAGCGGCAAATTCGGTTCCCCTGGGATGGAAGGCCACCCCCTGGATCCCCTTGGTCGCCTCGCTGAGTGTCACGATGCGTTCGCCCGTCGTGCTGTTCCAGAGCTTGACGGTCTGGTCGGCTCCCCCTGAGAGAATGACCTTCCCGTCGGGACTGAACTGCGCGGCATAGACCGGACCAGTATGGTGCCGCAGGGTCGCCAGCACCTCCCCCGTCGCACTGTTCCAGAGCAGCAGCAGGCGGTCGTAACTGGCGCTGACCAGGCGGGTTCCATCCGGGTTGTAGGCGAGGGCGTAGATGGCGTCGGCATGGCCCGACCACCGCTGTGGCTCACCCCCGGCCAGCGGCCAGACCAGGATCTCCCCCCCGGCCCCCGGTTCTCCCCCGGCTGCCGCGACGTGGGTTCCCCGCGGATGAATCGCCACGCCGTTGAGGGCATGCCGCGAACCCCGCAATGTCTGCCGCACGGCACCTGTCGTCGGATCGAGCAGCAGCACCTCGCGTCCCCGCGAGACCGCCAGCGTCGCTCCGTCAGCCGAGAAGGCGACTCCGGTCACGGCTGGAGGACGTCTGGCCCCCCCAGCAGGTTCCGCCGCCCCACCCGTCCGAGCCACCTGGCAGGCCAGCAGTACGAACAGAGCCTGCAGGCCGATTCGCCACCATGAAGAACCGGGGAACCCCTCATCGCCCAATCGGACCCGTTTCCAACCACTCATGCCTGACACCCTGCCGGACCACGTTTCCCAAATCACAGCCACCGATCACAGCCACCGCCGTTGTCGCCGGCTCAATGCACAAACAGAAATTCCTTGCTGGTGAGCACGGCCCAGACAAGGTCTTCGAGCGCCTCCCGGCGGGTGGCCGCCAGAGGACCCGCCTCGGTCAGCCCTGCGGTCGCCTCGGCAAGACCTGCCGTCAGTCGGGCCGATTCATCGGCTGTGGGAACCCGACCGAGCGCGGTGAGGTAGAGCTGCTCGATCACCTCGGCATCGGTCAATCCCGCGTCGAGCCACTGCTGGAGTCGGTTCTGGGGCTTTTTCAACTTGTCGTTGAGCGTCTTGCCATTGGCGAGGTGCAGCGTCTGTGTGACATTCGATTCTTCGGTCCGCTCGCATTCGCAGGTAAACTCGCGGGCGGGACGTCCGAAGGCCGAGAGGAAGTAGCTGACGACGTTGTTGTCGGGCAACTGCAGCGCCCTCAGCCCGGCGGGATAGTCGGGAAACTCAGTCGCAACACCAGTCACCTGCGACAGGGCATCGAGCAGAACCTCGGCCGAGAGCCGCTTGACCAGGAAGTGCGAGTAGAAGCGGTCATCGGTGACGTTTTCCGGCAGGGCCACCGCACTGCGCTGGTAGGCGGCCGACTGCATGATCAACCGGATCAGCTTGCGCACATCGTAGCCTTCCTGCACGAACCAGTCGGACAGGGCCTGCAGCAACTCGGGATTGGTGGGAGGGTTGGTCGCCCGCAGGTCGTCGACCATCTCCACCAGCCCGCGCCCCAGGTAGTTGGCCCAGACACGGTTCACCAGGGCCCGGGCGAAGTAGGGGTTCTCTTTCGCCGTCAGCCAGTGGGCCAGGTGCTCGCGGCGATCGGAGGGGTCATTCTCGGCCACTGCGGTGCCATCAAGCGGCCGCGGGGTGGGAACGGTCGTACGGGTGGGATGCTTGATGTTCCCGGCCTCGCCGGCGAACACGACCGATTCGCCATCGATGCCGGTGTCTTTCGTACGGACTCGGGCGAAGAGGTTGGCCATGCCGTAGTAATCATCGAGCGTCCACCGTTCCAGGGGGTGGTCATGGCATTGGGCGCAGCCGATCGACAGGCCCAGGAAGGTAACAGTCGTCGCCTCGTTGAGCCCCTTGGGGTCCTTGTGCAGCACGAAATAATTCGCCGCCCCGTTTTCGAGGGTGCTGCCGCGGGCAGTCACCACCTGGCGGGCGAACTGGTTCCAGGGAAGGTTCGCCGCGACCGCCTCGCGGATCCACTGCGAGAACGCCCAGACCGCCGGCCCCTTGAGCTTGCGCGAACTCACCAGCAGCAGGTCAGACCACTTGTACGCCCAGTAGTCGACAAACTCGGGCCGGGCCAAAAGGGTGTCGATCAGCCGGTCACGCTTGTCGGCGGCGGTGTCGGCCAGAAACGCCCGCGTCTCATCGGGAGTCGGCAGCACTCCCAGTGTGTCGAGGTACGCCCGGCGCTGGAACTCGACATCGCCCGCCTGTGCCGAGGGGGGAATGTTCAACCGCTGCAGCTTGTCGAGCACAAACTGGTCGATCAGGTTCCGCCGGGGACTTCCCGCAAAGACCTCCGCGGGGACAGGCTCTGTATTGGGGACAGCCACGGTGGCGACTGCGACCTTGCTGGCGAACCAGACCGTGATGGCCGCTTCTCCCCGCCCGGTCACCGTCACCACCCCCTCGTCGTCGATCGTGGCGACCCCGGTTTCGGTGCTGGTGTACTTGGCCCAGTGCGTCACATCCCGGCGGCGCCCGTCGCTGTCGGTGGCCAGCACCAGCATCTGCTGCGTGGCACCCGGCGCGAGTGTCACCAGGGGAGGGACGATTTCGAGGCGTTCCATGACCGGATCTTCCGGCCGGGGACCGGCAGCACCAGCGGCAATCCACTCGTGCAGAATCCGGTATTCGAGGCTCTCTTCGTCAAACCGCGACCCGCCGCCGTGCGACAGTTCACCCAGGCCTTTGCGCAACAACAGGCTGTCGCGCGGCGCGGCGAGGTCAATCCGCCGCCCTTTGACCTGTCGCGTGATGGTGTTCCAGTCGAGTTCGTGGTCGTAGCCCCGCAGCGCCAGCTTGAAGCTTTTCTTTCCCGCCTGGGCTCCGTGGCAGGCCCCCATGTTGCAACCGGCACGGGTCAGGGCGGTCTGCACATCATGGCGGAAACTCCACGGTTCGTGCCGGGTGCTGCCGCGGACGGTCAGCACCGCCTCGATGGTCTGCCCCGCCACCTCGGCCTGCAGCCGGGTCTGGCCATCCTGACGCGGCTGCAGGACGCCATCGTTCCACTGCGCCAGGGCAGGGTCGGCCAGGGTCCAGCGCACCTGCGGGGTGACGTCTCCCGCGGCCCGCCCATCCACCAGCCGTTCCACCACGACCCGCTGCGTCGCGTGCGGTCCGTCGAGCACAATCTCGCTCGGCAAGATCGCAAAGCTCTCTGCCCCGCCGACCACCGTCGGACTCAGCAGGCAGATCATCCAGAGACTCATCCCGGCTCCCAGGCGGTGGAGACCGCTCGGACGGGGGCAACTTGTTCGCTTCGACATGGTATTCAGGCTCGCGCTCAGCCACAGGAACCAGTCCCGGTCGGACCGCCGGTGCACGAGACAGTCACCGCCCCGGGATCCTGCCCCGAAACCGACTCTCACTGGCACCAGGTGACAACTGCCAGAGTATCCCACACACCTTCGGCGAATGCGATCATCGAACGACCGCAGTTCTCCCCCCCGGGAACGGGCCCGCGTGGGTGCTTCCTCGGGGTCTGTCACGCCGATTCCGCGATGGATGGGGTGTATTTCGCCCGACCGATTCGCAGGGTGCGATTGCTGCGTCCCCACGTTACGGGGCGGTCACCACGCACGAGGTGCGGTCACGCCGTCGCACCGAACTCGCCCCTGGCAAGCGCGAGGGCTCCGTGCACCACCACTTCTTCTTCGAGGCGAGCCGGGACGATCTCGGCGAGATCGCGGAACGGGGTGAAGCAATGGCGTCGGCACGCCTTCCGCACAGGTTCGAAGAAACCCGCTTCGCCGATCAGCGAGACGCCGCCGCCAATGACAATGCGGGCCGGGTTGAGCAGGGCAATCGCCTGCGACAGGGCCCAGCCGAGGGTGTCGGTGCTGTCAGCCAGCAGTTTCTGGCAGACCACATCGTTCGTGCGGGCTCCTTCGACAATCAACCGGGTGTTGAGCTGGGCCGGGTTGCCTCCGCACAACCGGGCCAGTCCCTCTGTCGAGCCAACGCCAAGGCGCCCGGCAAGCCCCGGTTCCGACAGCAGTCGTTGTGCCCGCTGGGTGATCCCAAACCCACTGGCGATCGATTCGACGGTGGTCCCGGCCAGCGGGATGTGCGCGGGGGTCCCCAGGGGGCGCAGGTGGCCGATTTCCAGGGCCCCGGCCCCTTCACCGCGATAGACCTTCCCCCGAAACACCATCCCGCCGCCGATCCCCGAGCCGACAGTCACGTAGAGGACGGGGTCATACCCCTGTCCCGCACCAAACATCGCCTCGGCATACGCGGCCGAGTCGGCATCGTTGTGCAGCACGACGGGTCGGCCCGTTTCACACTGCAGCCAGTCGACGATGCGAAACCCGTTCCAGCCACCGACCTGGTGACTGGTGACGATCGTCCCCCCCCGCGAGTCGACCGGACCACCAAAGCCGATGCCGATCCCGGCGATCTCGGCGGGCGAAAGTCGGGCCTCCCCCAACAACCGGTGAAAACCCGCGACAATCTGCTGCTGGATACGGGCGGCTGTCCCGGGAGATTCGACCGTATCGCGGACGAGTGCGTGGAACGGCGGCCCCTCGCCCGTTCCAACCGCCAGTTGCAGCTTGGTGCCACCAATCTCAATGCCAACGAAGAACGCCATGACCTGTGCCGAGGGAAGAGGGAAGAACGCGCGTCCCGTAGTGCCGTACGCTGCCGCAGCCAGCTCACACCCCCTTGGGAAGACACTCCGGGGATCGGGCTGCGGCATGCCGTTACACCACGTTCCGGGCAGCGTAACCGAGTGCCGGGAAAACCGACAGGAAGCCCGCCGGGGGGGATACGTGGTCGACCCGGTGTCTGCGGTCTTCGTGTCGACCCGGCGAGGCCGTCCGAATGGGTTCCTGGCTGGATTTCTCGGTACGGTCGGTGCAGAGACGTGATCCGGTCTGCTGGGGACGCCATGGAATAATGACAGATCACGCAGCGAGGGGACTCCAGTCGGTTTGAGCGACCGGCCACGGACGGTAGAGTCGAGCTATGGAACCGGCTGGCACCGGAGCTCCGCATCGCAACCGCCGAGGACTCGATCCTCAGCAAGCTCGAATGGTTTCGCAAGACCAACGAGACCTCGGATCGGCAATGGGATGATGTCGCCCGTCTGATTCACCTCTTGGGGGCCGATGCCGATCTGGACCACCTGACGGCAATGGCGGAATCGGTTGGGGTCGATGATCTGCTCCGGCGGTTGCTGGACGGAACCCGGGAAACTCAGTGCCGCTATTGAAAGGAATGCTCACGGCTGCCCGGGATTTGTAACTGCCGTTGTGCCCTTGCGGTCTACCTGACGGAGTCTCCTCGGTCTGCTGAAGTCCATCCAATTCTCCCATGACAAGCGGTGAACTTGCCCCATGTGACTGCGCGTTCACGAGACACCTGAGAGGATCCTGGTCACCCTGGAGATCAACCCCGTCCGGGTGACCGGCATGGACGAGGCGACTCTTGCGGGATTGCGGAGCGTCTGCGAACACGCAGCGCGGGTGCGCAAACGGGTGCTGATGGACCTGCGCGTTTTGGACTTGGTCAACGAACTTCTGGTCGACCTGTTCCCAACGGCAAACCGCTGTGCAGGCGAACTGGGGGTTGAGATCCGATTCGCCGTGCGGCCAGAAGTGCGGCACCCGCTCACACTCACGCACTTGGACCTCGCTTTTCCGATCGACGAGGGAGATCCGAACCGCCCGGTGTGATGCCACCCGGCGGCCCCCTCTGCAAAGTCACGTGACTTCAGGCTTCCGCCTGGTGTCTTGACTTCCCCCGGGACAGTGCGAAAGATCCAAAACGGCGAATATTTTTGCGTCTTGCGTCCCCTCCCACTCCCCCCTCAGCCGATCAAGCGCCTGGAGGTTGCCGTCTTGAGAAAATCAGCATGCGTGTGGTCGGTGCGGGCCTCGGTCACCCTGGTGTTGCTGGGGTGTCTGGCCGGCTGTGGGAGCGGTTCCGGTCCGACCAGTCGTTTCCTGGTCACATTGACGGTCAATGACCAAGAGGTCGGTTCGAGTGACTTTGTCATCGACAACCACGCCGCGACGATGACCACCGATGGCGAGGTCGAACGCTTTGATCTGCGGCACGAGAGCTGGTTCGATGAATCGAGAAACAAGTGGATCACCCTGTCGGAGTCGCGCGCCTGGACCGAGGGGGCCATCGCCCGGTCCCGGCAAACTGTCGATGCGAGAGCATCCGCAGACACGAGGCCGTTGCTCGAGTGGATGATTTCCCCCCGCTTTGATGTGACCCGGGAGGGGGACTTCCTGTTGCTGAAATCGGGATTCCTCGATTACCGGATCAAGGTCGCCCCCGGCGGTCCGGAATTGAAGAACTACATCAGGTTCGCCCGGTTGAATGCCTACAAGAAGGCGATGACTCTGCACCAGAACCTTCCCCTGGCGGAACTGCTCGTCACTGAGGAACTCGAAACCCGCAACCTGATACCGCTGCGGACGGAAGTCACGTTCGTCTTACGGGGCGACACGAGATCGGCCATCGTCGAATTGACCCCGGTCGATGCGGGCCGATAGGGCGAGACATCCCACGGGAACCACCCGTCCATCCCCACCACCGACTTTCAGTTTGCTACACTCCCCCCCGCAGCGAGGCCCGGCATCGTCGCCAGTCTCGCACGGTGTTTCTGCCGGGAGTGGAGTCGTGAAAAACGGTCGTGCCGGATGGTGGCTGGGTGTGTTCCTGGGCCTTGTCGGTCTCGTCGCCGGTGAGACCGCACGGGCCGCCGAGTACGTCGGTGTTGAGCATCAGCGAAAGACGATCTACCGCTCGCCGCAACAGCCCGGCTTCACCAGTTGGGTCGGTGCCTGGATGATGCCCGACGGTGACCTGATGGTCAGCTTCACCCAGGCGACCGGGCGTGCCGAGGGACGCCCCCGCGCTCCCGAAGAGGTGCAGCGGAAACTCTCCTGGCCCCCGCCGGGACATCCGGGCTACGACATGACCGGGCTCGACCTGCGGAATGTCCACCTGCGGTCGAAGGATGCCGGGGGGACTTGGCGCGAGGTGAGTGCCGACCGGTTCCAGTCATGCATGAACGGGGTCACCGGCGAGGCCGAGACCGCCTTGCGCGATGGCACGATCGTGCGGGGCGTGTGGGGGTTCTACCTGCCGTATGACGACCACCTTCCCAAGACCGGCTATCTCGAACGCTCGCGCGACGGATCGCAGACCTGGGGCCAGCCGGAGGCGATGCTCGACCCGGCGAGGTTTTCTGTCTGGCCGAAACGGCTGCGGGTGTTGCGGGACGGTCGGTTGATTGCCGTCGGCGGACTGGCGGGCGTCGCCGCCAACAGCAAGACCCGGGTCGAGTACAGCGGATTGTTCCGCCCCCTGCTGCTGGTCTCGGCCGATGGGGGAAAGACCTGGACGGGACCGATTGAAGTGGTCCCCGAGAGGCTGCGTGACGGCTGGGGGGGCGAGGAACTGGACGTGGCCGAGTTGGCCAACGGCGATTTGTTGTGTGTCTTCCGGCGGCAGCCGGCGGGGAGTCCGGCAGAAGTCCGCTGGCAGGGGGTGTTGAAGAAGCAGGGGCCGAGCTGGACCGCCGGCGAACCCGGCCCGGCCCCCTTCCCCCACAGCGGCCACCCAGAACTGCTCGCGACACGCGAGGGAGTGGTGCTGCACCTGGCGACCACCGGGATCCACGCCACCCGGGATGCCGGGCAGTCCTGGCACAAGCTCGACCTCCCCGGCACCTCGTATTACCCGCGCTCAGTCCAGTCTGCCGACGGCCGCATCTTCGTCTTCGGCCACATCGGCGGCGACGACGAATACGGCAAGGTGGATCAGTCGATTGTGATGGACACGTTTCGTCTCGTGGAGCGGGATGAGAGGTAACGCCGGGGTGGGGCGGGAGTGAGACAGGAGTGGGGCAGGAACCGTCGTTGCGGCCGCGCGGGTGTTGGGATGGTGGCGAATTCAAGTGTGACACCTTCCACCCAAATGCGATTTGTGAGAGATGTGTGCTGGGGTCTGACTCAGGGATATGGCATGCGACCGATGGTTTGTGACCAACGAGAGGCGCGTCAAAGGCCGATCAACCCGAGGTAGCCACCCGAAATGGGAACCCCCGGATGCGACCTGCATTCCTGCTGGGGAAGGCTCGCTGCCACCTGGAATTTGGCCAGCGAAGCCCTTGTGGACCGAAACCAGCGCAAGGACGCCGGTCTTTGGTCCGTCATTGTGCCGGTTCGGCACACGATGCTCCCGCAACGCGCAGGGGCCCCGGATCAACTCCGCCCATGAACTGGTTCTTCGGTCCCCACAAGATTCGTCATTGTCTCCGCTCGGATCCCCGTGCTTCGGAACGTGACATCGGCTTTGCCGAACACAAACGAGCCTCCGCGGACAATCTCTGAAGGAGATTTCTCTCCCAGCCTGGGGTTGCCAGAGCGCAGCGCCGGCTACCCCAGGTGACCGTACCCAACATCGGTCCAACTTTGAAGGAGTTGTCTACACGGCCCCCGAAAAACAACATCCGTTCCAAACAGCTCCGCCCCAGGTCGGACGGCATCGGGGACGTCCTTGGTAGGGGGCGAAAAATGTCGCATTCAGACACGGGAGGCAAAACCCGCAGCGTACGGTCAAATCTGCGGACAAAATGGGTGGCCCCATAGCACAACGCGGTTGTGTGTCGACAAGTGCAGACCTGGAGGTCTGCACCACGTTTCGCGCCCGAACCTCCGTGTCTGACCGCCGGGCGCACCTCGTCACCCCCCATTCCCTCGCGCCGCACATCCCGCCGGGCCGCGCCGGTTCCCGGAAGGGAACTCTTCCATAGCCCTGGGTTGCCGCGCGATCGGCAACCCGGAGTTCGCGCCCACCACAACCCCCGGAGGCCTGTCGGGCATCCCATGAACGCCGCACGGCCTACGCTCTTCGCCTGCAGCACCCGATGTGCACCCGATAACGCCACTCGACTCGCTGAACAGAGACAGACGCCACCTCGCACGGTAGGAAAGCCAAAGAGGGAAAAGCCACACAGAATCGTGCTGATCCTTGTTCATTCCGGTCGCTCCGGGTTTTACTCTGTGGCCCGTGATCTTCGACGATGCGGTGGATGACACCGATCTGTTCAATCATTCCTGCGATCCGAATGAGGCCGTGGTGGGACAGATTGTCCTGGTCGCCCGGCGACCGATTGGCGTTGGTGAAGAGCTGACCTTCGACTACGACACCGTTGAAACCGCAGACACCCCTTTTGAATGCCGGTGTGGAGCTCGCGAGTGTCGGCGGATCATTGATGGCAGCAGTTGGAGGAATCCGGCGTTTCGGCAGGCGCATGCCGGATATTTGTCGTGGAACGTACAGGAGGCGATTCGGCGTGCGGAGCGGGGTGAGCGAGTGGACTGATTGAATCGCGAGCAGCCGATTGAACCCGTCCCCATGGCTGCGTTGACTCTGCCTGCGACCAGACTATTCTCTGCGTTCCCCCATCGTGTGCCATCCGGGCCACGCTCGAGGGGGAACGAATAGTGTCCGTGACCGTCCCACAGGGGGGGGCCGAAATCCTGGGGAAAGCGCGTGCCATGTCAGCAGCTCGGGTGTCTTTGGTGGCCAATGGCCTCTTTGTGGTCTTGCTGCTGGCCCTGCATGGACTCAAGTCCAACCTCGATCCCTCGTGGCACTTCCTCAGTGAGTATGCCATCGGGAAATATGGCTGGCTCATGCAGGGAGCCTTCCTGGCGCTGGCTGCTGCCAACCTCGGCACACTGGCCGCCATCCGCGATTCTCTGAAGACGGTGTCTGCCAAGATCGGGGCCGGGCTGTTCCTGGTGGGGACCTTCGGCACCGTGCTGGCCGGTCTGTGTGTCACCGACCCGATCAACACCCCCGCCGAGGCCCAGACGCTCAGTGGAACGCTGCACAATGTCGGTGGGGGCCTTGGCCTGCTGGGCTTCGTCGGGACACTCATTCTTACTACCCGCCTGCTGCGCGATCCCCAGTGGAGACTGGCGCGCCCCGCGGTCGGTTTGGCAACCGCGTTGCTGATTCTCGGATTCCTCATCTCGTTTGTCTCAATCGCGATGCTGACAGCCCGGAACAACGGCGTCTTCGGACCCGACACCCCGGTCGGCTGGCCGAACCGCATCGGCATTCTGTCGGGTTGTGCCTGGCTGGCCATCATCGCCTGGCAGGCACGCCGCATGAACTTGAAAACCTAGTCGATCGACTCTCCGAGTCGATGTCGATTGAGAATCCGATGCACGTGGTCATTGGCCGGCGGTTGACGGGGAGAGGGTCAAACGCGGTTGGTGCGGCGGAGTGGTCGTGCTGGAAGGGGAAGTCCAGAGACGTGCCCGCCCCCCCCTGGCCCCCCCCTGGCAGGGGGGGAACTGGTGCTGCGCACATGGGGGAATCACGAGTGTGGATCGTGGCTGCTCGTGGGGGCCTGGTGAGACCAGCTCCGGCGGGGGACTGTTTGGGGAGGGGAGTCCAGACACATCGACTCGGAGCGTCGATCGACTCTCCGCGTCGATGTCATTCGAGAGTCCGATGCACACAGTCATTGGCCGGCGGTTGACGGGGTGAGGGTCAAGCGTGGAGGGGGCGGCGGAGTGGTCGTGCTGGAGGGGGAAGTCCAGAGACGTGCCCTCCCC
>Ga0315904_10012289_pt1 | contig 10833 bp, 10 predicted proteins | sample LakEriMetagenome_6_FD_203529 | JGI IMG/M metagenome (GOLD analysis project Ga0315904, IMG submission 203529) | Freshwater fungal communities from buoy surface, Lake Erie, Ohio, United States - Buoy 12 MA120 | ecosystem: Environmental > Aquatic > Freshwater > Lake | place: USA: Lake Erie, Ohio... | reverse complement strand
GAACTGAGACTGCGCGACCAGCATCGAACAGTGCTCGTTCGACAGCGCTCGCCATGGTAGTCTTGCCCGTCGATGGCAAACCTGTAAACAACAGCGTTGCTGGCTTTTGCCCAAACCGAGCAGCTCGCTCGACATCGTTGACTTGGGATACTTCACCCGTCGACGAGACCTCGGAACCTTCGGTGCTTTCCCAAGCGGCCAAGGCTTGGCGGGCAGAATCCCGATCCGAAATCATCCCAGCCCCTACAGTCGCATTCGTAATGCGGTCGATAATGATAAACGAACCCGTGGTGCGGTTGCGTCGATAAGCATCGAAGTAAATTGGCTGACTCAATGTCACCGAACATCGGCCGATTTCATTCAACTGGAGATCGGGGGCGTTGACGCGGTGCAATGTGTTCACATCGACCCGATATTTGAGTGAGTCGATTTGCCCGGTCACGGTCTGTGTCGTGTGCTTGAACAAGTATGTTTTGCCTGGAACCATCGCATCGTTACTCATCCACACGATCGTTGCGTCGATGCTGTTGGCGATCTTCGGGACGTTGCCCGGTCGAACAATCATGTCCCCGCGCGAGCAGTCGACTTCGTCTTCGAGTACCAACGTTATCGATTTAGGTGTGAAGGCTTCTGTCACATCACCATCGAAAGTGACGATGCGTTTGACTTTGCTGGTGCGTTTGGCAGGCAAGATCATGATCTCGTCTCCCTGCCGAATGATTCCAGAAGCGATCGTACCGCAGAAACCACGGAAATCCAAATTGGGCCGATTCACGATTTGAATCGGCAGCCGGAAGTCTTCAAAGTTTCGGTCGGATCCGATGTAGACGCTCTCCAGGAAATTCATCAACGTGCTGCCACGATACCAACTCATGTTGGCGCTCGGGTCAACCACATTCTCACCATGCAACGCAACGAGCGGAATAAAATGCAAATCGGGAAGCTGAAGCCGCGATGCAAATGCGCGATAGTCATCGCAAATTTCGTCGAACCTCGCTTGGCTATAGCCGACCAAGTCCATTTTGTTGATCGTCACAACAACGTGTCGAATCCCCAACAAGGAAACGATAAAGCTATGTCGTTTCGTCTGAGTCAGCACACCATGTCGGGCATCGATGAGAATGATGGCCAAATCCGCCGTTGAAGCGCCGGTCGCCATGTTGCGAGTGTACTGCTCGTGGCCAGGCGTGTCGGCGATGATGAACTTGCGTTTGGCAGTGGAAAAATATCGATACGCTACGTCGATCGTGATCCCTTGTTCACGCTCGGCTCGCAATCCGTCGGTTACCAATGCAGGATCGAATCCACCGCCGGTCGTTCCATGTACTTTGCTTTCCGACTCAAGCTGTGCTAATTGATCTTCGTATAGCATTTTGCTATCGTAAAGCAGCCGACCAATCAACGTGCTCTTGCCATCGTCGACGCTGCCGCATGTGATGAAGCGCAAGAGCTCTTTGCGTTCATGCTGTTCCAAGTAAGCCAAGATGTCTTGGGCAATAAGATCGCTCTGGTGCGACATGCTTAGAAGTATCCTTGAATTTTCTTGAGTTCCATACCAGCACCGCCACCATCTTTGTCGATCACGCGGCCTTGGCGCTCTGATGTTTTGGTCAAGAGCATCTCTTGAATGATCTGCGGCAACGTCGTCGCATCGGACTCCACGCCACCCGTCAATGGATAGCAACCTAGTGTTCGGAAGCGAACCATCCGCTCTTCGATGACTTCGCCCGGTAGTAGCTTCATCCGGTCATCATTGACTTGAATCCAGATGCCATTGCGGAAAACTACTTTTCGAGGCTTCGCAAGATAAAGATCGGGCAACGGAATCTTCTCAAGGTAGATGTATTGCCAAATGTCGAGTTCCGTCCAGTTCGACAAAGGGAACACTCGGATACTTTCACCAGGGTTGACCTTTGCGTTGTAAAGACTCCACAACTCAGGGCGTTGATTCTTCGGGTCCCAACGATGGAATTTGTCACGGAATGAGAAGACTCGCTCTTTCGCTCGCGACTTCTCTTCATCCCGCCGAGCACCACCGAATGCCGCATCAAAACCATACTTGTCGAGGGCAGCTTTGAGCGAGTCGGTCTTCATGACCTCCGTGTGCTTTTCGCTATTCTCAAAAGGACTGATACCGAGCTTCAGTCCCTCGTGATTGATGTGGACCAACAGCTCGATTCCGAGTTCATTCTTTACGTAATTGTCGCGAAAGGCGATCATCTCTTTGAACTTCCACGTCGTATCGACATGCAAGAACGGAAACGGAGGCTTGGCTGGATAAAATGCCTTGAGAGCCAAATGGGTCATCACGGCGGAGTCTTTGCCAACCGAATACAACATGACGGGTTTTTTGAATTCGGCCGCGACCTCCCGAATGATGTGAATACTTTCTGCCTCAAGTTGCTTGAGGTGGGTCAAATGGTAGGAACTCATTTCGTCCTCTCAATGGCGTGTTAGCAATGTATGAGATTGGAGTGTCGAAATTTTGGACTCTGCGTCAACCCAGGAAGAGGCCTGCGACACACGAAAAAGAACGAATTCCAAGGGTTCGCGAGAGCTTGCAAATCCCGGTTGGCGATGACTGTTAAAAAAAATGGGCCAGGTGAAAACCTGGCCCATAGCTTTTTCAATTCGTGCAATCTATAGACGAATCAGTAATCAAGACAAGCTGGAAGCTTATCCCACATTGGATTGACTATCGTTTTTGACGACTAGCCGATGGCGACCCGACGGAACGAAACGATTTCCGCTTGATCGGAAAAGGCTTTGACCGCGTCAACCACTGTCTTGGTCTCATCAAGAACATAGAACTGGTTGAGCAAGCATTTGTCTTGGTCCAACAACGTGTTGTCGGCAACAAATCGCTCTAGCTTGCCCGGTACAATCTTTTCCCAAATCTTCTCAGGCTTGCCTTCGGCCTTGAGTTCAGCCTTGATCGCATCTTCGGCCGCAGCCATGACTTCTGGAGTCAATTGAAGTCGGCTAACGAACTGTGGCACCGTCTTGAGCGGCTTTCCGAGTCGTGTCCTGTCTTCGTTCTCGATTTTGATCTGGCTCTGCATTGACTCTGTTTCTTTTGCAACATAGTCTGCAGCGAACTCGGTAAAGTTCAGAATCGAAGGCTTCATGGCTGCAATGTGCATTGCAACGCCACGGAAGAACTCTTCCGCTCCGGCTTTACCGCCATCTTTGTACGAAAGAATGACTCCTATCTTGCTACCCGCATGGATGTAGCTGGAGAGTTTCTCTCCTTTGACCAAAGACAGGTCGGCAACCACCATCTTCTCGCCGGTCTTGCCCGTTTGTTCAACGAGCTTCTCAGCGACGGTCATGCCGTCTATCGACAATGCATTCAGTTGATCCAGGTTCTCAGCCCCGGCATCCAACGCTAGTTTCGCTAGTTGGCTAGCGAGACCAGTAAAGCCATCGTTCTTTGCCACGAAGTCTGTTTCGCAACATAGACCGAAAATGATGCCCGTCGTTTTGTTTGCGTTCAGCATGGCAACGACCGTGCCTTCGGTCACTTCTTTGTCTGCTCGTTTTTCTGCGACCTTTTGACCCTTCTTGCGAAGGTAATCCAGCGCTCCTTCGTAGTCGCCGTTTGATTCTTGAAGGGCTTTCTTGCAGTCCATCAGACCTGCGCCCGTTTGCTTGCGAAGATCGGCAACATCGCTTGCGGAAATCGTCGTCATTGTATTTGTCCCTATAAAGGAATTCTGTTGAAAGATTGTTTCGTCTGTCGGCGCGGATCCTCGAAGGGGAGGATGCATCGCGATAACTTTATGTTCACTTCGATTCTGTCGAACGACTAAACCATCGACTCAGCTTTGGCGACCATCTCCGCCGTTGCATCCGGCTTGGATGGGGCAGACTTTTGGAGTTCTGGGTTCTCTGCACGTCCCGCGAGAACTGCGTCGGCCAACTGCTTCATGATCAGGTCGATCGAGCGAATACCGTCGTCGTTTCCTGGAATCGGCAAGTCGATTTCGGTTGGATCGCAATCGGTGTCAATCAAAGCAACTGTCGTAATTCCCAACGATTTCGCCTCGCGAACCGCATTCTTTTCCTTCTTCGGATCAACGATCACCAAGCACTCTGGCAATCGATTCAAGATACGAAGACCGTTCAAGTTTCGATAGATCTTGCGATATTCACGATTCAAAGAAGACTGCATCTTCTTCGAATATTCATTGATTTTTTCGCTGTTCATTATCAGCTCGAGCTCATCCAATCGCTTCATACGATCGCGAACGGTACGGAAGTTCGTCAACGCTCCACCCAACCATCGCTCGCTAACGAAAGGCATCCCACAACGCAACGCTTCGCGTTGGATGACTTCCGAGGCTTGTCGTTTCGTTCCAACGAAAAGAACTAAAGATCCCTGAGTCGCAACTTGATTCAAGTACTTCTTCGCTCGCAACATCCCTCGCAATGTTTCGCGAATGTCGATGATGTGAATCAGGTTCTTGCGACCATAAATGTACGGCTCCATCTTTGGATTCCACCGACTAACGCGGTGTCCAAAGTGAGCTCCTGCTTCGATTAATTTTTCTACTAGTTCATTGGCCATGTTGTTCTCCTTCGATGCGATTCATTCCAACCATGCTTTTATCCCCGGGCCAGCGAGGAGCACAGGCAAAAGCTGAAGCTTTTTGCCTTCGGTTCGTTCGGAATGGGCAAAACTGACATATGACTCGACACTTTGCCGAAGTCTATGAGACAGAGGCTACCCGACTCAACCCTGTTTCGTCAATGGAAGATAAGAGTTCCGGGCAGTTACGAACGGTCCGAAGCTCGAAGATATTCCTGCTGCAGAACCCATCGCGTGAGTGTCACGTCATTTTCCAAGCCGAGCTTGTCAAGAATACGTTGTCGGTGCCGAGCTACTGCCTGAAAACTGGTCCCAGAGATCGAAGCGATGCTTTTCATAGAATTTCCCGCAACCAAAAGGTTGAGGACTTCTCGTTCTCGATCGGTCAGCAGATCAAGCTTCCTTAGGGAGGCAATCCGCATTTCCTCGGTCTGCTTCCGTTTGCTGGCGATTGCAAAACAATCATGAATTCGAGAGATAAACCGATCCTTTTGTACCGGCTTTCTCATATAGTCTGTAGCTCCAAGTCCAAACGCCCGGGCGCAGTATTCGATGTCGCCTCGCGTTGCCAAAACCACAATGGGGATTTTCCATCCCGCTAACCGGCATCTTTCGAGCAATTCGATTCCACTAGTCCCAACGAGATGCTCCTCGACGACGATACACCCAAAAGGTTCGTCTGGAATCAAAGTGCAAAAACGATCTGCGGAATCAAACGGAACAAATCCGATTCCCTCGGAAGCCAACGTAACCTCCAATGATTTTCTCGCTTCTGAATCAGAATCGATCAAGTAAACTATCGGTTCGAAATTAGTCGAAGAAGACACAGATTTGGAAGGCTGCGAGTTGGAAAAGTTCAGCACAGGCTGACTGGAAGACGCAATAGATGACAACAAAATGTCTCCGAAAGGAAAAGGGGGCACAAAGCTTGTTGGGCCGATGTCTTTGAACACGATCCGAAGCCGTTAGTTTCGCTCGCTCGCTGGAAGTCTCGATGTTAATAATTCAACTGCAGAACACTTCCTACGTCGGCATATAGTCTGTCTTTCTCAGCGATTTCACATCTCAATCCCCCTTTTTGAACAAAATCTAAAATCATGCCGTCCAACAAAGCTGCTGAGATCTCAAAACCCACGGAAGAAGCCGTCGAAGACGCTGGCTTGGTCGATGAGCAAGCCTACTCGTTGCCACGAAAGCTCTCGCCGCGGGTGGAGGAATGTGCTCTGTTCCCATCACTGCAGCAATGGGACTGGAATCTCGTTCGAAAAAAATGCCGGCTCGATGCGAGCCAAAAAATTCATATCGCTAGCGTCTCTTCTGGCAGGCACCAAGCTGCCGAGTTGATCGCCAAAAGCCTCAATGACGCCGAGATTACGTGCTGGCACATTGATTCGTTTCAAGCGTCTAGAACCATGGAGCAATTCAACCTGGACGAGACAAACGCTGTCATTCCATCGCCAAAAAATCTTCAAGTGATTTGCAGCGCCGACTTGCCGGGCGAACCAAACCATGTCGCAATCTTGTCGCTCATCACGACGGGTGAAGCTGAACTTTCCCGAGACTACATCCAACAACTGTACCACCACCTCGTTATCGGCGGACAACTCATCGTCTCCGTGGATAATGCCGACGACCGATGGGTACATGAACAACTCAAAGGATACGAGAAGAGTGTTAAGGTTCGTCCGCAGGAAGGTGCAACGGTTTACTGGATCGAAAAAACAGCTCCGCTCAAAAAGCTCAAGGACTTCTCGTGCGAGTTGGCTTATCGCGATTGCGACGATTTGATTCGATTAGTAACGCGGCCTGGCGTCTTCTCTCACCGACAACTCGACAACGGAGCGCGGCAGCTCTTGGACGCGGTTGACGTGTACCCAGAAGCCAGGCTTATCGATATCGGCTGCGGCAGCGGTTCAGTTGCCCTCGGTCTAGCCAAACGAGATCCGAAGGCCACCATTCACGCAGTCGATGCGAACGCTCGAGCCATCGATTGTTTGCATCGCGGAATGGTTCTAAACGAAATCAACAACATCACCACCGAAGTCAACCCAACAGGTGTCTATGGTGAACCCGAATCTTACGATATGGCTCTGGCCAACCCACCGTACTTCGGTGATTTCCGCATCGCTGAAAAGTTTATTGCCGCCGCACAACGATCACTGCGTACAGGCGGTCGAGTTGTACTGGTCCATAAACAACCCAAATGGTACGAAGAAAATCTGCAACGTTGGTTTGTTGATTGCGAAGTCTTCCCGTCCAAGAGATACTTTATTGCGTCGGGTATCAAAGGCTAGTTGACCGCGACAGTCGTCACGACGTTCGTAGAAGGGACAAGTCGAGCGGCGATTCGCTCAACATTGGTACAGTTCTAGTGTTGGTGAGAACCGGCTTCACCAGCCCGTTTCGATTTATACAAACGGCTGCCATGTAACCACTTGCAGGTTGAAATTGCCAAAAGTGCCATTGGTCAGCGTATTCGGGTTTGTGAGCGAGCTTCAATCGAATGGCAGATGCTGTTGGGAACGAGAAGCTGAATTCGTCGAGTGGTATGGAGAGGCCCAATCCAACTGCCTTGATATATGATTCCTTGAGAGTCCAATACTCATAAAATCGTTGCTGCTGTTCGAGATCCGATAGTTCTCGCAGTGCTTCGACTTCTGCACTAGCGAAGAAGGATTCCGCGATCCCCAATGACGGCTTGCGTCTATCTAGATTCTCGACATCGACGCCGAGCGACGGTTCTCTTGCGACTCCGACAATCACCATTCCGTTGGTGTGGGAAATGTTGAAAAAGAGACCCGTCGCGCTGGCATGGTCGTTCCCGATAACAGGCTTTCCATGGGTTCCTTTGCTGAATACCCAGTCTCTCGGGGCGATATCGCAGTATTTGGACAATACAACACGCACAAGCGCACGGGTTACCAAGTATCGATGTTGATCGCGTTCGAAATGGAAACGCGCTTGCTGAATGCGTTCCTCAGGCGCGAGCAGATCTTTGTATTGATCCAGGAGTCGGTCTTCGACAATCTCGTGCAAAAACGATGTCCAAAGTTCGATCTTTCCGGACTCCAGTTCTCGTATCGCCATCAAAACGTGTTTCTCCAGGCTCACTAAAATTTTAGAAGATTGTAACCGTAACTGGTTACAATCCGGAGATGAAGACTTGGATTGATGCGGATGCCGTTCGCTCTTGGAGAATTGCTGGGGTTCTAGGTGGATGGCACATGGAATGTGCCTACTGGTTTGACTTTTGTCGGGCGGGCGTCCAGCTACTTCTTGAATACGCTCAAGATTTCAATGGCCTTGTCCAAGTTACCCGCCGCATTCACGAAAGCTTGCATCGTTGTGAAAAGATCATTGGTGGAAGAAGAACTTGCAGCGACTTTAGCTGCTCCAGGCTTACGCCCTCGTTTACCCTTTGATGGAGTTTTCGGCGTCCCATTCGTTTTCATTGCTTGATAAATGAGCGGAAGGGACACGGCAATGCCATCTTTTTTCATAAGCGCTAGGACTTCTGGAGCATTTGCTGTTGGGTTCTTGGCGATCATGCCTCGGATCAGTTCCGATTTATTGACTTTCTTCTTCATTGTTTCTCTGCTCTTAGGGATGTAGCTCACGGGCAAACATTATTGTAATTACCAAAGGGCAAAAACCTCTAGGCTTCAAAAACAAAACGGTAGAAATAGGGGAACGCACTTCCCGTCTCATCGTCGATACCGAGACGCTTTCCCTTTGTTGGACCGACATCGTGATACCTTTTCGCTTTCCGCGGGCGAGGGGCAAACTTAGTAAACCACGACCGACATCAAGGTTGAATGGTTTGATATTCCCAATCCTTGATCTCACACACCGACTGAAAGACGCAGTATCCTAACGGTCGCGAGGCCATCACCTCAGCACGAACCGAAAAGGACTTTCCTTCCCGATCGACACTCACGACTTCTTGATCGTCGATCCAAGCTTTGATTTGCTTCTTGTCGACTCGAACTCGGAACGAGTACCACTTGTTGTTCTTAAAATCGCGAAAGCCGGAGGTTTCGTTCTCGGATGCGTCGTTGCCATTGATACTGCTGATACCGACCAAGCCACCTCCCCAACCGCCACTGATCAGTGAACAAAACTCTTTGCCGACGGGGAACGTGATACCAACAAAAAAATCGGAGCCATCAACCCGTCGCGCCTTCCAGCGCATCTCATAGTTCTCTTGAGGAAAGTCCTTTTTCTTGGAATGGATTCCTGTCATGGGATCGCCGCGATCCAGCATCAACACTCCTTCGCGGACTTCGACCGCCCCCTCGCCACCAAAGTTAGTGATCTCCCAACCGTCGAGAGAATCGGATTTCAGCAAAGGTGACCATTGGGAGTCCTTTTTGGGCTCATCCTTTTTGTTCTCGCTTTTTGCCTCTTGAGGGATCTCGACGGGAGTTCTTGTCGATTTCTTTTCTTGCGCAAATACAGTTGTTGAACCAGAATAACAAACGGACAACGCAAACAACGAACCAAGGATCAGGGAGGGGATTCTCATGCTATTCACTTCGAGGGACTAGGACCAACAAAGACCGGAGCCATCTATTCAACTAGATTGCTGCTAGAATAGCAACCGATGCGTCGAGGAAAAGGTGGCTGGTGTCGATGCGAGCAAGCATGGGCCTGAAGTAGGTGATTGTCTGCGGTTCCATTCGGGTATCGAGCAAAACTACTCGCACCACTCTGGCAATGGGTCGCTGAACATAGCCCAACGCTCTGGGGCAATTGACATTTCCTCTTCCGTTAACAAGCATTCATCTAGCGATTCCAAGATGGATTTCTCATCCAGTCCCTGGCCGATAATGATTAACTCGGTTCTTCGATCACCCCATGGTGCTTGCCAAACTTCCATCGCTTGATCGCGAAAGCCAGGGAGGTCTGGCCAATCGTCTTGCGGGACAGACGCAGCCCAAATGCCAGCGTGATGGATATTGTAAAGCGCACCTGCTTGCGACCATTCGGCTGCGATATCGTTGTGGTTCGCTAGCCACATCACTCCCTTGGAACGGATCACACTCCCAAACGATTCCCCCTCCACGCATGCGTGGAACCGAGCGGGATGGAACGGACGTCTCGCAGTGAATACGAAACTTTGAAAACCGTATTCGTCCGCTTCGGATGTTTCCGAGCCTCGCTTTACCGCCAACCAGTTCTTACTCTCAGCCGCCCAGTCCTCGTCAAACGCTTGCGTATTCAGGACCTGTTCGATTGGAATGTTTCCCATTTGAGATCGAACGATGGTCGCTCTCGGATTCATTAAATGAAGCAGCTCCTCCAGCTCGTCCAGTTCCGTCTCGTCCACCAAGTCGCATTTCGTAATCACCAGAACGTTCGCAAACTCGATTTGATCCGTAAGCAACTGGACCACCCCGCGTTCATCCTCCTCGTTTACACCAATCCCCCGTTCATTAAGACTGTCCGGTGTGAAGTAATCGCAATCGAAATTGACTGCATCGACCAAGGTGACCAACGTATCCAATCTCGCAATCTTACTTAGCTGATTTCCGTTTTCGTCCTCAAAGGTAAAGGTCTCGGCCACTGGTAAAGGTTCCGAGATACCTGTCGACTCGATTAACAGATAGTCGAACTTACCTTGCAAAGCCAGTTCGCGAACTTCGAGAAGCAAATCCTCACGCAGCGTGCAGCAGATGCATCCATTGCTCATCGAGATCAGCTTCTCGTCGACCCGACTGAGCTCCGCTCCACCATCGCGGATGAGGCGTGCGTCGACGTTGATCTCGCTCATGTCGTTGACGATCACCGCCACCTTGAGCCCCTGGCGGTTCTGCAAGATATGATTGAGCATGGTCGTTTTTCCTGCGCCGAGAAAGCCCGAAAGCAATGTGACAGGTAGTTTGCGTTGCATGGATTACTGGTCCCCTTCATTCTGTTCTGCGAAAATTTCTTCCATCGTTGGGATGGGCAAGGGGCATACCCAAAGAGCCCACTGTTCAGGCGGAAACAACATCTCTTCATCCGTTAGGAGGCAATCTTCCAATCGCGATCGCAAGACGACTTCGTCCATTTTAGAGCCGATGAAGACTAGTTCTTGTCGTCGATCTCCCCACGGCTCTTGGCATTGTCGCCATGATCCATTCACGCGACGCTTCGTCGTCGGGCCATTCCGATTCGTCAACGGTACACATCCAAGGCCCATCTAGATCCATCTTGATCGAAACCCCTGATTGAGACCAACGAAACGCCTCGCCATGATG
>Ga0315904_10012288_pt1 | contig 10835 bp, 12 predicted proteins | sample LakEriMetagenome_6_FD_203529 | JGI IMG/M metagenome (GOLD analysis project Ga0315904, IMG submission 203529) | Freshwater fungal communities from buoy surface, Lake Erie, Ohio, United States - Buoy 12 MA120 | ecosystem: Environmental > Aquatic > Freshwater > Lake | place: USA: Lake Erie, Ohio... | reverse complement strand
ATCAGATTATGTGTTACTGAGATGTGTTAATTTTGCCCTATGAAAAGAGGGGTTGCACTCTTATTGATCTTGTTGTTTTGTGGGAAGTTCATATACACATCCTTTTGGTTAATTTATTTTCACATAAATCAGCAAGAGATAATACGTCTTTCTTGCGAAAACAAGAACAGACCTGAGTTAAAATGTAACGGAAAGTGTTACTTGGCTAAACAACTTAGAAAAGCTGATTTTGATTTATCTCAACGTAAAACCAAGCAAGAAACGCAACGCTCACTCATAAAGCAGCTTGAATTAGAGAACTTATATTTGCCCGCTACATTCAAACTGTCGGAAGAAGGAATACCTGAAATGTCCGATAAAATCTTAGCTATTCCATATTTCTGCCCTAAATCAAGGGCTCATTTATCATCGATATATCATCCCCCAATTTTTAAGATTTAACAGTACCAGTTGTTTAATCTTTAATAAAATAATCCATGAAAATCATGAGTTTGGTTGGATGCGTTTTTTTAACGTATTCGATTTGGTCATGTGACATTTGTGGTGGTGTATCAGGTAATGCCTCTATTGGGCTGTTGGCATCCACTCAATTTCATATGATTGGGATGAAAAGTAATTTTAATTCGTACCGAAGTTATCTTGATGGAATAGTTCATTCCCGGGAACGATTGTTTCAACAAGAGCTGACTGGACGATGGCAATTAGCTCCCAGAATTCAACTTATTGGCAGTATTCCTTATCAAATCGGAATGCAAAAACGCGATTTGGGAACAGATATAATTTCCGGGTTGGGCGACCCCAGGTTGGTGGTAAATTATATCCTCTTGCATCAAAAAGATGATGACATGAATACTCGAAATTTTTTATCCCTAGGGGGAGGAATTAAAACTCCGTTGGGAAAAAAAGCACCAGAAACGAGTATGATTCGAAATTTATATCCTGGCACTGGAGCCTGGAATATAAGTGGTTTATTAGTTTTCACAAAACGTATATCCCACAATCTCAGTTTGCAACAAGAAGGCATCTGCACGTTTAAAACCTCGGATAAGTCAGGTTTTAGATATGGTAATACCTATTCCTATTCCGCAACGTTGGTTTGGAATAAAAAAGTTGGAATTGGTCGCATAATATGTGGCCCCGGACTGATGTTGGAGTATTTTGATGCCAGTACCAATCATGGATTACCCCTTGAAGGATACAATAACCAAGGTTACCTTGGTGAAGGACAACTAAACATTCATTATTTAAGTTATCGATGGTTGTGGGGAATGAATGTTAAACAACCGATTATTCAAAATTTTAATAAGGGAAGCATGAAACAAGGACCATTTGTTTCAATTTCCCTTTCTTATTTAATTACAAAAACAAATAAAAATGAACTTAAAAATTAACATTTCGATATTGCTCCTTCTTTCTCTTGTTATTTGGACGGGATGCGAAAAAGAGAGCGAACCTGTAACAGCTACATTAACCTTAATTGAACCAACAGCAGGGGACACGATTCCTGCCGGAGAAGCATTACATATGCATGGTACGGTAGAAGGAACCGGAGAACTACATGGGTACAGTTTAACATTAACGAATTTAACAACCAATCAAGTAGTTTATAGTGGAAGTAACGATAACCACCAAACATCATATGCTTTTGATGAACATTGGGTGAATATGGAAGGTGTCACTTCATCAATGAGGCTAACATTGGTGGTCAATTTAGATCACGATGGGACTACCTCAAGTAAGAGCGTGGATTTCGTTGCTGCGCAATAGCTTAACCCATTAACTCAATTAATATGGACAATTTTCTAATTTGGTTGGATATTATTCTTGGCTTCATTGCCATAAGATATGTTTATGATATTCATTCCTATTTAAAAAAAATCAATTCAACTCCCGATTTGAAAAGTAAACTATTGAAAAAATTTAAATAGGCATAAAAGATAATTCTTTAAATAGACATACTAATTCAATTAAAACAATGGAGCAGTGCTGCTTCATTGTTTTTTTTAAATAATAATTGAACCCGCACATTCTATTTTTAGTAAACAATCAAAAATCCAATCCGAATACTAATCCAAAGACCATTATCTTATTACACCTATTCATTACCTTTGCAGAAAAATAATCACATGTCGAAACCCGTTCGCGTACGCTTTGCCCCTTCTCCTACTGGCCCTTTACATATGGGAGGTGTAAGAACTGCACTTTACAATTATTTATTTGCTAAAAAACATAAGGGTACGTTCCTCATCCGAATTGAAGATACCGACCAAACTAGATTTGTACCGGGTGCGCAAGATTACATTATGGATGCGCTTTCTTGGTGTGGTATCATGCCGAGCGAAGGACCTGGACTTGGAGGAGACTTCGGACCCTATGTGCAATCGGAACGAAAAGCCATGTATCGTCCGTATGCGGAGCAGCTTGTAGCTAACGACAAAGCATACTATGCCTTTGATACCGCGGAAGAATTGGAGCAAATGCGAGAACAGGCTAAACAAATGGGGATGCCGAATTGGCAATACAACAGTGTAACGCGGGTAAGTATGAAAAACTCGTTAACCTTACCACTTACGGAAGTAGAACAACGTTTAGCTAATGGAGATCCGTATGTGATCCGTATGAAAATGCCACGGAATGAAGACGTTCGTTTTCATGACCTCATCCGAGGATGGGTAGTTGTTAATACGAATAACTTAGACGATAAGGTATTGTTCAAAAGCGATGGTATGCCAACGTATCACCTAGCGAACATTGTGGATGATTATACCATGAACATATCGCATGTAATTCGCGGCGAGGAGTGGCTACCTTCAGCGCCATTGCATGTGCTGCTTTATCAAGCCTTCGGTTGGGATGCCCCAGAATTTGCACACCTTCCACTTTTACTTAGACCCGATGGAAACGGGAAATTGTCCAAACGCGATGGTGACCGCCTAGGATTTCCAGTATTTCCAACCAACTGGATTACTGCAGAGGGGGAATTGTATTCTGGATACCGTGAAAAAGGGTACTTACCTGAAGCATTCATTAATATGTTGGCTTTATTGGGTTGGAATCCAGGTACGCCTCAGGAAATTTTCACCTTAGACGAGTTAGTAGAAGCCTTTTCTTTAGAAAGAGTTTCTAAATCCGGAGCAAAATTCGATCCAGAGAAAACGAAGTGGTTTCAACAAAGTTGGTTGCGTATGCAAGATGATGCAGACATCGCTAAGGGATTAAAAGAAACAAACCCTACCCTAAACATTTCTGATTCCGCTCTGGAAACCTTAGTTGGATTGATGAAGGAACGTGCCACCTTTGCAGAAGATATCTTAACGGATGGTGCCTATTTCTTGGCTAATCCAAGCGTATTTGATACGGAAACGATTCGTAAAAAATGGAAAGCAGAAACGACGGGATATTTGAATGAATGGATGATTCGATTGGAGGGAATTTCTGAGTTTAACTCGGCGAATATCGAAACTGCTTTCAAGGGATACTTGGAAGAGAAAGGCTTGGGAATTGGTGCTGTATTGCTCCCTTATCGTTTATCCGTTACAGGTGTTGGCGCTGGTCCAGGAATGTTTGATGTGAGCGCGTTTCTTGGTAAAGAGGAAGTCTTAACCCGCATGAAAGAAAACCTACCTAAAATTGCCGCCATTCTAAATGAAGCATAAAATTCACGTTCGGGGTATTCGCTGTTATTCTTTTCATGGGTGCATGGAAGAAGAAGCACGGATTGGCGGATATTATACGGTAGATATATCGATTGACACCGACTTTTCAAAAGCCGCCGAAAGCGATGAATTAATTGATACGGTAGATTATTGCGCCGTTCAAAATATAGTAGCAGAAGAAATGGGCATTCGGTCGAAATTGATTGAGCACGTAGGACAACGGATCGTTTCAAGAATAAAAAAAGAACTCCAAGGAATCTTGGGCCTTCGTGTTGAAATTCACAAGCTGTCTCCGCCAATTGATGGCAACACCCGTGAGGTATCAATTGTAATCGAGGTATAGGCATCGAACGAAACTTAACCTAAGGAATAAACGTTTTTTATTCCTTTTTTAATAATTTATTACTATGTATTGCATATATCTAGTTTTTACATATATCTTTGCATTAAACATTAAGTCATGAACTCAGAGAATACGCAGGCACAAATGAGAAAAGGTATTTTGGAATACTGTATCCTAAGCATACTGTCCTCTGGTGAGGCCTATCCATCCGAAATTCTTAACCGCTTGGAATCCGCACAATTAAGTGTTGTTGAAGGAACGATTTATCCCTTGCTTACGCGTTTAAAAAATATGCAACTGCTGGACTATCGTTGGGCAGAGTCCACTTCAGGTCCACCAAGAAAATACTATTGCATTACCGTAGAAGGACGCGTTTTTCTATCGGAATTAGAAAGAACTTGGCTTGAATTACAACAAGCTGTTTCAACAATTACCTCTAAAATTAACTGATTATGAATAAGACAGTATCGATTCATCTACAAGGCTTCCCTTTTATTTTTGAAGAGCAAGCGTATACCACATTAGATTCATACTTAAACGCCTTAAGAAATGTATTGCAACATGAAGAAGGGTTAGAGGAAATTATTCAAGACGTTGAACTACGAATAGTTGAATTACTACAACCTCAACTATCAGCAGGAAAACAAGTTGTTGAAAATAAACACGTGGAAGAAATCATAGCGAAAATTGGTGAACCCAAAGATTTTGGATCGGAAACCCAGGGAATGGATGAACCGAATTCGGAATCCAAAACCAAAGCAACTCGAAGATTTTTCAGAGATAGCGATACCGCCTTGCTTGGTGGAGTTTGTTCAGGTGCTGCTGCTTACCTTAATATTGACGTAGTATTTATTCGTGCCATTTATCTCATTTCATTTTTAACTTTTGGTGTGGGTGGATTATTATATTTTATCTTATGGATAATCATTCCGCCTGCCAAAACCAGCAGTGATAAACTACAAATGAAAGGTCAAGTGGTTAACCTAGAGAACATGAAGACTGAACTAGGTTCAGCTACGAATCGCCTGAAAAAAGAAGCTAAAGCACTAAATAACCGAACCGATATTGCTAATTTGTTGCGCAGAATTGCTCGATTCGTTTCAATTATTATTGGCGTCTTAGCCATGTTGGTTGGCTCGGTATTACTAATTACTACGCTTATCTTTATATTTATTCAACCACAATTTATTCCAGCAGAAATCAATGGACAACACGTTTCATTAAGTGAACTATTGGTACTAATTTTTGATAAATCGACTATGATTCCACTCGCTTTTTGGGGTATTGGATTAATTAACCTTTCAATCATCGGATTATGTTTTTTAATTGGAATTCGATGTTTTAAATCCTTATCCTCAAAAATAATTTATATCGGTATGGGTGTACTTTTGCTTTCATTTATAATCGGAACCTCTATGGCAGCAACTGCTGGCGTTCAGTTCGCTAAGTCTATAGAATCTCATGGGGAGATTGAAAAAGAAATAGCCACATATCATGGAGAGAACCTCACCATCTCACCAAAATTAAATGACACAAAAGTTTCAGGAGGGTATACCATTAAAAGCAACGGGGATGATTTAGGTTTTCTAATTCAAAAGAACAACATTCTGTTCCATGGAATTGAAATAATGTATGAGGCCTCTAACGACTCTTCATTTCATATCTATCAATTAAATTCGGCACAAGGAAGTTCTCATAAAAAGGCCATTTACAATGCTCGTCAAATAAAAAATATCAGCTTTTTAAAAGATTCAATATTTACTATAAATCCGTGTTTTTCCTTTCCCAAATCTACAAAACTGAGGGACCAAAAAATTAAATTTAGAATAACCGTACCTTCAAATCGTACGGTATTATATCAAGGAAGAAGAATTTATCCCATAATTGACTCGATATCTACCGAAATACGAGCACACGGATATATTTCTAAAGAGGGAAATTATTCTGAATGGTGATTACATGCTATCGAATGGCGTTAAAAGAGGCGTGAATAGAATACCTTATTTTTGTATAAAGGAGATACATGTTCAAACTACAATCAACGACAGTTGAAATTATAATTAATCCCCTAGGCGCTGAACTTCAACAATTCACGCACATAACGCATGGGAACTTGCTTTGGCAAAAAAACGACAAACTCTGGAATCGCTTTGCCCCAATTCTATTTCCTATTGTTGGCCGATTACTTAACGATCAGTACACGTTGAATCATGAATCATATGGCATGCGGCAACATGGCTTCGCCAGGGATCAAGTTTTTCAGGTAATGGAACATTCAGAAGATTCCATCACTTTGCGGCTAACGGATAATGAACAAACCCGAGCACAATATCCTTTTGCCTTTGAGCTACAGGTGAAATACACCTTATTACAAGATACCCTAGAAATTGAACATCGTGTTACTAACCTTGATTCGGCGGAACTCTACTATAGTCTTGGCGGGCATCCTGGATTTCACATCGAAGGAAAACTCTCAGCGTATTATCTCGATTTTGGAGCGGACTATGCAGTACAACAACACTTAATTACAGGAAATTACTACAACGGTAACACAAAAGAAATTCAACTTTCACGGAAGTTCGAACTGTCTGATGATTTATTTGCCTCCGATGCAATTGTAATTAAACATCCCCCCTTTCAATCCATAGGATTTGGAAAAATAAATGGGCCAAAAATACTTTCATTGCATTGCGACACATGGACTGCGGTCGGTTTATGGACCAAACCTGGCGCTCCATTTTTCTGCATTGAACCGTGGTGGGGATGGGCGGATGCACTGGATTCAAGCGGTAACATAAACGAGAAAGAAGGTATAATGTCGCTTGCGTCAGGAAGTCATTCAACACACAAATATTGTATTGAATTTCATTAATAAATAACAAATCACAAAATACGCAATACTCCTGAATTAAAATTTGTATATTTATAAATAGCGATTGCCGAAAAGCTTTTAGAGTAGGCACTAATTTTAACCTAATATATTATGAAAAAAACAGTTTTTTATGCCGTGGGTATTTTGCTTGCCTCCTTAATCTCATGTGGAGATAATGATTCTAAAAAAACCCAACAAAATGAAGTTGATATTAATAAAGTACTTAACAATTTAGTTAAAGACAAAGTTATTGATGAGGAGACTAAAAATCAAATAATGTCTGAATATAATAGTATCAAAGATTCGACAAAACGTGCTAATGCAAATAGTAACGGTGATATTGATGTAACGAAAGCGTCAAAAATCAATAGTTTTGATATGTTCGAAGCAATCCATAAAGACAGAAGTCTTTATCTTGCCGATTATGTAGATAAAGATATCGTTCTTACTGATTTATTGGTAAAAAACGTAAAAACTATGGACATTGACGGACGATTTGTTAAATGCGTTATTGCCATTCCTTGTAACGCAAAAAAACAACGGGTAGGAGTAAACTTTGGTGCTGATTCCGAATTTGGATATGCCACTTTTTATAAAAACCAATTTTTAAGTCCTTTTTATGATTTAGTACAATCAGAACCGGTTGTAATTGAATTAAAAAATGCGGATGAATTCAAAAAATTAAAAATGTTAGAATGGGAATATAATGCAGAAGATAATCCGGATGGTGATGAAAATATTTATCAACGTAAAATTTCAATTGCTTGTCAGATTAGTAAAGACGATATTGAATATAATGCCGGAAGTAACGCTTATGACGACATGAAAGCAAAACAGATTAAAGTGACAATCAGAAATGCCGTTATTATAAAATAAGCTTTGTTGCATTCTAAATAAATTAAATCCTTCAAATTTTGAAGGATTTTTTCTTTTCATTAAACTATTAAATTGTAGATTTACCTCATATCACTTAAAATGAGAAGTTTCTCGGTACTATTTGTATTAATTCCATTTCTTTCCTTAGGACAATTGGGCAATACCATGTATGGCCTATACAGAAATAACAATCCATCTACGGTGCAATTGGCTGCGATTGATCCGGTAACAGGAATAATTAATGTATTGGGGCCGAGCCTAGGGAATACCATCAATTTAACAGGGGTCTCGCTTAACCCATACAACTTCACCTATACCTATCAAGATCAAGATTCATGGCTTTCGGTTGATTTATCGAACGGGACATTGGTCAACGATGTGATGGTAAGTTTACCTAATGCCACGGGGAATTTTGATAACTTCAAATTCAACACCTCCGATACCACGATGTATGGGTTATTTTCACAGGTTCTATACAACCCAGTTACAGGCGTATATTCAGGAGACATGCGCTTGGCTACCTGTGATTTAAATACAGGACAAGTTTCGCTCATATCACCGGCATCCGTTGCATCAAGTTATGTAATGGCCGGCTCGTCCATAGACCCTCACCTGATGGTTTACTATTTTATTTCTGAAGGAAAACTGATGGGCATAGATTTGTACAATGGTTCTATATATACTCAGCCCTTGATTAGCATTCCAAGCGGTGGAGATAGCTTTGATAATTTTGCCTATAGCTGTGTTGACACGACGATGTACGGTTTAATCATGAATAACGGAGTAGGCGTTCAATCGTTGGGTAAAATCAACGCTACAACAGGAGTAGTAACCGCCTTATCAACTCCGTTAAATTTCAACAACTATATAATGAACGGTGGGGCCACAATTGACCCAATTAACCTCATCTATTATTTTGAAACGATGGATAATAACGCACAAATCTATCTGGTTGGTTTATCCCTGATAGATGGTTCTATTGTTTCCAATGTTATGCTTCCACCCAGTGGTGCATATTTCGATATGGCGCGTATAGATGGAGATTGCTATGGGGCTGAGCCTTCCCGCTTAAATCCGTCTCTGCAACTCGCGGAATCAGATTTATTACTTTCCATTGCACCAAATCCAAGTTCTGAACTAGTTACTGTACATTCAAACTCACAAATCGAATACATACGCTGTTATGGTATGGATGGAAAAATAGCACTAGAAATCACCATGAATGGGATTAATCAATTTTCAGTGAAATCACTTCCCAAAGGAGTATATATGTTGGAAGTACGGACAGCACAATCTTCGCAGATTGTTAGATTATTGAAAGATTAAGTTCGTTTTTTCTTTTCTTTTTTAAGTGATCTATACAAACGGAGTGCTCCCATTGGTAAAACCTCATTGTCTAGATACATCCCCGCAGCTTCCAAGGAAACCGCAAAACCCTTTTTTGTCATTAACTGAATTCCAAGCGGAACATAACCAACGGCAGCACCATAGCCATCAATTCCTCCAGAACTTCCTCCACCAATTATGAACGCTGCACCGATAGCAGCACCGAGGTAGGGAGCAAATTTTGTTGGTTTTGCTTTTGAACCAAAATAATAACGCCCTCCGACGTGAACCCCAGAAATTGCTAAAATAGAACCGGCCCCCGCTTCAATACTCCAATGATGATTGAAAAAATGCTCATAATTACAAGAAAGAAAACTTGGTCCTCCAAACTGAATTCCGAGCTGATTTTTAACTTCTAACCTTCTATTCACAGAGTCACTAACTTGGTTCTGACCCCATGCCATAGTAGTTACTACCAATAAAATCAAACTTAAATTTCCTTTTTTTAATTCCATAGAGCTGTAATTATATGTATTCTACAACTTTATTTAATCATTCTCATTCCAGTTTTCCAGACTACACCCAAATCACGCCATACGGACGCGCTGAGTTGATATTCCAAGTTGATTCGGATTTTCTCTGGCATGATTACTTCTATATAAGTACGTTCAGGATCCTTACTATTTGCCAGTATTTTATTCTCTTCAAAATAGGTAATTGAAGCTAAATCAGTAATGCCTGGCTTGTACTCCAACACTCTGCGTTGCTCCTCAGAATAATGCTTGACATAGTCAATTACTTCTGGTCGAGGACCAACTACGCTCATCTCTCCCTTTAACACATTAATAAATTGAGGGAATTCATCGAGCTTATACCTTCGTACAAAGGTTCCTACTCGAGTAACCCGTGGGTCGCGCGCTCCCACCGTTAATTTGCCATGCAACTCTGCATTCGGACGCATTGAACGAAATTTAAGGATCATAAATGGCTTTCCGCCGAGCCCGATGCGCTCTTGACGATAAAAGACCCCTCCTGAAGATTCTAACGCAATACAAATCACAATGATCAATCCGAACGGCAAGAAGGCAATTAAAATAAATAAGGAAAATACGACGTCCATTAAACGTTTCATCCCATCAACTTATGATATGCAATCGTTACCGCCTTAATTACGCTATCAACTTGCTCATTTGTCAAGTTGTAATAAATCGGCAAGGAAATTTCTCTTGAATATTTATCATAAGCCACGGGGTAATTTGCTATATCATACCCTAACTCCTTATACGCCGTAAACAGAGGCAGGGGTTGGAAATGGACATTGACCGCAATATCTTGCTCAAAGATCTCATGCATAATGGCATCGCGCTGCACTTCGGTAACCCCATTAATATTCAATTGATATAAATGACAACAGGAAACACGAATATGGTCTTCACGTATTGGAGTCTCAGCCCAATCAAGATCCTCAAACCCCTTGGTGTATTGATCAAAAATTTCGTTTCGACGGTCTAAGGTATCTTGATAGCGCTCCAATTCCACTAATCCTATAGAAGCTTGAAGGTCGGTCATATTACACTTATATCCAGGCTCAATCACATCATAACGCCACGCCCCTTTTTGCATTTTAGCTAAGGCATCCTTGGACTGACCGTGAAGTATTTTAATACAAAACAATTTATAGAGTGCTTCGTGGTCAAATGAATCAGGCAAATTAAAACAAATTGCCCCACCTTCTGCCGTGGTTAAATTCTTAACTGCATGA
>Ga0315904_10012284_pt1 | contig 10835 bp, 14 predicted proteins | sample LakEriMetagenome_6_FD_203529 | JGI IMG/M metagenome (GOLD analysis project Ga0315904, IMG submission 203529) | Freshwater fungal communities from buoy surface, Lake Erie, Ohio, United States - Buoy 12 MA120 | ecosystem: Environmental > Aquatic > Freshwater > Lake | place: USA: Lake Erie, Ohio... | reverse complement strand
CACTATTGCAGGCGACACAATCTATTGCGGATGGATTGAAGCAGGCGAGCATCATCAAGACTGTTGCACTGACCACAGCACAATCAGCATACGCAACAGTAGTCGGCGGCACAACAGGCGCATTGAAATTGTTCAGGATAGCACTTGCATCAACGGGCATAGGGTTGGTAACTGTCGCACTTGGTGCATTGATAGCCAACTTTGAAAAGGTCAAGCAGGCTATAAATAGTTTTCTTGATACGTTAAAGGATATCCCACTTATCGGCAAATTCATTGGTGCTGTTCAAAGTGGTGCAAGCAAAGTATTGAACTGGGTAACGAGTTCAGATGCGGCAAATGATAGCCAAAAAGAATTGAACAAAACACTTGACGATTCTACGCAAAAAACAGATAAGTACAACGATTCCATATCTAAAGTAGATGAACAGACAAAGACCTATGTAAGCGGAAGTTTGAATGATTACAACAATAGGCTAACCAGACTGCGAGAGGAATTAAATAACCTTGTCATTGGCAGTGATGCGTTCTTAGCTAAACAGCGAGAGATTGCAGCTACCGAAGCAGAATTGAAACGATTAACCACAACACCTGCGCCACCACCTGAAGCAACTACGGCGAAAGTCGGTAAGACAGAAGAAGAAGCGGCACAAGAGCGACAGAAGATTGAAGAAGATGAAAGAAAAAAACGTGAGGAAAAGCAAAAGCAAGATATACAAGCGGAGCAGGACAGATTAAACAGGATTAACGCATTTAAGATACAATCCACGCAGGATACACTTTCTGCTATACAGAAATTAACGGAAGCATTTCAAGGGAAAAGCAACGCATCAGCACGTAGGGTATTTGCTATCAATAAGGCGGTAAGCATTGCACAAGCGACAATCGACACAGTACTATCAGCACAATCAGCATACAAGTCGCAGTTCAATCCGATTGCGGATGTCACTTCACCAGTCAGGGGTGCTATTGCGGCAGGTATTGCACTTGCTTCAGGTCTTGCACGTGTTGCTGTTATACAAAAACAGAAATTCGAGGGTGGCGGCGGCAGTGTGTCGAGTGCAGGAGCAGGTGGCGGTGGTGGCGGTTCAATATCTGCACCAACAGCACCGACCGTTCCAACATTCAACCCACAAGGCACAATCATACCACAAGGGCAAGAACAAGGGCAGCAACCGATTAAGGCGTATGTTCTTGAAGACGACATCAGCACATCACAGAATCGAATAACAGACATAAAAACAAAAGCACTATATGGATAAGTTCCCAATTTACAAGATGATAATTGACGACAACAGCGACACAGGATTAAACGCCGTTGCCTTAGTTGACCAACCTGCTATCGAGCGCATGTGGATGAAGTTCAATGCAGAGATATTCATCGAGCCACAGGCAGGCGAAACGCAGTCAGAGTTTTTAAGCCGCTGCATACCTGCAATGATTGACGAGGGCAAGGAGCAAGACCAATCCATTGCGATGTGCATCAGTATGTATGAGAATAAAGGGATGTCGGAGCAATTCCAAGACAGCTATGACGACTATCCGAAGCAGGCATCAGAAAATGCAAAGGTGGCATTGCGTTGGGCTGAAGAAAATGGATGGGGCGAATGTGGCACAGCAGTAGGTAAGGCAAGGGCGAATCAACTTGCAAAGGGCGAACCTATAAGTCGTGACACGATTGCACGTATGGCAGCATTTGAGCGGCACAGACAAAATTCACAGAAAGAACTTGGCGATGGGTGTGGTCGGTTGATGTGGCTTGCGTGGGGTGGCGATGCAGGTGTCGAATGGGCGCAACGTAAACTTGAACAGATAGACCGTGAGCAGAAGTTGAAATTTGCAGTACAAAATGAAGAACGCAGGATAGTAACTGGACCGCTAATGATTGCCAACCTGCCTATATATCGCAAGGGTGCTGATGGCTTCGAGTTCTATGTCGTATTCGATGCAGCGACTATTGAGCAGCTTGTAATGAAGTACCACAAGGATGGATTCCAACATTCGGTGAACTTGATGCACAACGGTCAGCAGGTAGAGGGCGTGTATATGTTCGAGAGTTTCATCATCGACAAACAGCGTGGCATAACAGCACCGACAGGCTTCGACAACATACCCGATGGCAGTTGGTTCGGTTCGTATAAGATAGAGAATGACGAGGTGTGGAACTTGATAAAAGCAGGAACATTTAAAGGTTTCAGCGTAGAGGGATTCTTCTTAAAGAAGTTGATTACTGCAACGGATGAGCAGGTCATCAACAAGCTGAAAGAAGTGCTAAGTTGAACACCTGTGCAGGTTTTCTATTTATTATAAACAACCTGCTATGTCAGATATTAGACAATCAATCAAAGAATTAATCGGCGAAGAAAAATTCGCAAAGATGCGCATCCTGTTAGGGCTTGGCGAAGCTATGCCTGAAGCCACAGAAAAACCCAAAGAAGAAGAGAAGATGATGGGCGAGGGCAAGCTGAAAGATGGCACTATGGTAACGTATGACGAACTTGAAGTGGGCTATCCGCTTATGGTCGTAACGGAGCAAGGCACTAACCCTGCGCCTGATGGAACGCACGAACTTGAAGATGGCACAAAGGTCACAACGGTGAACGGACTTATCACAGCCATCGAGCCTGTGCTTCCTGCAACACCTGCCGAAACAGAAGCAGGTATGTACCCGAAGAAAGACGAAGAAGATATGGGCAAGAAGTTGAAAGAGTTGATGGATGCCATCGAGGGCAAGATGTCAGCGATGCAGTCTGAAATCGACAAGCAGAAAGAAACCAACAAGCAGATGTTTGAACTGATTGAGAAGATAGGCGACCTGCCAACAGCAGAACTGAAAAAAGAGAATCAGCAGTTCACCACAGCAAAGGACAAGAAACAACAAAAAATCGATTCAATACTAACCACATTAAAAACAATAAAAACTAAATAAAATGGCATTCTCAGTTTCATCGTTAACGGACTACGTTAACCAAACCAGTAAGGAGCTGCTCACAGCCTTACACTTCGAATCAGAAACCGCTGCATTGGCAAACGTGCAAGTAGGTGTTAAGAGCAAAATGGCTTTGCAAATTTTAACCAACACGCCGATTCCACAATCAGGTGATGGTTGTTCATTCCTTGCATCAGGTACTACTGCATTCACGCAGCGTGAGATTGATGCCAAAGCGGTTAAGTATCAGGACACACTTTGTCCACGTACTCTTGAAGCTAAGTGGACACAAATCCTGTTGAAGAACGGACAGAAGTACACCGAATCAGACATACCTGCAAAGATTGTGACTGACATCGTTGAGCAGATTAAGAAGCACCAAGAAACTGCTGACTGGCAGGGCGACACGACATCAACAAGTGCATACTTGTCAATCTATGATGGTTTGACAAAAATCATTAAGGCTGCAACGGGTACGAATGTAGCTACTGCGGTTGCAGGACCAGTGACCACATCAAACGTGCGCACTATCATGCAGAATGTGGTTGCCAAGATTCCTGTGCAGTTGAAAGGTAATGCAGGCGTTAAGATATTCTGCGGATATGACATTGCAGAACTATACCGCCAAAAGATGTTCATCGACAACTTGTTCCACTTCCCTGTGGGCGGCAATCAGAAGAACATATTTGCTGAGGGTTCAGTACACGAGATTATACCTGTTCACGGTCTTGATGGATTAGGTGCAAGCACTGGCGACAATCCGTTCATCTTTGCTATGGACCCTGACCGCAACTTATTCTTAGGCGTTGACTTGCTTAACGAAGAAGAAGCAGCAGAAATGTGGTACAGCCAAGACGACCAGAACGTGAAATATTCATTCCGTTATCGTCGTGGATGGCAGGTTGCATTCCCATCTGAAATCGTTGAATATTCAAATTCTTAACATCACTTAAAACCACCTTACGAATATGAGTTGTTTACTAACACAAGGTTTCAGTCTTGACTGCTTAGGCGATAATGCAGGTGGTGTAAAAGAAATATATATCACCGAGTTCAATAACGTAACAGCAGTTACAACGGTAACAGGCGCAATCACTGCAATCACGATGGCATCGGGCAAGCAGTTCTGGACATACGAGTTATATTCAGAGCAAGGCGAGGTGTCAGAGAATGCAATCAAGAAGCCCGAGAATGGCACTATTGCACACGAGCAGTCTGTTAAGATTCCGTTGTACAAGCAAGAAACGAACAAGCGCAATGAGTTGTACATCGTTGCGAAGAATCGTGTCTGCATCATCGTTAAAGATTCCAATGACAAATACTGGTTATATGGTGAGGGCTACGGCTTGAACCTTATCAACCGCACTGCGACATTTGGCAAATTGATTGACGACCGAAATGGATACGAATTAGAGTTCACAGGCAAAGAACCACTGCCTGCGAAAGAAGTTGCATCAGGCATCATTGCCGCACTATTGCTACCTGCATAAATTGGTTCATAGATTTTGTAGAATGCCCTGCCGTAATGGTGGGGCATTTTTATTTATTACACTTTTGCCAATATTCTATTTACTATTATGATAATAATGCAGAAGAACGGCAATTCAACGGTGGTGGTCACTGCAAGCGAAATGACCGACTACGACGAAACGAATTTCGTTATTCAATTCAAGTCGAAGCAGACAAACGAAGTCAAGCAGTGCAACGTGGTTGACATCAGCAATTACAGGCAGCGATACAACCTGCTTACGATAAAGGACACAACCAACCCGATTGCAGCGAATGGCGAAGTGAACCTTGACTTAGGCTATCACGAATACACGGTGCTAACAGGAGCAGGTCAAGTCCTTGAACGTGGCTTGGCTTTAGTAATTTGGCAACGCAGCACAATAACTGCACATCAAGTAAACAACACGAATACGATATATGAGAAAAACAACTGATAAGGCTAACCTATATGAGGTGCAACTTGAAGCACACAAGATACCAATCAACATCGAGCGACCACGTGATGGATATGTGACTTATGGCGAGGACAATCTATATCCGAACTATCTGATTGAACTATACAATCGTTCTGCGAAGCACAATGCGATTGTCAATTCAAAGATTACCTATGTATATGGGCAGGGTGTTGAGGTGCAAGTGCAAGATGCAAGGGTGCAGGCGTTATACGACAGCGTGAACAGATGGCAGTCGATGAATGAGTTCACATACCAACTGATTACAGACTTGGAGTTGTATAATGGTTGTGCGATTGAATGTATATGGAATCGGGCAGGTACATCATACGAGATGAAAGTGCTTGAGTTCAAGAATGTGCGGTCAAATGTGGATGGCAGTTGTTTCTATTACAGCCCACAATGGGCGCAGTACAACACGCCTGAAGTCATTGAATATCCTGCATTTGATGTGAGCAAGCGCAAGGGCAGGCAGATATTTTATTACAAGGTGTACAGACCAGGATGCAAGGTGTACCCGATACCGAACTACATCGGCTGCATTCCTTACATAGAAACGGATATTGAAATCAGCAACTACCATCTGAACAACATCAAGAACGGATTCTGGGGTGGCAAGGTTATCACTTTCATTGCACAACAGCCGACCGCAGAAGAGATGCGAGCAATAAGTAAGCAGTTCAAATACACGAAAGCAGGCACGGACAATGCAGGCAAGTTCGTGTTGAACTTCGTGCCGAACAAAGATGCCGCACCTGTCATTGAATCACTCGAACCCGATGACAGCGATACCAAGTTCGAGATATTAAACAAAACCGTACTTCAAGAGATATTTGTCGGGCATCAGATTGTAAGCCCTATGTTGATGGGTGTACGTGTCGAGGGGCAACTCGGTGGAAGAACAGAACTGCTTGATGCGTATGAGTTATTCAAGAACACGTACGTGAACGGCAGGCAGCAGATTGTTGAAAAGATAATCAACTATCACGCAGAGAACATCACAGGCATATCGAATGCGTTTGCCATCATCCCGACCGAACCGATTACACCTGCACAGCAAGAGGTGGCAGCCGAGCAACAACAAGAGCAGGCACAACAGGCACAGGTCAATGATGCGTTGCGCAACCTTACAGGCAGGCAGATGCAGAACGTGATGCGCATCATAAACAAATATGGCAAAGGCGTATTGACGTATGAGCAGGCAGTTACTATGCTGCGTGGTGGCTATGGCTTAACCGATGCCGACATCGATATGATGCTTGGCGAAAGCACAATGGATGAATTTGTAAAAGATTCAAAGGACTGGAAAAAGCATCTTGAAATAGCTGCTACATTCGGCATTGATGAGGACAGCGTAACGATTGTCAAGGTGGTACGGCAGCACTTCAACAGCGTATATGAAGCCGAGCAGTTCGTTGAACAAGAATTGGTTGAAAATAAGATATTGAAGATACTGCAAGAAACACCCGACATCAGCATCGAGAATATCGCAAAGGCAATACGTGAGAAAACAGAGCGCATCAAGAACCTAATCGAACAGATGACAACTGATGGCAGGTTAAAGCAATCAGAAAAAGATGGACAGATACTGCGCACGCCAACGGCTAAGGGAACGGACGGCATCACGCCACAGGGCAAGATACCGAGCATCACAACGATGTATCGCTATGCGTTAAGGAGCGATGCGCCACCATTAAGCGCAGGCGGTGAAAGTCGTGAGTTCTGCCAAAAGATGATGCAGCGCAAAAAGTTATACAGCAAGCAGGACATCGACAGGATGAGCGCAATATTCGGGTATGATGTATGGCGAATGAAAGGCGGTTGGTACACCGTACCCGACACGGCAGGATTGCTACACGTACCTTATTGCAGGCATACGTGGGAACAAGTTTTGATAATTGATAAATAAAATATAAGATGGTAAGATTCATATCAGAAGCAGACCTAAAAAACAACAGCGTACTAAGCGACAACATCGACTATAAGGTGCTTGGTCAGTTGATTGACGATGTGCAAGAACAGCGCATCCACCCGATACTGGGCACGGAGTTGTACAACAAGTTGAAGTCGGATGTCGTTGCAGGTACATTGGCAGGCAATTACCTGACATTGATGAACGATTACATACAGCGTTGTATGATTGCTTACATACTTGCTGATTCGCCGATGTATATCAGCGTGCGCTACTTGAACAAGGGAATAATGACTAAGGTGAGCGAAACAAGCACACAGGTATCGATGCAGGATGTTAAGGATGTCATTGACTGGTGGCAAAACCGGGCGCAATGGTACGCAGAGCGCATCACGGCATATCTATGTGAGAACAGCACCTTATTCCCCGAATATGAAAACGGCAACGATGCAGGCGACGACATACAACCGAACATACAGAACTACTTCAGCGGCATGCTGCTTGACGATGGCGACAATGACTTCATTGATAGGGCAGGCATTCCCCGATTTCAAGAACCATACAAAAAGCGTAAATGGTAAATAAAAGAACATCAAACAAAAACATTCAGAAGCTAATCAAATACGAACTAAAGCGTGAAGACAAAGTACAGCATCAACCGACTGATAAGGTCCTTAAAAAGCATAGCAGAAAAGCACAGGCAGATAAATAGCTTCGGCATAGGCAGTCTGTATGATGTGACCTTTCGCAAGTTATTATATGGCGGTATGCCTGACAAGAACACAACGACATCACAGCCGACCTATCCGCTGATGTGGTTCAATGTAGTTGATTCATCCATACAAGGCAGGGCATCATATATCAGTTTTCAAGTAATACTTGCCGACTTGGTTACGGATGGCGACAAGAACGACTTCGAGATATACAGCGACCTGCAACTTGTGGCGCAGGATGTGGTTGCCTTATTGTACAAGGACACGGTAAAGGACAAAGAATTTTCACTTGATGAAAGCGTGACGATGACACCATTCGCAGACCGATTCGAGGACAGCCTGAATGGATGGGTGTTGAATATGCGCATCAAGATTGCATACGGATATGAGAATTGCAGCGTGCCTGTACTGGACTTCGACATTGATGAAGTGATTGGCGGCGTGGATGAGGTACGTAATGCAGGGGCAACACAGCCGCAGACCGTTGTTGCAGGTGGCGTGGACTTGGTGCAATACGACAATGACAATTTTGAACAAAACAAGATAAATTCTATTTAATAGTATGGCAATTTTTACGAGAACAGTAAACACACAGGATAGCAGGATGATACAGAAGCTATCGACCGTAACAGGACAAGTGCCAACGGTTGCACCATCAGACAACCACGTGGATGGCACGTGGGATTCACTTGACATCTATATCGGTGAGTTGTTTATGAATGCGGCAGATGGCAAGATGTGGTGTAGGACTAACAACGGCATCAAAGAGATATTTGTTGTGCCTAATAATGCAGCGACAGGCGATGTGTTTTATTTAAGCGGTGGAACTATACAGAAGTTAGCAATCGGCACAAGTGGTCAGGTGCTTGCAGTATCAAGTGGTGGCGTGCCTGTGTGGCAGAATGATTCAGGTGGCACAAGCACATCAGCAGAGGTATTTCAGTTCAGAGATGGTTCACCATATATTACTGCACAACAAGCAGAGGGCGACAATAGTGCATTGACAAGTGGTTCAACAGGCAGGCGTACTCAGCTTATGCCAATATATGTGCCTGTGGATTGTGATGTAAATGGATTTTACAGCGAAACAAGGTCATCGGCATCAGGTTCATTGACATCATTCGGCATATATTCATACACGAAGCCGATTGAATCAGGACAAGATTTTCAGTTAATAGGTGGCGCAACAAATGTGGATACATCAAGCACTGCCGTGATAAATGCATCACCTGACAGCCCGATAACATTAACAAAAGGTTGGTATATGTTGGCTATGTTTCGCAATACAGCAGCAGCAGGACAGACATGGCTTCAATTCGCTAACGGCGCATTGCTGCCGATATTCGGGTGGAACTCGTTTCAGTTCGGCAACACGATAAATATGTTCTATGAGAATACAACTACAGACCTTGCAGCAGGCACACTACCTGCAACAATAAATGAAGATACAGACCTTGACTATTCGGGCAACTCAAACATCCTTGCATTTGCAATAAGAATCACACCACTATGACGACAACAATAAAGCGTGAAGTAAACCTGATGCAGTTAGTTGCCGTAGCAACGCCATTACTGCTTACGATGGTGGGCGGTTGGATAACAACACAGAACGACATCGCAACGATAAAGAATGAAGTCGAGAACATCAAGCAACAGCGGTCAGCAGACAAGCAGGAGTTAAGGGATGAGATGAAAGAAATAAAGACCGACATTAAAGAAATAAAGCATATATTGATTCAGCAGTCATTAGACAATGCAAATAAGTAGGCACATATCGTACAAGGAAGCGACACACAGCCCGACAGCGTTGCGCTATGGCATCACGAACCATCCCGACGACACGATACTTGCTGCAATGCGGTTAGTTGCTGAAAGGTGCTTCGAGCCTGCAAGGGAATGGTACGGCAAGCCGATACACATCAATTCATTTTATCGCTCATTCAAGTTGAACCTGCAAGTAGGCGGTGCGACCAATTCACAGCACATGAAAGGTGAAGCGATTGACATCGACACGAAAGACAACGCCGAGAATGCACGGCTATATGAATGGATGCGCACGAACTTAATCTTTGACCAACTGATATGGGAATATGGCAACATCAATGGACCTGATTGGATACACGTATCATACAAGCAGACAGGAAACAGGCAACAATATTTCAAAATAATTAAAACCTAAACAAATGAAAAAAACCATCTTATTCAACGTACTTTCACTTGTAGTACTCACATTGACAAGTTATTCAGCGATTGCATCACCAACGCTTGCAGCGTGGTTCGGCGTTATCATTGCAGGCATTACAGTATTCTTAAACAACGCATACACGATGTCGGGCAAGTGGGTTGCAGAGGGTTGGTCTTATGCGCAATGGATTGTCGTGCTTGCAAACATCATACTTAATGCAGCGGCATTAGTCAATTCATCTGCTCTTGTACCTGTTGAGGTGGTAAACTTCGTCACCATAGGTGCAACCATCGCCATTCAGTTCTTCGGTAAAAATTACATTACAGAGGTGAGCGATGGCGACTGGAGAAAAGGATAAGAAGAAGTTCAAAGAAACTAAGGTCGGCAAGTTTATCAATGATAAAGCCCCTAAGATACTGGATGCGGTGGGTGACGTACTGCCTGACAAGGGCGTACTTGGTGTGGTTAAGAATTTAATCAGTAAGGATGAAACGCTAACCGAACAGGACAAGGCAGAGATGATGCGACTGCTTGAACTTGATATGCAAGACCTTGCAGATGCCCGTAAGCGTGAATCAGATATTGCGACGAGCGAAGCCGCACCGCTGCTGAATAAGATTGTGTCGCCTATTCTTGCATTGGTTATTGTCGGGTTGACTTTTGCGTTATTCTATATGATAATGTTCAAAGGCATCACAACTGTTGAAAAGGACATACTTATATATGTGTTAGGTGCATTGACATCCTATGTCGGTATGGTGCTATCATATTACTTCGGGAGCAGCAACAGCAGCAAGCACAAGGATGAAGCAATCAAAGAACTGATGAAGCGATGAACGATATTGAGTTCGGGTTGATTGTACTGGGCGTGATGATATTCGCATACGTGGTGGTGCAGGTAGTTACAGAGAAGCTGCCTGAAGACAAGAATTAGAGTATATTAGCAACGGATTGGCACGGTTGGCGAGTTCCGTGTTTTGTTTCATTATTTGTTTTAGAGCCTGCACGATGAATGCAGGCTTTTTTATTAAATTTTATTCCCTTGTAAATCAATCAGTTATGCAGTAATTAAAAAAATACTTGTCTGGTATTGTTATTTGACTTTATATTTGCAAAATCAATTAACAACTAAAACAAA
>Ga0315904_10012282_pt1 | contig 10836 bp, 11 predicted proteins | sample LakEriMetagenome_6_FD_203529 | JGI IMG/M metagenome (GOLD analysis project Ga0315904, IMG submission 203529) | Freshwater fungal communities from buoy surface, Lake Erie, Ohio, United States - Buoy 12 MA120 | ecosystem: Environmental > Aquatic > Freshwater > Lake | place: USA: Lake Erie, Ohio... | reverse complement strand
GAGACTCCATGCGTCGCCCGTTCCAAGGTCGCCGACGCCTTCGATCGGGCCGATCACCGAACTCTCCCAGCCTGGCGAGGACAGCCGGACTTCTTGGCCCGCCGGGACATTGAGCCCCTTCAGGTGGAGGCGCGCGGTGGTGGCGTTCGCCGAAGAAAGGACGACGCGCCACACTCGGCCGCCCTCGACGTTCATCCACTCGCCGTCATCGATGGTGAGCGCGGCGGGGACGGGAATCGCGAAGCGGTAGGGGTGCGGGCCGTTGCCGTTGCCCAAGAACTCGTCTTCAGCGATGTAGAACTCGTTGTCCTGAAGGGGCATCGCGAACACTGGCGCTGGGATCGGTCCGAAGCCGTGCATCTCGCTCAGCGACGCAAGCGGCTGCGGGTCGGCCCACGCTGGGCCCCGGAGGCCGTGGCCATCCGCACCAAGCTCAGCGGGCGCGGGCCGGGCCTGAGGCTCGGACTTCGCGGCGGCGTCCAGACGCGTTGTCTTCCCTTGCGGGGCAAGCCCCTTCTCGGCGCCCTTCTCCGCGTGGGCGAAGGTCGTGGCGGAAAGAAGCAGGGCGGACGCAAGCAGCACTCGGCGCATTCGGAGTCTCCTGATGTAGTCGTTGATGCGCGGGACGGGCGCATCTGGCGACCGGATAAATACTCTCCATTCGGCTGGACGGTTCCGACCAGTTCCCGAGATGGACGAGGACAAACGGGGGATGAGTGAACGTAGCCGGGCCTGCGCCGTTCGCAATCAGGAATTGCCCTTTGGGCAAAAAGAAACAGGCCCCCGCCGGGGCGGGGGTCCTGAAAGCACTCATTTCCGGGGCAGTCCGGCGGGCGGTATCCGCCACGCCGACGACAGGCTCGCCCGTCAGACGCCAGCGGCCATTTTCTCGGCCTTCTTGCGGGCGTCGGCGAGGGTGCCGACGTACATGAAGGAGCTCTCCGGCAGGTCGTCGCCTTCGCCCGCGCAGATGCGCTCAAAGCTGTCAATGGTGTCCGACAGCGGGCAGGTGACGCCGGGGATGCCGGTGAAGACTTCACCGACGTAGAACGGCTGCGAGAGGAAGCGCTCGATCTTGCGCGCGCGCGCAACGGTGAGCTTGTCCTCTTCCGACAGTTCGTCGACGCCAAGGATGGCGATGATGTCCTGCAGGTCCTTGTAGCGCTGCAGGATGCCCTGCACGCGGCGCGCGACCTTGTAGTGACGCTCGCCGAGCACCTGCGGGTCGAGGATGCGCGAGGTCGAGGAGAGCGGATCGACGGCGGGGTAGATGCCCTTCTCGGCGATCTTGCGCTCGAGCACGATGAACGCGTCGAGGTGGCTGAAGGTCGTCGCCGGCGCGGGGTCCGTGAGGTCGTCTGCCGGAACGTAGATCGCCTGCACCGAGGTGATGGCGCCCTGACGGGTCGAGGTGATGCGCTCCTGGAGCGCGCCCATCTCGGTCGCGAGGTTCGGCTGGTATCCGACGGCGCTCGGCATGCGGCCGAGGAGCGCCGACACTTCCGAACCGGCCTGGGTGAAGCGGAACACGTTGTCGACGAAGAGCAGGGTCTCCTTGCCCGACGCATCGCGGAACTCTTCCGCCATGGTCAGTGCGGAGAGGGCGACGCGCAGACGCGCGCCCGGCGGCTCGTTCATCTGGCCGAAGACCATCGCCACCTTGTCGAGGACGTGCATCTTCTTGCCGCTCGCGTCGGTGTACTCGGCCTCCTGCATTTCGAGCCAGAGGTCGTTGCCCTCGCGGGTGCGCTCGCCGACGCCGGCGAACACGGAGTAGCCACCGAAGTTACGGGCGACGCGCGCGATCATCTCCTGGATGACGACGGTCTTGCCGACGCCTGCGCCACCGAAGAGGCCGATCTTTCCACCGCGGACGAACGGGCAGAGGAGGTCGATGACCTTGATGCCGGTCTCGAGGATCTCGGTCTTCGGATTCAGTTCGATGAAGGCCGGGGGCTCGCGATGGATCGGAGCGGTCTTCTGCGACGCGACGGGGCCGCGCTCATCGACCGGCTGGCCGAGGAGATTGAACACGCGGCCGAGGACGCCCTCGCCCACGGGCACGCGCACCGGAGTGCCGGTGTCAACGCACGGGTCGCCGCGCCTGATGCCGTCGGTCGAGGCGAGCGCGACGCAGCGGACCTGTCCGCCGCCGAGGTGCTTGGCAACTTCGCCAACGAGCGTCATCTTCTGACCGCGCGACTCGAAGTTGATGTGGACGGCGTTGTAGATCTCAGGCAGATCCGATTCGGGGAACTGCGCGTCGAACGTCGATCCGATGACCTGAATGACGGTGCCAGTGCTGGCCATATGGGCTCCAAAGACGGAAAGCTTCGTGCTCGCGACCTTGCGGGACGCGTCCCGACAGAGTCGGGAGAGTTGATCGAACACGCCACGAACCCCGCGTGGAGTTCGTGACGATTTTCACAGAGGGACGAAGAGGATACAGGGACGCCACCACGTCTGCAAAGGGGTCGCCGCAGGGCAAAGACGGGTCTCTCGAACCGGATCAGCCGCGGGCATCGAGGGTGCGGCCGATCGCAACCGAGGTCGCGACCTCGACCCGGTCCGCGGACCGGGTGTACATCGCATAGGCCCCGGTCGCAGCGGCCGATCGTGCGGTCGCGGCACGGGCCGGAGGCTCGTCGAACCCCTGTCCACGGGAAACCGGCGAATCAACCTGTCCGGCGACCAGCTGCTCGATCGGCTGAGGCGCTGGGGCCGAGCCGGTCAGCGTGACACGGTCCTGCCGGACGTCCGCCGCGGTGCCGCGGCCGTTCGGATCCCGCGTCGCGGGGAACGGGGGCTGGATCACGCCATTTGGCCCGATCGTCGCCTGACCGGCTTGGGTTGCTTGGAAGGCGCCAGCGTGGGCGGCGCCACGCATGGCGGGCGACTTGACTGACGGATTGGCTGACGGATTGGCGCCGTAGGCCTGCGCGACGCGTCCTGCGTGCGCTTGGAAGTTGATCGGGGCTGGCGAGTCCATTCGCAAGGGAGAATATACCGGCGGCGGCGGGTCGTTTGCTCAGCGAGGCGGCAACGAATGAGCATCCTCGCGATTCCGCACGCAACTCTTGCGTGAAATGCGTCCGCGAAGCGCGGCGCGCGTCCGGCGTTCAGCAGCGTCGTTGATGAGGTCGCGTTCTCACCGCGCGTCGCTCATGATCTCGATCGACGGCGCGAGCCCGCCTCGCTCGACGTCCTGCTGGATCTCGACCCACACGCGCGGATCGTCCGCGGCCTGCGCGATGCGCGCCGCGACGTCGCGTGCGAGCGCGACGGTCTCCTTCTCTTCCGGCGGCAACTTCACGACGACTTCCTCGAGACGATTCACGAGTTCGTCGTAGCGCACCGTCTCGCGCAATTCGTTGCGCCGTGCTTGATCCGCGAACGCCGTGCGTCGCACGTTGTCGAGGATGAGGCTCGTCGCGTAGAGAGCCTGGCGGTCTTCGTCGGTGAGCGAGGCCAGGCGAACGGAACGAGAGTCGGGCCGATCGACCGGATCGACCGTGCGGGGTTCCACGCGGTCGTCTCCGCGGACGAACGTGCCGGGGCCTGCCGGAGCGAGCGATTCCGGCGTCGCGCGCGAACTCCACAGCCACCATCCGCCAGCAGCCGCGACGGCGACGGCGGCGGCAGCCGCGACGCGGGGAATCCACGTGCGGCGGTGCTCGTTTCCAATGGCCTCGAAGATGCGGGCCTGCAACGCTGTCACATCGATCGGCTGGGCCGCAAGCTCGGTGCCGGCGTCGTCGAGGTCCGCCGCAAGCTTTGCGCGGAGCTCGCCATCGAGCGACTCGGCGCGCTCGATGAGCGCGCGGCAACCATCGCACGCGACGAGGTGCGTGTCCGCGCGCAGACGCTCGTCGCGCGACAGCTCGTCGTCGAGATACGCGGAAAGCGACGCCTTGAGTGCGTTGCAGTCGGTCGAGTCCGGGCGAGGCTGGGTGCTGGTTGGATTCATGTTCACGCGTTCGCTCCTACCGGCCCCTCGCGGCGCGCGGGCCGTCGCGGAAGGCGTTGATGTCGAAATCGCTCGGCCGCTCTTGCGAGCCCGCCTCGCCCAGTTCATCGAGAAGCGCAAGCCGCGCGCGGTTGAGCCGGCTCATCACGGTCCCGATCGGCACGCCGAGATGCGCGGCAATCGCCTCGTACGAGAGGCCTTCGTTCACGCGCAGCATGATCATGGCCCGCTTGTCGGGGTCGAGCCGGTCTAGGGCACGCGCGATGCGCGAGAGATCCTCGCGCCGCTCAAGCTCACTCGCCGCGCGCTCGGCGCGCACGTCGTGCGCGGTGCCCGACTCGTCGATCAGCGCCCACGTACGGCGCTTGCGCCGCAGGACGCTGATTGAGAGATTCGTCACCGTGGAGCGCATCCAGCTCGCGATCGCCGGTTCGCCGGCATCGGGCGGAGACTTCCACAACTTGACGAAGGCCTCCTGGACGACATCCTCCGCGCGTTGCCGGTCATGGCAGATGCCGTAGGAGAGTTGCACGAGGCCTGGAGTGAGGCGCTCGATCCAGTGCTTGAGGACACGCTCCGAGAAGGGCTGGCCCATCGTTGATTCGTCGCTTCTGCCGCAAGTGCGGCGCGCTTGGACGCTACGCGTTCCGAGCCTATTCCGTCGCGGAGATCGGCGTGGAAGGATGTGCGCCTCTCACGATATCGGACTCTGCGATCAGGCGATCGCGCCGTCGAGCGGGCTCCCGCAGCGTACACGGAGGAGCGTATGTCCCTGATAGAGCAGCACTTCGCCCGGATCGACCGCTGCTGGCCGCAACACGGTTGTTCCGGGGCGAACGGGCATCGCCAGAGACGTGGTGCGCCATTCGGCTGAGCCCGCGAGGTGCATCCAGACCTCCGCCACGCCCGTCGGCTCGATCGGAAAGACGGCGTCGCGCGTCGCCTCGATCAACTCGAGGCTGAAGAAGGGCGTTCGAAGGAGGCGACGCGAGCGGAGGCCGTTCGATTCGAACGCCGTTGCGTCGCCGGGCCGTGTGACCCCGCGCGTTCCGTCCTCCTGTGCCGCGCCGAACTGCAGGCATGCGCGTGCAGCGTCAAGGTGCAACGGCCGTGCAGGATCGTTGCGATTCCAGTCCCACACCCGAAACGTGGTGTCGCTCGGCGTCTGGATCTCGGCGACCACAATGCCGGCGCCGAGCGCATGACAGATGCCGCTCGGGAGATAGATGCAGTCGCCACGCGCAACCTCGATCGTCTCGAGGAGCTCGACGACGGTGCCGTGTGCAAGCGCGCGCTCGAAGTCAGGCGGCGTCACCGATGGGCGGAAGCCGCGGTAAAGCCTGGCACCGGGCTCCGCCTCGACGACGACCCATGCTTCGGTCTTGACGCGCGCGTCGGGATGCGCGCGCGCGTACGCCGCGCTTGGATGAACCTGCACCGAGAGGTTCTCCGCGGCGTCGAGATACTTGACGAGCAGCGGGAACGCGCCGTCGGGCCCCGGCGTTGTGACACCGAGCACTCCGTCGCGTTGGGCCGAGATCAGCTCGCGCAGGGTCATGCCGTCGAAGCGCCCGCCCGCGACGATCGATTGCCCGCCGGGAATCGAATCGGGAAGATCCGCGATCTCCCAGCTTTCGCCGATGCGTGCGCCCGAGGACAATGGCTTCCCAAGCGCGCAAAAGCGCGCCGAACCCCACGCGCGTTCCTTCAGGACCGGATGAAACGCAAGTGGTGGAAGCATTGCGGCGCTCGAAAGGCGCAGGGCGTCCGCGTCAGATCGCCATGCCGGTGATCTTCGACTCGAACACGAGCTTGCCACGCACGAATCCCTGCGTCTTCGAGATGAAGCGCCGCGGGCTCGCGTCGAGTTCCTGCACAAGGATCACGAAGGTGTCGCCCGGCACCACCTGGCCGCGGAAGCACGTCTCGTCGCAGCGGAGGAAGCCAAGGAACCCGAGCGCCGGCCACTGCTTGCGGAAGAGCCAGCTTGCGGCTTGCGCCGTCGACTCGATCATCAGCACGCCGGGGTAGAGCGGTCGGCCCTTGATGTGATGGTCACACCAGAACTCGTCCGAGCGGACATCCTTGATGGCCACGCACTGCTTGTAGGTCTCGTTGGCCCAGACAACGCGATCCACCTGCCGCATGGGTCCAGACTGCGGAAGGTACTCGTCGAGACCTGCGCTATCGCACACGGTCTGGCTGAGGTCGATCGCTGAGATGTCGAAGAGCGGTTGGCTCGCCACGGATCACGGGCGAGGCTCAGGCCCCGCCTTCCTCCGTGCCGCGCATCTCGAGAACCTTCGCCCGGATCTCCTGGGCGGTCTCCTTGATGTCCTGCATGGCCTTGCGGACGCGGGTGCCAGCGGCCTTGTTGCCGCCGTTGGCCTTCTTCATGTCCTCTTCGACTTCACGGACGAGGGCGCAGAGCTTTTCGTAGAGTTCCATCGGGGTCTCCAGTTTCTCGCAGACGCCACCGGCGGTTTCCCCGGGGGGCCTTGCGTGGCCGCTACGGTAGCGGCATTGGGGCTCGAAGTGTCTTGACAAGACGCAGAACCGCCTTGAATTCAGGATGGGCCGCGTCGCCGAGAAGTTCGTAACTCGCGGCCAGAACGCCGCTTGGGACCGCTCCTGCCTTCTCAAGTCGCCGCAATGCCGGCGGAATCTGGTCGGTCTGGCCGGCGGAGATCGCGTCGAGCAGGAGATACGGCTGGCGTCCGGTGGCGAGGAGGTCGAGGACGGTCTGGGTGACGCAGACGTGCGCTTCGACTCCTGCGATCAGGACGTCGTCGCAACGACGCGCCGCGAGGAGGGCGTCGACCTCCGGGGTCAGCGCGCTGAAACGCGTCTTCTCGAAGACGCGCGCATGGCCTGTGCCGGCCTCGAGGATCGCTGGGTGGCTGTGGCCAAGGCCCTTCGTGTACTGCTCGGTGATGACGGCGGGCATGCGCAGCGCCTGCGCGAGTCCGAGCGCCGCCGCGCAGTTCGCCACGACGCGCCCAGCGTCGAAGATGGTTGGCAGCAGCTTCTCCTGCACGTCGATGACGAGGAGCGCGGCGCGGTCGAGCGTTGGTCGGGGGATCGGCATGGGGTGGCTCGGTTCGGTTCTGTCTGACGGATCGGCCGGGCTTCAATCCGCGCGGCATCCCGGCTGGCGGCGTCGGGTTCAACTCACTGTATCGCTCGGTTTGATCATTGGGGATACAGCTTCGTTTCCCCTCCTTGCCAACCGGGCGCCGATGCGGATTTCGGGCCATCGGCGATCCGTCAGACAGAACCTAGACGCGCAGCGATGCCTTGGTGCCGAGCGCGCTTCGGTATCGGGCGCGGATCGGCTCGACGACATCTGCGATGAATCGGTCGGTCTGCTCGGGCGCACGGCCGACATAGCGCGCGGGCTCGAGGGCGCCGTCGAGATCGACCTTCGCAAAGAACGGATCCTGGCGGAGGCGTGCGATCAGATCGTTCGCGCGGCCGTGCTTCTTCACTTCCTCGGCCGCCGCCATCGAGTGGACGCGGATCGCCTCGTGCGCCTCCTGGCGGTCGGCGCCCGCGCGCGTGGCCTCGAGCATGATGTTCTCGCTCGCCATGAAGGGGAGCTCTGCGAGGAGATTCGCAGCGACGGTCGCCTCCCACACCACGAGGCCCTCGGCCACGTTCGCCATGATGTCGAGCGCGCCGTCGAGGGCGAGGAACGCCTCGGGCAGCACAAGTCGGCGGTTCGAGCTGTCGTCGAGCGTGCGCTCGAGCCACTGCGTCGCGTGCGTCTGGAGCGGGTCGTTCACGAGGCCCATCACAAAGCGGGCGAGGCCGCAGGCGCGCTCGCAGCGCATCGGGTTGCGCTTGTAGGCCATCGCCGACGAACCGATCTGCTCCTTCTCGAAGGGTTCCTCGATTTCCTTGCGGTTCGCGAGGAGGCGGATGTCGGTGGCACACTTGTGGATGGCGCTTGCGGCGACGGCGAGCGCTGCGACGACCTGCGCGTCGACGAGGCGCGGGTACGTCTGCCCGCACACGCTGAGCATGCGGTCCTTCGGCCAGTCGAGCTTGGCCGCGAAGCGCTGCTCGAGTTCGTCGACCTTCGCGCCGTTTCCGTCGAGAAGGCCGAGGTACGACGCCTGTGTGCCCGTTGCGCCGCGCAGGCCTCGCAGGCGCAGCGCTCCGCGCGCGAACTCGACCGATTCGAGCGCGATGGCGAAGTCCTGCGCCCACAGCGTGGCGCGCTTGCCGACGGTGGTCGGCTGCGCGGGCTGGAAGTGCGTGAAGCCGAGCGTCGGCAGCGCGCGGAACTTCGCGGCGAACGTGCCGAGCCGGTCGATCGCGCGCGCGAGTTTTCCGGCGGTGAGTTCGAGCGCATCGCGGAGGAGAAGCGTGTCTGCGTTGCAGACGACGTCCTGGCTCGTCGCGCCGAAATGGATGATGGCGCGCGCCTCGGGCGCTGCGTCGCCGAGCGTGTGGACATGCGCCATCACGTCGTGGCGCAGGCGCGCCTCGTGCGCGGCGGCGGCGTCGAAGTCGATGTCGTCGAGGTGCGCGCGGATCGCGTCGACCTGCGCGCGCGTGACGGGCATCCCAAGTTCGTGCTGGCTTTCGGCAAGCGCGAGCCAGATGCGGCGCCAGAGGCCGAATTTGCGGCGTTCGCTCCAGATCGCGCGCATCTCGCGGCTTGCGTTGCGGGTTTCGAGCGGCGATCGATAGCCGTCGTGGTGCGTGTCGCGCGTCATGGATTCGGCTCCCCGCCCGCTGCGGCAGACCCGTCGGATCTCCCGAGCTTGATCTTGCTTTCGGTGCCCGCCCGAATGCGGGCGAGATTCGCCCTGTGCTTGATGGTGATGAAGACGGCGATCACGAGGCTCGCGATCACGTACGGACCGACCGCGCGCACGCCGTCGAGACCGCCGTCGAAGAGTGCGCGCACCGCGATGGCGACGGGGATCGACCACGCTGCCGCGATCGACGCGAAGCTCACCATGCGGAAGGCGACCACGAGCGCCGCCCAGATCGCGAGCGCCTGGAACGTCGGGAGCGTCATCGCCGGCGCCATGGCCGCGAGCGCGCCGAAGCCTGTCGCGACGCCCTTGCCGCCCTTGAAGCCGATCCACGGCGAAAGCGTGTGACCGACGATCGCGGCCGCGGCCACCGCGAGCCAGCACCACGTCGCGAGGATCGAGACGTCAACCGGCGCCGCGCCAAGCGTGCCGAGCAGCCAGCCTGCGACGAGGGTGGGAATCGCGCCTTTCGCGGCGTCGATCAGGAAGCACGCGATCCCGTAGGTGCGGCCGAGCGTGCGGCCGAGGTTCGTGGCGCCGTAGCTCTTGCTTCCGACCGAGCCGAGGTCAACGCCGCGCGAGCGTGCGATGAGGTGGGCCGTCGGGAAGCTGCCTATCAGGTACGCGCCGGTTGGCAGCACCGCCCAGAGAAGAGGCGTTGGGTCACCGGAAGCGGTGGCGACCGTCGAGAGGGACGCGGGATCCATGGAGAGCGATGATACGGAATGCAGGCGCCCGACGCGGTGGCGTCATTCGCCTCGCCAAAGCGCGGATCCGTGCTTCGCGAGGTGCCAGCGGCCGGTCGAGCGGCGGACTTCGGCGGCGATCGCGAGCAGCACCGGCGTCGGGATCTCGCCGTCCAGTTCAACGCGATCGTCGAAGAGCGTCACGTCGGGCGTGGACACGCCTTGGATCTCCGCGGTTTCCTCGGCGCAGGCGCGCACGAGCGCCGCGAGCGCCGGATCGGCGAGCGCGCGTGGAAATGCGGCATGGAGCGTGACGCGTGCGGGCACGGTTGTCTCGAGAGGCGGAAGGCCCGTCTTGCGGAACGGGCGCGCTCAGCGGTCGAAGAGCAGCACGGTCGCGGTGAGGAGTTGCAGCAGGATCGCGCCGGCGATCCAGCGGATGAACACGTCGGGTTCTGCGAGATTCAGGAAGGCGACGGCCGCGACGAGCAGCACGACCAGCTGGATACCCATGCCCGCGATGCGAACGACGCCCGTCTCAGAGCGGCGGAGTCGCAGCGCGCGCACTTCCTCGGCGAGTTCGCCGAGCGCACGGCGAAGCCGCTCGCCGTCGCGATCGCGGCGAAGCTTGCGATTCACGGCCCTGCGGCGCGCGCCCGCGGCGAGCGATGCGGGCGTCGCGGCCGCCGTCGCGACAATCGCGTCGTCGCGATGGCGCAGGATCAACTCGACGGCCTCGGGCACGGTCGCCGCCGCGAAGTCTGGCGCGGCGTCTGCGATCTTCGCCTTGTCGCGCGTGACGAGCACGGTGCGCAGGCCAGCGGCGCGACCAGCCTCGATGTCGCGCGGCGCGTCGCCGATGAGCCACGAACGATCGGTGTCGAGCTCCATGTCCTGCAGCGCCTGCTGGATCATTCCAGGCCGCGGCTTGCGCCAGGGATGTTCGCGCGCGTAGCCGGGAACGGTGCCCTTCGGATGGAAGGGGCAGTAGTAGAAGCGCTCGATGGTCTGTCGGAGGCCGGTCGCGAGGTCGAGCGCATCGGAGAGGCGCCGATGGAAGAGATCGACGTCGGCCTCGGTGAACCGTCCGCGCGCGACACCGCCCTGGTTGGTGGCCACCACGAGCCGGAACCCGGCATCTCGCAGACGCCTGAGCGCGGGCGAGACTCCGTCGACGAGTTGGATCGACGCTGGATTGCCAGCGCGCTCGTCATCGGGGACGAGCGTTCCATCGCGATCGAGAAAGACGGCGGGGTCCATGGTTTTGGCGGTCGCCGCTGGCGGCGGCTCCCTCTGGCGGCTCCCCTCGGAGTGAATCCGAGGGGAGCTGGTAGGGCGCGGGGTGATCGGGAAGCGGAAGCGGTGGCGGCCTTTGGTGTCTCCCCTCGGAGTGAATCCGAGGGGAGCCTGGGGG
>Ga0315904_10012281_pt1 | contig 10838 bp, 1 predicted proteins | sample LakEriMetagenome_6_FD_203529 | JGI IMG/M metagenome (GOLD analysis project Ga0315904, IMG submission 203529) | Freshwater fungal communities from buoy surface, Lake Erie, Ohio, United States - Buoy 12 MA120 | ecosystem: Environmental > Aquatic > Freshwater > Lake | place: USA: Lake Erie, Ohio... | reverse complement strand
TGCCAGCGGAAACTGCTCGGCAGCGGTCGCCACGCCCTGCAGCCAGAAGAAGTTGTAGCCGAGTCGCCACGCCAGCCAGCGGTTCAGCCACAGCGTCGAGTTGAGACCCACTTCGCCGAAAAACGCCACGTCGCTGCCGGTGGCGCTCACCGGCCCGAAGGGCTCGCCGTCGACGACGACGGATGTCCGCTGGTATGCCGTGTTGCCAAACACGCCTGCCTTGCCGACCGCACCCACCTGCCACTTACCGAGGTCCCAGAACTTCAGGCGACAGCCAATCTGACCACCGTAGAGATCATTTCCCGTGGTCGTCTCGATGTCGTTCGGAAGCACCTCGTCACCCACCGCCTGCATGTCGACCGTGCCAGTCTCGTTCCACTCGACCCACCGGAAACCCGCAAGCCAGATCACGCGCTGGCCTTGGCACCACCGGTAGTTCACCTCAGCGCTCTTGATCTGGCCACGGGTCGTGTACTCGGCCGAATCGATGTCGGCGAAGGCGATGTCGGCGAGGCGAATCGGCGTGTAGGGTGCCCCGCGGCCGTCGGTGGCAGTGGTGCCCTGGATACCACCGACGTTGAAATACGTCGCCTCGATCGCCCGCCCGCATCCGAGGCTGCGCAGCACGCCGATCCGCGGCCCCGCGGCGGCGGCTGTCTGCGCATCACCGGCATCGAGGGCGACCATGCCTTCGTCGGTGGAGAGCAGCGGCTGCCCTTCGATGTTGTTCCGCCAGAGCACGAGAGCGTCCACCTGAACCGCCCACAGGCATCCCGGCGGGCAGCCGTCGTGGCAGGTGTCGCCGCAGAACGAACAGGCCGCATCGGCGGCCGCAAACCCGTTTTGCCAGCACTCCTGGCACTGTCCACCGTGCATGCCGGGCTGGCACCGGCCGAGGCCGGCGTCGACTCCGGCAGATCCCCACGGCACGGTCCCGCCCAGGCCTCCGAGCGGATCCGCAGCCGGAGGGTCGACAACGCACGACAACGTCCCGCCGATCCCGCCGCTCGCGGCCCGTTCGACACCGTCAGCAAACGTTCTCGCTGGAGCGTCGGCCGTATCGGCGAGTCCACCATCGTCGACGAGCACCGAACTGAAGCCATCCTCGGTGGAGTCGAATGCACCTTCGAGCACCGGCGGCGGCACCGTAACGTCTTCGATCGCACCTGGTTCCTGACCGATCGCAGCGCCGCACGCGGTCAGCACGATGGCGAGGAGCGTCCACGGCTCTCGACGACGTCCTCGTTCGGCGACACGTGACGTCGCGACATGCCGACGGTCATGAGGTGCACGATCCGCAAGGTTGGCCCGAAAGGCATGCGCGGTCATTCCGGTGGACTCCTCCGAAGGCGAACGGTCACCCTCGCAATCGTCGTCCGGCTATCCGGGTCGTTACTGCTGGAAGCAGAGTGCGGGTCGCGGAGTCCCGGTGGACAGGGCAAGCGCCGCGAGCTCTGCTGCCATGGCACCGAAGGCTCGCGAACACTTGGGAAAGCTGGGCAGTTCGGGCTGGAACGTGCCTGCCGCGCGAGTCATGACGCAAGCCTCTCGTATGATAGAATTTACGTCGACGACCCATCCTTTGACGTGCACCGCATGGGGGGTTAGTCTCGCCGGTTCTCGTCGATTCCACGGACCATCTCGTAATGCATTGCGCAGGAACCGGCTCACGTCGGCGATTGCCTCTCCGCGGGGAGGGTACGCCTGATGCCGGCCCGTGCGGGCCGTTCCGAGGTGCTTGAACCACGCCCACACCTTCGATCCCGCTGCCTGGCGGCGATCAGCCGCGGAGAACACTCGCCATGACGTCAGTGCCCCTTCAGGTCTTCCGGGCTGTTCGTCCACTGCGCTCGAGGCACCGCTTCGGCAGGCACGGTCGCGGACGCCCGAGTCGCGCTGCACGGAGGCACGACCTCGACGCCCGGCAACGCCGGCGCCGCCGGCGGGCTGCCGGAGGGCGGCTCCACGCAGAGCGGCTCGAGGAGCGCCGCTTGTTGGCCATCGACTTCGTGGCCGCCTACGCCGAGAGCCCGATCCCGTTTTTCGTCGCCGGTGATACCGGCACGCCTCGCCTCTCCGAGGCGCCCCAGCAGATCACGCTGCGTTTTTCTCCCTCTGTTCAACTCGACCCAGCCTCGATCGGCAGCGGCATCTCCCTTGTCCGAAGCGTCGACGGCACCTTCGGCAACTCGGACGACATCTCCGCGATGCCCGGGGGCACCACCGGCCATGTCTCCACGGGTGACGTTCCCAATGAGAACGAGGTGGTGATCCGCTTCGCCCAGACGCTGCCCGACGATCTCTACCGCTTCACGATCACTAGCGGGCTGAAGGACATCGGTGGTGACACGGCGACCGCGTTTCAGTTCGACGTGCGACTGGAACTGGGGGCCTTTGTCACGGCTGTCGTTCCGCAGCCCGTCGAGCGGTCGCCGCTCGGCGGCCTCGACCAGCGTCGTAACGAAGTGCACGTGTACTTCAACCAGGGCGACGACCTGAATCCGTCGTCCGCCGAAAATCCGCGTCGCTATCGGCTCGTGCCGGTCTCGGCGACCGGAGTCGATGGCGTGCCAATCAATCCCACGGCAGTGACCTACAGCGCGGCGAACGCCAAGGCCATCCTCACCTTCGGGCCGAGCGCGATCGCCGACAGCACGCTCTATCGCCTGGAGATAGGCCCCACGCTCGTGCCCGCCTCGCCGCTGTCGTTCTCCTTCACCGGAGCGGCGTTCGACGACAACTCGAGTTTCGCGACGGCAACCCGCCTCGGACTGCTCGGCACCACGCCCATCAGCGTCACGGCCCGAGTGGACAATCGGCCGACGGTCCAGACGCCGGCCGGGCCGCTCACCCTTCCCAATCAGCCGGGCACGGTGGATGAACCCGGCCACCGCGACACGCCGACGGACAGCGGCAGCCACGTGCTTGACGATCTCACCGCGGTGCCCGGGAGGCCGTCGTGGGTGCTCAGCCGGCCTGCCGACGGGCCGGTGGGCTTCTACAACTTCCGATCCGACTACGGGGTCGACGGCCAGGGCAATGCACTGCTCAACACGATCACGGAGGCCCAGAAGCAGCGGACTCGCGAGGTGTTCGAGTCGTTCAGTCGCGTGACCGGCATTCGGTTCATCGAGGAGGTGCGGGCTCCCTACATCGGCCTGACCGTGGTGACCGGCGACATTCGCGCGGTCTCCGCAACGGCCACGCCCGGCCCCGGGGGCATCATCGGGATTGCAGGTTCATCACGCGTCGGAAGCGGACTCTTCAGCCGCACGTTCCCCACGGTCGTGATGGACTCCTTCGAGAACTGGGGCGAGAGCGAGTACGGCGGCGCGTGGTTCGAGACAGCCATGCACGAGATCGGCCACGCCCTGGGTCTGCCTCACTCCTACGACCTGCCGTCGATCATGGGCTACGGGCTCACGGGCGAGGCGGTATTCCCGGGTGACTACGACACGATTCACCTCCAGCAGCTGTTCCCCACCACCGGCACTGACATCGACGTGTATTCGTTTTTCGTGGACAAGCCCGGCCGGCTCTCCGCGGAAACCGTCGCGGGTCGGTCTGGCAGCACCGTCACGAGTTTCCTCGACTCCGTGCTGTCGCTGTACCGCGAGGAGGGGTCCGGTGCTTCGACCAGGCGCACGCTCGTCGCCCGGAACGATGATTACTACGGACGCGACTCATTCGTGGGCCTCGACCTCGAGCCGGGCACGTATTTCATCGCGGTCACGAGCGCCGGCAACGAGGCGTTCAATCCCGATGTCGACGACAGCGGCTACGGTGGCCGCACCAGGGGACCGTACGAGCTCCGCCTCGGTTTCGCTCCCGTGGCGACGGCCGATGACTCGATCGTGGATGCCCGCGGCACGCCGCTCGACGGCGACCGCGATGGCCTTCCGGGAGGAACCCACTCCTTCTGGTTCAAGACGGCCTCCACGGCCGACACCGTCTTCGTCGACAAGCTCGGCCCAGCGGCGGGTGCGGATGGCACGCCGGCCAAGCCCTTCCGCACCATCTCGGCGGCCATCACGGCGGTGAACACGGCCAACGCGGCAACGCCGGGCAGCAAGAAGATCATCCGGATCGCGGGCAATGCCGGTCAAACGCCCTATCAGGTGGGCACGACCCTCGCCGGCCAGCCGCTTCCCGACGGGGCGACGTTCAACGTGCCGAAGGGGGTGACGGTGATGGTCGACGCCGGCGCGGTGTTGAAGCTTCGCGCGGCGATCATCGACGTCGGCAGCTCCCAGCCCCTCCCCGCCACCGCCCGTGCGGAGGCGGCACTGCAGGTGCTCGGAGTCCCCGGGAATCCGGTGGTGATCACCTCGTATCACGATGACTCGATCGGCGGCAACTCCGACGGTGCCGGACCCGCGGCCGACGGCGGGCAATGGGGTGGCGTCGTGTTCCGTCAGGATTCCGACGCCTCCTCGAAGCGGGCATTCGTCAATGCGATCCAGCAGGCCGACATCCGCTACGGCGGCGGCCAGGTACGGGTCGACTCCCAGGTCCAGTCGTTCGCGCCCATCCAGATCGAGAGCACGAGGCCCACGGTCGCCTTCAATACGATCACGGGCAGCGCCGGTGCCGCGATCGCGGCCACGCCAAACAGCTTCGAGGACGCCAACGGCAGGATCGGTCCCGAGATTCGCGGCAACACCCTCGTCGCAAACTCGACGAATGGCCTGTTCGTCAAGATCTTCACGCGGTTCGGATCGCCGCTCGAGCAGCTCGACGTGCCGGCGCGATTCAAAAGCACCGACATCGTGTACGTGCTCCAGGAGAACCTGCTGATCAGCGGCGGCGCGGGGGGCTACGTTCTCGACGTGTCATCGGGCCGTTTCGCCAGTCGGTCGACGGGTCGGCTGGCAATCGATCCCGGCGTGGTCGTGAAGCTGCAGAGCTCGAGGATCGAGCTGGAACGCGGCGCGGCCCAACTCCTCGCCGAGGGTCGGGAGTTCAATCCGGTGATCTTCACGAGCCTCGGCGATAATCGATACGGGGCCGGCGGCACGTTCGACACCAACGGTAATCTTCCGGACGTTCGGACCCCGGGCGACTGGGGCGGCATCGTCCTCAATGCCGGCACCCGGGCGAGCATCGACCAGTCCTACCTCGGCTTCGGCGGTGGCCTGACGCCGATCGAGGGGACGAGCGACTTCTTCAACGTGGTCGAAGTGCACCAGGGCGACCTGCGGCTCGCAAACACCCGCGTCGAGCACAACCTCGCCGGTGCGTCCGCCTCCGATCGCACGGGCCGGGGCGCGAACGCGGCCGCGACCGTCTTCGTCCGTGGTGCCCAGCCGATCATCGTCGGCAACGACTTCCGCGACAATCTGGGCGCCGTCGTGAGCATCAACGCCAACTCGCTGTCCGACGTGAAGCGGCCCGACGGCGGCCGCTCGACCGGCGGCATCCAGCGCTTCGATCGCCACGACGACAACATCGGCCCGCTCGTGGCCGGCAACGTGCTGTCGTACACGGGGGCATCGGCCGCCATCGCCGGCATGAAGGTGCGCGGAGAGGAGATCACGGTCGAAGGCGTGTGGGATGACACCGACATCGTGCACGTGCTCGAGGACGAGATCATCGTGCGCAACTTTCACACCGCCACCGGCCTGCGGCTCCAGAGCAAGCCGGGCTCCAGCTTGATCGTGAAGCTCCGGGGTGCCGCTGCCGGCATCACAGCCGAGGGATACGGCCTCGACATCGACGACCGCATCGGCGGCACGGTGCAGATCGTCGGCCAGCCAGGTCGACCCGTGATCCTGACGTCGCTCGCCGACGACACGGTGGGGGCGAGCGTGGATCCGCTCGGCCGCACGGTCACCGACACGGGCAACGACGGCGGAACCACATCCGCGTCACCGGGCGATTGGCGGAGCCTGCGCTTCCTGCCGCTCTCGAACGATCGCAACGTGTCGGTCCATGTCGAGGCCGAGCGGCCGCTCACGTCGGGCCTGGAGTCCAACGCGCTCGTCGCCGAGGCCGAGGGCCTCGGCGTTTTGGCCCCGAACTACCCGACCGGCGGCAACTCGTGGGAGTCGGCCCAGGAGAAGTCGGGAGACGAGAACCGCCGACTTGGCTTCGAGGTGCACGGCTTCATCGCCCCAGACGATCCGACGGACGTCGACGTCTATTCGTTCCAGGGCTACGCAGGCTCAGAGGTCTGGATCGACGTCGACAAGACGGCCTCGAGTCTCGACGCGATGGTCGAGATTCTGGACTCGTTTGGCAATGTGATCGCCCGGTCGGTCGATGAGCGGATTGAGTCGCGGCAGGTGGCGAGCGACCCCGTGTTCGACGGTGTCGGCGGTCTCGTCGCGACGTACCAGCTGAGCAACGTGGATCTCGTGCTGGGCACGCTCACCGGCACGCTGTTCGATGCCGTAACCTTCCTGCCCGTCCAGGACTTCTCGATCGCGTCGGATGGGTCCGTGACCTTCGTCGACCGCCTGCCGGCATCGTCGTTCCATGCCACCGGAGCGATCCTCAACCCGGCGACGGGGCAGGTCTCGCTCACGTTCGACAACCAGGCAGGTCCCACGTTGATCGACGTGTCGTACGTGCACGCCACGGGCGTGCTGTCGGCCGCCACGCTCGGCATCGGCCAATCGGCCCAGCGAGACGGCTGGAGGGGTGGCGACTACTACACCACCAACCCCCGTGATCCGGGGCTGCGACTCGTGCTGCCGGGCACCTCCGGACAGCAGCTGAGGTACTATGTCCGCGTCCGCAGCCAGCCAGCGCAACGGGATGCCAGGGGCACCCGCCTCACGCCTTCGCAGTACGAGGCGAGCCTCCTGAGCAGCCCACAGGAGACGCCGGCACCGGGTGTCACAAGCGGCAGCTACGAGCTGCGCGTTCGACTACGGCAGCGCGACGAGAAGCCGGGCTCCGTCGTGCGGTATGCCGACATCCGCTTTCCGACGGTCGGCATCGACGTCCTAGGCCTGCCGCGCAACTCGCTCCTCGCCGGCGAGACGGGTGAGACGACGGGGGTCAACGACACGCTCGCCGCAGCGCAGTATATGGGCAACCTGCTCGAGTCCGATCGCAACACAATCAGCGTGGCAGGCGCCCTTTCCTCCGCGACCGATGTCGATTGGTACCAGTTCGCGCTCAACTACGAGCAGATCCAGGGCACGAGCCCGCCCCCGGCCTGGGCCACGGTGTTCGATGTCGACTACGCCGACGGATTCCGCGGCGACCTGACGCTCGCGGTCTACGATGCCGCCGGAACGCTTCTTTTCATCGGCCACGATTCCGACATCCGCGATGACCAGCCGGGTGTCGGCCAGGGCAACGATTTCGACGACCTCTCCCGAGGCTCGCTCGGCAAGCTCGATCCCTTCATCGGCACGGTCCAGCTGCCCGCCGACAACCCGACGGGCACTCGGGCCGCACCGGCAACCCCTGCCACGCAGCTCAAGTACTACGTCGCCGTGATGTCGAACGGCCAGCGGCCGAGCCAGCTCAACGCCACGTTCCAGTCAGGGGCCGGAAACACTCGGATCCGACTGGAACCCGTGTCGTCGATCAATCGGATCGTGGAGGACCACATCGGGTTCACCGGCTACACGTCCCAAGGCATCCAGGTCGACCAGTCGACGGTCGATCCCAATACGGGCGCGCCGCGGCCGCTCATCGACATCGCCACGACGACGGCGCTCCAGACGCACGTTCGATCCTTCACGCTCGCCGATGTCACGCTGTTCGTGAGCACGCCGACGGGACTGTTCACGGTCGATGCGGTCACGGGCGTTCGGGAGACGACGCTCCGCACCGGAATTTCCGGCGTCACGCTCGGCGATCTCGACATGCGGACCGACGGGCGGTTCTACGCCTACGCGGGCGTGACCGCCAACACGACCACGGTTGGTCAGCTGATCGAGCTCGATCCCGGCAATGGCACCTTCCTGAGCACGGATAACGACGACATCGAGAATCCGGCGGCGAACAATCCGCTCAACTTCCAGACGGCCAGCAACGCCGTGTCGGCTCTCGCCTTCCGCCGCACGGGCGTCGCCGACTATGACGACCTCTGGTTCGTCGTCCAGGATGGCCCGGACTCGAAGCTCTACCTCGCCGCAGACGGTGGCAGCGCCACCACGGCTGCCAATGCCGAGGCCGATCAGACCGAAAACGCCAGCACCACACGCGGCTACCGCGGCCGGATTCCTGGTGTGCTGATCACGGGCATGCAGTTCGTCAACGACTCCACCGCACCGGGCGGAGCCGATGGGTACGGCGTGACCGCAGCCGGCGACTTCGGAACGCTCACCGCCGGCACCAAGGTTCAGAACGACGACCCCGACTTCAATGCCACCTGGACGGTGCTGACATCGTTTATCGCCGATCTGCAGGCCGTCGGGGCCACGGGCTTTACGGGGCTCGCCGCGGCACCGCGGAACCTCGACGGCGGCAGCCTCGCGGGAATGTTTGTTGCGGTGACGGATAACGGCCGGCTCTGTGTCATCGATCCCGCGACCAACGCGCTCGTCCCGCGACTGGAGTGGGGCCCCGGCCCGGCGGGTACGGGCGACCTCTTCTCGCCGGTCATCACAGGCGTGAACGGGATCACAGGTCTCGCCTTCTCGCCCCTTGATGTGAACCTCTGGCATCCCACCACGCGGCGAGGCACTGACGCCGGCCACGGCGTCAACGTGGCGCCCGACAACACGCGGAACTCATCCGATGCTTACAGTTTCTTTACCTACGATGATGGATTACCTGCACCGCAACCACCTATCTACACCGTAAATCAGTCCCAGACATCCGGTGCTGTCTCTATGCATTTCGGTCTTGAGCAGTTTCGGTCGAGTGGCGTTCCGCCCTACCTCACATACTCATCTACATCGCCTGCGCAGTACGGGGCGGATCCCGCATGGCAGCAGGATCTCACGGAAAATCCGTCGATTGGTGACAACTACAATCTCCCCGGTGGCGCCTATGGCAGCCTGATCACCAACCCCTTCAGCCTCGCAAGCTACTCCTCCACCGACAAGCCGACGCTGTATTTCAACTACTGGCTCGAAACATCGGGCGCCCAGAGTAAGACCGACCAGATGCGGGACAGCGCCCGCGTGCTGATCTCGATCGACCAGGGAGTCACCTGGGAGCTTCTTGCGACCAACAACTCGGTGCGGTCCGCCGCGCAGACAACCGACGCCGAGTTGCCCACGGAGATTTCGTCGTCCTCCGCCATCAGCGGCTACTCCAATCAGCACGTGCAGGAGCTCTTCGACACCGCGAACTGGCGCCAGGCCCGGGTGGACCTCGCAAACTGGGTGGGCAACGCCGACATCCGCCTGCGGTTCGACTTTCACACCGCCGGTGAGTTCGATCCGCTCCAGGTGGATGCGAATGGCAACCTCATCAACGCCATCGCCGGCCGCGCCAACACGACCGGAAACTTCAACAGCTCCGCGCGTGGGCAGGACAATCAGTACGAGGGCTTCTACATCGACGACCTCGTGGTCGGGTTCGCCGAACGTGGTGAGATGGTGACCGGCGCGGTCGCGGACACGAGCTTCGCCGCGGTGGCCGTTCCGCCGGGCGCCCCGGCCCAGGCCCTCGAGGGACCCTACCAGCTCGAGATTCGCCGCGGGACGGAATACTCGGTCGCGACCGGAAACCAGTCGGCCGCCAACACGTCGTCCGAAATGGCCGTGGTCCGCACCTTCGACACGAACGAGCGGCTCATTCCGAGCGCCTACTCCGCCACGGGCCGCCTGCGCGGCGACTCGAATCTGCCGCGGGAGCAGGGCCAGTTCGTGATCGACAGCAACATCATCGCCGCAGCGGCCACCTATGGCATCAGCGTCGATGCCGGCACCCGCGACGCCGTGAGCAGCACGCCCCATCCGGGCGTGGCCCGCAACCTGCCCACGCTCAACAATGGCCGCCTCGTGCCCGGCGCCTTCGTGGTCAACAACATCGTGTCCTCGAGCGGGACGGCCGGCATCCGCTTCAGCGGCGATCCCAACACCGGGACCGTCCCGACCGCCGTCGTTCCCTTCGGGCGGATCGTCAACAACACCATCTACGGCGGCCCCACCCCGCAGGGCGTGGGCGTGGCGGTGACCGACAACGCCGGCCCCACGCTCATGAACAACCTGTTCGCGAACCTCGCAACGGGTGTCACGGTCGACGCTTCGTCGCGGCGCGACGCCGCGAACAACGAGCGGACCGTGGTGACCCACTCAGGGTTCTCGGGCGTGACGAACCCCGTCACGGGCATCACCGATCGGTTCCGGGTCACGCTCCCGGCCCCGCCATTCACGAACGCCGCAGCGGGCGACTTCTATCCCGTTTCGGGCACACCGGCCATCGACACCTCGCTCAACTCGCTCCAGGACCGCAACGAGTTCCTGGTGGTGAACTCGGCGATCGGCGTGTCGCCGGCCCCGATTCTTGCCCCTGACAAGGACCTCTACGGGCAGATCCGCTGGGATGATCCCGCTCAGACGCCGAGTGTGCCGGGCCTCGGACTTAATGCCTTCAAGGATCTCGGGGCCGTCGACCGGGTCGACTTCTCGCAGAGCCCGCCGTATCTCGTCATGCTCGATCCGCGGGACAACGGCCCGGCCGACATGGACCTCAGCGCCGACGCAGTGACACTGCAGCTCGCGGCGGCCCGCAACCGGCGCACCTTCTCGTTCCAGATCGTCGACGAGGGCGCCGGCATCGATCCCGCCACGGTCGTCGCCGCCGCGTTCACGCTGGCCCGTGACGGCGTGCCGCTCGTTGCGGGCACCGACTATGTCTTCCGGTTCGTCGAAGCCGCCAACCGCGTCGTGATCGAAGCAGCCAGCGTCTTCCGCCCGGGCGTC
>Ga0315904_10012280_pt1 | contig 10838 bp, 10 predicted proteins | sample LakEriMetagenome_6_FD_203529 | JGI IMG/M metagenome (GOLD analysis project Ga0315904, IMG submission 203529) | Freshwater fungal communities from buoy surface, Lake Erie, Ohio, United States - Buoy 12 MA120 | ecosystem: Environmental > Aquatic > Freshwater > Lake | place: USA: Lake Erie, Ohio... | reverse complement strand
ATGATTATTAATAACTTATGGTTAGGTTTTTTGGAAAACAATTCGTAATCTTTTGAGTAACTTTCTTCAGATGAAAGTTTTTGAACTGGAGGCTGAGAAACATTTTGTGAAGGAGTTTCATTTGTCTGAGTAGTTTTATTTTGATCCATAAATTAATTATATAATATGAAAATGTATATCGATACCCATTTACATTTAAATTCAAAACAATACTCAAATCCACAAGAAATTATTGAAAAAGCAAACCTAGTTGGTGTAAATAAGTTTATTACCATAGGAACAACTTATAAAGAATTTAATGAGATATTAAACCTAACCAACCATCCCCAAGTTTATGGAACGCTAGGAATATACCCAACCTACGATTTAGATCTAGATTTCAGTGAAGTAAAAAAACTTATATCAAAAAATCTAAATTCAAAAATTGTTGGCATAGGAGAGTGCGGTTTTAACCAACCATTAAATGAAAATGATAGGAATTTATTTAAACAAGAAGAGCTATTTAGAATTCAAATTGAGTTAGCACTAGATTTAAAACTACCAATAGTTGTGCACACTAGAAATTCAGATAAGGAAACTTACGAAGTTCTTAAAACATACAAAAATAAAAATTTAACAGGAGTAATTCATTGCTTTGTTTCAGATTACGAATTTGCAAAAAAGATTTTAGATTTGGGTTTTTATCTTTCTTTCAACGGGATAATTACTTATAAATCAGGGTATACAATTTACGATTCAATTAAAAATTCTCCTCTTGATAGAATTCTTTTTGAAACTGACGCTCCTTATTTAACTCCTGAGGGATATAGAAACCAAGTAAACGAGCCGAAATTTATCCCAGTTATTGCAGAAAAAGTGGCAGAAATAAGAGGGATTTCTCTTGAAATCCTAAAGGAACAAGTCTATAAGAATTCTTTAAGATTATTTGATAAAATATCACTATAAATGATTAAAAATTTTGTTGAAAAATACGATAAAAAGGTACATAGATTTCTTGAAATTCTTCCAGGTTTTCTCACTTGGTCACTTTTACTTTCACCTGTATGGCTGGGACTTATTTTTCCACAAGCTATTATTTTTTTCTTAACCTTTTTAACAGTATTTTGGTTTTATTTGGGAATCAAATTCACCTACGGGGCATTTAAAGGTAATAATATTTACCAACAAGAGTTAAAAGTAAAATGGTTTGAAAAATTAAAAGATTTGGATTTTAAAAAATTACCCGAACCAGAGGCAATTCCAGAGGAGTTAAAAGACCTAAAACAACTACTTTTAATTCCAGTAGTAAACGAATCAAAAGAAATATTAACTCAAAGTTTAAATAGTATTTTAAATCAAACCTTTCCAACAAAACAAATCTTTTTAACATACACAGTCGAAGAAAAGTACTCAGAAGAAGTCGTTAAAAGCATTAAAGAAATGATAGCTCCATACGAAAAGCAATTTCAAAAAATTCTAATATTTGTTCACCCAGCGGGAATTGCAGGAGAAGCCATAGGCGTTGGAGGAGCAAACAGAACTTGGGGAGCTAAAGGCACAATCGAGTATATGTCTAAAAATAAAATTAGTATAAAAGATTATATTTTTTCTTCGTTAGACGCAGACCACGTTTTGCATGAAGAGTATTTAGCAAGACTTGCTTATGCCTACCTTACAAACGATCAAAGAGATTATAAATTTTTTACCACAGCCGTTCATTTATTTAATAATAACCATTGGCAAGTTCCAGTTCTAGCTAGGGTAGAAGCCAACGCTGTAACTTTAGGAACTATGTCTGAATGGGCAATCTCACCTGATTTTAAGGAAACCTTTGCAGCTTACTCATGCTCTCTTCAAACCTTAGTCGACGCCAATTATTGGGATGTAACCTTAGGTGTAGATGACTCCGTTTTTTACTGGAGAGCTTTTCTCAAAAGAAAGGGTAACTTTAAAGGAGTATGTCATTGGATACCTTACTCAGCCGATGCTGTAGAGTCAGAAACTACTATTAAAACATATAAAAGTTTATATAAGCAATTATTAAGGTGGGGTTGGGGGATTATCAAATTTCCTATAGCAATTAAGGGGTTTCTTACCGAAGCTGAAATACCAACTAAAATTAAAATTCTATGGACTTTAAAACAACTAGAAAGAGAAGTAATTTTAATAAATACTGTATTCTTAATTAATTTTGGATTTGCAACTGTTACCTTAGTAAACCCTTATGTAAAACAATCTAATTTTGCTTATTCATTGCCTGATTTAATCTCAGTCATTATGACTATAACTTTAATTTTCTTGTTACCAGCTACTTTTTTAAGGCTAACTATTGCTCCAAAAATGCCAGAAAAATGGAATATATTTAGAAAATCCTTAGCTTATTTGGAAGGATTTGCAGTCATAATAAACCTTCTAACATTTTCATTTTTTCCTTATATAGAGGCACAAACCAGATTGATGCTTGGTAAGAGAATGAAGGACCTCTACCACACTCCTAAAGTTAGAAGCAATGCTTAATAAAATACTAAAATCTAAAAATTCAATTTTCTTATTTATAAATTCTCTGATTATTTTATTTCAAATTTTTTTAATATTGTTTTTTTACCAAGAAATTCATGCTCAAATTCCTCTTTGGTACACAAAAAATTGGGGTTTAGAAATTCTTACTGAAAAGTTTTATATCTTCTTGATTCCAATTATTTCCATTTTTATAACATCTGTTTCATATTTAATATTAAGAGCTTCTGAAAAGTTTTATCAATATTTATTTTTTGAAATAGTATCTTATTTTATTACTATTTCAAATTTATTAATTACTTATTCTCTGACAAATATAATTAAAAAAACAACATTTTCTAATTTATTTTTCTTAGACTATACTGGAAGCGAATTATTAAATAGTTTTTTTATCTCTTTAGTAGTTTCAATAGCTATAACTCCATACCTAATTAAAATTTATGAAAAATACGGTTTAATCACAGATCCGAAAAAACACCAACACCCCGGAATGCTTCTTAAAAACCCATCTGCCAGAGGAGGTGGATTTATATTTGCACTTTCTTTTTCATTTACATCATTAATTACTACAAAATTAAACAACCAAGTACTTGTGATTATTATTGCTGTTATCTTAGCAGCTTTAATCGGACTCTTAGACGACATTTCAAATACCAGTACTAGCAAAAAATATAAATTTTTAGGTAATCCTATTTTTAGATTATTAGTATTACTCCCAATACCTGTTCTACTTTTAGTTTTTAACGGAATTACAATTAACAGTATAACCAATCCTTTAGGAGGGGTAGTATATTTTAACGACTTTATTTTTAATTTTCTTGATTATAGTTTTGCTCCTATTGTATATATTTTTACATTTATATGGATACTATGGTTAATAAATCTTCTCTCGTGGTCTAACGGAGTGGATGGTCAATATTCTGGAATCATTTCAATCGCTGGTGTCACAATTTCACTATTAGCTTTAAGATTTACACCACTTACTGAGAATGAACTAAATATCTCAAAATTAGCAATAATCACTTCCGGAGCAGCTCTTGGTTTAGTTCCCTATACCTGGAACCCCTCTAAAATTATGTGGGGTTTTGGCGCAACCTCAGCAGGTATAGTGCTTGCTGCACTTTCAATATTAGCTTCTACCAAAATTTCGATTTCAGTTTTAGTTCTTTTAGTTCCTTTTATGGACGGTGTAATAACAGTTATCAGAAGAGTAATAAACAAGCAAAACCCACTTAAAGGAGATAGAAATCATTTACATCACTTACTTCTTCAAAGAGGTTGGAGTATTAAGCAAGTAGCATTATTTTACTGGGTATCTACTGCAATATTGGGAACTATTGGATATCTATCGTCAGATAAAGACTTACCTTTATTAGTCTTAACCTTAGGAGGTTTAGTAGGTTTTGTAATTGTTTTAATGAATTTCAAATTTAAAATTTAATAAAAATTAAAGAAATTATAATAACTAAAATTTGAGTAATAATTCCCCAAGGTAAAGGTGCTTGAAACTGCATTTTACTTTGGATTGAATTTAAAACTCTTAAAAACTTACCTTCTTTATCTCCAAAAATACTTAATGAGGATAATGCATCAGGTAAAACCGAAGCAATTCCACAAAAAAATGTTGTAGCTGCAAGTAATGGGTCGTTTTTAACCCAAAGGAAATAGCATGTAAACGAAACTCCAACAGCCACACCTACTGCAAGATCTCCCATAACAGCAATTGGTCTCCAGCCTCTTACTCTTTCTTCTTTTTTGGTATTAGAATAAAAATCCCAATGAGGAACCTTATCTCCTAAGAAATGACTTATAAAAGATAATATTACAGCTAAATAGGGATTAGAGACGCTTGAGGCAATTGCAATACCTACAAAAGTATGTGGAGTTAAAAGCATATAAGTATTATATCAAAGTCAAAAAAGTATTATAATAACAACAATGATTGATTTCTTTTACCAACTTCTTAGAACAGCAAGACCAAGACAATGGTTAAAAAATTTTGCTCTATTTGCACCTGCTCTTATTTTGGGAGATATTACAGAAGTTTCAGTTGTAAATAGACTCTTAAATGGATTTTTAGCTTTCTCTTTGATGGCCTCCGGAACCTATTTTATTAACGATATAGTCGATGCTCCAAAAGACGGACTACATCCAATAAAGAAAAATCGACCAATTCCTTCAGGTAAATTAAAGGTTTGGGTAGCAGCCCTTACCTCAATATTTTTAATAGGATTAGCATTGTTTTATTCATTTAAATTTAACGGCAACTTCTTTTCATTTATCTTAGTTACTTACCTATTGATTCAATTTTTGTATTCTTTTGTATTAAGAAATATCATAATTTTAGATTCCTTAACTGTTGCTTCGGGGTTTGTTTTAAGAGTCATTGCTGGAGGAATTTTAATCGAAAGCTCTATATCATCCTGGTTAATTTTAACTACTATCGCTCTTTCATTACTCCTTGCTTTTGGTAAGAGAAGATCTGAAAAAACAATTCTATCTGAAACTAAAACCCAAGCCGAAACAAGAGCAACCTTAAAAAGCTATCCGGACAATTTATTAGATTCAATGATTACAATGTCAGCGACATTTTGTATAGTTTCTTATTCATTTTTTACTTTTCAGGTTAGCCCAGAGTCGGGACTTTCAAATTTAAGAAGGATACTTCCAGCATCAATAGATTCTCCTAAATGGTTAATGTTCACAATACCTTTAGTGATTTACGGAATTGCAAGGTATCTATATGTTATTTATGAAAAAAAAGAAGGGGAATCGCCAGAAAGAGTATTACTTTCTGATAAACCACTTCTTGTAACAGTCCTATCTTGGATTATTTTTGTATTTTTGGTTAATAATATTTTTTAATTACTTTTTAGATTGAACACCTGCTACAGTTTCAATAATCTTAGCTTGTAAATTTAGATTATTTATTTTTAAAGAAAATAATAGAAATATTGGGGATAGAATAATTAAAACCAAAACTATTACCAAGATTGAATCTAAGATGAACCTTATAAAAGAATGATTATGATTTCTCATGATACAAATACCTCCTCTTCTTCTTGAGGAAGATTCCTTGCCATCTCATACTCAATATCTAATACAAAAAAATAGGTTCCCAATAAAGTAAATAAAGAGGAAACTACTAGCAAATAGGTAGGAGTTAATCCAATAAAATATAAAAAAATACTTAAAAATAAAGAAATAAAGTTAAACATTAACCAAATTAAATTCTGAGAAAATAAATGAAAAGTATCTTGAATCAAAAAACCAACCCTAAAATTAAAGATGGAAAGGGATAATTTAGGAGCTATGTGAGTTCCATGAAAAAAAATTGACTTTATAAGCGAATAAGATAATCCTAAAAAAGAAAAAACTATAAATCCAAATAAGACATTAGTGTTGATAATAGAGTAAGTTTGTTGAGAAACACTTAAATTAAAAACAGAGTAAAGATTTACATTGATACCTAAACTTTGGGCTGTAAAAATTGTTACCAGTATTTTAATAAATAAAAAACCTAAAAAAGGTGTAATAGACTCTGATATCAATTTTGTGAGAATTTTAGAATACATATTAATATACTAGTATATGAATAAAATATTAGAAATATCAAGGTTTTTTTATATAGCAGGAATAGGAATGATACCTTTTATAACTTTTCCTTACAGCTATACCCCATTTACTTTAAGTAAAACTTATTTTTTAATATTTTTTTGTTTAGTGGCAGTTACCTTCTTTTTTTTATCAAAACCAAAAGAATATTATATACCTCTTGGTTTGGGGGCCTTGCTATTAATTGAATTTTTAAATGGATTACTAAACTTTAATCTTTTCCTTTTTCCAAGATACTCCGAACATATTTTAATATCTGCTGCTATTTTTATTTATATATTTTTAGGTATAAATTTATTCAAAAAAATAGATTTGGAAAAAATAATCTTCTTTACTTCGTTTTTAGTAACAATACCTAGTTTAGCGGATATGTATCTTTCTTTAGAAAGAACCTCTGGAACATTTGGTCAAGCCAATTTTTTTGGTAGCTACTTATCAATATTAATTTTAATTTTAATTAAAAACTATCCTGAATACATTTTAAAAGTTAATAAGTATTTACTTTTTTTATACAGTGGAGTGATAGTATTTTTATTCGCCAAAACCGCTTCTATCTCTTCGTTAATTTGTTTGTTTATCGGTATGATATTTTTAAAGGACTCTCTAAAAAAAATAAATCTTAAAATTGTTGGGTTTATAATTTTAGTGCTAATGCTTAGTTTATTTTTAGTAGGTCAGGTTTTTATTTTTAAAATTCAAGATACTTATAATCAGCTTTTTAAACCAAATCAAACAATTATAAGCGATAGTTTTTTAATTAGAACAAAAATTTGGAGTGGAAGTATAGAAATTTTTAAAAATAATCCTCAGATTCTTTTTTTAGGAATTGGACCTAATAACTTTAGTTATTGGTTTGAAAAAAATAGGGAATATTCAATGCAGGGATTATCTGAGGAAAATTTTCTATACGATAAACCCCATAATTATTTTTTAGAAATTCTATTAAATTATGGATTTTTATATTTAATATTGTTTTTATTTATGATATACAAAGGTCTACAAGAAAATAAGAACTACTATTATTTAATAGCTCCTATTATCTTTTTTATTTTTTTTAATTGGTTGGATATTTACTTTAAAATTATCTTTTTCTTAATTTGTTTTTCTAATGTATATAAAATCCAAATTAAAAATTTTAAATTCTTTAATTACTCCACAATATCAATTCTTTTAACAACTTTTGTAGTTTTCTCAGTTTTATTTTACAGGGATACATCTTATTTTTTCGGTAATAAAAATTATGTTTTTAGCTATAAATATGAGGAAGTTATTAATTTTAAAGTCAAAGATCCAATTATACTAATATATTCAATAGATAGTGAGAGAACTTTAAACAATACTAAAATTAAAGATTTTTTATTAGAAAACTTTTCAAATAATCAGGCAATTTTATTTAATCTTGATAAATTGTTTTGAAACATATCCAATTAAATTATTTTTAAAGATTATTCTTACCCATCCATCAGAGGTCTCATCTAAATACTCGTATTCTTCATTTAATTTTGCCTGACCAATCTCTGCTCCGTTAGGCTCTTTTCTCACTCGTAACCAATCATTATTTATGATAATGAACTTCTTTGTTGAAGAAGAAAGAGTTGTTGTAGGGTTTGTTATTAAGGGTTTATTTATAGCGGCTTCGGGAGCAGACAACCCTAAAACTGCTTGGGGCTTTGTCAAGGAATCTTTTGTTACAACAGAAACTTTATCGTCTGTTAAAGAGGCTATTTTTGCTGAATATTTTTGAGAGTCGGCACCACCCTCTATCGCTAGATCAACATTAGAATTAAAAAAAAGTAAAGATTTAAAATTTCTTTCATTTATTTTACCTTTATCTACACTTCTTAAAAGTAACCCTACTTTTTTTGAATTTGGGTTTTGAATTGAATCTAAAGTATCTATTTGATTACCATCTCTATCAAATATTCTTCCGTCAAAGTCTACAAAATAATCAAAAAACTTCTCCTTATAAGTTCCCAGATTAGAAATATTTAGTTCCCTCTTGGAATAAAAGTAAAGGAAGTAATCTATCCAATCTTTTGAATTGTAAAATACATCTGAATTAGTAGAATTAACCGCATAAATATTTTCATAATTTCCATAATTTACTATTTCTTTTGAATTAGGTAGAGGAGCTAATTTGACTTCAATATTTGTTTTAAAATCTTTTCTAACATTTACTGTAAAAGAAGTTTCTTTAAAACCATCAGCAGAAATCTTAAATTTATACTCACCGGCCTCTAAACCAGTAATAGCGTCATAAGATGTTTCTTTTTCATTAACTAGAACCTTTGCATATTCAGGAAATAAAAATAACTCTACTTTTTTATCATCTAGAGTACCCTCCCAGATATTTATTCCAGAACTTAATTGTTTATTTACCCCAAGATCTCTAAAAATAATATTTTCAGATTTATCTACCAGGTTTATTGAAGTTGTATAGGAATTCTTATTTCCTTTAATAGAAAGATTTACTAGACCTGCTTTGATTTCTAAATTTTCAGCCGGGGAATCTCCAAGATATTTATTATCAATGTATATCTTGGCACCTTCCTCAGAAATAACAGAAATTTTGGCTTTCTTGGCAATACCCAAAATTTCAGGAATTCTCTCTTGATTAAACAATAATAAAGCAAATAAACCTAAAGAAACTGAAAGGTAAATTAGGTACTTTTTTAAAGCAGGTATTTTTTTAGCAGGTCTAATTGATGTAATAGCCATAATCTTGTCTAATTATAATACCTTAAAATTAAAATTTTTGAGGTTAAAATGATAAAATATCATAACAAATGGCGCAGTGGCGAAGTGGAAACGCAGTGGTCTGCAAAACCAATACGCGAGGGTTCGATTCCCTCCTGCGCCTCCAATATCTACCTACAGTAGATATTTATAATTTTAATTAAAAAATAGTAAGTTATAATTTACACGGTTTTAAAGTAACAAATTTAAAAGGAGTTTAAAATGAAAATAGAACAAATAAAACCACTACAAGATTTCGTACTTATCGAACCTCTAGAGCAAGAAACTACCCTTCCTTCCGGAATAGTATTACCCGATTCAGCAAAAGAAAAACCTCAAAAAGGTTTAATTATTGAAGTAGGGCCTGGGAGAATTAATGAAAAAGGTGAGACAAGGCAACTAGGAGTTAAAAAAGGTCAAACAGTTATGTATAAAAAATGGGGAGGAACAGAAATAAAAATTGAAAATAAAAGTCTTCTTTTAATGAGGGAAGAGGACTTAATTGCAGTAATAAATGAAAAATAGAAAGGAATAATATGCCAGCTAAACAAATTATTTATGGTGATGAAGCAAGAAAAAAATTAAAAAACGGAGTTGATAAACTAGCAAAAGCAGTTACAACTACTTTAGGTCCAAAAGGAAGAAATGTAGGAATCGATAAATCATGGGGTTCTCCTATAGTAATTCATGATGGAGTTTCTATTGCAAAAGAAATCGAACTAGAAGATAAATTTGAAAACATGGGAGCCCAACTTGTCAAAGAAGCTGCTTCTAAAACTAACGATGTTGCTGGAGATGGTACAACAACTTCCACAATGCTGGCTCAAGCAATTGTCGAAGCCGGAATGAAGGTTATCTCCACTGGAATTAATCCTATGACTTTGAGGAAAGGATTAGAATTAGCAACCGATGCAGCTGTAAATGAGATTAAAAATTTATCCAAAAAAGTTTCAACTAAGGAAGAAAAAGCTCAAGTTGCAACCAACTCCGCCCAAAATGAAGAAATAGGTAGTCTGATTGCAGAAGCAATGGAAAAAGTTGGAAGTAATGGAGTAATAACAGTTGAGGAATCAAGAGGAATGGAAATGGAGTTAAGCTACAAAGAAGGAATGCAATTTGATAAAGGTTATGTTTCTCCTTACTTTATTACCAACCCAGAAAGAATGGAATCTGATTTAGATAACCCTTATATTCTTTTAACTGATTCAAAAATATCATCGATTCAAGAATTACTTCCATTACTAGAGCAGTTAATGAAAGTTTCAAAAAACCTAGTAATTATTGCTGATGATATTGATGGCGATGCTTTAACTACACTTGTTGTTAATAAACTAAGAGGGACATTTAGTCCTGTAGCAATTAAAGCTCCGGGATTTGGAGATAGAAGAAAAGAAATGCTTGAAGATATTGCTTCATTAACTGGAGCTACAGTAATCTCAACAGAAACTGGTAAAAAATTAGAGAACGCTGGGCTAGAAGATTTAGGTAAAGCAGATAAAGTAATTGTAAATAAAGACGAAACAGTTATTATCGGAGGTCACGGAGATAAGTCTAAAGTTGCAGATAGAATTGCTTTGATTAAAAAACAATTCGACTCTACCGATTCTCAATACGATAAAGAAAAATACAATGAAAGAATAGCTAAACTTTCTGGAGGAGTAGCTGTCATATCTGTTGGAGCAAACACAGAAGCAGAATTAAAAGAAAAAAAACTCAGAGTTGAAGATGCAGTTAATGCTACTAAAGCTGCTGTTGAAGAAGGAATTGTTGCAGGCGGTGGGATTACACTTCTAAGAATCAGAAATTCAATCAATAAATTAAAACTTGAAGACGAAGAAAAAGTAGGCGCAAAAATCTTAATAGATGCATTAGAAAAACCATTTAGAGTAATTATAGAAAATGCAGGTGAAGATTCAGGAAAAATACTTTCAAATGTAGAAAGGATTCAAGAAGAAAAAAAGAACCACAATATTGGATTCAATGTCTTAACA
>Ga0315904_10012275_pt1 | contig 10839 bp, 8 predicted proteins | sample LakEriMetagenome_6_FD_203529 | JGI IMG/M metagenome (GOLD analysis project Ga0315904, IMG submission 203529) | Freshwater fungal communities from buoy surface, Lake Erie, Ohio, United States - Buoy 12 MA120 | ecosystem: Environmental > Aquatic > Freshwater > Lake | place: USA: Lake Erie, Ohio... | reverse complement strand
ACCCCCATCCAAAATAACAGTATTTCCGGACACTGTTACACCTGTAAATGGAGTTCCATATGTTGGTAAATCAAAAAATGTATTCCAATCGGTAACACTAGTTGCACTTGCAACAGGAACATTAAGTATATCGTCAAAAGTAAGTTGTAATAAAGCCATTATAATTTTTTATTATAAATACCTTACAATTACAAATAAAAAACCCCCAACCAAAGTCGAGGGTTATCTATCTTATCAAAATTATTAGTTATTTTTTACTAATTTTCTCAAACTTTTCATTTGCAATCGTTGTTGGATTCAAACTATCCAATTCAGATTTATGATTGGTGTGAAGGTCAATTAACGATTGTATTCTTTGTTGTTCATCACCTGTTGAACTTTGTAATCTTTCTTGTAATTTTTGGATGTGAGAATTGGTCGTTTCCTTTTTTTTTGCCAAAGATTGAGTTTCTTTTTCGATTAATGACTCCAGAGTAACTTCTCTTTTTCCTTTTGGTTCTAATATTGTATCTGCCATAATATATTTTATTTTATAAATATATTATGAAATAAAAAACCCCCAACCGAAGTCGAGGGTTTTTAAATTACAGAATACTAATTTTTTTCTTTTCAGATTTGGTTTTGTTTGGTATGAAAACCGTCAGTATCCCATCCTCAACTGTTGCTTCTATTTGTGACCCGTCAAATACTCCTCCCATATTGAATGTTTTAAAGTATGTTCTTGTGGTTTCTTCTCCGTTTACCTTATAGGTTCTCTTACCTGAAACAAATAATTTGTCCCCTTCAAGTTCAACCTTAAGATTTGATTTGTTAAAACCAGGAACTTCAATCATCAAATATTCACCATCGGAGGTTTGATTTTTCTCGAGTTCGTCTTTAGAATAGTTGTCCCATTCTGGTGTTGACGTACTCACCTTTAAATACATAGGATAGTTTCTGCTACTGAAAAACCCTTCCAAATAACTGTCTAAAAATTTGTTCCAATTTGAATTTCCGTAAATCATATTTTTTTGTTTTTAATTTTATTTATTTTTATACCCGATTATATTCAAAATATATGCCAACACGCCAAATATGTCAAACTTGTCAGGTTAAACTGACAAAATGTCAGGTATAAAAAAATATTGAGACAATTTGACAAATAATTTGGTTAGGAATAAAGTTTGATATACCTTTGCTAAAAATTAGAACATATGAACGATTTAATGGATGACGACGACAAAATGATGAGCAAAAAACAAAAGCAGAATCCCGACAGTTCAACACCTGTTTTGGATAATTTCAGTAGAGATCTTAATAAACTTGCCGAGCAAGGTAAGTTGGATCCAGTGATTGGTCGCGATAGGGAAATATTGCGTATTGCGCAAATTCTTTCCAGAAGAAAGAAGAACAATCCCATTATTCTTGGTGAGCCCGGTTGTGGAAAAACTGCAATTATTGAAGGTTTGGCTATGAAGATTGTTTCTGGTGAATGCCCAAAAAACCTTGCTGATAAGCGAGTGGTTAATTTGGATTTAACCTCCGTTGTTGCCGGAACAAAATATAGGGGTCAGTTTGAGGAGAGAATGAAAGTGATTATGGAGGAACTACAAGCCAACCCAAACATTATTGTATTTATTGATGAAATCCATACCTTAATTGGTTCTGGTAATTCATCTGGTTCCATGGATGGTGCCAATATCTTCAAACCCGCTCTTGCTCGCGGAGAACTCCAAGTTATTGGCGCAACAACTTTGGATGAGTTTAGAAAAAATATTGAGAAGGATGGCGCTTTGGAAAGAAGATTTCAAAAAGTGGTGGTTGATCCATCAACTGTGGTTGAGACAATTGAAATCCTCAAAAACATGCGAGAAAAATATGAAGCATACCACAAAGTTTCATATTCAGATGAAGTTATTGAAGCGTGCGTCAAACTTGCCGACCGTTATATCACGGATCGTGAGTTTCCAGACAAAGCATTTGATATTCTTGACGAGGTTGGTGCCAGGACGCAAACTGAAATGAAGGTTCCTGAAAACATAGAAGAGTTGAAAAAGAAAGCGGCAGAAATCAAGCAACAGAAAATTGAGGTTGTTAAAAAACAAAATTACGAACAAGCAGCCGAGTTGCGCGATAAAGAAAAGAAATTGTTGGCAAAATTGGAAGCAGAAAAAGCCAAGTTCGAAGAACAAATGGCAAAAGACAAGCGTAAGATCACGTTAGAGAACGTTTATGACGTTGTATCTACTATGACGAAGATTCCGGTGAATAAGATGAGCGTGGACGATACAAAAGCGCTAATTGACCTGGATAAAAACTTAGCAGGTAAAGTTATTGGGCAAGATCCGGCGGTTAGCAAAATTGTTAAGTCAATTAAAAGAAATCGCTTGGGGATTAAAGATCCAAATCGACCTATTGGCTCATTTGTATTTTTGGGTTCCACTGGTGTTGGAAAAACATACCTGGCAAAGCAACTCGCCAAAGAAATGTTTGGTAGTGAAGATTCTTTGATTAGAATTGACATGAGCGAATATCAAGAAAAGCATAGCTTATCCAAATTAGTTGGCACTACCGCTGGATTCATAGGATATGATGATGGTGGTTATTTAACTGATAAAGTAAAAAATAAACCATATTCGGTTATATTATTTGATGAGGTTGAGAAAGCCCATAAGGATATTTTTACTTTATTACTTCAAATATTAGATGAAGGACACATCACTGATGGCCAAGGTAGAAGAATCAACTTCAAAAATACCTTGATTATTCTTACATCAAACCTTGGTGTTAAAAAGTTTCAGGACTTCGGTAGCGGAATTGGCTTTTCCAGTTCTCCATACGCAAATGAAGAAGCGAGAAAACAAATGTTAATGAAAGAAATGAAAAACTTTTTCGCACCTGAATTTATTAACCGAATTGACGACACTATTGTATTCAACTCACTTTCTCCGGATGACATCAAAAAAATCACCGATATTGAGTTGAAAAAACTAATGAATAGACTTACCGATATGAAATACAATATCTCATACGATCAAAGTTTGGTTGAATTTATCGCAAAGGTTGGATTTGATGAGATGTATGGTGCCCGACCTATGAAGAGAGCCATTCAGGATAAAGTGGAAGATTTGATCTCCGAAGAAGTCCTGACCGGCAAAGTTATTGAGGGTAAGAAATACGAACTCAAAGTTGAAAATGAAAATGTGGTGATACAAAAAAAGGGACGATAAGTCCCTTTTTTTTTAAAACCAACGAGGTCTGAATTTTTTTGCTTCTTTATAGTGTAAGTTATAACCAAGCGTTTCAATCATTTTCCTACCCATATCAATCCCGGAAAAAACATCTTCAATCACAACATATTCATTCCTGGTGTGGTAATTGTAATACCCAATTGAAAAGTTGATACACGCAAAATCAAATTTACCACGGAGAGCATAAACATCTGTATATGGATGAACCATATAACGCATACCCTTATCTTTCATACCCTCAGACAATATGTTGTCACATGAAAGAAAGAAATTGGATTCTCGGTCAAATAATACCTGCCCAAAACATTCTTCAGTAATCATCCAGTTCTCTGGGGCATCAAATTGAATTGCGTAGCCAACATTACTGAAAAACTCTTCATTTGCGAATTTGGAACCATGACAACCAGTTTCCTCCGACACAAAAAATGCGGCTTTAAGATAAGGGAGTTCTTTTAACAAAGTGAGACAAGCAAATACGCCACATTTATCATCACCACCAATTCCAGTCGCCATACCAGCATCATTATATGCTTTCAGGGATAATTTGTTTTCTTCCTGAGCATTAGGGAGGTATTCCTCATGGATATTGATTGTGTCCAGATTATGAACCGTATCTGTGTGGCAAACTACACAAGGGTAATAAAAATCGGTTTGAGTGGGAATGTTTTCACATTTGGTAGCATAAACATTTTTGTGTTCATCCACAAAATACTCTATTCCATTCTCGGACAACCAATTTTTCAAATACTCAACCATCAAATCCTCTTGATAAGTTTTTGTGGGAATACTTAACACTTCTTTCAAAAATTCTATTTCATTTTCCATGAAACAAAATTAAAAAATTAAAATCAAGCATCCAAGTCAAAAAGCTCCAGTTGGTATAATAAATTGTAGAAATTTTCTTCAGAAAGTTTTTTAAATTTTGCTCCAAATTTTGGTGACACAATATTCACTTCAACTTTACCATCTTTGAAACCCAAAACTTCAACTGAAGCAGTTTTTTCTTTTGGTATTGGAACTGGTTTATTCATCGGAATTATTTTGGTAATTCTTTCAGCCATTTCAACATTTTCCAAAATTGTTGGGTCTTCTAGAATTTCTTCTTCAATTGAATTTAATTCAGAATAAACCGATTTGTTATAACCATCATAATCAAAATATTTATCGTCAGAATTATATCTCAATTCCTCCCAATAAAGTCTGCTACCTTTGTCTTTAAGCGAACTTTTAATTAAACCTGACAAATCACCAGAATAATTCGTTTCTCTTATGCGAACAATTAGATGCGCAACCGTGGAATATAATTCGAAATTACTATTCATAAAAAAACCGGTTCCATATAACATTTCGTCAATATCCTGTTTGATTGTATTCTTCATCGTTTCTTTTACCGCATGTTCTTCATAATATTGAAAATCAGATAATATTCTTCCAACCTCATAATCAAAATTATCGTCTAAAACTTTGTTAAGTTTGCGGTTATCTTCAACACTACTTATGTTAAATTCATACCCAGGTAATAAATAACTAGCGATTCTCTTTAACCTATTTTTATTTTCTTCATCAAGAATTTGCCAAAAAGCGCCATAACCCTCATCAAAATCGTCTTTCATAGAATACGAATCGACTAAATCATAATCACGTTGTATAGATTCAAGCGCATATTCGTTTTCATCGCCCAGATCCAACAAATCATAAACTTCTTTATCTTTCATGTTGAAAGTAACGATTGAATTTCCTCTTGGCATTTTTGGAACCACATTAGAAATCATAGGGTCGGCATCTTCCAAATCCCATGTGCGTATTTTATCTCTCGCAAAATCTCTTAGAGCGGTCAGAATATTTTTTTCATCATCCTGCTCCCTCAACACATTTATAATTTTTCTTTTCATTTTACCTCCTGTATTAAATTGAGAATTTCCTTTAATAAATAGTTCAGACTCCTATTATAACTCTCAGCATCATAATTATCCCAATCAACATAATTATAAACATCTGACCCCCAATCTCCGCTAAAAGCATTAGCCCAGGACTCATGAACCAACCATTTTAATGTTCCGCTATAATTTTGTAATCTAATTTTCAATATGAGTTGTGCTGGTGTGGTATATGCGTTAGTAAAGTCATTAGTTAAACGAAATCCTGTTTCATTATATATTCTATCCAATTTTTCACGAAAATCATTCCTCATAGTAATTTCAAGCATCAAATTATAATAATGATGTAACTCCCATAATAATTTTTTTGTTATTTTAGGGAACTTGAGAGATAATTCAGCATTTAATTTTCTTTTGAAGTCATCGTCGCCCAAATCAAAAAAAGTATCCGGTAAAATACTTTCAGATATTTCTTTCAGAAGTTCGGTGTTTTCTTCATCTATCTTTTCCCAAGCGCCATAACCCTCATCAAAATCATATTCTACGCTGGCAATATCAACCAATTCGCAGGTGGCATAAAAATCAAAAACACATCGGAGAGCCCATATATCTTCATCAGTCAAACCAACTTCATCCGTAAAATATTCTGAGCGCACCTTAAATGTAATTTTTGAATTACCAAGAGGTTTTTTAACATTAATTTCTTTGATAAAAGGTTCTGCTTCCATCAACTCTTCTTCACTCATGCTTCCTCTTGAAAATGCCCGCAAGTTGTTTAGCAATTCATTTTCAGTATTTTCAAATAAAATTTTTTTTGCCATATCAATAATCATTTGTGACTTCTTTAATTTTTTCCAAAATATCCTTCATCTCGCGGTTATATCCATTAAAATCAAAATCATCCGACTGAACGTAATAATAAGGTTCATTTCTCCAATCTGGATACCATCCTCCAGCGCTACGCAAAACTTTTTCAACTAATGTTTTAAGATCAGCATTCAACATACTGTTTTCAGCATATTTTACTATTAGATTGGTGACAGTGCTTGTCATTATCTTCAAATCATCTTCCACATGAAATCCAGTTCTTTTTAATTCTTTCACCAAATCCTCTTTGATGCTTTTTTTTGCTTTTATGGTTGCGGCAGCATTTAAGTATTTTTCCATAGTTGCTATCATCCTTCGCACGGTGCTAGGGAATGAATCATATAAAGTTCCATTCATTTCTTTCATCATTTCCCAATCCGAAAAATCAATTTCATCAACGTCATCATCAACAAATTTGAAACCAATATCAACTAATAGTTTAGTGTTTTCTTGATTTAACCACGACCATACATCAGAACTTCCTTCCAAAAAATCATTTTCAAGATAATCAAAATCAAATATTTCCGCAACTTCATTTTGCATCACCTCATTATAAAAATCAACATCATGAACACTTATACCAAGCAAACTAGCAACTTCTTGTTCATCATCAAATTCAAATTCAACCTCCGAATATCCACGCTTTTCATTTGAAAATACATTCATAATAAAATAATCACTTTCTATTAACTCATCACGATCAATTTTACCACGAACATATTTTCTCAAAGCGGTAAATGTATTATCTTCCGGTGTCGTATCTTCGAATATCTTCGCTAAACTCTGCTTCATTATTTTTTTTTTCTATAAATACCTTTCTTTGTTTGAATATTCCATAATTATATTATACCTTTGTGGGAGTTCTTTGATAATATGGGGGTGAATTGGAATCGATTGGCATTCGTGGAAATGAGTGGCACGTAGGAGCAGGATTAACTCCTTATAATCTGATTCAAACAATAGTTGGCAATACTTTTGCTAAACTTTCTGCTCTTGGCTTGATCAGAGAAGAAAGTGTTGTTGTAGCCTGATTGGAAACAATAACGATGGGTCGATAGGACATATAACCTAGTAACAGAAGTCCGAAGAAGTGTAATACCACTTTGAGAGTGTTAAGGTGGCGTTCAGGATGCTACCTATAAGTCGCAAGCGCAAAAGTGAATCCGACACAGTTGTTGGTAACGATGTCAAAATAGGAACCAACTTATTTGTCCGTTGAGAATTAACGGAATAAACGTGTAGTCATTCATTTTTAGTTTGAGCAAGACCAGGGTTCAAATCCCTGCACCTCCACCACTTAATTCATCGAGGACAAATTGTCCGTGATTCTGTCCTCGATGAATTTTTTTCATCAAAGTTTGATTTTTCAATTTTCATTCATATATTTGTCAAGTTTTAGACAACCAACAAAACCATCTTATGTTTTATATAACAAACAATAATAAACCTTATCACAAGATATAATCCCATATACCATAATATATGGGATTTTTTTTTAATTCATTATTCAATAAACCTTAAAACAAATTTTATGAAAAATGTTTTTTTAACGTCACTTTTTTCTTTTTTCTTGGCGTTCGCATCTTTTGGGCAGATTACGAGTTCTACCCTATCAGGTGTTATTAAAGATGAAAAAGGGGAAACACTGATTGGTGCGAATATTCATGCGGTTCATCAGCCGACTGGAACCGAATATCAAACCATCACAAACCTTTCCGGTGTTTATACAATTCCATCTGTGCGTGTTGGTGGCCCGTATGTCATTCACGTATCTTATGTGGGTTATAAAACAGCCGAGGTTGCAAATGTGATGACCACCCTAGGTGTTACGAGCAACATTAACGTCACCTTACAGGAGGAATCAACCCAACTGTCAGAGATCACAATTGTTGCCAACAAGGACAAAACCTTTTCCAAAGACCGAACTGGCGCCGCCCAGCAATTCTCCCGAAATGAAATTATTTCAATTCCGGTGACCGGCGCAAGAACAATCAATTCCGTAACCAAGTTTAATCCTTTTGGTGATGGTGCGTCATTTGGCGCCCAAGATTCAAGGTTAAACAACTTTACGATTGACGGATCCCAGTTCAATAATGGATTTGGTCTCGGTTCATCAGCGCAAGCAGGAGGTAGAACTGGCTCAACAGCAATCTCCCTGGATGCCCTCGAGCAAATTCAGTTGAACGTCGCCCCTTATGACATCAGACAAAGTGGATTTGTCGGTGCGGGAATTAATGCTGTAACCAGATCCGGAACGAATAACGTTGAAGGTTCAGTTTATACCTTTACCCGAAACAATTCATCCGCCTTTGTTGGAAACTCGGCTTATGGTGTTCCGGTGACGGCATCAAAGTTTGATGAGAATGTTCTTGGTGTTAGATTGGGACTTCCAATCATCAAAAACAAACTTTTCATTTTTGGAAATTATGAAGGTTTGACAAGAACTGAACCTGGAACAACTTGGATTTCTGATGGGTCACCTTTGACCGGGTCACAAATCAGCCGTGTTAAATATTCTGATATGAAAGCATTATCAGAGTTTATGGCGGTCAAATTTGGTTATGACACCGGAGCATGGGAAGGTTATTCCAACACGAATGATTCCAAAAAAGGTTTGGTGAGATTGGACTGGAACATTAACGCCAAGCACAAATTGACGGCGCGTTATGTTCATCACAATTCATCAGCGGAGATCAACATTTCCAATTCACAATCTGCCGGTGCCGGAAACAGAACCACTCAATTCAACGCCATGTCCTTTAAGAATAGCGGATATATTATTCAGGACAATACAAGATCGGGCGTAATTGAATTGAGTTCCATGTTTTCCAATACCTTGTCAAACAACTTTATTGTTGGTTATGATAAGCAGATTGAAGATAGGGCTTATCTCTCTCCGCTTTTCCCAACGATTGACATTAGGGAAGGTTCAGCAACATACACATCCGTAGGTTTTGACCCATTCACGCCAAGCAACAAGTTGAATTATGGAACATTCCACGTCACAAATAACGTGACAAAATACTTCAACAAGCACACCGTGGTTGCCGGTGCCAACTTTGAAACATATCAATCAAACAACTTGTTTTACCCAGCATCAAATGGTGTTTATGTGTTTAACTCCTTGAATGATTTTTATACCGCAGCAAATCAATCACTCGCAGCAGGTGGAGCACCTTCAGCTTTTGTTCCGGCAAGATTTCAGTTGAGATATTCGGCATTACCGGGTGGAGCCGAACCTATGCAAGTATTGAAAGCAAACAGATTGGATCTTTACCTTCAAGACGAATATGAGGTGAATGACAAGTTGAAACTGACATTAGGTATTAGAACCGCATCAGTTGGACTTGGTGACACAGCGCTGGAAAACCCAGCTGTAACTGCCATGACATTCGCAAATGGTGAGCAATTCAACACAAGCGTTCTTCCAAAGAGACAACTTCTTTGGGAACCAAGATTGGGTTTCAATTACGATGTTAATAACGACGCAACATTCCAGGTTAGAGGTGGAACCGGAATTTTCACAGGACGACCACCTTATGTTTTCCTTTCCAACCAGGTTGGAAATAATGGTGTTCTCACAGGATTTATTGATGTGAGTGGTGCCGCTGCTGCCAAATATGGTTTCACAGCAAATCCAAATCAATATTTTATCCCATCAACACCAACGCTGCCATCGACATTTGACCTCGCATTCACAGATCCGAATTACAAATTCCCGCAAGTATGGAAATCAAACCTCGCGGTTGATAAGAAATTACCATTTGGATTTGTTGGATCAGTTGAAGTTCTTTACAACAGAAGTTTGAACGCAGTTCATTATTATAATGCGAACCTTGACAAACCAACAGGAACTCTTGCGGGCCCTGACAACAGAGCAAAATACGCAGGAAATGATAATGGTGTGAGAGTTAATGACAACGTATCCATGGGTGCGGTTCTCACAAGCAAAAATGGCCCTTACCACGGTTCCGTAACCTTGAAGTTGGATTACCCAATCCAAAATGGTCTTTGGGGTTCAGTTGCTTGGACTGGCTCACAATCAAGGGATTTCATGGATGCCGGATCAATCGCAAGCGGAAGTTGGCAGTCAATCCGTTCTATCAACGGCAACAATTCAGTTGAACTTTCAAATTCAAGCAATTGGAGCAAAAGCAGATTTGTTGGATTGCTCGGTTATAGAATTGATTACGGCAAAGCTTGGGGTGGTGCAACAACAATCACACTCGGTTATGTCGGTCAGCAAGCAAACCCATATAGTTATTTCGTGGCAGGTGACCTGAACGGAGACAGAGTTAGAGATAATGAACTCATCTTTGTTCCAGAAAAAGGAACCGACATCAGATTTGATAATCTCGTAGTTGGAACCACAACTTACACAGAAGCACAGCAACAGCAAGCGTTTGATGAGTTTATCAGCCAAGATGAATATCTATCAACAAGACGTGGTGATTACGCTGAAAGAAATGGTTCAGTTCTCCCTTACCTCCACAGATTTGACCTGTCAGTAGCACAGGACTTCTATGTGAATGTAAAAGGAAAAAGAAATGCTTTCCAGGTCAGATTGGACATCCTGAACGCAGGAAATCTTATCAGCGACAAATGGGGCGTTTCACAAAGAGCCACAGCACCAGCACTCCTGAACTTTGTTAAATACAACGAACTCGGTGAGCCAGTTTATAAGTTGGCAACACAAAAACTAGTTGATGGAACAACCGTTCTGGCAAAAGATACTTACCAAAGAAATTCATCAGTATTTGATGTATGGACAGCTCAACTTGGTTTGAGATACACTTTTGGGAAGTAATATAAATTAGTTTTATTTTTAACCCCAATCTTTTTTAAGGATTGGGGTTTTTTATTTT
>Ga0315904_10012272_pt1 | contig 10842 bp, 12 predicted proteins | sample LakEriMetagenome_6_FD_203529 | JGI IMG/M metagenome (GOLD analysis project Ga0315904, IMG submission 203529) | Freshwater fungal communities from buoy surface, Lake Erie, Ohio, United States - Buoy 12 MA120 | ecosystem: Environmental > Aquatic > Freshwater > Lake | place: USA: Lake Erie, Ohio... | reverse complement strand
GATTTCGACGGCCATGTGACGGAGCTGCGCAAGCTCGCGCCGGGCCTGCGCGGCGTGGTGATCGACCTGCGCGACAACCCCGGCGGCGTGCTCGAGGCCGCGGTCGCCGTGGCGGACTCGCTGCTGGAGCGCGGCATCATCGTCACCGGCACCGGCCGTACGGCCGATGCGCGCTTCCGCATGGATGCGCGGCCCGGCCAGACGCTCGCCGGCGTGGACATCGTCGTGCTCGTCAACCGCGGCTCCGCGTCCTCCGCGGAGATCCTCGCGGGCGCGCTCAAGGACAACGGACGTGCCCGTCTGCTCGGTGCGCGCACCTACGGCAAGGGGTCGGTGCAGAGCGTGATCCCGCTGTCCGACGGCCGCGCGCTCAAGATCACGACCTCGCGCTATGCCACGCCCTCCGGCACGCTGATCCAGGAGCGGGGCATCGACCCGGACCTGCAGATCGCCTCGGCGGCGCCGCGCTTCGACGAGCCGCATCTCGATGCCGGCGTGAAGGCGGCGGTGCAGGAGCTGCGCCAGATGTGGGACCTGCATCGGCGTGACGGGCTGCCCGAGCCGCGCACCGCCGGCGTGAGGCCGCCGCGCGCATGATCGAGCTGCTGCAGATGTTCCTCGATTTCTTCCTCAACCTCGACACCCATCTCGTCGAGCTGTTGCAGCGGTACGGCGTCTGGATCTACGCCATCCTGTTCCTGATCGTGTTCTCGGAGACCGGGCTCGTGGTGACGCCCTGGCTGCCCGGCGACTCGCTGCTGTTCGCGGTCGGCGCGCTGATCGCGATCGACACCAGCGGCACGCTGCAGCTGCCCGTCGTCATCGGCCTGCTGATCACGGCCGCGATACTCGGCAACACCTGCAACTACGCCATCGGCAAGCACATCGGGCCGCCGGCGTTCAGCGGGCGTTACCGGCTGCTGCGGGTGGAGCACCTGCAGCGCACCGAGTCGTTCTTCTCGAAGCACGGCGGCAAGACCATCGTGCTGTCGCGGTTCCTGCCGATCCTGCGCACCTTCGCGCCGTTCGTGGCCGGCGTCGGCCGCATGGACTACGGGCGCTTCCAGCTGTTCAACGTGCTGGGCGCCGTCTCATGGGTGCTGACCTTCGTGATCGGCGGTTACCTGTTCGGCAACATCCCGGTCATCCGCGACAACTTCGGCATCGTGACCCTCGTGATCATCGTCGGGTCGCTGCTGCCGATGCTGTGGGTCGCGCTGCGCGGCCGCGGCTGACCTCAGCCGAGCATCGCGCGCACCGCGCCGAACAGCCCGCCGAGCATCAGGAAAAGCGTCGGGAACATCGACAGCCCGAAGCCGAGGCTGCGCTTGTCCGCCGACTTCACGTAGCCGAGGAAGTAGAGCAGGCGGCCGACGATGAACACCACGCCGAGGCCCGCCGCCCAGGTCGGGCTCACGAACAGCGCGAAGGCCCAGAGCGAGGGCAGGAAGATGGCGAGCAGCTCGAGCGTGTTCATCTGCACGCGGTAGACGCGCTCGAAGTCCTCGTTGCCCGAGGTGGCCGGCGCCTTCACGCCGTAGCGGTAGCGGGCGCGGCCGACCGCGATCGAGAACCAGAAGTATTCGAGCAACGCGACCAGCATCACGACGAAGACCGGCGCCAGCTCGGCGGAGACTGCGGGAACGGACATGACGGAACCCCCTTTGGACATGCAGGTCGAAAGACCCGCACCGAGCATAGCGCGGTGGCAGAATCCGGCAAGGAAGACATCACCTGAGGAGGGTCTCGCATGACCGGTTTCGTGTTGCGGGCGGTGATCGCCGCCTTCGGTCTGTGGCTGGCGTCGACCTGGGTCGACGGCATCGACATCAAGGACGCCCCGACGCTGCTGCTCGCGGCGGCGCTGCTCGGTGTCGTCAACGCCTTCGTCCGTCCGATCGCGGTGGTGCTCACCTTCCCGATCATGCTGGTGACGCTCGGGCTGTTCCTGTTCGTGGTCAACGCGGCGATGCTGATGCTCGTCGCCAAGGTCATCCCGGGCTTCGACATCGCCGGCTTCTGGCCGGCGTTCTGGGGCGCGGTCATCGTGAGCATCACCGGCTGGATCGGTTCGTGGCTGATCGGCCCGAAGGGCCTCGAGCGCCTCGGCCGCTGAGCGCAGGGATGTCCCGCGCGACGTCCCGTGCGCCGGCGTCCCGTGCGGCGAGGGTCCTGACGGCGGCCGTGGCTGCGATCGTGGCGGCGATCGCCACACCCACGGCCGCAGCCGCTGACGTCGCCTTCAACGGCTACGCGCGTTCGCGCGACGACGGGCGCCTGCTCTACGTCGAGTCGCACCACGTGCGTGACGCCGGCAAGGTCGGCGAGGTTCGGGTGGTGCTCTACCGCTGCTCGGCCGACGGCCCCGCGTTCGGGCGCAAGGAGCTGACCTACGGCGCGACGCGCGAACAGCCGGAGTTCAAGCTCACCGACGCGCGCAGCGGCCATGTCGAAGGCCTGCGGCGCACGCCTGCGGGGCCGCGCGTGTTCGTCAAGGAGAACGCCCGCGCACCGCAGCGCGAGGCGGCGGTGCCCGCGGGCGCTGCCATCGTCTCCGATGCGGGCTTCGACGAGTTCGTGCGGCGGCACTGGGCCGAGCTCGAGGCCGGCAAGACGGTGCGCTTCCCGTTCCTGATCCCGAGCCGGCTCGATGCCTTGACCTTCAAGGTCCGCAAGCACGCGGACAAGACCGTGGAAGGCGCCCCGGCGAGCGTGATCCGCCTGAACCTCAGCGGCGTCTTCGGCTGGCTGCTGCCCTACATCGAGGTGTCGTACCGCAAGTCGGACCAGGTGCTGCTGCGCTACGAGGGGCTGACCAACATCCGCGATGCCCAGGGCGGCAACATGGTCGCGGTCATCCGTTTCCCGCCGGCCGAACGGCGCACGGCGACGTCCGTCGACCTCACGCGTCTGCGCGCGGAGCCGCTGGTGGCGCGCTGTCCCTAGCGCGCGGCCAGGTCGCGAGCAGTACGCCGAGCAGGATCACGCCCATCCCGACCAGCTGCGGGGCGGACAGCCGCTCGTCGAGGACCCACCAACCGAGCAGCGCGGCGAGCGCGGGGTTCACGAGTCCGGTGCTGCCGATCTGCGCGGGCGTGGCGTTCACGGAGAGCCATGCGAACGCCGTGTAGGCGATGCAGGAGCTCATGATGGTCATCCAGGCGAGCGCAGCGAGACCGGCGGGGTCCCAGCGCCAGCGCGCCAGGTCGCCGCCGAGCAGCGCAGGCACGGCCATCATCAGGCCGCCGAGCATCATCTGCAGACCGGTGAAGCCCATGAGGTCGAGCTGCATGCGCGAGTTGCGCTGGTAGATGGTCCCGACCGCCCAGCCGACGCAACCGACCAGGATCACCGTCTCCGCGAGCGCGTGGCCCGGCGCCCGGGAGGACGATGCGCCGCCGGGATCGACCACGAGGTACAGACCGAGGGCGCCGAGCAGCAGGCCGGCGAGCACCGGCCTCGTGAGCGGATGTGCGCGCGGTCCCAGGGTGCCGAGCAGCGTGATGAGGAAGGTGGCGGCGACGCCGAGCAGCGCCGTCTCGCCGGAGGTCACCGTCTGCAGGCCCCACATGTTGCAGCCGTTCGAGACCAGGATGGTGCAGAAGCCGACCACCAGCAGGCGCTTCCATTCCGCGGCATCGATCACCGGCAACAGCGCCGCGCCGCCGCGCACCGCCAGCACGCGCGATACGATGAACAGCAGCGCACCGCTGACGATGAACCGCACGCTGCCGAACAGGAAGGGCGGCAGGCGCGTCACGCCGATCTTGGTGACGAGGAACGAGGAGCTCCAGAGGAGGTACACCGTCGCGAGGCAGAGGAGCAGCCTCGAGCGGTGCGCGGCGTCGGCGGCGGTCAAGGCGTCTCCGGCGCGGCGGCGCAGCCGCGTCAGCGCGGCGCGGCGTCCGCAGCGTCACGGCCGGTGGCGGTGCGGTAGAGCCACACCGCCAACACCGCGACCACCGCGAGGCCCAGCAGTTCGCCGAAGCGCAGGTTCTCCGGCAACGCGAGCACGTCCGCGCTGCCCGAGGAGACGATCGGGATCGCGATGCCGATGCCCATCAGCGCCTCGCCGGTGATCATGCCCGCGGCGAACAGCAGCCCCTTGCGGTTGGCGCGTTCGAGGCCGGCTTCATCCACGCCCTTGCGGCGCAGGTGGCGCTCGACGAGGTACGCGATCACGCCGCCGATGAAGATCGGCGTCATGAGCTCGAGCGGCAGGTAGATGCCGACCGCCGCGGCCAGCACCGGCGTGCGGAACTTGGAGCCGCGCGCCTTGAGGACCTCGTCGAGCACGATGATGGCGATGCCGATGACGGCGCCGAGCGCGATCATGTCCCAGGGCAGCTGGCCGCCGAAGAGCCCCTTCGAGACCGAGGCCATCAGGTTCGCCTGCGGCGCCGCGAGCGCGTTGGGCTTGGCTTCGGTCGCGACGCCGATGCCGTAGGCGTCGGCGAGCAGGTTCAGTACCGGGGCCATCACGAGCGCGCTGCTCACCGCGCCGACGGCGAGCATCACCTGCTGGCGCCAGGGCGTCGCGCCGACGATGTAGCCGCACTTGAGGTCCTGCAGGTTGTCGCCGGCGATGCAGGCGGCGCAGCAGACCACCGCACCGATCATCACCGCCGCGACCGGACCGATGGCGCTGTCCTTGCCCATCATGAGCAGCAGCATCACCGCCGAGAACAGGATGGTGGCGATGGTGATGCCCGACACCGGGTTGTTGGACGAGCCGACGAGGCCCGCCATGTAGGCGGACACCGAACAGAAAAGGAATCCGGCGACGACCATGATGATGGTCATCGGCAGGCTGACGGCGAGCGAGCCGACGATGGTCTGGTAGAGCGCGAGCAGCGGCAGCGTGAAGAGCACGATGCCGACCAGCACCCATTTCATGGGCAGGTCCTGGTCGGTGTGCGCGACCGCGACGCCCGCGGCGCTGGCGCGCGCGGCGGCGAGGCCGCTCTTGATGCCGGAGGCGAGCGAATGCCGCAGCGACACCAGCGCCCAGAGGCCGCCCACCAGCATCGCGCCGACGCCGAGGTAGCGGATCTGCTTCGACCAGACGAGACCGGCGATGTCCTCGGCGGGCAGGCCCGCCGCGGCCTGCGCGAGCTCGGCGTTGCCGGGCAGCGCGGTCGCGACATAGAGCGGGATGGCGATGTTCCAGGAGAGCATCGCACCGGCGAGCACCACGATGCCGACGTTGAGGCCGACGATATAACCGACGCCGATCAGCGCGGGCGAGAGGTTGGTGCCGAAGTAGGCGAGGTACTTGCCGAAGAACCCGGCGCTCGCGGCGGCGTCGGGGATCAGCTTCAGGCCGCTCGCGGCGGCGAGCTTGGCGAAGGCGCCGCCGAGCGCGGACAGCGCGAGGATGCGGATGCCCTGCGACGGGTTCTCGCCGGCCTTCAACACCTCGGCCGCGGCCTGGCCCTCCGGGAAGGCGAGCTTCTGCTCGACGATCAGCGCACGCCGCAGCGGCACGGAGAACAGCACGCCCAAGATGCCGCCGAGGCCCGCGATGGCGAGCACCCACGAGTACTTGAAGTCCTGCCAGTAGCCTAGGATGACGAGCGCCGGGATGGTGAAGATCACGCCCGAGGCGATCGAGGAGCCGGCCGAGGCGCCGGTCTGCACGATGTTGTTCTCGAGGATGCCGCCGCCGCCGAGCGCGCGCAGCACGGCCATCGAGACCACCGCCGCCGGGATCGCGGAGGCGATGGTCATGCCGGCGAACAGCCCGAGGTAGGTGTTCGCGGCCGCGAGGATCATCGCCAGCACGATGGCCAGCGCGACCGCGCGGAAGGTCAGCTGCGGCGGCAGCGCACCCGACCCGACGGTCACTTCACGCCACCCATCCAGCGCTTGACCAGCGGACTGACCAGGAACAGCACCACGGCCGCCACCATGCCGAACCAGAAGATGTCGAGGTACTGGCCCGGCATCGCGCTGACGTTGTCGGCATCGAACTCGCCCGCGATCTTGCCGGCGACGAGGTTGCCGAGCGATACGGCGAGGAACCAGATGCCGATGCTCTGGCCGACGAAGCGCTGCGGTACCAGTTTGGTCACCGACGACAGACCCACCGGCGACAGGCAGAGCTCACCGAAGGTGTGGAACAGATAGGTGAGCACCAGCCAGTACGCGGCGGCGGGCAGACCGTCGGCGACCACGCGGGCGGCCAGGAACATCATGAGGAAGCCCATCGCCATGCCGACGAGGCCGAGCGCGAACTTCGCGGGCGTCGAGGGGTCGAGGTTGCGCCGTGCGAGGTTGACCCAGATCGCCGAGAACACCGGCGCGAAGATGACGATGAAGATGGCGTTGAGCGACTGGAACCAGCCGGACGGGACGGTGAACGCGCCGATCACGCGGTCGGTGTAGCGCTCGGCGAACAGGTTCAGCGAGGAGCCGGCCTGCTCGAAGCCCGACCAGAAGAGCGCACAGGCGAAGAACAGCACGATCAGCGCCAGCACGCGCTGCCGCTCGACGCCGTCGAGGCCGGCGAAGAAGAGCAGATAGGCGAAGTAGAACGCGGCCATGCCGACGATCACGAAGATGCCGTAGGCCTGCAGTTCGATCGGCGAGACCTGGACGATGCCGAGGAAGGGCAGCGCGACCAGCACGCCGAGCAGCGCCGAGCCGATCCAGAGGCTGCGCCAGGCGCCGCTGAGGTCGGTGCCGACGGCGACATGCGGTCTGACGCCCGCGCTGCCGAGGTGCTGGCGGGTCGCGAGGAACTGCAGGACGCCGAGCGCCATGCCGACACCGGCCGCCATGAAGCCGACGCGCCAACCGTACTTCTGCGCGAGCCAGGCGGTGATCAGCGGGCCGATGAACGCACCGATGTTGATGCCCATGTAGAAGATCGTGAAGCCTGCATCGCGGCGACCGCCGCCCTCGGGATAGAGGTCCGCCACCAGCGCCGAGATGTTCGGCTTGAGCAGCCCGACGCCGAGGATGATGACGATCAGACCGAGGTAGAACATCGAGGCGTTCGGCGAGAGCCACAGGCCGAAGCTGCCGAGGGACATGAGGATGCCGCCGTACAGCACGGCTTTCTGGGCGCCGATCAGCCGGTCGGCGATCCAGCCGCCGGGCAGCGCGACGATGTAGACCGCGGCCGTGTAGAGGCCGTAGATCGCGGTGGCCGTCTTGTCGTCGAGACCGAGGCCGCCGCGCGCGATCGCGTCGACCAGGAACAGCACCAGCAGGGCGCGCATACCGTAGAAGCTGAAGCGTTCCCACATCTCGGTGAAGAACAGCGTGGCGAGGCCGCGCGGATGGCCGAAGAAGCTCTGGCCGTCGGGTGCGTTCATATGTGTCTCCCCCTGGTTGCGCCGAGTGTGCGCGAAGCCGGGGCGCGGCGGCAAGGCAGCGCGCGTGCGGGGCGGGTGCAGGGCGGACCGCGCCTTCAGGCGTCAGCGGTGGCCTCGTCGTCCCGGCGCAACCGGTTCATGAGCCTCGCCATCAGCAGCCCACCCTCGTAGAGCAGGTACATCGGCACGGCCATGATGGTCTGCGAGATGGCGTCCGGCGGGGTCAGGATGGCGGCGATGACGAAGATGCCGATCAGCACATAGCCGCGCGCCGCGGCCAACCGCTCGACGCTCATCATGCCCGTCATCACCAGCAGCACGACCACCACCGGCACCTCGAAGGCGAGGCCGAAGCAGAAGAACATGGTCAGCACGAAGTCCATGTAGCTGTTGATGTCCGTCATCATGCGCACGCCCTGCGGCGTAGTATTGGCGAAGAACTCGAACATCACCGGGAACACGACGTAGTAGGCGAACACCACGCCCGCGTAGAACAGCAGGATCGACGACACCAGCAGCGGCAGCGCGAAGCGCTTCTCGCGGCGGTACAGGCCCGGCGCGACGAACGCCCAGACCTGGTAGAGCACGAACGGCATGGCGATGAACAGCGCCACGAAGAAAGCGAGCTTGAAGGGCGTCATGAACGGCGAGATGACGCTGGTCGCGATCAGCGAGGAGCCTTCCGGCAGCTTGGCGATCAGCGGCTGCGCGACCACCGTGAACACCTCGTTGGCGAAGAACGCCAAGGGCATGAACACCACGATGACGGCGAGGAACGCGCGCAGCAGCCGGTCGCGCAGCTCGAGCAGATGCGAGATCAGCGTGCCTTCGGCGAGCTGCTCAGGAGGGTCTTGGCTCATCGGGGCCGTTGCGGTCGACGTAATCGTCGACCGGCGAGCGCGGCGGCGCGGCGACGGGCTCGGCTGCCGGTGGAGCCGCGGGCGGCGGCGGACGCGAGGCTTCGGCGGCCTCGACCTCGAGCTGTTCGCGGAACTGCCGCGCCATGGCGCGGGCGCGGCCCATCCACTGGCCGACTCGGCGGACGAGCCCCGGCAGCTTCTCGGGGCCGAGCACGATCAGCGCGATGACCATGATCAGCAGCAGTTCGCTGAAGCCGACTTCGAACATGGGGATGGCACCCGCCGCGCGGGCGCGGCTCAGGCCTGGCGGTCTTGCGGCTTGGCGGCCTCGGCCTTGGCGTGGGCCTCCGGGAACTCGGCGTCGGCTTCCTGCTTGATCTGGCGTGCGCTCTCTTCGGCGTCGCCGTCGTTGAGGCCCTTCTTGAAGCCCTTGACCGCCGCCCCGAGGTCGGAGCCGATGGTGCGCAGCTTCTTGGCGCCGAACACCAACAGCACCACCAGCAGGATGATGATCAGTTCGCGCATTCCGATTCCCATGACGACCTCTGTCCGGCGGGCGGTGAGTGACCTTGACCCCTGATGATAGGACAAAAGCGGCTGGCGGGGGTTCCTCGGGCGTCAGGGGTTTCCCGGGGGCACCTCGAGCCAGAAGGTGACCGGCCCCTCGTTCACCAACGAGACCTTCATATCGGCACCGAAGCGGCCGGTGGCGACCGTCGGGTGGGCCGCCCGGGCGCGGTCGCAGAAGAACCCGAACAGGCGCTCGGCCTCGGCGGGGCTGGCGGCGGTGCTGAACCCCGGCCGGTTGCCCTTGCGGGTGTCGGCGGCCAAGGTGAACTGGGGGACGAGCAGCAACCCTCCCCGGGTATCGGCGAGGGACAGGTTCATGCGGCCCTCGGCATCGCCGAACACCCGATAGGCGAGCAGCCTTTCGAGCAACCGCAGGGCGGTGCGTTCGTCATCCTGCGGCTGCACCCCGACCAGCACCATCAGACCCGGGCCGATGGCGCCGATGCGCTCGCCGGCCACATCGACGCTGGCGGAGGAGACGCGCTGCAGGAGGGCGATCATGCGGGCGGGCGGGGGTGCCGTGGTGGCTTTTCAGGCCGCGAAACCTTAACATCGCGCCCGAGTTTTCGCATGTTGAAACGGTCTTCGGGGGTTGTGGTGACGAAGTTCCTCGCAGCGCTGTCGCTCACGGCGGCGTCCATCGCGCTGGCCGCGTTTTCGCCTGCCGCGCACGCTCAGTCCACCGGTGATGCCCAGCGCGGCGCCAAGCTGGCCTACACCTGTCTCGGTTGCCACGGCATCCCGAACTACAAGAACGCCTATCCGACCTACAACGTGCCCAAGCTCCGCGGCCAGCACCCGGAGTACCTGGTGATCGCGCTGCAGGCCTACCGCAGCGGCGAGCGCAGCCACGCGACCATGCACGCCAACGCCGCGTCCTGGACCGACAAGGACTACGCCGACATGGCGGCCTTCCTCGCCGGCCCGGTGGTGGCCGCGCCGGCCACGCCCAAGCCGGTCGGCAAGCTGCCGGCGGCCGGCCAGACCTGCGTCGCCTGCCACGGCACCGACGGCATCGGCATCACGCCGCAGTATCCGACGCTCGCCGGCCAGCACGCCGACTACCTCGAGCGCGCCCTCACCGACTACAAGAAGGGCGGCCGCAAGAACGCCATCATGGCCGGTTTCGCGGGGCAGCTGTCCGCGCAGGACATCCGCGCGCTCGCGCGCTACTACTCGGCGCAGCGCCCGGGCCTCGACACCTCCAAGCGTCCCGCGCGGCGCTGACCGCCGCGGCGCGCCCCGGTCGCGGGGCAGCGTTTATTCTTTGAGCCGCTCGAGGAACGTCGCGCGCGTCTTCAGCTCGAAGTCGCGGTTCGACTTCTTGCGGAACCCGTGGCCCTCGTCGCGCGCCGCGAGATACCAGACCTCGGCGCCGTTGGCGCGCACCCGCGCGACCATCTGTTCGCTCTCCGACGCCGGCACACGCGGGTCGTTGAGCCCCTGGATCACGAGCAGCGGCTTGCGGATCGCCTCCGCCCGCGTCAGCGGCGAGATGCGCTGCAGGAAGCGGCGCATCGACGGATCGCGTTCGTCGCCGTACTCCACGCGCCGCAGGTCGCGGCGGTAGGGCGCGGTGTTGGTGAGGAAGGTGACGAAGTTGCTGATGCCGACGATGTCGATGCCACCGCGCAACCGGTCGCCGAAGGCGACCATCGACGCCAGCACCATGTAGCCGCCGTAGGATCCGCCGCTCACCACCACGCGCCCGGCATCGAGGCCGGGCTGCGCCGAGATCCACACCAGCAGCGCGCCGATGTCGCGCACCGAGTCCTCGCGCAGACGACCGTTGTCGAGCAGGGTGAAGCTGCGGCCGTAGCCGGTCGAACCGCGCACGTTCGGTTGGATGACCGCATAGCCCAGTTCATTGACGAGGTACTGCGTCCAGGCGCTGTAGCCCGGGCGTGACTGGCCCTCGGGGCCGCCGTGGATGTCGATGACGACGGGGTGCGGCCCGGGGCCTGACGGCCGGTAGACGAAGGCGGGGATGCGGCGCTGGCCGCCCTGTGCGCGGTCCCAGGTCGGATAGCGCACCAGTTCCGCCGGCACCATGCGGGCGGGATCGGCGGCGCCGGTCTCGCTCTTCGTCC
>Ga0315904_10012271_pt1 | contig 10843 bp, 9 predicted proteins | sample LakEriMetagenome_6_FD_203529 | JGI IMG/M metagenome (GOLD analysis project Ga0315904, IMG submission 203529) | Freshwater fungal communities from buoy surface, Lake Erie, Ohio, United States - Buoy 12 MA120 | ecosystem: Environmental > Aquatic > Freshwater > Lake | place: USA: Lake Erie, Ohio... | reverse complement strand
CCGTGTTTCAATTCTTCCATCTGCTTCCCACGCTCAGCGCCGCGGAAAACATCGAACTGCCGCTCCAGCTTCTGCACGTTCCGTCCGCTGAGCGCGAAACGCGCGTGCGCGAGCTGCTGGAGCGTGTCGGCGTCGCGCATCGCGCGAATGCGTTGCCTGCCGAGCTCTCGGGCGGCGAGATGCAACGCATCGCCATCGCCCGCGCGGTCATTCACCGGCCCGCGTTGCTGCTAGCGGACGAACCGACGGGCAATCTCGACACGCAGACCGGCGCGCAGGTGCTCGATTTGCTCGCCGAGATCGTGCGCGAGACCCGCGCCGCGCTTTTGATGGTCACACACAGCGAAGACGCCGCCGCGCGTTGCGATCGCCTGCTGCGCATGCGCGACGGGCTGCTTGTTGAATCCGCCGCCGCATGACCACGCGCATCATTCTCGAAAAATGCGGCCTGCGGCACTGGCGGCTCGCGTGGCGGCAGCAGTTGATGCTCATGCTCATCCTTGCGCTCGGTTCCGGCGTGTATCTCGCCATGCGATTGGCGAATCGCGCGGCACTCGCGGGCTTTGAGCAGTTCACCACCGGCATCACGCGGCAGAGTGACTGGACGCTGACCGGCACCACCGGCCCGCTTGATGAAAACACGCTGCGAGACATCCGCGCGGCACTCGGCGGCCTTCCGGTGCACTTGCTGCCCGTCGTTGAGGAAACCGTTTCACCCTTCACCGAGTCAAAAAGTGCCGAAATCGGCCTGCAACCGACGTGGAGGCTCGTTGGAGCGGATTTTGTGTCTTTGCTGAATCTGCGAGGTGAAGCGCCTGCGGGCCTGAATGGCGATGTGAAGGCCGCCGATGGCCTGTTTGTGAGCGAAAAACGCGGTTTGAAGCCTGGCGATGAATTGCGACTCGTTTTGCACGAGAAGGTCATCACGCTGAAAATCAGCGGAATCATCCCAGAGCTGCCTGGTGTGCCCGCGCCGCCGGAATCACTGCTTTTGATGGATCTGCCCGCAGCGCAAAAAGTGCTCGAACGCGGAAACAGTGTCGATCGCGTCGAAATCATCGTTTCGCGCGGAGATGCGTTTCCAGATCTGCGCGAAGAAACGGCCGAAAAGCTCCGCGAAGCCTCAAAAGGCCGTTGGCAACTCAGCGGCGCGGAAGATCGACGGGCGCTCGCCGGAACGATGACGGAGGCGTTCCGGCTCAATCTGACGATTCTCTCGCTTCTCGCGTTGTTCGTCGGCGGTTATCTCATTTTTCAGGCCTTGGACGGCATTGTGATTCGTCGGCGTGAGGAGATCGGTATTTTGAAATCGCTCGGTGTGACGGATGGCGAGGTGCAGCGCGCGTTTTTGATCGAAGCACTCATTCTCGGCCTGCTTGGCGGCGTTTTGGGCCTCGCGGTCGGCTGGCTGGGCGCGCAGGCCGCCGTCGGTGGCGTCAGCCGCACCGTGAACGCGCTTTACGGTGCCTCCAGCGTGCAAACTGCCGCGCTGCATCCCGGCGAAGCCGCGCTGAGCCTCGGCATCGCGCTCATCACCAGCCTCATCGCAGCGTGGTGGCCCGCGCGCGAGGCCGCGCGCACGCCGCCGGTGCATTTGCTCGGCAAAAAGAGCGCTGCGATCACCCGCGGAGCAGAAGGCCTCGGTGCAGCATTGATGATTGCCGCCCTGTTGCTCGCGCAACTCGGCGCGTGGCGATTCAGCGGCGGCACGCGCGTGCCGCTGGCGGGTTATGCCGCAGCATTGACTTGGCTGCTCGGCACTGGATTGGCCGCAGGCTGGATTTTGCCGCGCCTGGCGCGTTGGAGGCCAGATCGCGTGACTCCGCGCCTCGGACTGAGCCATTTGCGGAGGCCGACGGTGCGGCATCGCTTCGCCGTGGCCGCTTTGGCCAGCGCGGTGGCGATGACGGCCGGCATGGCGATGATGGTGGCGAGCTTTGACCACACCATGCGCGGCTGGATCACGCGCACACTGCAAGCAGACCTCTACATCAGCAGCGCCGGCGCGCAGAGCGCGAGCAGCACGCATCAAATCAGCATCGCCACCGCGCAAAAGATCGGCCAGCGGCCCGAGGTGGCACGTCTGGCGGTGGTTCATGCACGCAGCATCACCTTGAAGGCGATGCCGACCATGCTGCTCGGCATTGATGGAGCGTTTGCACGCGATCATGACATCTACGGCTGGGTGGAGGCTCCGGCGCGCGAGGATTGGTGGTCGGATGACGGCGCGATCATCAACGAAAGCTTCGCGGAGCGTTTTGAAGTGAGCGTGGGCGATGAAGTGGAGCTTCCCGGTAGTCATCGCGTGCGCGTGGCGGCCATTCACGCGGACTACGGCAACGAACGCGGCTCCATCTCGATCAGCGAGGCACTTTTCACGTCGTGGTTCGGCGGCGATAAGGTGTGGCGCATCGGTTTGATGCTGAAACCGGGCACGGATGCGGACAGCGTGGCGCAACAGCTGATGGAGGAGCATCCGGGGCTCACGGTCTTCACAAACGCGCATTTGCGACGCGAGGCGCTGCGCATTTTCCGACAAACCTTTTCGGTGACGTATGCGCTGGAGGTGATCGGTGTGGTGGTGGCGGTGGCAGGCCTGGGCCTCGCGCTGGCGAGCCTGCTGCTGGAGCGGCGCGCGGATCTGAGCACGCTGCGCTCGATGGGGCTGACCGGCGGCCAAATCGCACGCGTAAGCGCGTGGGAAGGAGCGGGCGTGGCGCTCGCGGGCACGGTGATGGGTTTGCTGTCCGGCGTGTGGCTCGGCTGGCTGCTGATTTATCGCGTGAACAAGCAGTGCTTCGGCTGGACGCTGAGTTTTGCGATGCCGTGGCTGCAACTCGTCGTTTTGTTGATCGCCGTCGTCGGTGTCGGCGCGCTGGTTTCCGCCGTAGTCGGCAAATGGGCGGCCAAAATGAAATGGGAGGAACAAGAATGAATTTGTCTCACGCAAAGGCGCAAAGGCGCAAAGTTTTGAAATCTCTGGCTCTTTGCGCCTTTGCGCCTTTGCGTGAGATTTTTGCCGCTTCTAAAACTGCGGATGGCTTCGCGATTCCGCAAAGTGGCGCGGTGTTTCAGTTTCCTCGGGATCACGGCAGCCATGAGCAGTTCCGCACGGAGTGGTGGTATCTCACGGGACATCTCGATGCGGCGGAAGGCCGGCGTTTTGGCTTTCAGGTGACGTTTTTCCGTCAGGCGGGCCGCGACGCGACGGGTGCGGTGACGCATCTGCATCTCGCGCATGCCGCGCTGCTCGATGCGGCGAGGGGGCGCTTCCTGCACGAGGAAAAGCTGCATCGCGCGGGTTTTGATGCAGCGTCTTCGCAGACGACGCTCGATGTGCGGCAGACAAACTGGTTGCTGAAGCTCGATGAATCGACAAATCGCCTGCACCTGCACGCGACGGTGCGCGCGGATGCCGCTTTGACGCTGGAACTCGATGCGGTGAAGCCGCTGGTCGTTTTCGGCAAGGATGGCGTGTCACGCAAAGGCGCGTCGGAGAGCGCGGCGAGTCATTACCTGACGTTTCCCCGGCTGAAGGCGAGCGGCGTGGTGAAACTCGGCGCGAAGGAGTTGCGCGTGAGCGGCGAGGCCTGGATGGACCACGAATTCAGCAGCTCGCAGCTCGATGAAGGCCAGGCGGGATGGGATTGGGCCGCGCTGCAACTCCACGATGGCCGCGAGGTGATGGTCTATCGTATGCGCCGTGAGGATGGCAGCACGGATGCGGCCTCCGCGCTGACGTGGATCGGCAAAGACGGCGCTTTGAAAACGGAGGCCTTCACGTGGACCGCGCTGGAGACGTGGAAGAGCCCGCGCAGTGGCGCGGTGTATCCGAACCGCGTGCGCATCGCCTGTGACAGCGGCGTGTTTGAGCTGCGCCCCATCGCGGCGGATCAGGAGCAAGGCGGCGAACTCACCGGATTGCCGTATTGGGAGGGCGCGTGCGATGTGCTGGACGCGGACGGCGCGGTGATCGGTCGCGCGTTTCTCGAACTCGCTGGCTACGCGGGCGATTTGCGTCGCTATCTGCGCGGCGCAGGCCCTCAAGAGCGGTAAGGCACCATCACGGGCTGATGGCTGGGGCGGTTGATGTAGCTCCAGCCACCGTAGTGACCGATGGGCACCACATTGAAGTCCTGCGTAGGACGGCCGTAGCTCTGATAGCGCGTGTAGCCAGGATGGCGCCACTGCGAGGTGTAGGGCCAGGCATACCAGGTGGAGCCGTAGTAGGGCCGGCCGTAGCCGTAGTGCGCATACCACGGGCGCGCGTGGCGCGTGGCGTAAACATAAGCCGTCGGCGTGGCGGCACTGCTGTGCGTGGCAAACAGCGGCATGGTGCCCGTGCCGGTGTAAGGCAGGCCATTCAGCGTGCCCGTGCCGTAGGGCTGCACACAGGAGGCGAGCATCAGGCTGGCCGTGGCGAGCGTGAGCGTGAGGAGGCGGGAAAGGAGCGTTTTCATGCGCGGATGAGTGATTGCTCCCAATGCGCCTGAAAAGAGGCCTTCCTTCAAGTAAGAAGCCTGTGAAGCCTTTCTGGAAAGTCTCACGGACGGGGCCTCAAAAGGCCCACAGCCGGATCGGCGAGCTGTCCTTCGCCCGCTCGCCCGGATCATCGCGCATGAGCAGCTCAAACTGCCGCGCCCACTCGCGAATGGCGAAACGAGCCTGCCCGGTCGGGTAGGTCTCCTGCACGGGCAGGATGATGATCGACTTCGCCTCTTCGCGGTCAGCAAATTCGAAGACCGGCTTGCCGCTCTTTGGTTCAATGAGGCGGCCCTCGATGGTAATGACGCCGCGCAGCGGCTTGGAGATCAAATCGCCCACGGCAGGCAGCGTGAGCAGGTCCACGGTCTCGCGCGCCAAGAATCCGGTGAAGGCGTTCGGCTCAAATTCCAGGATGTGCAGATCCAGCGTCAGCGCGTCCGGCGCGGGCTCGTCCACGATTTCATGCTCGGTGTGCTTCGCTTCCTTGAAGGCCTTTTTGAACTCTGCGGTGGCATACTTCGCCAGGTCATCCAGCTTCTTGCGGCGGCGCTCCTCGGTGAACTCGGTCTTGGCGAGCACATTCTTCATCGGCCGCACTTCGTCGATCTGCACCGGCGGGATGTAAATCTTGCGCAGCGCGATGGTGGCGCTGATGAGCTTCGGATCGTTGGTCCACCAGTTGCCGAGGAAGGGCGAGCGATTCCGGTCCTCCTTCAATTCGGCCGCGTGCTCGAGGAAATCGGAAGGCTTCACCTTCGTGGAGGCCACCACGGCCTTCGACGTGCGGCAGGAAACAAGCGCTGAGGCCAGGATGGCCACAGCGGCCATGCGAAGCAGCGTAGAGTGTGTCTGGACGGCAGCAGGCATCGGGATGGGAGGTCGTTGCCGCGTCATTTATTCCAAAACAGCGTCTTTCCAAGCCCGGGCCGCGCTTTTCACTCAAAACATGCCCCGGCCATTTGCCACGCCGGAGGCAGGGTGGTAGCTTTCCGGCCTTTTCACGCCCACACGGGCCTCCCAACCGCGCTTTTCCCCATGTCCTGGCTTTCCGACGCTCTCCACTTCCTGCTGCTCATCCTGCTGGTCGTGCTCGCCTTCAATCTCATGATCGTCGTGCACGAGTGGGGCCACTTCCTCGCCGCGCGCTGGCGCGGGCTGAAGGTGACGAAATTCTACGTCTGGTTCGGCAAGCCGCTCTGGTGCCGCACTTACAACGGCGTCGAATACGGCCTCGGCAGCATCCCGCTCGGCGGCTACGTCGCGCTGCCTCAGATGGTGAGCATGGGCGGCCTCGAAGGTGAGGAAAATGGCGAAAAGCTGCCTCCGATCACGCCGCTGGACAAAGCCATCGTCGCCTTTGCCGGGCCGCTTTTCAGTTTCCTGCTCGCCTGCGTCTTCGCCGTCAGCGTGTGGCATTTCGGCAAACCTCAAAGCGAGGCACACACCACCACCGTCGTCGGTTACGTCGGCAAAGAAAGCCCCGCGGCGAAAGCAGGCATCCAGGCCGGCGATGTCGTGCTCAGCGTCGATGGCGATCCCGTAAAGCGCTTCGAAGGCCTCGTGGACAGCGTGCGCTGGGGCGTCGTCGCCAGCGAAGGCGCGACCATTCCTTTCGAAATCGAGCGCGCAGGGCAGAAGATGAAGTTTGACCTCGATCCGAAAGCCTGGCCGCCCGTGAAGGAGCCCGAGGTGAAGCCCACCTGGTATCAAAACCTCTTCGGCGCAGTCTTCAAGCGCCCGGACCTGCGCGATGTCGGCCTCATCGGCGAAATGACACCCGTGGTCGCCCAAGTGCAGCCCTACGGACCTGCCAACGAAGCTGGAATCCTGGCTGGCGATCAAATCCCCAAAGCCGACGGCCAGCAACTGCGCAGCATCATGGCCCTGACCGAGTACATCGACGCGCATCCCGAAAAAAACGAGATCGTCCTCGACATCGTCCGCGAGGGCAAACCCATGCAGATCACCGTCGCGCCGCGTGTGTATGACAAGCACAACCTCATCAAGCCCGAACGCCGTCTCGGCATGGTCTGGGATGGCGATGGCGTGCTCAAAGTCACCCATCCCTCGCCGAAGGAGCAGGTCAGCGACGCGCTCCGCCACATGGGCAATCTGCTCACGAAGCTCTTTTCACCGAAGTCCGACCTCAGCCCCGCGCACATGAGCGGCCCCGTCGGTGTCGGCCGTCTCTACTACAAGCTCTTCGAGCATCCAGATGGCTGGCGCATGGTTTTGTGGTTCAGCGTCATCTTCAACATCAACCTCGCCATCATCAACATGCTGCCCTTCCCGCTGCTTGATGGCGGACACATCACCATGGCCGCTGGCGAGGCCATCACCCGCCGTCCGCCCAGCGGCGCGTGGATGGAGCGCATCCAGTTCCTCTGCGTCATCCTGCTCTTCGGCTTCATCGCCTTCGTCACCCTGAAAGACACCGGCGACATCATCGGCGACAACAAACCAGACCCGAAATGGGCTGACTTCACCACCGACAGCAAGCCCCCCGTCCGCGAATGGCTGCCAAAGGACAAACGCCCCGCGCCTGCGCCAGCCGCTGCGGCTCCAGCACCTGCGCGCTGAACGGAAGCTCATCGCGAAGCAAGCGCCTCGATCTCGCTCCGCGTCGGGATCGAAGGCTGCGCACCCGCCTTCAGCGTCGCCAGCGCTCCAGCCGCGTTGGCGAACGCAAGGTCACCTGAAACGGCAAACGCGCCCGCAAACGTGTCTCCAGCTCCCACAGTGTCCACTGGCGTGACCTTCGGCGGCGCAAACTCGCTCACACCGGCCTCCGTGAGGCTCAGCGTGCTCTCCGCGCCACGCGTGATGATGAGCTGAGCGCACCGCGCCTCCTTCAAATCGCGATTCGGCGTGATCTTCGCCGCCTCACCCTCATTCACGATGAGCACATCAACGTCGAAGCGATCCGCCAAAAACGCCTCACTCAGCGGCGACGGGTTCAAAATGACCTTCACACCGGCTTCACGCGCGATTTCCGCCGCGCGACGCACCACCGGCAGCGGGCATTCGAGCTGTAACAGTAGCGCATCGGCTCCGCGGATGCGTTCGGCTTGGTTTTCGATGTCGGCGGGCGTGATGGCGTGATTCGCGCCGGGATTGACGATGATCGAGTTTTCGCCCGCATCATCCACGGCGATGAAAGCGCTGCCGGTGGGTGTTTCGGAACGTGAGATGCCGCTGGTGTCGATTCCCTCGGCTTTGAGTGCCTCGATGTAGCGCGTGCCGAAGTCATCCACGCCGACGCAGCCGATCATCGCCACGCGTCCGCCTGCCCGCGCCGCCGCCACGGCCTGATTCGCCCCTTTTCCGCCAAAACACGTCAGCATGCTGCTCGACGTGAGCGTTTCGCCCGGTGCAGGAATGTGCGGCACGCGCCACGTGTGATCCACGTTCAACGAACCGGCGACGACGATGCTGGGGCGCTTGGTTTCCATCACTTCTTCGCCGGCGGAGGTTCGACGCTGAGTTGCACGATGGCTTCGCGGACACGGGAGGCTTGCTCGGGGCTCATGATGAGGAAGCGATGCTTGCCGGTTCCTTTCTTCACGGGGCGGAAGAGCGTCGCGGAGTCGTTTTCGACGGTGATGTTCCCGGGCGGCGAGAGATCGAAGTAACCACGGTCCGGGTAGATCGCATACAGCACGGCGGTGGGGTCCCAGGTGGGGCGGTCGTGCGGCGGCGGGTTGTAGAGGTAGTAGGCGTCCTTGAGCGGATGATTCGGCATGTAGTCGAGGTCCTGCTCGATCACGACATGCGGAAACGCCGCCGCGACGCCGATCTCGAAGCCGCTCCACACCATCGGGGTCGGCCATTCCTTGGCGAGCTTTTGCGCGGCAGGCACATCGAGCTTCACATTGTATTCGAGGTGCCGCGTGTCGAAGTTCACCGTCTGAAACGCGCCCGCCATGATGCTGAGCATCTTCACCTTCTTCGCGATGAGCGCCTTCGCCTCCGCATCGTCCATGAGACGGGCCAGATTGGTGAAAAAGCCCACCTGCGCGATCACCACACTGCCATCCGGCTGCTTCGCGAGAATGTCTTTGATCAAGCCGCCGGCTTCAGGGGCATCGGCGCCGCTTTTGAGGTCATGCGGATGCTTGTCGGCAAGCAAATTGAACTTCCCCGCCTCCTTCGCCGCGCCATTGCGCACGACGCCGATGGGCGTGTCGGGATAACCGTAGAGCGTGTTCACCGCATCGACGAAGGCCGCGGCCTGCGGATGATCCTTCGTGACGGTGACGGCAAGCAACTCGCATGCGCCGCGCTTTTGCAGATTGTGAATCATGCACAGCGCCATGAGGTCATCGACATCGTTGCCGATGTCGGTGTCGAAGATCAGCTTCACAGGTGCCGCGTGGGATAGACCACCGAGGGCACAGAGGATCACAGAGAGGAGGAATTTCATGAGGGTCTGATTCGATAGGAGCTGCCGGGCTTTTTTAAACGGCGGCTGGAGGCTCTTCACTCACCTTACTCGCGGATGACTCACACCAGCTTCTCCCGCATCGCGCGGGCGACGGCGGCGGCGCGACTGTGGACGCCGAGTTTGCCGAAGAGATTGCGGGTGTGCGTGTCGGCGGTGTGGATGCTGATGCCGAGGCGGGCGGCGATTTCTTTGGCGGTGAGGCCATCGACCATGTGGCGGAGGAGGTCGTGCTCACGGGGAGTGAGGGTGACGGCGGAGGCGGCGGGCTGGGTGAGGCGGGAGAGGAGCTTCACGACGCTGGAGGCGACATGCGGGGACATGGGCGAGCCGCCGTGGGAGGCTTCGAGGATGGCTTCGACGATCTCTTCCGGTGTGGCGGTCTTTAAAAGATAGCCGCTGGCTCCGGCGCTGATGGCCTGGCTGATCTTGGTCTCGTCTTCAAAGACGGTGAGGATGACGATGCGGCAGTCGGGGGCGTGCTGGTGGATGTCGCGAATGACTTCGAGTCCGCTGCGGCCGGGGAGGCCGACATCGAGGAGGATGACCTGGGGTTTTTCATCGCTCACGGGCAGCGCCGCGAGCATGGCCTCGGCATTGGCAAAGGCCCGCGAAGGAGCGAGGCCACGTTTGGGCGTGCAGAGGCGTTCGAGGCTGCGGCGGAAGGCGTCGTGATCTTCGATGATCCAGGCACGGATAAGGTCTGACGAGGTCATTTTCTTCGATGACGGTATCCCCGCAGGCTGCGGTGTCAGCTCCCGGATTTACGGGAAAGGGCGGTTTCAGAGCGTATAACCCCGCGGGGGTCTGCTGAGATCGACGCCTTTGCTGCGGGCGTAGTCGATCATTTCGGCCACGGCGGCCTTGCGGCGCTTTTCCGGGAGGAAATTGATGCGGGCCATCTCCTCGCCGAAGGCGCGGATGTGGAAGTCGCGCTCAACTTTTCTTATCTTCCTGCGCTCAGCCGCCGAGAGTGGAGAGGGGGATTGAAGAGTCTTCATGAGACACCAATAAAATGATGCAGCCCATTGGGCAACCACTCGATGAGCGCTGGATGCACGACTTTGGCGGTGGCGTCGCATGCCTGAAGCACCAGTGCCTCCAATCCATGCGCCTTCATTGGCGATGGCAGGAGGTGGGCCTCAGCACACTCGATTCGCCGGGCGTGAGACTCCTCCAGGGTGGTTTCCCGGCGTCCGACGGCACGCCGCACGGCTGAGACATAGGGCCGCAGTGCCGCTTCGTAGAGGCGGATTCGGCAGGCGTCGAGATGATGCCAAAAGAGCTGTTCCGCCTGCAAGGCTGCTTCGAGCCGGTCATCACCGAGAAGTGCCAGGCGGATCGCCGGACGCGCGGTTTGCATCCACTGAGGGATGTCATTGGATCGAACCGCATTGAGCAGGCTGGCCGCATCATAGATGTGCAGACAACCTCGAATATCACCTTGCTTGAGCAGCTTGATGCCGAGCGCGGTGATGTAGGGCCAGTCTTTGCCGCGATTGGTGCGCTTCATTTCAGCGACGGTGTGACGACTGGCATACAGGCCGAGCAGCTCTTCCTCCCACGCTGAGCTGCCACGCGGGGCGATGCCGAAGACGTCGAGGCAGGTTTCCTCGGGCTTGGTTTGCCAGGTGAAGTGCGCGGTCCAGCCGCCGCGCAGCCAGCGGGTGTCGAGCGGGGGCGAGATGTTGCCACGGTAGTTTGGCAGCAGGCCACGCAGGGTGGTCTGGGCGATGAGATGACGGAAGTCGTCGGCTTTTTCGACGGTGCAGAGCACATCGCAGTCCTTGGTGGTGGCGGCGACGCCGAAATGCACGCAGGCCATGCCGCTGGTGATCGCGCAGGTGATGCCGCGTGATTGAGCGGTGGCGACGAGACCGGTGAAGAACTTTTCGAGTTCGGCGTAGGGAACCATGT
>Ga0315904_10012270_pt1 | contig 10843 bp, 6 predicted proteins | sample LakEriMetagenome_6_FD_203529 | JGI IMG/M metagenome (GOLD analysis project Ga0315904, IMG submission 203529) | Freshwater fungal communities from buoy surface, Lake Erie, Ohio, United States - Buoy 12 MA120 | ecosystem: Environmental > Aquatic > Freshwater > Lake | place: USA: Lake Erie, Ohio... | reverse complement strand
CTATGCGGGTCTTTATAACCTGCAATTCAGCTTCCAGTTTGTCAACACCGATACGCAGATCCACGATACGGACGTGTGGATTAGGAAGAACGGCACCAACATCGCTAACAGCAACAGTCGCTTTTCTGTTCCTAACAGTCACGGTGGTGTAGACGGTCATTTGATTGCCGCGCTTAATTTCTTCTTGGACATGGATCCAGGAGACTTTGTTGAAATTATGTGGCATACGGATGATGTTCAGGTATTGATTGAGCAACTGCCCACCGCAGCCTCTCCGACGCGTCCCGCAACGCCTTCTGCCATCGTCACGATGTCATATGTATCTTCTTTGGTGTAGCCATGGCCAATAAATATCTTCGCAAGAACGTCATCCCGTCCGCAGCCACAGAGACTGAGTTTTATGTGGTGCCGACGGCCAACACGGCCATCTTGCGCTCGTTACGGGTGACCAATGCTAACGCTACACGCACCACGATTACGATTTCTCAGTACGACGCAGGCAGTGCAACCGAGCATTTTTTGTTGAAGTCTTATCCCCTGCCGCCTAATACGACCTTTGATGTGTTCAACGGTGTGCCCTGCGTATTACTGGAAGGCGATGAGCTTGCTGTTGAATCGTTACTTTCAGACTGCCACTTCTATCTTTCCTATGTAGAAGTGGACAGGAACTAGCGTGATCCGTCATAATTCCAGCCATCTTTCGCGTCCTTTCCCGGCGCGCGGTCCATGGACCATGGCTTAACAGGAAAGGTACTAATATGGACGAAATGCAAGGCGTAATGGCGCTTCCCGAAGCGCAGGGCATGGGCATGCGACCCGAGGACATGGCGATCTTTGAAGAGATCCGCCGCAATGTGCCCCGGCAGGAAATTACCAAAGAGTTCCTGGATGCAGGCGCACAGGCTGATCCCCAAGCCGTGGCCGAGTTCAAGCAAGAGCTTGCAGGCTTGCAGCTCACCCCAGAGGAGCTTAACAAGCTCAACATGATGGTGGATGCGATTCTTGCTGCACCGCAAGATTACGCCAGCTTACGTCGCGCCTATCTGGCAGAAGGCATGTCCGAGGACTTGTTGCCTGAGCAGTTCGATCCGGCATTTTTTGCCGCTTTGAACATGGCCCTTGACACGATTGCCATGAACCCCGGCTCACCGCCCCCGATGGCCATGGCCCGTGGTGGGGTAGCCGATCTTGCCGCTTACGGTCGCAATGGCGACACCATGCTTGCTCACATCACCCCGCAAGAAGCAGCAATGCTCAAGCGCATGGGTGGTTCAGGGACCATTAATCCCTACACAGGCCTGCCTGAGTACGGGAATGTCTTTAAATCTATTGGCAAAGCAGTTAAGAAGTTCGCCAAGAGCACGGTCGGTAAGGTTCTTATCGGTGCGGCACTTTTCGCCTTTGCAGGTCCTGCCGCAGCGGGGTTCTTGTCAGGAGCCGCAGGTAGCGTAGGGCTGACGGGGTTATCAGGTTTTTTAACCTCACAAGTAGGTATCTCAGCGGTTGGTGGTTTTCTTGCGGGCGCGGGAACCACGCTGGCAGCAGGCGGCAACTTGAAGCAAGCACTTAAAGCAGGTGCGATTGGTGGTGTTACCGCAGGTGCCCTACAAGGTATTGGCGGTGCGATACAAGGTAAGAGCGCAGCGGATTTGTTTACAACGCCTCCGATTACGGATGTAGCGGCATCCGCACCGCCTCCTGGGGGATCGTTGCCGTCTCTTACTGAAACGGCGGCAGCACCGCCGATCGATCCTCGTTTTGGTGGAGAATTTGTAAGCCAAGCGGATCGATTTGGGGCTGAAATTCCCCTTGACACGGGCAATCTTAGACCTGGGGACTTGACTGGACCTGTTGCTAGAAATACAGGACCAGGGAGCTATTCACCTCAAGGGCAATTCACTCCAGCCTCAGCGGGGCGTGGACCTATATTAGAAGCGGCTTACCCAGAGCTTTCTGTTAGGGGAGGGGCAACTTCTGGAGGCGGCGGCATCATGGACCTTATTCAACAAGGTGAATATGGCAAAGCGGCTACGAGTGCTTACGACCGTATCATGCCCGAAGCCCTTGGGGGACAACGTGGAGCTGTCACGCCCGACATGATCGAAAACATGCGTTCTAAAGCAACAGATCTTGTCACTGCTAAAGATCCATCATTTGCTCTAAAGGCGGCAACGGATCCCACTGCAAAAACAATTTTTGACAAACTAGTAACGGATCAAGCCACTAAGCTGGCAACACCTAGTATGTTGTCTACTTACGGCCCACTCGCCGCTCTTGGCGTTGGCGCGTTAGGCGCGATGGGTGGATTCAAATCCAAAGAGGCCACACCACCCGACATGGCCATGTTCCGTGGGCCAAATCCCCAGCAGCTTGCTGCTGCAAGACTTTACTACGGCGGCGTTCGTCCCACGGCCTATGGTGGCTACTACGGTATGACAGGCTACGCCGAAGGCGGCGGTGTCATGGATACGCCTCAGGCCATGCGTGTCGGCGGCAAGACCTACCCACGCAAGATCGGTGCAATCAACGGTCCAGGCACCGGGACATCGGACTCGATTCCTGCGATGCTCTCAGACGGTGAGTTTGTGTTCACTGCCAAAGCGGTACGTGCCATGGGCAACGGCTCACGGCGCAAGGGCGCTAAAAAGATGTATAAGCTCATGAAAATGTTGGAAGGAAAAGCAGCATGAGTACGACGTACACCACCCAAGTAGCTCGCGAAGCCCCGGAGATTGAAGCCCTCAAAGTAGGGCTGATGCAAGAGGCTCGTAACCTTTATGGTCAGCCGATCAATCTGCCTGCGGTTGAAGCTGCTGGTTTATCGGCAGGGCAGATCCAAGCTGCCGATCTTGCACGCCAAGGCATTGGCGCTTATGAGCCTTACCTGCAAGCAGGCTCTCAAGCCATTACCCAAGGCATGGGCCTCACGCAACAGGGCGTGCAGCAACTGGGTAATTTAAATCTGCAACCGCAGTTTGGTGCAGCGCAAGGGGCTTACCAAAGCGCATTAGGCGCAACAAGCCGCTTGGGTGGTCTTGGCGACATGGCAGCGGGCTTTTCCACCGCAGACACGCGTCGTGCTACACAACAACTTGAAGCAGCCATGCAGGGCGCTGGGGGCATTGAGGAGGCAGGAGCCCAGGCCCTTCAAGCAGGCGTCGGAGCCCTTGGTGCTCAGGGTTATCGAGACTACATGAATCCTTTTGAAAAGGATGTTGTCGCTGCAACACAAGCGGATTTAGAACGTCAAGGTCAAATGGCACGCACGGCACTTGCGGGCCAAGCTGCACGATCCGGGGCCTTCGGTGGCACCCGTGAAGGCGTGCAACGCGCAATCTTAGAAGGCGAGCTGGCAAGAAACGAAGCCAATGTGTTGGCTAACTTGCGGTCGCAAGGCTTTAACACCGCACAACAAGCGGCATTGAGTCGTGCTGGAATGTACGGTCAACTTGGTACACAGGCAGGCGCACTTCGCGCACAACAGGCTGGACTTCAAGGTCAATTGGCAGGGCAGTCTGCGCAGCAGGCCTTTCAGGGTGCACAGCTAGGCCAAGCCGGAACCGCTTTAATGGGCCAGTTAGCGGGGCAAGAAGCAGGACTTTACGGTAACCTCGGCCAAGGCATTGGGTCATTAGCCGCACAACAAGGCGGATTAGAAATGCAACGCGCAGGCATGCTCGGAAGCCTTGGCGGTCAAATGGGCCAACTCGGTGTGCAACAAGGCGCGTTGGGCCAAACACTACAAGGCCTTGGAGCGGCGGACGTGCAACTCATGGCAGGCATCGGTGGCCTGGAGCAGCAAAATGCCCAGGCGCAGCTCGATGCGATTCGTGCAACACAGACACAAGAAGCGATGCTGCCTTACCAGCAGTTGGGTTTTGTGTCTGACATCTATCGCGGCGCACCCACCACGCAAATGGCGTTGACGAGTCAGACTGCACCAAGTGCAAGCCCTCTACAGTCTTTAGTAGGCTATGGCGTTGCAGGACTAAGCGCAGCAGCAGGCGCGCAAAAAGCTGGACTTTTTGGATAAGGATCGATGATGAAATCCAAAGTACTTGATCGCCCCATGTTTAAGGGCGGCAAAATGGATCCCGATGAAGTCGGGATTATGTCGCTCTTGATGGGCGAGGATGATGACATGGAGGATGAAGGTGATGAGTCCGACATGGCGCGGCTCATGGACCGTCGTCCTGATTCGCCTGAGATTCTCATGAATAATCTGCGCGGCGATGTCCGATCAGTCGATGCTCGGTTCGAAGAGCTTGCTGACATGGTGGGCTATGACGCAGCGCAGCAAACGCCTCCCGAGGTGCTTGCGTTGCTACAGCCGGTGCTTGCCGCTGAGCAACAGGGAATTGCAGCGCTCCCCGCGATGGGACCACAAGGTGGTCCTGCTGCTGTTCCCACACCACCGATGCCTCCACAAGGCGCAGCGGGCCTCATGCCTCCGGCTGCTCCCCCACAAGGCATGCCACCTGGGGGCATTGGTTCATTGCCCACGGCCCAAGGGCCACAGGCCCCGATGGGCATGGCTCGGGGCGGGTATGTTCAAAATTTTAGGAACGGCTCCGGCGAAGATGGCGTCGAAGCCGATGACAGTGAACCATCTCAAGGAGTAGCTACAACAACGAATCTGGGCATTGCCTCGCGTTTATTGACCCCTCAACAACGTGAAGCAGCTAAAGCAGCTTTGTTTGATGTTTTTGCTCCGGCTACCACCCGTACAAAGTCCATGGAGTCTCGCGTAGCTGATGCGACGCAGATGTATCAAAAATTGCTTGGGCAAGATAAAAGCATGACCCAGGCTCAAATGCTTTTTGACATCGCAGGAGCAGGCCTTGCATTAGCCGGTAATGTGGATCCACGCACGGGGCAACCGCTTAGGGGTTCTTTGGCGGCTCGTCTTGCGGGTGCTGCCAGCCAGCTCCCGGCGCAGATTGGTGCGCGTGCTTCGGAAGCAGAGAAGATGTCACAGCAAATTAAATTGCTAGGTCTTCAGGCGGCTGAGAAGGAACGCGAATCCGAGCGTGCCGCAGATCTTAAGCGCGAAGCATTGAAGGCGACGATTGGCCGTGACATCCTCAAAGGCGAGACGCAAGAGGAGATTGCTACTGCTAGAGAAAGGAGCCGTGCAGCCGTAGCCGCAGAAAGGGCAAAGAATGTGGGCTTAACACCCGCTCGCCAAAAGGCTCTCTTAGCAGACATGGATCTGGTTAACATTTATGCGTCTGGAGCACCGTTAACGGATCCAAATATCGCAGCCCTTGAGCTCTCAATCAATCAAGAGTATTTGCAGCCTCCGATTGTTGAACGGTACAGAGACCCTGATACAGACAGAATGATTGAAAGAACCATGCCTAGGGCTCAGATGCCTGACTACATTGCACAGGCAGTAAGCATGCGAGCCAAGGCCCTTGGATCACGGCCCACGGCTACCGGTCAGGCCTCTGGCCAAGCGCCTGCACCTACTACGACCACAGCTCCTGGGGCTGCTGCGCCTTCTGGGCCGGCTGCTCCTGTTTCAGCGCCAGTGCCTGCCCCAGGAGCGGCTCCACAAATTGGCCAAGCTGTTCCGACAAACCTTTATCGTTTGGCATCGACAGGTACAGGACCTATTGCACTCTTTAATTCAGGGGTTTCACGTATTCCTTTGATTGGAGGCAAAGTTCCTCCTGAGTATGAGCAGTCTGTGACAGAGATTGAAAACTCAGTGGCTCAGTTGGTTAAATCATTGCAACAGACCACTCGCATGGCTAACGCTGAACGTGTGGACATAGAGCAGCGGTTAAGTGTATTGCCACGGTTTATTGATCGACCGGATGCTTTTCAGAACCGCTTGATTGCGTTAGACAATGTCTTAGCTACTATTGAAGCAGAAACATCGTCAAAGACACAACAAGCAAACATAGGCGCGGCTGGCCGTCAGGAAGCCGAGAAGAAGCTAAGTGAAGTGCAGCACATGCGGCAGATGATAGGTTTACCCATGCGCGTCTACACAAGACAACAAGCTATTTCACTGCCTCCTGGTACAGAGTTTTATTTTGTCCCGCAGAACAGATTTAAACGCCGCGATCCTGAATAGGAAATAGCATGGCCAAAGACCCTAATGACTTGACAGGTATTGCTTCGGACATTGTTCCTGGAAAGCCCTCTCCCGCAGAGGACTTAACGGGTATTGCTTCGGACGTTTATAAGCCGCCCGAAATTGAAGATGTTGCCAAAGAGTACGGCAGGGGCCTTGTGCAGGGACTCACGGAACAAGCGCCTTCAGCAGGTGGTTTGTACGGCGGCGCACGTCTAGGTTTCCAAGCAGGGACAAGAATTCCTTTTGGACAGCCCTATACCACGGTTGCTGCAACTGTTGCAGGCGGTCTGACGGGATTACTTGGCGGCAATCAACTCGGTGAACAGCTTGGCAAACAGCTTTACGAAGAGCAAACCAACCCCGAACTCAAGCCGTTTCGCGAGGCTGGCAAGACCACGGGCGGCGGCTTGGCCTATTTGCCTTTGGGCTACACCATTCCAGCCACGACAGGCGTTCGGGTACTCGATTTCATGGGAAAGCTTGGCACTTTTGCACGCTCGCATCCCATTCTTTATGGCGCACTTGAAACACAATCAGCCGTTGGATCTGGTATTGGCGCAGGTATTGCTGAGACCACATTTCCAGGGGAAACAGGACCACGCATCACAGGCGAGGTTGTTGGTGGATTACTTAACCCATCAAAACTGATCACAACGGCATCGTTGCCTCTTGTTGATCTTATTAAGCGAGGTGTAAGCCGGTTTTCCGCAGGGCAGCGTGAAGCACGGGCCGCGAACCGTCTTGCTGCCATCTTGGAAGAAAACTTTCAGCCTGAACTGCGTCAGGCAGATCCTGAAAAGTGGGCAGATGCCTACAACAACGATTACCTGCCACGTTTGATCCAGGCATTAAAAGATCCTGGCATTGTTCCAGGCATGACGTCTGCACAAAAGACAGGCGATCTTCCGTTGACAGTACTTGAAACATCGCTTGCACGACAAAACGATGAGTTTGGTCCGAAGGTTGCTGAACAAGGGCGCAAGGCTCAAGAAGCTGTGATCCGAATGATCAACATGCTCAATCAGTCGGGCGATCCAACCATGTTGCAAGAAGCGGCACAGTTGCGTGATAGCTATCTGCGTCAACTCTTAGACGGTCGCCTTGCTGCCGCCGACGCTAAGTCAGCGATTGCAATTGCCGGAATCAGTAAAGACAGTCCTTCTAACCGCGCAAGGATCGGGCAGATTATTCGCGACAATGTTGATAGCGCACTTAAGGACGCTCGCGAAGTCGAACACACGCTTTGGTCGGATGTACCAAAAGCTATCCGGGCGCAGGTCGATGAGACCGTAGCGGCTATGCGAAAACAAGGCGCTAATAGGGATCAAATTCGCGCTGCTGTTGCTCGACTGACAGATGGTCAGGCGGTTGTTGCTAATAACTTTACTAAGCAGTTTGACACTATTCGCTCAGAGATGTCGCCTGAGTATTACAACCGTGAATTCCCGGCGATTGTCAAAGACATTTATGGACGCTTATCTAAAGCGCAAAACGTCAAAAACCTAACACCCGATCAATTGATGAAGTTTGGTCAGGAAGCTAATCCTGATCTATACGACACTTATCAGGTACTTAAGCGTCAATTTTCTACAGTTAAAAAGGGAGATCTGTCTTACGCTGGCATGAAGAGTCAGGTAGACGATACGGCTAAGGAATTGGTTGCAGCGGGTAAGGACTTCGTTCGCCGTGGTGCAATCAACGTCGGCGATCTGGTCAACGCGCGTCGCGACATGCTCCGCTTGGCCATGGACGCTGAGGCAAGAGGCGAGCGCGCTAACTACGCCTTCTACTCCAAGTTCTCTGAGGCGTTACTGGATGACATGGAACAGGTGCGCAATCCTGCCTATGACGCAGCACGCGCCTTTTCCAAGGAACTGAACGACAGCTTCACCCGTACCTTTGCAGGGGACATGCGCGCGGTTGGTAAAACCGGGGCCGAGCGCATCATCCCCGAGGTCCTTGTCTCACGGGCCTTTAGCGGTAATTCGGACGTTGTTAACGCTCGTTTACAGCAGATTCAAGACGCCGTCGATATGCTGCCACGTCTGCACAGCCAGTATGTTGCAGACTTCGGGCCTAACGACCCAAGGACCAGGATCCTTGAAGATGCAGTCAATAGAGCAGGACCCCGTGCCGTCTCAACCGCTGATGCTGTTGACCGCGCCACGCGCCTAGCGGCTGCTGCCTCCATTGACCCGCAGACCAATCGTTTGAACACCACACGTTTATCGCGTTGGTTAAACGAAAACGAGACGCTGGTTAATAGCATTCCAGGTCTTCGCTATGACTTAGAAAATAGCATCCGCGCGCAGAACTCGTTGGACCTGATTACTAAGCAAAACTCTGCCATCTCAAAGAAGATTGACAAGCAGGTTGCTTTCTCAAAATTCCTGGGCGAGAACCCCTCTGAAGCAGTGGCCGATGCGATCAATAGCAAGAACCCTGCACTGAGCATGCGGCGCTTGGCTCAAGCAGCAAGTACCGGTATGACACGTGGCCAGAACCAGGACATGGTCGATGCGTTGAAATCGGCTGTCTACGACTACGCTTATGCCAAGGCAGGCGGTGACAAGCTCAACTTCAAGGCCTACAACGACGTGTTCTTTGCCCCGACTTCGACAGGCAGGCCAGCCCTGGCTGACATCCTGGTTGATAGCGGCGTCATGAACCGGGGTGAGCTTGCCAATATCAAAAAGCTGACAGGCGAGCTCTCGCGCATTGAATCCGTCATGGGTAATAAACAAGTGCTTGAGCGTGTGCTTGAGACCTCAGATGCCGTGGAAGATCTTGTGCTTCGCGTGATTGGTGCAAGAATCGGCGCAGGTGCAGCCGAAGGCGGGTCAACACTGATTGCTGCCTCGGCAGGTTCAAAGATGATGCGTGAGATGTTTGATCGCATGCCCAATGAAAGCGTTCGCGGGTTGCTGGAACAAGCCTCACGTGACCCGGCATTCATGGTCCGGTTGCTTGAGAAAGGACGCTCGGAGCAAGACAAAATCCGCTTTGCAAAACAGTTGCGTGGCTACCTTATTAATGCCGGTTTAACGGCTGCGGAGGAAGAAGAACAACCCGCTCCAGCCGCGCAAGTGCCTGCCCCTCAACAAACAGCACAAAAGATGCTCAAAAGACTTCCCGCAGCCCCTCAAGCAAGAGGCCTCCTTGGCTCATTCTCCCCGGCTCAACAGCCAGGACGCCCCCAAGCTAGAACGCCTGCCGGTCAACCCCAGCCCCAGGCAAGAGAGATGCTTCAGAGGCTCTTCCCGTTTGATGCGGTGTTACGGTAGAAGTTCTCTACCCGCTCAAGCCAGCCTCTTTTGTATTGAAGAAACTCCGATCCGGTGGTCGTGAACACTTGCGTACCACCGGATTGCATCGCCATCATCACCACGCCCATCTCGATCTCGGTCCCAAACTGATAGTCATGCGCTAGCGCGTAGGCAGACAGTTGGTGGAAGTAGTCCGTGATCCATTCATGACGCTTCGGTTTATTCGATTGTTTGAAGTCGATAATCGCAGGTTTTCCCTTATATAAGCCCACCATGTCCGTGGTCCCTGCATATCGTTTTGGCATATACAGCGTGATCTCCGAGCCCCAGATCTCCGTGATGTGGTGAAACTGCTCGTTGATGAGGCGATAGCCCATCTCATAACCCCTGATCGCCTCCCACGTGTAAGGGGCAGGCAGATCGTGCCCTGCAATCATGTGCTCAATGGCACTGTGCATATGCGTGCCTGTCGTTGCTGCCGTGACTTTGATCCGTTCGGCTTCCTCTTTACCCACCCGCTGCATCCACTCATCAAGCTTGGCCTTGTCCTTGGTGGCATCCAGGATCCGAGTCACGCTCGGTAGCCTTTGATCCCCATAGGTGCGCCCGCCCTCACCATCGTGACGGGCAAGCTTTTCGTAAGCGTACTTCTCGTGGATCGGGATCAGATGAGCCATTGTTTAAGTTCCTCACCAAGGACTTGGGTTGCAATATCGATCTTATCGCGCAGGGCTTTGACAATCTTTTCATCGATCGTCTTGGGGGCGATCAGGTCCACGTAGGTCACCTTGTTGACTTGGCCGATGCGGTGAGCACGGTCCTCGGACTGTAATCGTTTTTCTAAATCAAAACTGTTGCTGTAATAGACAACAACACTTGCCGCTGTGAGCGTGATCCCATAACCACCCGTCTGTGGGTTGCCTACGAAAAATCGCATCGAGGAACTTGGATCTTGGAACTTCTCAATCACACGTTGGCGCTCGTCTAACTGGGTATCACCGTAGTACACGCCCACCGAATCCATGCCGTAAGCTTTCTGTAAGGCAAGGTGAATGGCCTCGATGTTGTGCCGGTAGGTGGCCCAGATGATGATCTTGCCGCTTGTCTCTTCAATGACATTCAGCAACTCTTGGATGCGATTGTTGGGTAACTCTTGCACGGTCCCATCATCAAGCTTCACGAATCCACAAACGATTTGGTGCAGCCGCATCAGTTGCGTGAGCGCGTTGACCGTGGACACCGTGCCTGTGGAGAACTGTGCAAGCGCCATGGCTTTCATCTGGTTGTAGGCAAGCGCCTGCTCATCAGTCAGATCAACATCGCGCCGCACAAAAAGCTTATCCGGCAGATCAAGGCACTCTTCCTTGGTAACCCTAAAGCTGAAGCGACTCACGAGCTTTTGCAGTTCATCGAGCCGCTGAAAGCCAATGACCTGCTTAAAAGCGTGCGTTGCAACACGGCGCTCGATCACCACCGCAAAGCGCGATTG